>ERZ651776.3082-NODE-3082-length-17136-cov-2.909022_pt1 | contig 17136 bp, 13 predicted proteins | sample MGYA00514761_ERZ651776 | MGnify/ENA metagenome assembly ERZ651776 | reverse complement strand
AAGAAGCAAAAGATCTTGTTGAAGCTGGTGGAAAAGCTGTCAAAGAGGGTGTGTCCAAAGAAGAAGCAGAAACTCTTAAGAAACAATTAGAAGAAGCTGGAGCGGAAGTTGAAGTAAAGTGAAGACAGTCAATTTCTGAAAATTAATTAGATGCGTGCTGGGTCTAGATGTTATGCTGGGCCCAGTGCAACGATAATCGGAGTGACTCTACGATAATACATTAAACGCAAGGGGAAATGTCTAAGCCGATGTCTAGACTAGTTCCCATATTTGTCCCGGAACGGTGATGCGTCTTAAGAAATTAGTTGCATCAACTCTCAAAATATAAGGATTCGCATGGCTCAGTTATATTCAGGTAAAAAGCGTATAAGAAAGTTTTTTGGAAAAATTCGTGAAGTGGCCGAGATGCCTAATTTGATAGAAGTTCAAAAATCTTCCTACGGCCTGTTTTTGAATTCTGGTGAAGGGGATACACATGCCGATGGTGAGGGCATAAATGGTGTTTTTCAGTCAGTCTTTCCAATAAAAGACTTTAATGAAAATGCGTTACTAGAATTCGTATCTTATGAATTAGAGAAACCGAAATATGATGTTGAGGAATGTCAACAGAGAGATATGACCTATAGTGCTCCATTAAAAGTAAAGCTTAGACTCAATATCTTCGAAGTTAATGAAGAAACTGGGGCTCGGTCTGTAATGAATATCAAACAACAAGATGTCTACATGGGAGATCTTCCGTTAATGACCCCTAATGGGACATTTGTAATTAATGGAACAGAGAGAGTAATTGTGTCTCAAATGCATAGGTCTCCTGGCGTATTTTTTGATCACGATAAAGGAAAAACCCACTCGTCAGGAAAATTACTGTTCACAAGTCGGATAATTCCCTATCGCGGTTCCTGGCTAGACTTTGAATTTGATGCTAAAGATTTGGTCTTTTCACGTATAGACAGACGCCGAAAGCTACCTGTCACAACAATTTTATATGCACTTGGGATGGATCAAGAGGCTATTTGCGACTCATATTATGGCCGGGTTGCTTATGTAAAATTGGACGACAAAAGCTGGTCGGCACCGTTTTTCCCTGAAAGAATGAGGGGAGTAAAGCCAGCGGTTGATATAATAGATGCGGCAACTGGTGAAGTCCTGGCTGAGCAGGGTAAAAAAATAACGCCTAGGCTCGTAAAAAAAATGATAGATGATGGTGTTACTAGAAACGTAATTCATGCTTTTGAAGATATAGTTGGACGTTTTTCAGCAAAGGACGTGATTAATGAACAGACTGGTGAAATTTGGGTTGAAGCTGGTGGGGAGTTAACTTGGGAAGTTGACCCGAAAACTGGGGATGTCGTTGGAGGATCTTTAAAAGTTCTTCTTGATAACGGCATTACTGAAATTGAAACTTTAGATATAGATAATGTAACCGTTGGACCGTTCATTAGAAATACTATGGCTGCAGACAAGAATTTTACTCGGAATACGGCTCTAATGGATATTTATAGAGTAATGCGTCCAGGAGAACCGCCAACAGTAGAGGCTGCATCAGCACTTTTCGAATCTTTGTTCTTTGATGCTGATAGGTATGATCTTTCCGCAGTGGGTAGGGTTAAGATGAATATGAGGCTTGATTTGGATGCGGAGGATACGCAGAGAACGCTTAGAAAAGAGGATATTATCGGGGTGGTGCGCGAGTTGGTAGAGTTAAGGGATGGTAGGGGCGAGGTTGATGATATTGACCATCTTGGAAATAGGCGAGTTCGGTCAGTAGGTGAGTTAATGGAGAACCAATATCGTGTTGGTCTGCTAAGAATGGAACGAGCAATTCGTGAGAGGATGTCATCGGTAGATATAGATACGGTAATGCCACAAGATTTAATAAATGCAAAACCAGCAGCAGCAGCAGTTAGAGAGTTTTTTGGTTCGAGTCAGCTATCGCAGTTTATGGATCAGACCAATCCATTGTCAGAGGTGACGCACAAGAGAAGATTATCTGCTTTGGGGCCTGGTGGTCTGACAAGGGAGCGAGCTGGGTTTGAAGTAAGAGATGTTCATCCAACGCATTATGGTAGAATGTGTCCCATTGAAACACCTGAAGGTCCAAACATTGGTTTGATAAATTCTCTAGCCTCTTTTGCAAGGGTCAATAAATATGGGTTCATCGAAACACCATACAGGACGGTGAAGGATGGGAAAGTAACTGACGAAGTATTGTATATGTCGGCATCTGAAGAGATGAAACATACCATAGCACAGGCTAATGCTAAGCTTGATGATGAGGGAAGATTTGAAAACGAACTGGTGTCGACAAGAAAATCGGGCGACTATATGCTTAATCCAGCTGATAGTGTGAGCCTAATTGATGTGTCGCCGAAACAGCTAGTGTCAGTTGCAGCATCGTTAATACCGTTTCTAGAAAATGATGATGCGAACCGGGCTCTAATGGGTTCAAATATGCAGAGGCAAGCAGTTCCGTTATTGAAATCTGAGGCGCCATACGTAGGCACTGGGATGGAGGCAATAGTTGCGAGAGACTCTGGGGCGGCGATAGTTGCGAAACGATCTGGGATTATTGACCAGGTGGACGCCATGAGAATTGTTGTCCGGGCCACTGAAAATGTGGAGCCTGGTGACCCAGGAGTAGATATTTATCGACTGAGAAAGTTTCAGCGATCAAATCAGAACACTTGTATTAATCAACGACCCCTAGTTAAGGTTGGGGATCAGGTTAATCAGGGCGAAGTTGTTGCTGATGGTCCGTCAACTGACGTAGGCGAACTCGCTTTGGGTAAAAACGTTCTGGTGGCTTTTATGCCTTGGAATGGGTATAATTACGAAGACTCAATTTTAATTTCTGAACGTATCGTGAAGGATGATGTATTTACCTCTATCCATATCGAGGAATATGAGGTTGCATCTAGAGATACTAAACTCGGACCAGAGGAAATAACACGAGATATTCCTAATGTGGGTGAAGAGGCACTTCGGAATTTGGATGAAGCAGGGATTGTATATATTGGTGCCGAAGTTGGTCCAGCAGATATTCTGGTGGGAAAGATTACTCCAAAGGGAGAGAGTCCGATGACTCCTGAAGAAAAGCTTTTGAGAGCAATCTTCGGTGAAAAGGCTTCAGATGTTAGAGATACCTCTTTAAGAATGAGCCCGGGTGACAGTGGAACTATTGTGGAGGTAAGAGTATTTAATAGGCATGGTATCGAAAAAGATGAGCGGGCTTTGCAAATTGAACGTGAGGAGATTGAACGATTGAGCCGTGATAGGGATGATGAGCTAGCTATTTTAGAAAGAAATATATATTCTCGTCTTTCAGACCTTTTGAACGGACAAGATGTTCTTTCTGGTCCGAAAACAATTGTTTCTGGTGATAAGGTAGATGATACCTTACTAGAAGGCCTTTCAAAAGGACTCTGGTGGCAGATTGCAATATCTGATGATGTTGTAACATCAAAAATTGAGGCACTTAACGGGCAGTATGAGGATCAGAGAAAAACACTACAAGACCGATATGAAGATAAAGTAGAGAAGGTTAGGCGCGGCGACGACTTGCCTCCAGGTGTGATGAAAATGGTAAAGGTTTTTGTCGCGGTAAAGAGAAAATTACAACCTGGTGATAAAATGGCGGGAAGGCATGGCAATAAGGGTGTGATCTCGAAAGTTGTACCAGTAGAGGATATGCCATTTCTTGCAGATGGTACTACGGTTGACGTGGTTTTAAATCCACTCGGCGTGCCTAGTCGTATGAATGTTGGACAAATTCTAGAAACCCACATGGGGTGGGCTGCTCATAATTTGGGACAGTCGATAGAAAAAGCTCTCCAAGGTTACCGTCGAACAGGTGATATGAGTCCGCTGCATGGTGCGATGAAGGTAGCATATGGTGAGGACGTTTATGAGAGTGCTCTGATACCTATGTCTGATGAATCCTTTCTTGAGGCAGCTGGTAATGTCGTAGGCGGAGTGCCGATAGCTACGCCAGTTTTTGATGGTGCCAAAGAGAGTGATGTGAATGACGCGTTACAGAGGGCTGGATTAGATGAAACTGGTCAATCGATAGTGTATGATGGGCGATCAGGAGATCAGTTTTCGAGACCTGTAACGGTTGGAATGAAATATATTTTAAAGCTGCATCACTTGGTTGATGAAAAAATTCACGCTAGGTCAACTGGACCTTACAGTTTGGTGACGCAGCAGCCTCTTGGAGGAAAAGCACAGTTTGGTGGTCAACGATTTGGCGAGATGGAGGTCTGGGCTCTAGAAGCCTATGGAGCGGCTTATACCTTGCAAGAAATGCTCACGGTAAAGTCTGATGATGTTGCCGGTCGAACAAAGGTTTATGAAAGTATAGTAAAGGGCGAAGATAACTTTGAGGCGGGTATACCAGAATCATTTAATGTTCTTGTTAAAGAAATCAGGTCGCTTGGCCTAAACATAGAACTTCTAGACCAAGAAAAAGAATAAATTGAGGACTGCACCAAAATATAAAAACCATAAATTAGGATCAGAGAATGAATAAAGAAATTGTAAACCCATTTAACCCTTTTTTATCGATGAAAACATTTGATGAAATCCGAATTTCTTTGGCTTCACCAGAAAGAGTGTTGAGCTGGTCCTACGGTGAAATAAAGAAGCCGGAGACAATAAATTATAGGACATTCAAGCCAGAGCGAGACGGGCTCTTTTGTGCTAGGATATTTGGACCGATAAAAGATTATGAGTGCTTGTGTGGAAAATATAAACGCATGAAGTATAAAGGCGTAACCTGTGAAAAGTGTGGAGTGGAGGTAACTTTGCAAAAGGTGAGGCGCGAGCGGATGGGACATATAGAATTGGCTGCGCCAGTTGCACACATTTGGTTTCTAAAATCACTACCTTCGCGAATAGGACTAATGTTAGATGTAACCCTGCGGGACTTAGAACGAATATTGTATTTTGAACAGTACGTTGTAGTTGAGCCAGGGCTTACTGATCTGAAACATGGGCAGCTACTGACTGAGGATGAATTTTTAGATGCTCAAGACCAGTATGGGGTTGACTCTTTTACTGCAGGGATTGGAGCAGAAGCAATCAGAGAAATGTTGGCTGCTATTGACTTAGAGGCTGAAACAGAAAAACTTAGGGCTGAGTTGGCTGAAGCTACAGGAGAGTTGAAGCCAAAAAAAATAATCAAACGATTAAAGTTAGTCGATAGTTTTCGGGAGAGTGGTAACAGACCCGAGTGGATGATTCTGACTGTTATACCGGTTATTCCTCCAGAACTTAGACCTCTTGTTCCCCTGGACGGAGGTCGTTTTGCAACTTCAGATTTAAATGATTTGTATAGGCGAGTAATAAACCGAAACAATAGGCTTAAACGACTGATTGAATTAAGAGCTCCTGATATCATTATTAGAAACGAGAAAAGAATGCTCCAGGAAAGTGTGGATGCACTTTTTGATAATGGCAGAAGAGGTAGAGTAATAACAGGCGGAAATAAAAGACCCCTAAAGTCACTTTCAGATATGTTGAAAGGTAAGCAGGGTAGGTTTAGGCAGAATCTGCTTGGTAAAAGGGTAGATTTTTCGGGACGGTCAGTTATTGTGACGGGGCCTGAGCTTAGACTACACCAGTGCGGCCTACCAAAGAAAATGGCGTTAGAGCTTTTTAAACCTTTTATCTATTCTCGGCTAGAAGCTAAAGGACTGTCATCTACCGTAAAGCAGGCTAAGAAGTTGGTTGAAAAAGAGCGTCCAGAAGTTTGGGATATTCTTGAGGAAGTTATAAGAGAGCACCCTGTTTTGTTAAATAGAGCACCAACGCTTCATCGGCTCGGAATTCAAGCATTTGAACCAATTCTTATTGAAGGCAAGGCAATACAATTACATCCTTTGGTATGCTCAGCTTTTAATGCAGACTTTGATGGTGATCAGATGGCCGTTCATGTTCCTTTGAGTTTAGAGGCACAGTTAGAGGCTAGAGTATTGATGATGTCGACCAACAATGTGCTTTCACCCTCAAACGGTAAACCGATTATAGTACCTTCTCAGGATATGATACTTGGTATTTATTACTTGTCACTTGCCCGAGAGGGACAAGTAGGACAAGGGATGGTGTTTGCCTCCATTGAAGAGGCTGAGCATGCTCTGGCAATAGGTGTGGTGCATCTGCATTCAAAGATACAAGCTCGCGTAGAGCAAATTGATGAAGATGGCAATGCCTTTTCTAAAAGGTTTGAAACGACTCCTGGACGCTTACGGTTAGGAGCGCTGTTACCCAAAAATTTCAGAGCTCCATTTGATATAATTAATAGACTCTTACGAAAAAAAGAAGTGGCCGAAGTTATTGATACGGTTTATCGGCATTGTGGCCAAAAGGAATCCGTAATATTTTGCGATCAAATCATGCAGTTAGGTTTTAAAGAGGCTTTTAAGGCGGGAATCTCTTTTGGGAAGGATGATATGGTCATCCCTGATTCTAAATGGGAGTCGGTTAACGACACGAGAGACCAAGTAAAAGAATTTGAACGTCAGTACATGGATGGATTAATTACTCAAGGTGAGAAGTACAACAAAGTAGTGGATGCGTGGTCTAAATGCTCAGATATTGTTGCTGATGGAATGATGTCAGATATATCTGCACTTCGGACCGATGATGCGGGTGCTGAACTTGAACCGAATTCAGTTTACATGATGTCTCATTCTGGCGCAAGAGGTTCGCCGGCACAAATGAAGCAACTTGGTGGGATGCGTGGATTAATGGCGAAACCTTCAGGTGAGATTATTGAGACACCTATAATATCCAATTTTAAAGAAGGCCTGACGGTTCTCGAATACTTTAACTCTACTCACGGTGCTAGGAAAGGGTTGGCGCATACTGCTTTGAAAACCGCAAACTCAGGATACTTAACCCGTCGATTGGTTGATGTTGCTCAAGATTGTATCGTTAGAATAGATGATTGTGGAACTGAAAAATCCATAAAAGCAAGTGCAACTATTCATGATGGAGAGATTGTCGCTACAATGTCGGAGCGTATATTAGGACGAGTTGCTGCAGAAGATGTTGTAGAGCCTGCCTCGCAAGAAATATTATGTAAAAATGGCCAGATCATTGATGAAAGGATTGCTGATAGAATTGAAGAAGCATCGTTACCATCAATGCAAATTAGATCCCCACTTACCTGTGAGTCAGATGATGGCGTTTGTGCACAGTGCTATGGACGCGATTTATCTCGAGGTACTCGTGTTAACCAGGGTGAGGCTGTTGGTATTATTGCAGCTCAGTCTATTGGTGAGCCTGGAACTCAGTTGACGATGCGGACGTTCCATATTGGTGGAATAGCTCAAGGTGGGTCTCAGTCCTTTATGGAGTCGAGTCAAACAGGAAAAGTGATCTTACGTAACTCGAATCTCATAACGAACACTGATGGTGATCAAATAGTAATGGGCAGAAATATGGAGTTGGCTATTGTCGACGAGTTCGACATTGAGCGTGCGGCTCATAAAATGACATATGGGTCAAAGTTACACGTTATTGAAGGGCAGAAAATAGAGCGGGGTCACAAACTATTTGAGTGGGATCCTTATACGCTACCAATTATTGCGGAGAAGGGTGGGCTTACTAAGTTTGTTGATTTGGTGGCTGGTATAGCTCTTAGAGAGGATACTGACGATGCGACAGGTATTTCCCAGAGAATTGTCTCTGATTGGCGGTCAGCACCGCGTGGAAATGAGCTAAAGCCTGAGATTGTAATTACTGATGAAAAAACTGGGGAAGCAGTTAAATTAGACAACGGAAATCCGGCTGTTCATTCTATGTCTGTTGATGCAATTTTGTCAGTTGAAGATGGAGTGTTGGTTAAGCCTGGAGACGTAATTGCAAGAATTCCTAGGGAAGGTGCTAAGACTAAGGATATAACAGGAGGTCTACCAAGGGTAGCTGAATTGTTTGAAGCACGCCGTCCAAAAGATCACGCTATTATTGCTGAGATAGATGGATATGTGCGGTTTGGCAAAGACTACAAGAATAAGAGGCGCATAACTATCGAGGCCGCAGATCCAAATATGGAGCCGGTTGAATATATGGTTCCAAAGGGAAAGCATATACCAGTCCAGGAAGGTGATTTTATCCGGCGTGGGGAGTATATTATGGATGGAAATCCAGCCCCTCATGATATTTTATCAATAATGGGTGTTGAGGCTTTAGCTGTATATATGATCGATGAAGTTCAAGAAGTTTATCGTCTGCAGGGGGTTAAAATTAATGATAAGCATATTGAAGTCATTGTTCGGCAAATGTTACAGAAGTGGGAAATAACTGACAGCGGTGGCACCACGCTTCTTAAAGGGGAACAAGTTGACAAGTCTGAATTTGATGAGGAAAATACCAAAGCCTTAGAAAACGGTAGGGTCGCTGCCAAAGGGGGTCCTGTGTTGTTGGGTATTACTAAAGCAAGTTTACAAACGCGTAGTTTCATTTCAGCAGCGTCGTTTCAAGAGACAACACGTGTGTTAACAGAAGCGGCTACCCAAGGTAAGCGTGATAAATTAATTGGACTGAAAGAGAACGTGATAGTTGGTAGATTGATTCCTGCCGGAACTGGAGGCGCTGCGCGAGATACTAAAAAGCTTGCTGCTGCGCGGGATGCTGAAATTCTGGCAGCCCGTAGTGAAATTCAGAAAGAATTGGTTCCAATCGATTCTCAGGTAGAGGAGTAAACCTCAATAGTTACAGTAGTTCGATTACGCTTAATAAATTTACTCCAAAAAGGTGTTTGCTGTTGACAATGTTAATGAGGCGGACTAGAAAACGGCACTCACTAGGGTAAACCAAGAGTACAATGCCACAAATTGGCGGACAAGATCCAAGTTAACGCTTCGATCCTCTGATTTAAGAAAAGTGGAAACTTGTAGGTGTTCCATGTCTGAAATCTGTTTTGTTAAATACAAAGTAGATCTATAAATGTTTAAAAGGTAACAAAAAGATGCCAACGATACAGCAACTTATTCGAAAGCCACGAAAGCCGAGAGTTACGCGACAGAAGTCCATGCACCTTCAGGCGTGTCCTCAAAAAAGAGGAGTATGCACAAGAGTGTATACCACTACACCGAAGAAACCAAACTCGGCGATGAGAAAAGTGGCTAAAGTAAGATTAACTAATGGCTTTGAAGTTATCTCCTATATCCCAGGAGAATCTCATAACTTGCAAGAACACTCGGTTGTTTTGATACGTGGTGGAAGAGTTAAAGATTTGCCTGGTGTTAGATACCACATCTTAAGAGGTGTGCTCGACACGCAAGGTGTTAAAGATAGAAGACAGCGCCGGTCGAAATACGGTACAAAGAGACCAAAGTAAGGAATAATGAATGTCACGTCGCCATAGTGCAGAAAAAAGACCTATACTTCCAGATGCAAAATACGGAGATATGGTTTTAACTAAATTTATGAATAATTTGATGTATGACGGCAAGAAGTCGGTTGCTGAGAATATAGTGTATGGTGCTCTCGAGAAAGTTGAAGAAAAAATAAAGAGGCAGCCAGTTGAGGTGTTTCGAGAAGCTCTCGATAATATTAAACCGTCCGTTGAGGTTCGTTCAAGAAGGGTAGGTGGTGCCACGTACCAAGTTCCAGTAGAAGTTAGGCCTGAACGCAGGGAGGCTCTAGCAATAAGATGGTTGATTGGTGCGTCGCGATCAAGAAATGAAAAGACTATGGAAGAGCGGCTGGCTGGTGAATTGTTAGATGCAGTGAACTCTCGAGGTTCTGCTGTTAAAAAGCGAGAAGATACTCACAAGATGGCAGAAGCGAACAAAGCGTTTAGCCATTACCGCTGGTAATTGGCAACTGAAGGATAAATAGATGGCGCGAGACTATACTTTAGATCGATATAGAAATTTTGGAATAATGGCTCATATCGACGCCGGGAAAACGACCTGCACTGAGCGCATTTTATATTACACTGGCAAATCACACAAAATTGGCGAAGTGCATGATGGTGCAGCGACGATGGATTGGATGGAGCAGGAGCAGGAGAGGGGGATTACCATTACTTCAGCTGCTACAACGACCTTTTGGGAGCGTACAATCAATGGTGTAGATCCAGTATCAGCCAAGCATCGGTTTAATATAATCGATACACCGGGTCACGTTGATTTTACTATCGAGGTAGAGAGGTCGTTAGCTGTTCTAGATGGGGCAGTATGTGTGTTAGACGCTAACGCTGGGGTTGAACCTCAAACAGAAACCGTTTGGCGGCAGGCTGATCGATATAAAGTACCTCGGATAGTCTTTGTAAATAAAATGGATAAAATTGGGGCTGACTTTCAAAATTGTGTTGATATGATAGCCGATAGGACAGGGGCGAGGCCTTGTCCCGTTCAGATTCCAATCGGTTCGGTGACTGAATTAGAGGGCTTAGTTGATCTGATAACTATGAAAGAATGGACTTGGCGGGGGGAAGATCTCGGGGCAACTTGGACCTGTCAAGATGTTAGACCAGACTTAAAAGACAAAGCTGAGGAAATGCGCTCTCAAATGATAGAGATGGCGGTAGAAATGGACGATGATGCGATGGAGTCGTATCTGGAGGGTCACGAGCCAACTGAAGAAGTATTAATAAAGTTAATTCGGAAAGCTACCTTGAGTATGACCTTTATTCCCGTTCTATGCGGATCTGCCTTTAAGAATAAAGGGGTTCAGCCGCTGCTAAACGCAGTTATTGATTTCCTTCCCGGACCGCTTGATGTTCCTGCATATATGGGTTTTCGGCCTGGTGATGAAAGTGAGACAAGGGATATTCCACGATCGGCTAATGATGATGAGCCCTTCTCAGGATTGGCATTTAAAATAATGAATGATCCTTTTGTTGGTACCTTAACCTTTACTAGAATTTATTCTGGATCCATAAAGAAAGGGGATGGAATTTTTAATTCCACCAAAGGCAAGAAAGAGCGAGTGGGTCGGATGATGATGATGCACTCAAACAATAGAGACGAAATAGATGAAGCTTTTGCAGGTGATATTATTGCATTAGCTGGTTTAAAAGACACTACTACTGGTGACACGATGTGCGATGTTTCAAAGCCTGTGGTCTTGGAAACCATGACATTTCCAGACCCTGTTATAGAGATAGCGGTAGAACCAAAAACAAAAAATGATCAAGAGAAAATGTCCCTCGGATTACAAAGGTTGGCTGCTGAAGATCCATCATTCAGAGTTGAAACTGATATAGAATCTGGGCAAACAATTATGAGAGGTATGGGGGAGCTCCACCTAGATATCTTAATCGATCGGCTCAGGCGAGAATTTAAAGTTGAAGCTAACATTGGTGCTCCGCAGGTTGCATATCGTGAGACAATAAGTAGGGAAGCGGAAATTGACTATACTCATAAGAAACAATCTGGTGGTTCTGGTCAGTTTGCACGCATTAAGCTTATAATTTCACCTACTGAACCCGGAGAAGGGTATTCTTTCGAGAGTCGAATAGTTGGTGGATCTGTTCCAAAAGAATATATTCCAGGGGTTGAGAAGGGGATACAGTCAGTTACTGATAGTGGTCCATTGGCTGGGTTTCCAGTTATTGATTTCAAAGTAGCATTAGCGGATGGAGCGTACCATGATGTCGATTCTAGTGTTATGGCTTTTGAAATCGCGGCCCGTGCGGCAATGAGAGATGGGTTAAAAAAGGCCGGGGCGAAATTACTAGAACCTATCATGAAAGTTGAAGTGGTAACGCCCGAGGAGTATACAGGAAACGTGATTGGTGATTTAACCTCTCGAAGGGGTATGGTTACTGGTCAGGAGACAAGGGGTAATGCAATTGTAGTAAATGCCTTTGTGCCGCTTGCTAATATGTTCGGATACATCAATAATCTCAGATCAATGTCCTCTGGGCGAGCAAATTTCACGATGATTTTTGATCACTATGATTCCGTTCCATCTAACATATCTGAAGAAATTCAAGCTAAATTTGCTTGATTCGTTTTACATAAGGAGGCCATAATGGCGAAGGCAAAATTTGAACGTAACAAACCACATGTTAATGTGGGTACAATTGGTCACGTAGATCATGGTAAGACAACTTTAACTGCAGCTATCACGAAGCAGTTTGGGGAGTTTAAAGCATATGATCAAATTGATGCGGCGCCTGAAGAGCGTGCTCGCGGAATAACTATATCGACTGCCCATGTTGAATACGAAACAAGTAACCGTCACTATGCTCACGTTGATTGTCCTGGGCATGCTGATTATGTAAAGAACATGATAACTGGTGCTGCACAGATGGATGGTGCTATCCTCGTTGTAAATGCGGCTGATGGCCCAATGCCTCAGACCCGAGAGCACATCTTACTTGCCAGGCAGGTAGGTGTCCCTTCATTAGTTGTTTTTATGAATAAGGTTGATCAGGTAGATGACCCAGAATTGCTAGAACTCGTAGAAATGGAGATTCGAGAACTATTAAGTTCATATGATTTTCCTGGTGATGATATTCCAATAGTTTCTGGTTCTGCACTTGCCGCCCTTGAAGGTCGAGATGCTGAGATCGGCGAGTCAAAAATAATAGAATTAATGGCCGCTGTTGATGACTTTATTCCAACACCTGACCGTCCAATTGATCAACCATTTCTTATGCCTATTGAGGATGTTTTTTCGATATCAGGACGAGGCACTGTTGTAACAGGACGTATTGAGCGTGGTGTTATTAATGTTGGTGATGAAATAGAAATTGTAGGTATTAAGGATACTTCTAAAACAACTTGTACTGGCGTTGAGATGTTTCGAAAACTGCTAGATCGTGGTGAGGCGGGTGATAATGTAGGAGCTTTGCTAAGAGGTGTTGAGCGCGAGGGTGTTGAGCGAGGCCAGTGTTTGGTTAAGCCCGGATCTGTAACTCCACACACAAAATTTGAAGCTGAAGCGTATGTTTTGACAAAAGAAGAGGGTGGCAGACATACACCGTTTTTTGCTAATTACCGGCCTCAATTTTACTTTCGAACAACTGATGTTACCGGTACAGTTGAGCTCCCTTCAGGAACAGAGATGGTTATGCCGGGCGATAATTTGAAGTTTACTGTTGACTTGATTGCACCAATAGCGATGGAAGAGAAGCTTCGATTTGCGATCCGTGAGGGTGGTCGAACTGTTGGAGCTGGTGTTGTAGCCAAGATTATACAATAAGCTTAAATAAACTGATCAGCTGAGCATACTGCTCAGTTGATAGATTGTAACATTAATGCGCCGGGGCTAAGAAATGCAAAGTCAGAATATACGAATTAGGTTGCAGGCTTTCGATTATCGGGTTTTGGATACTAGTACGCAAGAAATCGTGTCCACTGCTAAGAGAACTGGTGCACAAGTGCGTGGACCGATTCCTTTGCCAAACAAGATAGAGAAGTTCACAGTATTGCGTGGGCCGCATGTAGATAAAAAAAGTAGAGAGCAATTTGAAATACGAACTCATAAGAGATTACTAGATATTATTGATCCAACGCCACAAACGGTTGATGCTTTGATGAAGCTAGATCTGGCGGCCGGTGTCGATGTTGAGATTAAACTATAAGGAGACCAGGATAATGCGTTCTGGAGTAATTGCGAAAAAAGTTGGAATGACACGAATTTTCACTGATGATGGGATGCAAGTACCTGTGACCGTTCTTCATATGGATAATGTGCAAGTTGTTTCTACAAGAACCAATCCCAAAGATGGTTACACTGCAGTGCAGCTTGGAGCCGGCTCGGCGAAGGTTAAAAACGTCTCAAAAGCAGCGCGAGGACACTTCTCAATCGCTAAAGTAGAGCCAAAGCAGAAAATGGCTGAGTTTAGGGTGAGTGAGGAGAACTTGATTGAAATTGGTGAAGAGATTACTGTTGGCCATTACTTAGCCGGTCAATATGTAGACATTGCAGGTGTCTCAATTGGAAAAGGGTTCGCCGGTGCTATGAAGCGGCATAATTTCTCCGGGTTGAGAGCATCACACGGAGTATCCATATCTCATAGATCCCATGGATCAACTGGACAGTGTCAGGATCCTGGTCGTGTGTTTAAAGGTAAGAAAATGGCTGGACACATGGGTGCAGTTAGGGTCACTACGCAAAATTTAAAGATAGTAAAGACCGATCTGGAGAGAGGTCTTATCATGGTTAAGGGAGCAGTCCCTGGGTCTAAAGGTGGTTGGGTAACCATCAAAGATGCGACGAAGAAACCGACATTTGATGGTACGCCTTTTCCGGCATCGCTTCGGTCCCAGCAGAATACCAAACCTAATACAGAGGAAGTAGTTAAAGCATCCAATGACGATGAATCAGGGGGTGAAGCAGAATGAAACAAGATGTATTAAAGTTGGGGTCTGGCAAAGCTGGTTCTATAGAGTTACCAGATACGATATTTGGTATTGAGCCTAGGAAAGATATTCTTCACAGGGTAGTGCGTTGGCAGTTAGCCCGAAAGCAGCAGGGAACACATAGTGTTCTAACTAGATCAGAAGTTAGCTACTCAACCAAAAAGATATATAGACAAAAGGGAACTGGAGGGGCTCGGCATGGGTCCAGGCGTGCACCGATATTTAGGAAAGGTGGCGTTTATAAGGGGCCTACCCCTCGTAGTCATGAGCATAACTTAAATAAGAAGTTCCGAGCTCTTGGGTTGAAACATGCCCTGTCAGCTAAGCTTATGTCGGGAGATCTTGTTATAATTGAGGATGCCATCTTGAAGGAGGGTAAATCTCGGGTCCTAGCAACGTATTTGAAAAATTTTGGTTGGCGAAAAGCACTAATAGTAGATGGACCAGAGCTTGACGTAAACTTTGTGCGAGCTGCAAAGAATATTGACTCTGTCGACGTGTTGCCCAGTATGGGAATTAATGTCTATGATATATTGAAGAAAAATACTTTGGTTCTAACGAGAGCCGCAGTGATTGCCTTAGAGGAGCGCTTTAAATGAGTGAGGGTATTGAGTTTTATGATTTGCTTCGAAGGCCTATTATCACTGAAAAGGCAACTAATGCGTCTGAGAACGGAGCGGTAGTGTTTGAGGTTGCTATGACTGCAACTAAACCAGAAATAAAAAGAGCGGTTGAGGGGCTTTTTAAGGTAAAAGTGAAGGGCGTGAATACTGTAATTGCTAAGGGAAAGACGAAGCGTTTTAAAGGAAAAATGGGAAAGAGAAAAGATATCAAAAAAGCCTATGTAATGCTCGAAGATGGTAACACGATTGATGTCAGCACAGGGCTTTAAATTAATAAATGAACGGAAGATAATGAGATGGCACTAAAGTCATATAAACCAACTACACCAGGTCAGCGTGGGCTAGTATTGATTGATCGGTCTGAGCTTTGGAAGGGTCGTCCGGTTAAGACCCTGACAGAAGGACTGATGAAAAAAGGTGGTCGCAACAATGCTGGTAGAATTACTATGCGTCGAAAGGGTGGCGGAGCAAAAAGACTTTACCGTATTATTGATTTCAAGAGAACGAAGTTTGATAAAAATGCTGTAGTCGAACGGATAGAATATGATCCGAACCGTACAGGGTTTATTGCGTTGATAAAGTATGAGGATGGAGAACAAACATATATTATTGCCCCGCAAAGACTCTCAGTTGGTGATAATGTAATAGCTGGTAAGAAAGTTGATATTAAGCCTGGCAACGCTATGCCATTTACTGGAATGCCGATTGGTACGATTATACATAATATAGAATTGAAGGCGGGGAAGGGCGGGCAGTTAGCCCGATCGGCTGGTACTTATGCTCAATTTGTGGGACGCGACGGTGGATATGCACAGATCAAACTTTCATCGGGAGAACTGCGGCTTGTCAGGCAAGAATGTATGGCATCGATAGGTGCTGTTTCAAACTCTGATCACTCAAACCAAAACCTTGGGAAGGCTGGTCGAAATCGACATAAGGGTAAGAGACCTTCTGTTCGAGGAGTTGTAATGAACCCTATTGATCACCCACATGGTGGTGGTGAGGGAAGGACTTCTGGAGGTAGACATCCTGTAACTCCTTGGGGGCGTCCAACAAAGGGAGCAAGGACACGCTCAAATAGGTCAACTGATAAATATATTTTACGCTCTCGTCACTCGAAAAAGAAGGGTCGATAATAAATGTCACGTTCAGTATGGAAAGGTCCTTTTGTGGATTCATATGTCCTAAAAAAGGCAGAGACTGCAAAACAGTCTGGTAGACATGATGTCATAAAAATATGGTCTCGGCGGTCCACAATATTACCCCAGTTTGTTGGTCTCACTTTTGGAGTTTATAATGGTAGAAAGCATATACCTGTAAACGTTAGTGAAGAAATGATTGGTCAGAAGTTCGGTGAATATAGCCCTACAAGAACTTACTTTGGGCACGCAGCAGATAAAAAAGCGAAGCGGAAATAAATAATGGGACAAGATAAGAATGAGAGACGTGTGGCTGATAATGAAGCGATGGCGAAGAGTAAAATGCTCCGAACCAGTGGACAGAAGTTGAATTTAGTGGCCCAGTTAATAAGAAACAAACCTGTTGAAAAAGCGCTAAATGAATTAACTTTCTCGAAGAAACGAATAGCACAAGATGTAAAAAAATGCTTAAAGTCTGCAATAGCTAATGCGGAAAATAACCATGGACTCGATGTCGACGAGCTCGTGGTTGTAGATGCATTTGTTGGGAAAAATATCGTGTTAAAACGAGGTCGTCCAAGAGCACGGGGAAGGTTTGGTAAGATTTTGAAGCCTTTTAGTGAGTTAACTATCAAGGTTCGTCAGGTACCTTCAACAGAGGAAAATTCTTAAATGGGACAAAAAATAAATCCAGTAGGTCTCAGGCTACAAATCAACCGGACTTGGGATAGCAGGTGGTTTGCAAAGAGCAGAGAATATGGTGGGCTTTTGCACGAAGATATCGCAATACGGTCATACGTGAAAAAGAATTGTGCCCAAGCAGGAATAAGTAGGACTGTTATAGAAAGACCACATAAAAAATGTAGGGTAACTATCCACGCCGCTCGTCCTGGAGTAATTATTGGGAAAAAGGGAGCTGACATTGAGACTCTTCGTAAATCGTTGGCTGCCCTAACTGATAGTGAATTGCATTTAAATATTGTAGAAGTACGAAAGCCAGAAATTGATGCCGCACTGGTGGCTGAGAGTATTGCTCAGCAGATGGAA
>ERZ651776.3080-NODE-3080-length-17141-cov-5.296941_pt1 | contig 17141 bp, 13 predicted proteins | sample MGYA00514761_ERZ651776 | MGnify/ENA metagenome assembly ERZ651776 | reverse complement strand
TGTAATATTTAACATAGCTAAAACTAAGCGTTCAGGAATACCAGGATACATTTTTAAAAGTAGTATATCCGTAACGAGATTAGAATGTACTTTAAATGTTTTTTTTCTAGGCTTAAAAAGTAATTCTTGATTTACTGTAAGGTGAACTCCAGAAGTTATTAATGGAGGATAGTTTGGCGAATCAAAGGCTTCAAAATGCTCGGCGCTTACTTTTGTAGTACGATTTGCCCGATACAGTTTATATTCAAAATAAAGACATACTTCTTGTACCACCGGCTTATTCCGTTTTTGCAAAGCTGCAATTTGTATCGCTGTAATTAAGTTTTCTTTTGCGTCTGTTCTTAAATCTCCAATAGGTAATTGAGACCCTGTGAAAATAACAGGTTTATTTAAGTTCTCTAGCATAAAACTAACCGCAGAAGCCGTATAACTCATCGTATCACTACCATGCAAAATGACAAATCCTTGATACCTATCATAATTTGAAGCTATCAATGAGCATAACTCATTCCAATAATCAGGATTCATGTTGGAGGAGTCAATAGGTACTTTAAATGATGATGTACTAATATCACAATCTAACAATCTAAGTTCAGGAATATTTTCTAGTAATTGATCAAAGTCAAAAGCCTTCAAAGCTCCCGTTTCATAATCTTTAATCATTCCTATAGTACCTCCTGTATATACTAAAAGTATACTAGGTTTTACACTCATAACTTAGATGTATTAATCACAGGATTTGCATACATTAATAAGAAACTATCCATCTCTAATTGATTTTCTTTATTGACACGTCTTTCTAGACGTCTCTCAAAATGACGTAATTCTTTCTCATCATAATGAGATGCATATTGTGTTGTATGATGATACAAATCGTACGCAATATAATTAGAAGGCCATAATTTATAATGACTATATATACTCTTATCAATCTCAGATGCCAGTCTTTTTAATTTGTCATTATCACTTTGCTCTTCCTTTTCTATTTGATCATACAATGAAGAATCAAGAGGAGCTGCTTCTATGTGAATGCGTTTTTTAAACCCTAATGCTCCTTTAAGAATACTATTAAAATCTTCATTGTTGGTTTTAATATACGGTACATTCTCTTGTTTAGCGACGAGTTCTGGTACTTTTAAAATATCCGTTGGGTCGTATTCATAAGAGATAGCAACAGGAACAATATGCAGTTCCTTGATATATTGCATTAAAGGCGTTTCTCCTCTAGCCATCGTGATCATCTTAAGTACGCCTTGCTGTGTAATATCATTCCCATCCTTTGTTCGACCTTCTCGTTGTGCCATCCATACAGACCTTCCTTGAGATAATAAAAGCTTCATATACTCTGACAAGACTTTTGAGCTTTTTAATAATTGTCTTGGCGACTGACTACGCAACACTAGAAAATTTCGATTAAGCTTAGACAAAGCCATTAAGAAATCTTTCTGAACCAAATTATCTCCTATCGCAGAAGCTGTTGTAATAAGTCCATTATCTATTAAGCCTACATTAAGCAATGAGGTATCTAATACAATGTCTCGATGGTTTGATATATAAAAATAAGGTGTATTAGGAGTTAAGGCTTCAAAACCGGCTGTTGTAAAGCCTTCAGAACTTTTGGCAAGTAAATGTTGAACCGATTTATAAATAACTTTCGTTTGAAAATCATGGATGGAATGACATTGCGACAATACATCCTGAATCTCACTTGCAGAAGCATCAGGGAATGTAAACTGCAACAACACTTTAAACATAGGATGTTTAGAGGCTTGTTGTAAAGCATCATGTACTTCACTGTCATGATAAGGTCGTATGTGATCAAATGTAGAAATAACGTCGCATTTTGATTAATAGCCACAAAAGAAACAAATTTATTTCAGTTTAGTCTATATATAATTAACTAAGTTTAGGTGGTTTTTACTTTACCAAAAACAGCTGTTGCATTATCAGAAGTAATTTTAGCAATTTCATCCAATGGTTTTTGGTAAATCGTAGCTAGTTTTTCTGCTACCAATGTCACATAACTACTTTCGTTACGCTTTCCTCTATAAGGCACTGGACTCAAATAAGGAGCATCGGTCTCTAAGACAATATGCTTCAAATCAATTTCAGAAAGAAACTGATCTATTTTTCCATTTTTAAAGGTCACCACCCCTCCTATTCCTAACTTCATATTATATCCAATCGCCTGCAAAGCCTGTTCTTTAGTGCCCGTAAAACAATGAAAAATTCCAAAAAGATCATTCCCTTTTTCACTCTCTAGCACTTCAAACACCTCATCAAAGGCATCTCGACAGTGAATCACAATAGGCAATTGATACTTTTTGGCAAGCTGTATTTGTCTCTTAAATGCATCTTTCTGTATGCCCAGCGTACTTTTATCCCAATATAAATCAATCCCTATCTCTCCTACTGCATAAAAAGGTCTGTTGGCAAATTGTGCTTCGACGTGAGCTAACTCTTCTTCATAATTCTCTTTTACATGCGTAGGATGTAATCCCATCATCAAGAATACTTGATCTGGATAAGTAGCTTCTAGATCATACATACGTTGCGTATATTCTGAGTCTATAGCAGGAATAAAAAAACGTGTAACACCAGCATCTATGGCTCTCTGTATCATTGCTTCTTGATCTTCATCAAAAGCTTCACTATATAAATGAGTATGGGTATCTGTAAATTGCATGGCTCAAAAATAGAAATAGCATACAACCTAACCTAACACTTACAGCTTTTTGAGAAGTTCTTGTGCTTTTTTATAATCTTCTGCTTCTTGGGGTAACTCTTCCAAAATTTGTTTGCATCGTTCTGTATCGCCTTGTTTTAAGAAGCTTAACGCATGATACCATTGTGCTTTGTATTTGAATACAGAATTTCCATTACGTAAATTCACAAAGATGTGTTCGGCTTTAGCATAATCTGCTATTTCTACAGAAGCAATCCCTTTATAAAATAACACTTGCGTATTGTCTGGGTCATTGGCTAGAATAGCATCAAAAGAGATGATTGCCTCGTTGTAGCGCTTGTTGTTGAACGCTTTTTCCGCTTTCGCGAAAGCGGACTCATCACCACCCCTTTCTATCAAATCTATAGTTCCTTCAAAAGAGTAATCACTATAGCTAGCGTTCTGCATTTGAGTCCAGAATATGGCGCCAAATAGGATCACGGCACAAGCCGCAACCAAGTAACGCAATGGTTTAAAACGAATCACTTTTACCTCTTTTTTAGGTACTACCGAAGTATCTAAATGTTGATCTGCCACTGTTTTCAAAGTATCCTTAAACGTTGCTCGTTCCTCTGATAAATGATGACTTAAATGCTGGTTGACATCTCTGAAAATGACAAAGGCATCTTTAAGCGCTGATTCTGTTTCCAACCTTGATTCAAAATTTTTTTTGGCTTCAGGCGAAAGCGCTCCTTGGAGGTAGTCGTCAAAAAGTAGTATGGTTTTCTCGTCCATGACTATAGATTTTTAAGGGTTTGGTACCGGGCAGATCCTTGTATCATTTTAGTAAGTTTACCCACACAAAGTGATTTTTTCTTTCGTGCATACGCATAAGAAACCTCTAGTTTTTTTGCCACCTCTTCCATTGATTTAATAGAAAAGCTCAGCTTTAAGAGTTTCTTACAGGCATCACCCATCTGCTCTAGCATTTGGTTAAATAAACTTGCTCTGTCTTCATACAAAGCGGTTTGATCTGCTTGATCTTGTACGTTTCTATCTATAGATGTTACCTCATCGTTTATTGTTACCCCTTCTGGCTTATTTTTTTTCAAGAGATTCAGCCACTTGCGTTTACAGATTAAGAAAAAATAGGCATCAAAGGGACAACTCAAAGTAAGCCCTTTTGTCTTTGCCTGATCGTATAGGGTAATAAGTGCTTCTTGAATAATATCTCTAGCGGCAGCCTCGTCACCGCTATTCTTTTGAATATACCCGATCACCTTAGGCGCAAAACGAGTGTATATCTCAGCAATTAGTTTTTGATCATGTATAAGCAATGCCTGTACATATTTCTGATCAGGATGCACTTTGGAATCTCCCATCTTTGCTGGATTTATAAGTAGACTACCTCGGGAAAAGCCCGAGAAGTATGTAAGACAAAAAGAATTTGACGTTAAGGCTAGCCTCAGCGTATTTAATGCTCGATTATCGAGTAAATATAAAAAAAAGTTCTAGAAGAGGGGTAACAATATGAAGTGGGTGATGATATAAGGGTGTAAAACAAAAAATAACATATCAAATTAATAGTATTATGAAAACAACAAACTTTATTTACGCAGATCAGAAAAAAAGTATGAATGTGTATTCCGTATCAAAATTAGTAACCTTATTCTTAGTATCAATCATCCTTTTGACGAGTTGCGAAACAACAGATGACGCTGATATACAAGTAAACGAAATCCCGAATAACACCGTAGAAATTTTTGGAGGATTAGAATATGACAACAGTATTGCCGAAGCACGTGAAAATGCCATTCAGAACTTTACCATAGATGCTACCACTGGAGGCTTCATTATAGGAGAAGATGGAACACAACTTTACTTTCCGCCTAACGGACTTACACATCTTGGAGGAGAAGCTGTATCTGGTGATGTAGACATTGCATTTATAGAAATTTACAGCAGAGCAGATATGCTTACACAAAACCTACCTACCAATGGAAAAAAAGATAATGGTGATGTAGTAACGATCATCTCTGGAGGTGAGTTTTTTGTAAATGCGACTCAAAATGGGAATCAGCTTGTAGCGCAAATTCCCTTTGAACTAACAGCACCAACTGACAGTTTTGATCCTGAAATGACCGTTTTTATACCAGAAAATTGTGATCGATTAGATTGTGATGTTGTATGGGAAGAAGATGAAGATGCTGCTATAGAAGGAGGTGAAATCCAAAATGCAGACGGAACTTGGACCTCTACTTATGTAGCCCCACTTACCAACTTTGGATGGACAAATTTAGACAGATGGTGGTCGTACGCTGGTCCTAAAACAATGGTATTTGCAGATGTACCTGAAGGGTTTAATGAAACCAACAGTGCTATATATGTATCCTATGACGGAGAACCTAACGCCCTTGCATTTTTTGACACGTATGATACAGACTTAGAAATGTTTACAGAGCATTACGGACAAATGCCTATCGGATTAGAAGTACATTTCATATTTGTCTCTGTACAAGATGGAGCGTATGTATATGCGATCCAAGCCGCAACCATTGGAGCAGATCATATTGAGATATTCACTACGACACAAACAACCACAGAAGCTGGATTAACAGCATTAATCAATGGATTACCGTAAGAATCTTACATAATGTCGGGAAGAACCTCAAAGCGATACTATCACTTTGAGGTTTAACCATTTAATAACATTCATAGTTTTTAACTACCTTTAAATGCATTCCCCCACTGCATATAACTAACTATCTATATTATGAAATATATTCAATTCCTATGCGGGATAGTTCTGGCAGGATGTCTTGCCATAAGTTGTTCTGAAGATCAAGATTGCGATGAGGGCACTATTGAAACTCCAAATGCAATAGCTCCTATAGACGGAGCAGATTATGCTGCTAGTCTTATAGATTGTCGATTACCTAAAGTGCAAACATTTACCATACAAGGATTTGAAGGAGGACTTCTTTTTGGAACTCAAGGAGGACTTCTTAATATTCCAGGTCAATCATTATTTAATACTGATGGTACGATCATAGATGGTGAGGTAGAAGTGAGTCTGTTAGAAATGTACACTCCAGGTGATATTGTTGCTTGCCAATTATCTACCAATACGCGTAATGCTAGTGGAGATATAGAACCCACGCTCAGTGAAGGGCTACTTTTCTTTGACATCCGTTTTAACGGACAGCCTGTCGTCATACAGGGGGAAATACAAATTTTTATTCCAGAAGAAAACAATACAGAAGAGCTTCTATTTTTTAACTCCCCTTCCTGTCCAGACCTAGACTGTATGGTCACTTGGGAAAACATAGGAGGCGCATTCCCATCAGAAATAGATGATCCCATAGGTAATATTACCACAGGATACAGTGGTATTACTTCTCAAACTGGGTGGTATAACATCGCTCAATTTAATCCAGACATCAATCAAAGAACTACAGTATACAATGTTCCTCCTAGTGGATTTGACAACACTAATAGTAATGTCTTCCTTAGTTATGACACAGATAAAATTGCAGTGAGTCTCTTTGAACAATATGATCCAGATTTAGGCGTCTTTAGCGAAGTGTATCAAGAGATTCCTATAGATACACAAGGGCAACTTATTTTTGTTTCTCGACAAGGTGGAATATATCGGCTAGACACCTCTCAAATACGTGTAACAGAAAACGTTATTGGAGCTACTACCAATACAAGTGAATTTACCGAAGATCAATTAGTAACTCTTATTAATACACTATAAGTGATGACTAAAAGAATTTTCATAACCGTTCTCTTCCTAAGTCTTGTTCACTATATCAGTTACTCACAAACAACTCCGCAAGATACATTGACAAGAAGCGCTCCTATATTTTATGATGTACTAGGCAACAAAGTCACGTATAGCGCAGAAATGCCACAACTCAATCAAATCGCAGGGGCGCCCAAAGCCTTTTACACCTATTACTGGGAACTAGGCGATGGCGATTATAGTTTTGAAAAAGAACCTAAGCACACCTATAAAAAGGAAGGAACTTATGAAGTGAAATTATGGAGCACCAATAATTATGACAACGGCAAACCCCCTGCAAGCCGACCGAAAAGGGTAGTGATTTCTGATGCTTCAGATGAAGAAGCGAGTGTGGATGATTCCGCTTTCGCGAAAGCGCTCCCAACATTTAAACCCGATGAAGACTTATTGATACACACCAATAGAGATCCACTTCCGAGTCAAGAAATGGTGCTTATCACAAGTTATAAAAATACCAAGGACTATGTTACTAACGGAAAACTCTACCTCTTTTACAACGACAAAAGTTTTAAAGATGAGAATTTCATTCTTACAGATACTAGACTGCATCACAATGAAAAAATAGAACAAAATGAAGATTTTGTGCATAATTTAGGCAAAGATTTCTCTCAAGAATATCTTGCCACTACGTACCCTTCGGAGCTACGAGAACGCACACTCATAGTACAAGACAGTACAAAAAAGACAAACCTTCCGCTCACGCTGGAAGAGTCTCAGGATCTATACCTCAACAGTCAAGTCATCACGTTTACCAATATGCAGCCTGGAGAAGAACGCAATATCTTCCGTACATTGGAAACCACACCTGAAATGATTAAGGACACTAGTGCGATTGTGACCCTCCGAAGTGTCTATGTTCCAGACGAAAATTATGAAAATCATACCGTAAAAGACACCGAGTTAGAGATCGTTACTTCCCATGATCCCAACAAAATGTCGTCCAATGGCACATTGATGAATTATCGTTTAGTCCGTTTTAAACGACTTAAATTTAAAGTCCGTTTTCAGAATGATGGCGAAGGACCCGCAAACACCATCAGACTAGAAGTAGACACGCCCGAAATGTTTGATAAAAATACCCTAGAAATAAAGGACATGTATCCGCAATGTCAGATTTGCCCCAAAGATCGGGAAGTTAATTACTCCTGTCTGGATACTATTTTAAAAAAAGACAAAATCATATTTACGTTTAAACGTATATATCTGCCTGGCACACAACAGAAAGATGTAACTGATCGGGACTCTACAAAAGGGTTTGTAAAATATTCTATGAAATTTGGAAAAGACTTTCATAAAAAAAGTACCAAAAGTCAAACAGCTATTTACTTTGATAAAAACGAACCTATTTACACCAATTATAGCAAAACTCGTTTTGTCCCTGGCATTTCTATAGGCGCCAGAGCTGGATATATTTTTAATCCAGATTTAGATAACTCACGCGAGGTATTTGCAGGCATCACCCTCTCTCCATTTAAATCCTATCGCGGGTATTTGCAAGCAGAACTTTTCTTCTCATCGATTTCTTTTGAAAATTTACGTAATTTTTCAACCAATGAAACCAATGCGATTGGGATAGAAAGTATTACTCGTTTTACAGAAGAAACAAAAGCACGTAATATCACTACGTACTTAGTTCCTATTTCGTATCGATATAACCTCAATAATTTTATTGCTGTAGGTGCTGGTCTCCAACTCAAATTGGATTTAAGTCGCGCTTGTGATCAGACGACTACCGGTGAATTTTCTTTACTTATTCCTGGAGAAGTCGAAATACGTGACGAAACCCAAGATACTTTGCTGGAGACAGATTGTAATAAAGGGGTTGGTAATTTTCAAGCAGGTGTTTTTGCAGGGATCAATTTTGGTGGCGTTCGTATAGGTCCAAGTGCGGGAATCAGATATGTCTCAAATTTTAATACCCCTAATTCTCAGATTCAAGTGTACGGGCTTTGGAAATTTTGATCTATGAAAATTCCTAAAATATTATCTATTCTTCTAGTTGTTTTTGGCTTGTTTACTAGTCATGCACAAGAAGAACTCTTTTACAAAGCCCTCGATAATTTTCTTAGCAGCCCATCGCCAGAAGAACTTTCTGTGCTGATTCAAAAAACAGATGCTTTACAAATTCAAGATGCCGATAGCCAACTAGCAAAAGTGGTTGTAGATTGCAACATCGCTTATTACCAGACTCGTTACGGTAATATCTCAGCGGCAATTCACAGATATGAGGCAGCTTTAGAACGCTATCGAAGTCGGCAATTAAGCGGGTATGATATGATCACGTCTGCAATGATTCCGCTTGGAAATTTGTACACCCAAACCAATGCGTATACAGAAGCTGAAAATACGATAAGAGCGTATATTACGCTTTCGCGAAAAGCGAACCAACCCAACCACCTCCTTTCTGGTTTGATTAATCTTTCAGTACCGCTTCAAAATCAGGGGAAGTATGAAAACGCCATCCGTGTGTTGGAAGAAGCCAAAAAAATAAGCCCTGAAAATATTGACATTCAAATCAATCTAGCCACAAATTACTTTAGCAAAGGAGATCATACACAAGCTGAAGCATTAGCAAAAGAAGTCGTTACTGCTGATCCTAAACAAATTAACGGATATAAATTACTTGCGCAAATTGCCATACAACAAGAAAATTATTCAGAAGGGGAACGGCTATTACAGAAAGCACTTCAAGTACAACTTTCTGTAGCAACTACAACGCAACGCTCATTGGCAAAAACAAGGCTTTTACTAGCGCAAACGTATTTATCAAATCAAAAGATCGTAGAAGCGCAGGAACAACTTAGTGAATTGTATCGGATCTGGTTTATAACCGATACAAATGACTCTTTATTCCCAAGCAAGTCACAACTTTTTGGGGAAAACACTTTGCTAGATGCACTTGATCTTCACGCAGAACTTCTGTCTTCACAAAACAAACAAAGAGATGCGCTTACAGCATACACCCTTGCCGCTCAAGTAGCTGATTTGTTAAACAATGACCAATTACATCAAGCTTCAAAACTCATTCTACAAGCTAATGACAAGCAACGTTCTGAAAAAAGACTTGATATTATATATGATCTTTATAAAAGCGAAAAAAATGAAGATTGGTTAGAAAAGGCGCTACGCATTAGTGAACGCTCAAAATCGACATTGGTGATGGAATCCATTAAGGATAAAGATTTGTTATCTAAGCACGCTAGAGATAGCTTAGTAATTGCATATCAATACCATGGCATACAACTTTCAACACTAGAGACTCAATTATGGAAACTCCGCAGCACAAAACCTATTGATGTTAATCAAATAGAAGAGTTGCAAACGATGTATAGTAAAACTATGCTCTCACAACGCAATTTACGTCTTCTCATAACGGATAAATACCCAACATTAAACATACAAGAACCGTCAGTATCATTACAAATTCTCAAACAAAAGGCAACAGAAAAAGAAGAAACACTGGTGAGTTATTTTTTTGGTAAACGCAGCATCTATCAGTTCATTATCGGCCCATCGAACTCTAGTTTTGAGAAAATTGCTCCCAATCAAAAAGTAAGAGACTCCATCTTCAATATCTGTGTACGTTATAATCAATATTTTGAAAAAGCCTCCAATATTAACAATTCACCTGATGCTTTTAAAAAGGATGCACAAGCGTTGTATACCGTTTTAAAACTACCTATTGCTAAGAAAATGATCATTATTCCTGATGGAATGCTTGCTTTTTTACCTTTCAGCACCTTACTAACAGCACCATCGGAAGGCTTTGTTTTTGATCAAATGCCTTTTTTACTTCAATCGGCAACTATTACGTATCAGCTTTCGGCCACGCAGTATTTCAAGCTACCAACAGTGTCAACAAAACCAACTTCTGTTCTTGGTGTTTTCCCTGTGTTTGGAGGTTCTGAATTGGCGCTAAAGTACTCCGTTGAAGAAGCCGATGCTATAGAAGAAACCTTTCCCACGAAACTATTAATGCGTGATGAAGCCCTCGCAGAAAATGTTTTCCATACCAATAGATTTGAAAATAGTCCTACAAATGACTATACCATTTTACATTTTTCTACCCATGCTCGCGGTGGAAGTTTTACGACCCCAGCAGAACTACAATTCATAGATCAAGCAATTACCGTTAATGATCTATATAGTCTCAACCTAAAACCAGATCTTGTTGTTTTGAGTGCTTGTGAAACAGGGGTAGGTAGCATCGCTACAGGCGAAGGCACTTTAAGCCTTGCCCGAGGATTTCAATATGCAGGTGCTCCAAACCTACTATTCTCCCTCTGGAAAGTGAATGATAAAGCAACAGCGCAGCTTATGGGTGATTTTTACAAGAATCTTAAGGATACGTCTTCAAAAACAATAAGCCTACAACAAGCACAACAAAATTATCTTAACGACAAAACCATTGCTAATGTAAAAAAATCACCCTATTACTGGGGTGCCTTTGTCTATTACGGCACAGCTGAAGAAGCAGTCACTTCACTTTCATGGATTTGGATGGTCGGAATCGTAATTTTTGGACTATTTTTGATGATTATTGTTTACAAAAAGTATGTCATCACTCCGTGAGTTTTTAATAGAAAAAGGATACACACGCGTTCGGTTATTCCCAACACTCACGCAACATTTAGAAATTACTGCAAAAATCAATGGTGTCAAAGGTTCTTTTATATTAGACACTGGAGCTTCTAACTCTTGCATTGATTTTACGTTTGCCGAGCATTTTAAAATCACGAGTGAAGAAAGTGAAGTCCTCGCAGCAGGCGCAGGCGCTACTGATATGCGTACCGAATTATCTAAAAAAAATACAATTAAAATAGGCACTTGGAAACGACAGAATATTAGTCTTGTCCTTTTTGATCTTTCACATGTAAATATAGCCTTAGAAAATCATAACACACCTCCTGTACATGGCATTTTAGGCGCAGATATTCTCAATCTTGGAAAAGGCATCATTGATTATCAATATAATTGCTTATATCTTAAAAATGAAAATATAGATGTCTTATAGATTGTAATAGTACCTAAAACGAACATCTTGATGTCGCATTACTTAAAATAGAAATTCCCTTATTAACGGGGTTTGGAATTATAGAAACTTGAAGATTAAGTGATTAACAAATTCTTTATCTGTATGCTGTTTCTATTGTAAGGAATTCTTTTTTTGCTTTCGCGAAAGCGTACAAAGTATTAATCTCGTATTTCGTTAAGTTCCAAATTTTTACTTGCTGCATATATAAACCCTCGCTCCCACCATTGTGCCATTTTTTCTTTATTAAAAACGAGTGAGTTTGTGGTAAGCACAATAGGTGTGTAATAGAGATTGATAATCGCATCTTTATTATTTGCTGCAAACTTACCTATCGTTATATTTTGTTTTTCAATACGATCAATCATAAAGGAATGTAGGTTGGTAAGGAGTGAAAATACATTTTTGGAGGGCAAGCTATTGTAATAGGTAACTTCTGTTTCTAGAATAATCACATCAATCTCAGTAGCACCGCGATCTACAGCTTCCTTAATAGGCACCATACTCCCAAAACCTCCATCGGCATACTCACAGCCGTCTTTTTTGACTAAACTCATAAAAGGGATATAGTTGCACGAAATCCAAATCCAATCACAAAAATCTTCATAGGTAACTTCTTTTATCGATTTATATTCAGTTTCGTGTAAAGAGAGATTGGATACGGTCACCACAATATCTTTAGGTCCTGCTTGAAGTTCTTCAAATTCTTCTCTAGTAAGAAATCTTCCTATGAGCTCCCGTAGATTATGGCTTTCGCCAAAGGTTTTAGATCCTCTTGAGAAATTACGCAATACGCTCCAGTGATTAATACCTATTTGTTCTTGTCCCCATTTATCTTTTTTGGTGTTGAAAGGACAATGACTGAAAATAGAAGATTGGTTTACAGAGGTATAGACTTCTTTTATTTTTTGAATCTTTCCTAATGCAAGATGTGATATGAGTAAACTTCCTGTGGAAGTGCCTATATATAGATCATACGTATGACCCAACTCTTCCATAAGATATTGTGCAACACCACCTCCAAAAGCACCTTTACTACCTCCACCAGAAATTACTAAAGCTCTCATCGTATCATTATTTAAAAATAGTAGACGCTCTAAGATAGGACTCCTTGCTTAGTTTACGAAATCTTCCTTTTTAATAATGTAGCTCAAAATATAACCTAGGCAGTTTTGTTGATTTTGTTGCAATTTGAGCAAGAAAAAGATTAATGGTTGAAAAAATTGCTAAAGTAGTTTGGACTCGTCAGGCTAGAGAATCTCTTGATACTATTTTAGATTACCGTTATAAAGATATGCCTGAGGCTAGAAAATAGTTAGAAAGGATATTATTTCAGCTTCAAAAGAAATTGTGTTTACGAAACAGTTTCAAGAAGATGAAATTTATCCTCAGTATTGAAGAATTGTTGTTCGAGATTATAAAGTCTTATATAAAGAAGATATGGAGTATGTATATATTATGAATGTTGTCTGTACTGTTGCTCAGTCTTACTATTTCAGAAGTTATATTTCTCCTTTAAATAGACACCTATTTCTGCTTCCATTGCTTTAAAGGATTTCTTCCTTACTTGCATCATCACAATCAAGAAAACAAGTCCTGTAATAAAAAACAAGGATATCCCAAGAACAAATGGAATAAATATTCGCAGGTCTAACATATTCAAATTACCAACGCATATCATATCATCCTTATGCTGTCCTACGACTACTTGGTCCATCTCATTTGTGATACGGAGGGTCTTTTTATTTAAAAACGCATTCTTTATTTTATAATGAGGAAATGCCGTTTGAAGTTCTTGTTTTAAAGATTCTACGTCTATAGATGTAGTGAGTGCTATTTTCATGATTTTTTGACTTTTCTGAAGTTAAACTCAATGGTGTATTAGAAAATCTAGTACACCTCTAAACTAGAATTATCAATCTAACAATCTGCTTTTTTTTAGTGAACACTATATTTTAATTAGTGAATTAGAGCAAAATGATCAAATCTTGTTACGATTAGACCAAGTATTTGTTTGCAGATACTCTTTTGAAATTTATCTCATTGTATTAAAAGAAAAAGAAATCGTCACCTCCAGATTCTCCTTTATTTCCTAGTGTATTAAATTTCCAGCTGAAACTTAATAGGAAGTATTGCTCTAAAACGGTGCTTTGTATATCTTGTATAAAATTGGCATTTGCGATACGACGAGCATTGGTATTTTGGTTAAGTACATCATATACTTTGAGAGTTACCGTAGCTTTATCTTTTAAGAAACTATAAGCTACAGTACTGTTCCAAAACCAAGCGCTTTGTTGAAAGCCTGGTGCTACATTAGGGTTATAACTGTATTGGATCTCATTACGCCACTCCACATGTTTTGGAACAAATAATGCAGTACTTAGATTTAAGTTATGTCTTAGGAAATCTTGATCTTCAAAAGAATCTATCCCAAATATTGTATTTGAAAAACTCAAATTATAACGCGGTCTAATCTCAAAGAGATCTTTCCAAGTAAAAGATGCATTTACACTAGGACCTATAGATGTTGTTCTACTAGCATATTGCACATTATTGTTAAAATTGATGTTGCGGTTTGCATTTACATTAATACCTGCTCCATATTTTATAGTACGTATAGAATCTATTTTTGAAGATTTATTATAGCCTCCGCCTCCATATATTTGATAATTACCATCTACATTTTCGTAGGTAGTAGAGCGTACCAGATTTTCATCTACAATTGTTTTTGTTACAATCGCATCGTTTGTTATATTTCCATTAAAATTGAGATAATATCCGCCTCCTTTTTGAAAGTCGTAATTATTAAATCCTCCATAAAAACTATGGCTATTTGATGGAGCTAAGTCGGGATTTCCTTGTATAATATTTAAGGGATCAGAAACATCTACAAAAGGATTTAACTGTGTTACTTGAGGAGGGCTATTGCTTAGGTTATATCCAAAATAGGAAGACATTTTGGGAGAGAAGGTATAATTTAAATAAGACGATAATTCTACCGCTTCAAAGTCTTGCGCGATATTAAATTCTGGTCGTAAGAAGTCTTCATTTTCCAATCTTCTAAAAACATATCCTGCGCCAAAACTAATATTAAATTTATCGGTATTATACCGTAGACTTACCTCTGGTGTTGTACGTATGTTACGACCTGCAAAATCGGTACTAAGTTCTAGATTAAAGCTATCAAATTGTTGTGTACTTTCATTAAAATCAAAGGTGCTTCGTTTTCGGGTTCTATTGTCATTACGATATCCAAATTCTAGGTCTAGAAATAACTTTTTTGCTATTAACGGCTGTCTATAGGTAACGCCAAGGTTATATCCATTTAATCCTGTTTCTCCGTCTGTAAACTGGTCTCTATTAAGAATGGATGGATTGTCTCCAAAAATCTCTGTTTGAGATTGTATAAAATCTTCAGACTCTTGTTTATTGATTTCGTTTTGTAGTCTAAATTTTAGGAATGCTCCTTTATCTCCAAAACGCTTTGTTAGGCTTACGCTATTTTCAAAATTACCGCCTGTATTTAGAGTGCGGTTGTTTGTACTAGACTCATTAATGCGTTCTCCTTGATCATCTAGAGACTCCTCGGTAGATGTAAAGCGATTCTCATTACGATTTATTCTAAAAGCAGGTTTTATATTTATTAAAAACGTAGAATCTACTTTTATATTAAACGTAACATTAGCACTATGATCATCTACATTTCCATCAGATCTAGTATTACTATTGGTAAAAAAGCGTCTGTCTGGAAGGATATTTTCTCGTTCTGTTCGCACCTCATCAAAAGAGTTTCCTCCAGAATAAAAATAATCGGCAGAGATGTCTATTTTCTCCCCAATAACATCAGCATAGTTTGCTCCTGCATTGCGGCTATTGACAATCCCTTGTCCGCCTCCAAAACTCCGACCATCTATTCCAAAAGATCCATTACCATTTACATATATAGAGTTTCCTCCTCCAAAAAACTTTCGGATTTCTCCAAAACTAAATCCAGCAGAGTTTAAATTATTTCCTCCGCCAAGAATACTCACACGCCTATCATTGTCAAACACATTAACGATCCCTGCAAATTCAAACCGCTCATCTGTCCCAAAACCTCCTGCAACACGTCCAAAAATTCCTTTGTTATTCTCTTCGGCAATAGTTAGATTAATTGTTTTGTTTTCCTGATCTCCTTCTTCACCTGCAAATGCTTCATCATCTGTTTTTGTGTCTGTCACTTGAATTTTTTCTACAATTTCTTTAGTAAGGTTACGTGTAGCAATTGTAGGATCATCTCCAAAAAAGGGTTTTCCATTAACAAGGATCTTATTTACTTCTTTGCCATTTACAGTAATCTTTCCGTCTTCATCTACCTCTACACCAGGAAGCTCTTTTAAGAGATCTTCAATGTTTGCATCTTTCTTTGTTTTAAATGATTTTACATTAAACTCTAAAGTATCTTTTTTAACAGTAATAGGCGCTCTGCTTTTTACCACGACTTCTTCTAGTGTCGCTACGCTAAAATCTATAAATATATCTCCTAAATCAACCTTAGAATTTGTTAGGTCAATCGTTTTTCTATAATCTTCATAGCCTACAAATGAGATATTGACAGAAACTTCTTTTTGATTGGTTTTTCCTTCTAATACAAATTCTCCTTTTGCATTCGTAATTGTATATGTAATCAGGGTCGTATCTTTTACAGTTTCCATAAAAACAGTAGCCGCTTCGAGAGGCTGTTTTGTGGTTTTATCTTTTAGGATTCCAGAAACTTCAAAGTCTTGAGCTTGTGAGTGGGTACTTAGAAAAAAAAATAATAGGATAGCGACAGCACGTACTAGTGTCATATAAGCTAATGGTTAATGGATTGATTGATGATGAACTAATTACTGAAACATTTGTCAGACTACATATAGCCTTAACATAGTTTAGCAAACAATTAACATAACTAAGAAATTTCTGTTTTATTGAGTGATTTGAATGTATTGATCGATAAGACCGTCAATAAATTGTTTTATTAACTTGAATATCACTTTGGAATATTTATGAGTTTACTATAGATAATTAGCTTACTACCTATTTTCACTTTTATTTCTTTCTAAAATAAATAGAGATGGGTACTCCTGAAAAATCATATTTTTCTCTCAATTTATTTTCTAGAAACCTACGATACGGTTCTTTAAGATATTGTGGCAAGTTACAAAACAACGCAAATTGTGGTTGTGGTGTAGGCAATTGCATACAGTATTTAATCTTAATATATTTTCCTTTATGTGCAGGAGGTGGATATGCTTCTATAAGTGGTAAGAAGAACTCATTAAGCTCACTCGTTTTTAAACGCCGTGTCTTGTTTTGATACACTTGCACGGCAGTCTCTATAGCTTTAAAAATACGTTGTTTGTTAAGCACAGAAATAAATACAATAGGCACATCTGTAAATGGCTCTATTTCTTGACGGATATGTTTTTCAAAGGCTTTCATGGTCTTGGTATCCTTCTCTACCAAATCCCACTTATTGACCAAGATCACCACTCCTTTTCGGTTACGCTCTGCCAACCAGAATATATTTTGGACTTGTCCGTCAAAACCACGTGTAGCATCTACGACTACTAAAATCACATCTGCATGCTCTATCGCACGCACACTACGCATGA
>ERZ651776.3077-NODE-3077-length-17167-cov-4.513283_pt1 | contig 17167 bp, 14 predicted proteins | sample MGYA00514761_ERZ651776 | MGnify/ENA metagenome assembly ERZ651776 | reverse complement strand
CATATCCCCGATGATTGTGATATTGGGGTCCCTGATGATGAGGGTGATGGTTCCTTCACCGAGTGATGGGTCCTGCAATCGTTCGCGTAGGGTGCCGTAGTACAGCTCAACATTCTCGTCAATGACGATTTCTTGGGCTCCTGTATCAACAGCCATGGGAAGGGATGTCCTCACGAACTGCCGATGATGCAGGAGGGGTTTTATCTGTTGTGAAAGCAGGCGCGTTTATTCTCTTAATGGAGTATCACACTAGAAAACATACATTCGGCGATTATGCCGGGAGAGTTATCAAAGAAGAACAATCGTAGAGATATATACCCACATTTATTGGTGGTGTGTCCACCTTTCGCCTACATTCTCCGTTCCAAGCAAACTGCATACTCAATCGCGCCTATCGACAAGTTCGCTAGCTAGCCAACTCTTTTGATCTGCCTGCTGTCCTAATAAACAACCCCACACGTTTTCGTACCAAACAAAACCCAACCACCAAGTATTCCGCCCCCTCCCCGAACCCTCCCAACACTATGAACGACCCTCGATTTGCGGGCGCGCAGATGAATCCTAAGTTCAAGCGGCGGACGAAGAAGTCGATGAACGAGAAGAAGATCATCCTTGACGATCGATTCAAGGGCGTCCTGACGGACAAGAGATTCCAGGTTGGTGGGAGCAACCGTGAGAAGGAAGGCACGGTGGATAAGTACGGCCGAAAGGAGAAAAGGAGGAAAGACGGGGAAAAACTTAGGGAGGAATTGAGTGAGTTTTACACGATCGACGACGAGGATGATAAGAGAAAAGGAGTTCCTGCAGGTGATGATCGCTTTAAGCTGAAGGCCGGCGAAAGTGATAGTGACTCCTCAAGTGATGATGACTCTTCCAGCGATGATGACTCTTCTTCTTCTTCTTCTTCTTCTTCTTCTTCTTCTCCGCCCTCTAGTTCGAAACCCCAGACTCCCGAGGAACGGCTCTCATACCTGAACGACCTTGCCCGTGGTAATATTAGCAATTCCTCTTCTTCGGAATCTTCTGACTCGGAGACCAATTCAGACTCGAGTGATTCGGACTCAGATTTCGACGATGTCGTGTCAGACACAGAGGAGGGAGTATTGGCCCGACGGGAAGAAGACATTCCGACGCAGGAGAACCTGGTCACCAATGCTCTGGCCCTTATGAATTTTGACTGGGATCATGTGAAGGCTGTCGACCTTTTTGTTTTGATCCAGTCTTTTTGTGGAGGGGACGGCGTCTCAAAGATCGAAATTTATCCCAGTGACTTTGGCATCGAGAGGATGAAGAAGGATTTGATAATGGGTCCGCTTAGTAATATAGATTCTGGGGCTGCAGATGCAGAACCTAACGGCAACTCTGACGGGGATTCTTCTTCTTCCTCGAACCCTGGTTCCGGCTCCGGCTCCGGCTCCGGCTCCGACTCCGACTCCGAGTCTGACTCTGAGTCCCATCCAGACTATGACCCACAAGCGACCAACCATGACCATAAGAAAGACTACAATTCGGAGAAGCTTCGCGAGTACGAAGCTGGGAAACTGAAGTACTACTTTGCCGTTGCATATTTTACCTCCCCTTCTGCCGCTGACAAAACTTATAACGAGCTCGATGGACACGAACTAGAGCATAGCTCCTGCGCGATCGATGTCCGGGCAATCCCTCCTGAGGATATATCGAGTGTGACCGCGGACCGAACAATCAGGGACCGTTGCTTGAGCATACCGGAGAAATATAGTCCACCTGATTTTATTGCCAAAGCCCTGCAGCAATCGACTGTGAAATGCACGTGGGAGGACGGCGATATCGACAGGGACAAATTGCTGACATCGTGGGGCTTAGAGAGTGATACTTGGAAGGCCATGAGTGAAGGAGACGATTTGAAGGCATACCTTGCCAATTCGAGTGATGACAGCGACAGTAGCGACTCGGAAGACTACGAAGATGGCGAAAAGGGGGATAGTGAGGAGAAGAAGAGAAAGATGCGATCTCTCCTTCTTGGGGACGATGCCTCCTCCGTTGATGAATCCGACGACGGCGATGACGCCTCCGATAAGGAGGCGCACGACGACGACGACGACGACTTCTTCAACGAGGAGAACCTCGACTCAGATTCCGACGCCTCTGGCGATGTCGACAAAGAAATGACCGTGACTTTCAACAATTCGACTAATGACCTCGAAAAGAAACTGCGAGAAAAAGCCGAGCTCAAGAAATCAGGTGGTAGGGATGGCGAACTGACACCCTGGGAGAAGTTTCAACAAAAACGAAAGGAAAAGCGGAAGGAGAGGAAGAAGAAGAAAGGAAAGGGAGAACCTGCTGACGACGACAATTTGTACGAGGGTGATACCGCTTTTGGCAATGCCGGTACACTGTCGTCGTCGGAGGAGGAAGATGAGGACAAAAGGCCAGCCACGAATGAGCAGCTCAACAGGCTCATTGGAGATGAGAACGATTTCGATGAGAAGCACAACTTTGATATGCGAGGAATTGTGCGAGCCTCTAAAATCGCAAGCAAAAATCTCAAAGGACAGCGGAAGAAAAAAGAGGACCGGAAGGCCAAGAATGTGGTGGGCCTTGATAATGATTTTGCTGTTAACACGGGTGACGACCGTTTCTCCGCCCTAATGGACGGTGATAGCCGCTTCGGTATTGACAAGACTGATGTCAACTACAAGGACACGCCTGCGATGAAGGAGATTATGAAGGAGCAGACAAAGAGGCGAAACAAAAAGAGGAAAAAGGAAGTCGTTGTCGATGACGTGAGCGCAAAGGATGCGAGTGGTAGTGCGAGTGCTATGGCTCTTGGAGCATTGGTATCGTCATTGAAAAAAAAAGTGAAGCAGTAGTAGAGGAGGTATTTTCGAACACAACGTATTTTTCGGGGGGTTTCGTCGTCGTCGGCCAAAAAACTACTCTGCTTTTTTTCGTTTATCATAGCACAATATTATTGACGTGTTGTATGATGCAAACTGTCTGCTGCATCTTCGCCTTGAGCCTTTCCGCCGACAATCGCTGAGCACGCGTTAGCCTCTTTATGCCCTCTCCCAACTGGGTCCGTCTTTCTTCCGCCTCGCCGTCCTCCCCCTCCCCCTTTCTGCACACTCGTAAGATTGTGATGCTATGAACTTCCAAAAATCTGGCGATGTAAGCATTCACGGCCTCGAATCTCAACCCGCTCTCGGTCGCCTCACAAAGCCACCGGCAACATAATATCAAACGATAAATTCCGATATGGTCGTAGTCCCCGTCGCAAAGAGTTTGAAACCCAAGAGATACTTGAGAGGGGGAGAGTGTGCCCAAGAACTTCGTCACGTCCTCTTGAGAGGCTTCGCCGTCATTGTAATCGTTCAGCATCGCCGCAAATTTTGATTTCGGAGCAGACAGATCCAATTTTGTGTCTTTTTTCTGGTTTTTGAGGATTTTTGAACTTGTTGTCTTGGCGCGTTTTCTATTTGGTCCGGTCTCCTCCTCCTGATCCTCGTCTTCAACGCGAACGTTTCCGTCTTCCTCTTCCATCTGTTCGTCGTCATTCTCGTCGTCTGACCATTCGTCTCCCCACCCCGTCATATCAATTTTGCTTTTCTTTCCCTCGGCCTGCTGCCCTACACTCTGTCCCCCCTCCAAGCCCTCCTTCTCGTTGCCATCTCCAAAAAACATGTCCTTGACCCCTCTCTGCTGCAAAAAGAATGGTGCTGCCTCTGGCTTCTTTGGTGCTTCTGTTGGCTTATTTCTTTGTTTGATTAGCTCAAGATGAAAAAGAGTCTTCCAATGGGAGCTGGGCAGTCCGCTGAGAGTGAGAAGACCTTCCTCCTTGGGAACGATCTCGTCACCGGCGGCGTTGCCGCCATCATCATCACTGTTACTACCGCGGCGGTTTTGGTCGTCTTCGGCTTGCACCTCCGTACCCTTATCATTATCCTCGTGTTCGTCAATCTTGAATTCATTGATGACCCCCTCCCTGTCAAGATTGATCGGTTTGGTTGGCACCCCATCAAAAAAAACGGGAGAAAAGAAACTCTTGTCGCTCCAGATCTTCAGCCCCTTCTTCCCTCTATGGCTAGTCGCGAGGAACTCTCCCGTTGGAGACAGCGTGATAGAAGTCGGCACATTGTTGAACGAAAGCCAGTTAACGCATCGTCCCGTGGGAAGGTCGTAGATTCTGATGCTCCCATCAAGGCTCGACGAAAAAATCCTTCGACAATCCTTGCTAGCGACCAAATCATTTATCGCCTTAGTGTGGCGAGACTCTACATCCCCTCCTAGACGACGAACGATGAGAAAATTCACGACGTCATAAATGACAATGCTGTGGTCGGAAAGAGCAATCGCAACAAAGTTATTCAAGCGCATATAGAGGAACTTGACAGCGTGATCAGGGAGAATGAAGGGGGATTTCTGGTGTGGAGTGTGGGTGCGGAGACTGAAAGCCGAGGTTTTTTTTCTGGTGTTAGTTCGTTCGTTTGGTTTCGTTTTCGTTTCGTTTCGTTTCGTTTCGTTTCGTTGGAAAATGACAATCGAAAGATGATAAATGCTCACCTCCAGGTATTGATTTTTCCCTCAGCACAGACACTGACCACATACTTGTTCAAGTTGTCGACCCCAACACCAACAACATCGCTATAGTGCCGCCTCTCTTTTCTCTTCAACTCTGCTACCCTAGACTCCTCCGCCAAGCTTGCCGTCCTTTTCCCTGCCTTAAGTTCATTCGCGCTGACATGCGCATCCGGCTGTATTTTCTTTAATGTGGTCTTAACGCTGCCGGGAAGTGACGAGGGTTTGTGAAGCTTCAACGTCTCTTGGATGTTTGTGAGCTCCTTTGGAAAGGTACCTCGCTGCATTCCTGACTGAATGTTGTACTTGTAAATGACTCCACCCCTCGTACCAATCAAGGCAAAGTTCCCACAAGCAGTGATCCCGACGCTCGTGGCGTGAGTCGACCAATGCGTCGGCTTCTTCATCAAACTGATCGGCCAGTCGAGCTGCCTCAACACTGGTCCGCTCTGAGCCTTGCGCTCGCTGTCCCAAACGTAGGCATTTGCATGGTTCGCATGGATTGTGACAATGCTACCCCAGTCGCGAGATCGAGATTCGGCAGAGGCAAAAGCCTTTATAGGAGGTAACAAGATGCTCTCTTTTTCCAGCTGCATGGCTTTCGCACGTTTGTGGAGCCCCTTTCCCTGACTGTACTCTGTGTCTAAGCCTGACCTCACGGTGGAAAATAGTCTCAGCGTCCTGTCTGAAGATACAGACAAAATGTTACAAGTTTTGGCGTCGGTAGAATCGTTGGTCGCCAGGACGTTGTCACCATTCGAGTTGTTGAATTGGTAACGTATAGTTGTGGGTGGCTTGGAATGCCCCTCGCGGGATTTTAAGAGCCGTGCAGTGCCGTCGGGGGAGTCGAAGATCCACATTTTTATTGAGTTGTCATACCCAGTGGTAATGAGAAGGGGCTCATTCTTGATGTAGGAGGTTGAGATTATTGGACCCTGGTGGCAATTTGTGATTGTTGTAGATAGTTTCCGGTCTTCCAAGTCCCACACATACACGTTGCCGTCATCACATCCGACGGCGATTGTCGAGGAGGACGAGGAGAGAGAGGTCGAGAAAGATAGCGTATTTATCCTCGTTCTGTCGTGGGAGAAGGAAAATATCTTCTTGTCTTTCTTCAGGTTGATAAAAGTTACGTCTCCGCGAGCATTCCCGATAGCGACGACGTCAAGCACAGGGGACTGTGTGATAACTGTTATTGAAGAGTGAGACGTGGTGGACTTGATGTGGGAGGAAAACTTGTGGACCATCTTTGAAGAACGAATGTTGTAGAGGAACAAATTACCCGATCTCGAACCAATGAGGATCTTGTTTAGGTAAGTGTCCGGGTGCTCAAGAGATGTCGCGAGAAAATCAAGAGGAATAGTCTTCACGAGGTGCAAGCAATTGGAATTTGAGGCACTTGAGGAGGCGTTTTTAATCGAGAAGATGGACAGTTTTGACTTGCTCCGGAAAATGTTGGGGTCGGAGTCAGATTCTTCGTCTGAGGATGACGAATCACTCATATCATCATCAGATGATAGAGAAGGGGAGGAACCTTCTTCGGAGAGAACAATCAATGTATCGCCAAGAACAAGTATCTGCACCACCCGTCCATCACAGTCATGCTCGCAAACAGACTTGGCACGTTTGAACATGATCACGCGATTAGAAATCGCAACAAAGGTGAGCTTGCTCGTGGTAGATATCATTGATATTCCGCTCTCGTTATCTTTGAGATCAACCGGGGTTGACACAATCGCTGGAGTCAGCTTCTCAGTCTCGAGCACCTGGAACTGGTTCCCAATAGATGTAGTCAGGAAGGATTGAGTGCCAGATTTTTGGAGGGACGGGGAGCAAGACGTCGTTGTGTATCCCACAGTCCGGTACGGTGTGAAGAGACTCATCTTCGTCCGCTACAAAGATACCCTGTTCCCGGAGCAAGAGAGAATTTCGTCCACTGGTTGACCAGAAAATCCTGATTAATTTGAGGAGATTAGGCGAAGATTTTTTCCTGTGTGATTAGTACTAGTTATCGAGCTAGGGCGATGACTTTCGACGTTTAAAACCAACTGAGGGCTCGTGTGTGTGTGTGTGTGGTGTGTACGGCCCCCCACATGAGTGAAAACTTGATACTCACTCATTTTTTATTTCGCGCTAAAATTGACCGACAATGTCCAGTCTCAAGGAAGTTTACGACCCACAGACAGCTTCTGCATTCGCTAAGTACAAGGTTAGTTCACACACGCAACTTCACGTCAAAGATCCTTTCTTGCTCTAACCCTCCCCTGCAGGCAGACCATGCAGCCTCTATTAAAAATAAGGACGAGTATTGGGGGAACCTTGCAATGGATTATCTTGATTGGTTCCAGCCGTTCGACAGGGTTTCCTCTGGGAAATTTGAGGATGGCTCTGTAGCTTTCTTTCTCAACGGTAAGATCAACGCATGTTACAATGCGGTAGATAGGCACCTGCCCGAGAGGAAGGATCAAGTAGCGATCCTATGGGAAGGTGACGAGGTTAATTTGCAGGTGAGTATTTTTGGGATGGATTTTGTGTGTTTGAGAATTGGTTTGAAAATCGGGAGACGAAGTGGCGACAACCGACAAGATGGATTCCAACCTTGATTCCCTCAACCTTCCCAACAAAAAAAAGTGTTTCCCCTTTTTGGATATAATTTTGAATTTTGACGCTTACACGACATTCATACCGCGATCGCAGCGCCGCATTACTTACGAGGAGCTCCTCGCTAAGGTGAGCAAGATTGCCAATGCCATGAAGGCTAAGGGAGTAAAAAAAGGCGACAATGTAACCATCTACATGCCCATGATCCCAGAGTTGGCCATGTGCATGCTCGCCTGTGCACGTATTGGAGCTGTTCACTCTGTGATTTTTGCCGGTTTCAGTGCCACAGCCATCGCTGAGCGCATTACTGCGAGCGGATCCAAGTGGGTCTTCACTGCTGACGGCGGTTACCGAGGCGGGAGGCACCTTCCCCTCAAGGAGATTGTCGACAATGCCATTGGTCAGGTTGGAGACGGCATCGTTCAGAACGTTTTTGTCTGGGATCGCGTCGGAGATAAGGTCGCTTTCCCTTGGACCGATGTGAGGGATGTCAAGTTCGATGAGCTTGTTGCCAACCAGCGTCCTTACTGCCCTTGTGAGTCCATGGACTCTGAGGACCCCCTCTTCATCCTGTACACCAGCGGATCGACCGGACGACCCAAGGGAGTTCTCCATTCCACCGGAGGATATTCCCTGTTTGCCATGCAGACTTGTAAGAACTCCTTTGATACCAAGGACGGCGACATTTTTGCCTGTGTCGCAGATTGTGGCTGGATCACTGGCCATACTTACATTGTGTACGGACCCTTGATGAATGGACTGACCACTTTCATGTTCGAGAGTACCCCCATGTACCCTGACAACGGCCGTTACTGGGACATGGTGGAGCGCCACAAAATCTCAATTTTCTACACCGCTCCTACTGCCATTCGCTCGTTGATGAGGTTTGGCGATGAGCCCCCCAAGAAGTACGACCTGAGCTCCCTCCGCACTTTGGGAACTGTCGGTGAGCCCATCAACCCCGAGGCCTGGCGTTGGTATTACGAGGTCATTGGAAACAGCAAATGCAGCATCAGCGACACATACTGGCAGACGGAGACTGGCGGCCACGTAATTTCAAACTACCCCGGCGTGACCCCCATGAAGCCTGGGAGTTGCACCCTTCCCTGCTATGGCATTGATGCCGTCGTTTTGGATCCCCAGACTGGTAAGGAGCTCGAAGGCAACAACGTCGAAGGAGTTCTCGCGATCAAGCAGCCTTGGCCTGGGGTTACCCGCACCTGCTTAGGAGACCACGAGAGGTATTTGAATGTTTACATGAATCCCTACCCCGGCTACTATTTCCCTGGGGACGGGTGCAAGCGTGATAACGACGGATATTATTGGATTACTGGGCGCGTGGACGATGTTCTCAACATCTCTGGCCACAGGATTGGTACTGCTGAGGTTGAGAGTGCATTAGTAGCACACCCTGCAGTCGCGCAGGCAGCCGTTATTGGTTACCCTCACGACATCAAGGGGCAGGGAATCTGCTGCTATGTGATGCTCACACAGGGCTTCACAGAGAGCGCTGAATTGTTGAAGGAGCTTCGGAACGCTGTCCGTACTGATATTGGTCCCTTTGCGACCCCTGATATGATTGTACCCACCCCAAGTGTGCCCATGACCAGGAGTGGAAAGATCATGAGAAGAATTCTGAGGAAAATTGCTGCTGGGGAATCCGATCAGCTTGGCGATATCAGCACTCTTGGTGATCCCTCTATTGTGCAGATTCTTATCGACAAGGTCGACGCATTGATGAAGAAGTAATTTCTTGACGATGTTGTGAAATTCTAATTAAAAAGCCTGAAAAAGCGACGAAATAAAGATGAGACGCGGATATGTTGTCGGGTAAAAGTTTCATTTTTTCGTATATTGTTACAAGCGTGCGTTGTTGGTGTTGGGCCACGCTCGGCTGCGATTTCCTCTCGTCCTCATCCTCGTCCTCGTCCTCGTTACCATGAAAATGAAATGTTCACGTACACAAAACCCAAAAAACATAAAGAAAGCAGCATCAACATTAAGTGAGTGACATCAATTCTCTCATGAGCACCTCCTCTTCCTTCTTTACGAAACGGCCCTTAACACGCATTCTAGAGTCCGCAAAGTTCTTACGTACATCGTATTTGACTTTCTTGGTCCAAACACGGTGCTGCCGCTTAGCCAAAAACCTCTCGACTCTAAGTTTCCTACTGTCAGGACTGTATGCTCCAACCCACCCCTCGGGCCGTGTTGGAGGCACATACTCCTCGTCCAGAGTGCCAAGATTTGGGTCGCTCATGCTTCTGGGTCGTCCCCCTTGCCCTAGCACGTACTCTTGTCCCTCCGAGTCCAAGTTTTTTTTCAACCCATGATTCTTCTTGTCCCGCCTATTTCCACTCTTTGGGGGGGTCCGGGTGGGTTTCTTCTTGTATTTCGGTTGTTGGGACGCCTGGACGCCGTAGAGTGTCTGGGGCTCGTAATGATCGTAGGCATCATTATGATGAGGAACCTGGGCGGGTCCAGTATAATTTGGATTAATCTGGCCAGCTGCAAGGGGCCCGCCCACACCGCCGACACCGCTCAATCCGTTGTTGCTTACCCCGCCCATGGGCATTGCTCCTGGCTGAGGGCCCATGTACATATCATCCATCCAACTGCCGCCACCTCCTGTGCCAATAAGGCCGCTATCGCCAGCCGCAACCTTGTTGTCCATCGATGATCCCCCATTCTCGAAAAACTTCTCGTTAGATGCATTGTTGACACTGCCAAAGAGGCTGCTACTAAATTGCATGCTACCAGCAATGTCATTAGAATTCATATCGCTCATCGACCGGCGCCTGGCAGACGCCTGTGCCGCCTGTTGGACTAAGCTCGACGCCCTGTATGAGCCGATTCCATCGTCACCCATTTGAGTCTTTAAAATCTGGTCACCATAATCACTAGGGTTCCTGGTTCTGTTCGCCGCAGGCTGCTGGCTCGACTGCACTGCCACTGGATTGTCGTTAATTTGCTGCTGCTGCTGCTGCTGCTGCTGCTGCTGCTGCTGCTGCTGCTGGAGATTATTGTGTTGATAGGGTTGCTGAGAGTGCTGCTCCCTATTGTTCTGGGCGATCGATATATGTCTGCGGGTGTTATGGCCATGGGTGGTTTGGTGGTGAAGGCTCTGTTGCTGCTGGTGGGTAGGTATGGGAGGAGGATACTGTGAGGCCTGCATGCGCGCATGTTGGGAGGATAGCAAAGAGTTGGTGTTGTTTTGCGCACTAGAAGAAAGCAGGCCATTTGCACTGTTGTTTGTGTTGAAAAAGTCGATACTTTCGGTCCTGGAAGTCCTCGTGTTGAAGTCGTCGTTAAAGTCCAGATCACCGATGTCATCGAAGGCATCATTGTGACTGGTCGCGTTGGCTGAGGCGTTATTGCCAGAGGCTTTCGAGTGGTTGTCATTCGGAACAGAGGAACCCATCATCAGGACGTCAAGATCCAAATCCTCTAACAAATCCACCCCGCCACCCTCCCCGTTAAAGTCAAGGTCACCAATACCGTCACCTCCTAATCCTTTAACACCGCCGCCTCCCATAATTTCTTCTAGCGCCTTACCGCCGTCTCCCATCTCATACTCATCAAGTGCTTTCTGAATCTTATCATCACCACTGATGATGAGATCCTTCAGGAGACCCTTCTGGCGGCTTGTTATCACGCCTGTCGACTCCAGATCGCTGGCAGAACGAAGACGACCCGAAATACTACCCGCGCGGGTTCGCTTGATATTGTTCTGCTCGTAAGATCCGTAGATCGCAGCACCAACCCCACCAGAATTGTTTGAGATGGACGTCCTTGACCCGTTCGAGGAAGAGCTGTTCGTTGATAGGTGGCTCATGTACTTCTGAGCATCCTGGCTGCGGTAGGACCCACGCGTAGAGCGTTTCATCTTCGTCACTAAGAACTTTGATCGCAACAGATGGATAAGATTCAAGGCAGTTGACAGTAAGATGCTATGTGCCTGTTTTATGAAGCGGTATGCCCGTAAATAATTCGTTAGATACCTCAGAACAGGTTATTTCTATGCAGCGTTTGCTGTTTCACTGCGACAGCGATCCAGATTCGTTGTGATCAGGAACTGCAAAAATGCCAAATACCAGGAAAAAGGTGGCCCGATTTTGGATGCTGGAATAAGTGTTGGGAATTATGACCACGTCGCTTCGCCTTTGTGGTACTGTATGTGCAGTAGAAAGGTGTTTTTGCCACAAATATCGCCTGTAGCTGTTTAAGTGTTTTTCTTGTCTGTCCAAAGAGGGCTCAATTGCTGGAGATTTTCATCTTCAATTTTGGTACGTATTTTGTGTAAACGCCGTTATAATGCTTATCTGCGCTGAGTTGATAGTCTCTTGCTGCCCGATGTGGATTTATGGACTTCGTGATGTGAATCCTTTGGCGTGGTTAGCCCTGATAACTTTGGCTGACCATCTCGTTGTTGGTGCACGTCTTGCTGCGTGTGTGTTGTGTTCAAGAAGGTGTCGTCCTACTTGCAGGTGGGATGTAGCGGTATATGCCTACGTGTTCGGTTTTGGCTGCATTGGTTGTGTGTGAGACCAGCATAAGGGCCCCATAGGTCGGCCCACTATTTCGCGAACGTGGTTTGCGAGGCCTCGTGGTGGCCTTGTGGTCAATATATTGTATTAAAGTCCATCCTGTCCGTTTTCAATACTATATTGTCTGCATGTCGCGAGTTTATATTCGCGAAATCGACCTTGAACCCTGAGCACACCCACCCGGACATCTAGCCCCCTCTGAAGCGAGAAGAGAACGCGGCACACACATACACTAACTCGTCCTCCTTCGCTCTTTACCTCACAGACAAGAATAATAAACAATGGTCAAGTCGAAAAACACCTGTGCGCACAACAACACGGCCAAGGCGCATGCCAACGGGATCAAGAAGGCCAAGAGAACAAAGTACACCTCAACCAAGGGGATGGACCCCAAGTTCCTCCGGAACCAGAGGTTTGCGAAGAAGTACAATGGCAGTAAGAGAGTTGTGGAAGAATAAACTTTGAAAACTGCTAGAAGAAACTTTGCTAACAACGCGTCAGTCCAATTGTTACATAATTTTGACTTGGCATTCGCATATTCGCATCTCTATCTCCCATCTCAGGTGAAAACTGTTGCGCTCCAAACATCCAGCTTTTATATAATCTTCATCTTATTGTTGACAATGTTATCGTCACTGTGCAAGTTATTGTATTACTTCGCAGTCGTCGCCAATTTCTCGCATGAAATAGTGACCCATTTTGGCAAATTTCTGCACCTTGGTGCACATCCCATGCATATCCTCGCCGTCTACAAAAACAATCTCACCCCCATAAGCCTCAATGACCTCGTCTAAGAATAGCATGCCCCTGTGCACACTCCCATAGACAACGACATCGAACTCCTTATTTAATATTCTCTCGCTAAGATTAGAACGGTCGACAAAGCTTGCATCCCCAGGGTCATCAACCTCGGTGAGGCGGTGGGCAGTGGAAAACCCCAGCCCATAGATATTTTCGTTTGACCACCCGTGAGGCGGTGTATCGTCCGCGATATCGTACAGATGCGGCGGCTTCACATAATCAACGACCACCCCGTTATTTTCCTTCACAACGGACTTCAAGCCGTGCAACAGCATATCTCTCACATAATCCGCACCCTCATGACCACTCAAGTAGAGGATATTTCTCGCGCGAGGTTTTCCCGCGACGCGGAGAACGTACTCCGCGACGCTCTTCGTAGTGAGGTATTCACGGGTGTATCTCAGCAGTTCGTCCGCCAAGCAAAGGTACTCGTCATGGTCGAAGGCTTCGCTGTTGATAGTTCCGGCCACGGGGTCAACACCGGGGAGGTCGCGCGCACGGGCTAGGAGCTCCTTGGGAAAGTGTGCCAGTGTGTGCGCCGGGGAGTGCTCGATCTCTTCGAATGAGGGGACTGAACCGCTCGACAGGATCTCGTAGTGACGCATGCAGTCCCACCCGCTTTTCTTCTTGGTCCTGCCGTACCTCGCCGCTCGATATGCTCGCCTGTACTCGTGCTCCTCCTTGTGGTCGAACATGTACTTTCCCTCGTTATTATCCGGTTTAGCCTCAGCGAAGTCGAAGGATTTCAACGGGACGCAGCTGACGACATCTTCGGCGGGGACGCCAATGACAAGGGGATGGATAGTAGTCGTGCCACAGGATTTGGGGGCAATGGTGGGGGGGGGGAGGGGACCGGGGGGGAGGTACTTTGAGCAGGATTGCGGCGCCGGCAAGGGCGCACATCGAAACTTGCAGTAGGGTGGAATGCAGGGAACGTCCGCGTATGCGCTGTGTGTGAGCTTTGGCTGGTCGGGGGAGCTTGATGAGGTTGATGAGGTTGATGAGGTTGATGAGGTTGATGAGGTTGATGAGCTCTCGAGGGAGAGTATTTCTCCCTCCATGCTGAGTTCAATCATGTCGAGCTTCACCCTAGTAACGGTGCTTCGGTCCCCAGTTTCCACTGCCTTCTCGCCAATCTTCTTGTTTGCCATTTCATTGGCCATCATGCCGCTTATGAAACGTGCAGTGCACTCATAGTCGTTGCAGCCTTCACCTGCCGATACCCCGTTGGTGGACACAAATTCGAAAGCGGTCTGGAAGAGGTCAGAGTGGTCATTAAAATGAATCGAATGCTGAATGTTGTTCAAAGTTATCGTGATTTCGTGTTGGTGGTTGTGTTTGTGGTTGTGATTGTGGTTGTGGTTGGTGTTGTGGTTGTGGTTTGTTGGTGGTGGTTGTTGTTGCTGTTGTTGTGTCGTGGAAACCAGTATTATGAATAGGAAAAGCAATCGGAGACCTGTGCTATAGCCCATCGCGCCCATCTTATCGCTACAAACGGCTCTAATTTTGCTTCTTTAGGATCTGGTCCGCCCGCTCCTTCTTAAACTCCTCAAATCTCTCGTCACTGTTCTCGGTTCGGAGACACTCGTTCATCTGATTGTTGAGCTTGCGACAATTTAATACCACCATTAAACCCTGTGAGGAGGGAGAGATTTAGGGTGAGAAATAATGGCCAGGGGGGAACGAGTCAGTGCATCGTGACGAGCACCCACAAAAGGTAGGCCACCCCCTCTCCACACTCCCCCCACACCCTTCCGCCCCCCCCACCAACCCTCCCTCGTTTCCGCACACACGTACCTGTTCCTTCGCGCACTCAGCAAATGCCTTGAGGTCCCCGTCGCACCTCCTCAGCGCCCTCTGTCCCAGTTCCTGCCGGAGTACGTGCTCGGCCTTGTGGGAGTATGAAATTGACAGTCGGTCGTTGCGGGATGTGTCTTTCGTTGGGGTGGTCATGAAAGGTCTCGTTCCTTTGGTTTAACCACAAGAATCGGTGTATTGTTGACGATATTGGTTTCCTTCCCCAAAAAAGGCATTCATTTGCAAAACCTCAAATACAGAACGTGAAAACGATCATTTCATACACAGATCACAGTATAGTTTTGTGTGACACTCAATAGATTTTCTTTCCAAAACAACCCCCTCCCCCTTGATAAAAATGAACGTCCTATCTCTCGGAATCGTAGAGCGCGACGAGTCCGGGAACGTAATCGGCACGACCGTCGACCTCAACGCTCCCTCCCACGTCCCGGGCTCACCCGGCTCCACCCCTCACGACCCCGTTCCCAACCCCGTTCGCCTCGCCGGGGACGACTACTTCCGTCGGCACGAGACGGTGGAGGCGGCGAGGCTGGGGAGGAGGGGCCGGTTGGCCGGGATGCACGCCGCCGCCGCCGGCGGGGGAGGGGCTGGGGCGAGGGAGGGGAGGGGGAATTTTGGGAAGGGTTGGAAGGGTGGGAGCGGAGGTCCCGTGACGACCGGGGATAACGACATCCATGAGGGGAATCTGCAGCGCATTAACGCCATGAGTCTGGAGGAGTTGGAGGAGTCGAGGAAGGAGGTTGAGAGCATGGTGCCACAGGGTATCAAGGATTTTTTGAGGAGGAGGAGGGAGAAGAAAATGGAAATGGGGCAGGGTAGGACTGAATCTACCCCGACGAATACAAATACAAATAAAAAAAGTACAAATACAAATACAAATACAAATGCAAATGCAAATGCGCGTTCCTCCTCTCCCCCCTCTCCCCCCCCTCCGTCCCTCCTCAACCCCACCACTCCGCACGACCTAAAAGAGGCCCTCCTAACCCTCAACCCCCCGGGATCCAAGGGACGCCAGCACATCCAGTGGATGCTGGACGATCCTCGGGGCGACGGTGACGGTGATTACGACGTAGGGAGCGCCGAGGAGGAGGAGGAGGAGGGATCGATGTCCGAGACGGCCACTACCACTACCAACACGACGACGACGAAGACGACGACGACAACGACGACGAACGACGGCGGTAAGCGGTCCGACCCGATCCGCCTCGGTCTCGACGGTACGATTCTAAGCCGTGGTGGTGGTGGTGGTGGTGGTGGTGGTGGTGGTGGTGGTATCCCTCATCCCCCCACCTCCCCCTACGAACCCCTTCACCACCACCACTCCCGCGGCCCGGACCCCTCCCAGGCGGGGTACACCCTCTCGGAACTCACTTACCTGCTCCGATCGTCGAACCTCGGACAGCAGATAATCGCGTGCCGAGCGTTGTCGTCGTTCCTGTCCCGGTGTCTGTCGTCGTCGGTCCGTACCTCGTCGTCGTCGTCATCGTCGTCGTCGTCGATGGACAACAACTCCGTCCGGGACACGATAAAGTCCCAGAGCCCGTTCCTACCCGTCGCCGTACGCTGCTGCCTGGACGTGCGCCACTCCCCCCGCACCGCCAGAGTCCTGCACGCGCACGCTCTCTCCTGCCTTCGTTCCCTCCTGGTAATCTACTCGCGCGGCGGCGGCGTCCGGCGAGACGTCGACGACGGCGACGGCGACGAAGGCGGCGACGACGACAGCTCAGGGAACCCCCCCGGCACGAACAACAACAACACCTCGGGCGTCTACAACGTCCCTTCCTCCACCGGTGGTGTATCTGCCTCGTCAGACTCCCTCCGTTTCTACTCCCGTCCCCTCTGGACCTGCCTGTCCGCCTTCCGTATCCTGCCGTGCCTGGGTCGTATGCTGGAGGGCGGGAGGAAGGGACCGTCGTCGTCGTCGGGGAAGGAGGAGAAGGGGGAGGAGGGATCGTCGGACGTCTCGATCGTCCACGACGTCGCGGGGATCGTGGGGATGGTGTGCCGAGCGTTCCCCGGTGCGGCGTTGGCGGTCGCGGGGCCGGGGGGACTGCTTGAAAAGTTGGTCTCCGAATCCCTCGAACCCGAGAAGATATTCGAGGCTTCCGCATCGAGCGGTGTCGTCGTCGTCCCCCCCCCCTCCCCCCCCTCCTCCTCCTCCTCCCTTCCACCATCATCCTCCTCCACACCGCCGCCATCATCATCATCATCACACAACAACAACAACAACAACAACAACAACTCCAACCCCACAACTCCGCAACAACTCCTCCTCCTACGTACCCAGACGTCCGTCCTCCTCGCCCTGAACGCCGCGTGCCGCTCCTCCCGCTCGGCCGCCTCGTCGACCGTACTACTAAGGGACGGAATGTCTCGGGTCGTCGCCGTCGTGAGCTGCGGATGCGGGCAAGTCGTTGCGGGTGGTCGTCCGGACGCGACAACCCACAACCCGGCGTCGGAGACGGAGTTGTCGGAGCAGGCGGTCTCGGAGAGGACCATCGCCGCCGTGGAGCTCTGGGAGAGCATGTTGTCCTACGGGCTCGCCCTCTCCTCCCTACCCCTCCTCCTGCCCCTCCTGACCCCTCTCCTCTCCCGGACCTCCTTTCCCACCACCGCCGCCGCCACCGCCACACCCCGTGCTGCGAACCGTACCAAGGACGGCAAGACAACAACTCCGGAACCAACACAAACCACCACCGGCACGAATGACTCGAATGCCACAACGACGACTCCTACGAGCAGCACAACTTCTTCTTCTTCTTCTTCGCCTTCTTCTCCTTCCTCCCCCTCCCTCACCCTCGCCCTCGCATCCCTCCGCTGCCTATCCCTCGTCGCCTCCGCGTGCG
>ERZ651776.3074-NODE-3074-length-17186-cov-5.014612_pt1 | contig 17186 bp, 10 predicted proteins | sample MGYA00514761_ERZ651776 | MGnify/ENA metagenome assembly ERZ651776 | reverse complement strand
ATAAGGACAAATTGTAACTTCACCGTTACTTTGGTCTCCATTTGGTTTAAAGTAGAAAAGTAGTGAAGTCTGAGGGTCCAAAATTATTTTTTATTTTTTGGAAAAGTTTTGTCCAATTTGAAAAAAGCACTTTAAACTTCACTACTTTTCTACTTCAAACCAAATGGAGACCAAAGTGACGGTGAAGTTAGTAGTGAAGGACAAAATTTAAACTTCACTACTTTTCTATTTCAAACCAAATGGAGACCAAAGTATTTCTCAATTTAGTGAAGTTTAAAATTTGTAACTTCACTACTTTCTACAAAAACAAATGTACACAAAAGGAGACCAAAAGAAAAAACTTTGAAAAAACATTCATATTTTTCAGGACAAAAAATACAACGAAAATGTAAACTATAATAGAATACATATGGATACAATGTTGACACCATCTAAAATTGGAACGAAGATACGATGTATAATTACGTGTTGCGTTCGTGGCAATGTCGACGAAGATGTCGATGATGGCTGTAAAAGTGATACAGATGATGAGTGAACTTCGTTCAATATAAATGAACTTAAAGAATTAAATTGTTAGAGTACTATAAATGACAACTATAGAATTAACAAAATCTGGGATTGCTATGAAAAAGTTAAGGGGTGACCCTGAGAAATATCTAAATGAAAGGAGACGAGATGTATTGAGGTACGTTGAGATGAAAGGTAGTTGGCCTATCTCTCAAAATTGGAGGAAGTATGGGTTTACGGTTGCGGAGATCGTGGGAAGAATTCGAAAAGGAGGGAATGAACCAAACTGGGAAAAACTTCCCATCGAGTTTCGAGTTGACGAAAATGGAATACCTTTACCAGACCAGTTCTGTGTTGAGACGCAAACTTCTTCAGGAGGGAGCGAAGATACACGAGTGACCATGAATATTGCCTCGAGTGGACGAGCTGTCGCAGATATGGTGAGACATAACGAACAGGTGGTCGTGGAGATGGAAGATTTTGTTCGGGACTTACCACCAGAAGAAACTTTACTGTCCAACGATGCCGATAATTATCGCAAATTCCAAGGAGTCATGGAAGAAAACAGAGGTCGACAGGTGAACGTCAACCCAGAAGAAATATGGACGGTTGTAACGATCAATTCGTATCTTCACGAGAAGGACGATAGAGGGAGATTACGAGTGAAAACAGGCGATGCTAAAAATGACAAATTCGAAGAAAGTACTGTCAATATATACGTCGGAAAAATTGGTAAACCTTTCAGTGGTCATATAAATACAATCATCACTCGGTATTCTCGTTTCGATTGTAGAACAGACGTTCGTGAATGCTACAAGGATATGAAAAATCTACTTGAAAATATACGTAAAGATGTCGACGGGAAAACGGGGAAGAAATTGACTGTCGTTTCGGCAGCTACCAAACTCAATTATTGCTTCGCCTTGTATTTTGTTGCTCACCACTTTAAAAAAGATAGGGAAAACGAGGGCGCTTTGGAGAAGCTGTATCCCGACCAAATGGATATTCTCGAGGAAGAAAGACAGAGGTACGTTAAGTTACGCGATGCGGGTAGTGCGGCCCGTAAGAATATTGCCATCGAGGCATGGGCGAATATAAAACAAAAGTGGTTGAGCGACGGAGGTAGGTTGGATATTGAAAACGTCTTTTTCCAACTTTATGAAGAGAGTGTTGGACGCGACGACTTTGGTCGAGTCTTCGTCAACCCAAAGGTAAACATCGAGAGTGATCAATGGGGACTTGGTAAAAACAACTTTATGACTAAAGATGCGACGACAGGCGATTGGACGTTTCACTTGAATAAGTACAAGACGTACAAAAAATACAAGAGTGTTAAAATATTATGGCGAGGTGAAAAAGCGAAACTGATTGACGACTGGTTAAAGAAGTCAGGGAACGAAACGTTTCTCTTCGAAAAGAATAAAAACATACGCACGAGGAAACCAACTGCGTATGGTACCATGTCCCAACTTATCGGTAAGAAATTGAAACAAATAGGAGTTGTGAATAAAGAGAGGGGTCAAAATATTAATTACTTAAGACACTCGTATGCTTCAACTTTTGATTGGGGGTTATTTGTAGGGACGAATAAAACCAAAGAAGATATTTCATATACGATGCTACACTCGCCGTCTATGAACGCAGAATACGTGCGTCCTCTAATCGACATTACGGAATCAATCCGTGGTGAGGAGAGAGAGACCATCGAAGAGGAAGATATTCAGGACAGCAATTTCGTTATTCCAGAAGAGAGTATCCCAGACTATATCCCAGTGTCAACTCGAACACGTTCCAGGGTACGACAACGCGAGGACACCGAAACTGAAGGTCAAAGAAGAAAACGATAAAGGACTTAAAGGAATTAATATATAGGTAAGTATTAATACAATGAGCTATAGAGAAGGAATCATTTACAGTTTATCCAGCCCAAACACAAACCAGTGTTATATTGGCTGTACCACAAAAGATCTAAAAACCACGTTCACCCATTTACGTGCTTACTCCAAAAGAAACAGAGGCGTGAGTTCCAACGCAATCATCGAGGCAGGAGAGGCTCAAATTGAAGTTTTGGAAACGTTTCATGACATCACAATATCCGCACTACGAAAGGAGCTCGGTAAAGTTCAAGAAAAATACGCCGATGTGTGTGTCAACATACACCGAGCAGGTCGAACTGTAAAAGATAGATACAAACTCGACAGCACTAAGTTTATCGAACGACAAAAGAAGTTCTATGAGGCCAACAAGGATAAAGTTCTCCGCAAATTGGCGTTGGTAAATATGAGGAAACGTGGTTTGCCGTGTACGGACAAGGTGAGAGAAAAGTACAATATTACCCAGGCTGAAATTGACGATTGTATTAAGAGGTGAAATGACTTAAAGAATACAAATGTTAGTGTACTATATACACCATGAATAATAACGAATTACAAAAACCAATTTTCCCGCTGACATCAGGGCAGAAGACGCCAGCGAAGACCGCGGTGGGCTTTAGTGACCCCGCAAATTATGAAAAGCTACGAAGCCTGTGTAAACCAGGCGAAAACTACGGACTACTTATGGGAAAAAATACGGGGTTGTTTTGCCTCGATTTTGACTTGTATAAAAGTCCACAAGAGAAGGAAAAATGTACGTTAGAAAATTTAAAAGAAAACTTTGGTGAGAATGTCTACGTGACGGAGACACCACGGGGTGGGTTTCATGTTGTGTTTGAGTACGAACCGTGTATGGATACTTGGAGTCAAGTGACTGGTATAGACGGATACTTGGATACACGGACGACGGGTGGGTACATAGTGGGTGCTGGATCTAAAACAGTTGACGGTGAATACAAGAGACTAAATGGCGACATACTGAAACCGACGAAGATGCCCGAGGAATGGAAGGGCTTGATTGAAGAGAGGAGCAAAATATGTCGGAAGAGGGACTTTTCTGGCGACGAGTTTGCGGGTGATAAGGATATAGAAAAGGCGTTGGAAGATAAGGGATTTCATAACATCGAGTGGGCGACTGAGTATAGTTTTAAAGCAGATGAAAATGGGAAGAAGTGTCCGTGCTGTGGGAATGTACACACTAACAACTGTTGGAAAGTCTCCCAAGCCGAGGATACGGGGAGTATTTTTGTAAAGAGTTTCAGCGATAGATGTACTTCTACGCTATTGATACGAGGCACAAAAGATCAACTTCCACCGTTTGCTTTTGTGCTCGATGAAAACGAACCATTTACTGGTACATCGAACACTCTCTCGGGCGAAACTCGAGTACACGCACCAAAGATAAAATCGTACGCGGAGACTAAGCAAGATTTTGAGAAGTACGCGTGTCGAGTCGACGATGTTTTGGTGTACCCTTATACAGATGAGGCAGGAAATGTTCAGTTGTATAATAGGACACATCTTCGTGAGAAGGAGTCACATTTGATGTACGTGCGAAAAACAGAAGACGAAAATGGCAACGAAAAAATTGTTCGATACCCGTTCGTGAAACGGTGGTTAGACGACGAAGAGAAGCGTACATACAGAACGATGGGTGTGTACCCGAAGAACTGTCCCAAAGATGTCTATAATAAATGGGAGGATTTCGACATCAAGAAAAAGATCAATAAGAAGAGCATTCCAAATGGTGAAGGAGACGCACAACCATTTATAGATCTACTTTTGGATTTGAGTGGTAGTGAACAGAACAGTTACGAGTATATTTTGAAATGGTTGGCGTATCTTGTACAATATCCCGAGGATAAACCACAGACAGCTATTGGAATTAAAGGTAAGTTTGGAATAGGTAAAAACTTACTGTTTGGACTCGTGGGTGAAGACATAATGGGAAGTAAACATTATTTCGAGACTTCGAATCCACTCGATGATATTTTTGGGACACACGCAACCCAGCACGAAGGAAAGAAACTTATATTTGTCGACGAGATGGAAGTTTCGATCCAAAGAAAGGTAAGCGAACGCATGAAGGCGTTTATAACAAACAAAAGTCTAACGATAAACCCAAAAGGTATTTCACCATATAATGTCGACCATTTGGCTGGGTACATCTTCGCAGGGAATGGCTTTTTAGTTGCTGTGCCTGAAGATGATAGACGCTTCGTTCTATTCGAGGCGACTGGTAAATACATTCACAGTTCGGGTGAAGGAAGAAAGTTTGTGAGAGAATGGTTTAAATGGAAGAAAGACCCGAAGAATTTGAAAGCCGTGTATGATTTGCTGATGAATACGGAAACGGATATTGAGTATTTAAAACACGAGCGACCCGTGACAGCTTATTATAAAAAGGTAAGACTCCAATCGCTCCCCTTGATTATTAAATGGTTGGATTATATGATATGGGACGATTTTCCGGACAAGTTTTGTAATGGTAAAGATGGAAAACGAAATATCGATTCAAAATTAGAAAGTAAAGTTGGGACGGAACAACTGATGCGACATTTTCTTGGGACGTTTAACTATGGGAAGATAACAACGAATGCTAATGATTTTGGAAAAGATTTGGGAAGGTACGTAAAAGACAAACGCCTACCTTTTGAACGAAGTAGGATGACAGGTGGGAAAAAAGGTTGGATATTTACACGAAGAAAGGTATTCGATTGGTTAATCGAAAATGATTACACGGAACACTTTTTAAACGAGGAAGGAAAGGAGTACGGAGGCTTACCTATGCCAATTGAAGATCGATTTATTTACGGCTCGATATAAAATTGTTTATAATTTAAACATTCATTACTAAGATACACTCATATCTTAATAACGAATAAAAATGTAGTACAACTATAAGTGAGATGAAACTAAAATCTACAGGACTCAAGTTTAAGAATCTTGGAAACCCACCGACAACCATTCAAACGCCCGATAATCATATCAGTTTACCAACCCAGGTATTAGCTGTAGGTTCAGTCGGTCGAGGAAAAACGTTTTGGATCACAAACTTATTGCGCCAATTAAAAGAATCCAAATGTATGGACCGTATCTTTTTCATAAGCTCAACTGTTTCCAGTAATTTAAAGTTACTCCAAGACCTCGACATTAAAGAGTACGATATTTACGACCCCGAAGACCCCAATTGTATCGCTAAAGTGCTTAAATCTGTTGACGAGATGCGTGACGAGCTCGTTCAATATAGGGAAAAATTAAAACTTTGGGAAAAGTTCGAAAACGATTTGAAACACGCCGACCCCAGGGACTTGGACTACTTAACGACCGAAATGATGCTCTTCTACGATGTAAATACACACAATTTCGAACCGCCTAAACCACCGATTCAAGGCAACCGTAATCCTGTGTGTAGTTTGGTCGTAGACGATGGGCAATCGACGAGTATCATGAGTTTAAAAGCCTGGAAAAAGTTATGTTTAACATACCGCCACGTCGGTTCATATAGCGACGGAAGTCCACCCATAGGCTTATCCATCTTTTGTTGCGTCCAGAACTATGTCGCCAGTCACGGGACGGAGGGCATATGTAAAGCGACGAGGTCTCAATTACGCGGAATAGCTATTTTTAGTGCTGGGAATATGGCTGAAAAAAAGTTTATGTTTAACGAACTTTCAGCCCATTTTCCTATCGAACAAATCGAAAAGAACTATAACTGGGTAATGGCACAGAACCCAAAGTCTAAGCACGACTTTTTGTACATTGACCTTAACTCTAAGCCGTGTCACCCGTCAAGCTTTCGATACAACTATAACGACTTTATTCTCCAAGATCAAAAATAAGGGGTACGAAAGCATGTGTTGCCAAAAAAATGGCAAAACGTGCGTTTCGCCATATATAATTTCTCTGGTAGTAGTAGTATGACTAAACCCAAAAGTTACGTACCGAAAGAGCGCACTGAACAACAAAAAGCAATTCTCGATGAAGCGAGAAAGAGAGCACACGCCGTCCTACGAGAGAAAAATAAGATCGTGAAGAGTATGAAAGAAGAAAAGGCAGAAACTCAGGAGAAAAAAGAAGAAAAAAAAGAAGAGGAAGAAAAAGATCCTGAACCTGTCACCGACGAAGTTGAGGTCGAAGTCGAAGCCAAAACTCCACCAGTAGAGGAGAATACTCCAGCACCAGCACCAGAGGTTAAACCTGAACCTGTTCGTGAACCTAAGCCTGAACCTGAACCCGAACCCGTTCGTGTACCCGAACCCGAACCAGAAGCACCCAAGTTTCGTTTCGACCCAATTTCTGGGTACATGTTAAAAATATAATCTCCAACTACTATAAATATGAGTCTCGAGAAGAGCAATTACAAATATTTACACATCAATTCGGGGTCGATGGATAAGGCGAACGATTTCAAAGTTCACATTCCCCACGGACTTGAAAATTGTGTGCGTGTTTGCGTCAAGAGATTCAGTATCCCAAATACGATGGGAAATAATTATTCAAATTTAAACAAGTTCCACTTCGTCGAGTTTATGAAAACTAATGGTACATCTCCAGCCTACAAAGGAGCACAAAGTGGTACTTGGTACAACGGGTGGACGGCAAAGCACTTCTACATTAAACTCGACGATATTCCCAATTATACGACCAATACGGAAATTGTCACGCACATAAACTCAAAGTTTGCGAGTGGTGAAGTTTATGATTTTGAGACGGACCAGCAGACCCACCAGTTTGGGAGTGAAGATGCGCTTGGTGTAGAGTTCAGCTACGACGCGTCGACATACATAATGAGTTATAAAATCACTTCGACACAGACGACGAACACGAATATAAAGATATTTATGCCGTGTATTCACGATAATGATGGTGGTATTTGGCATCACTTGGGATTCCACGCTGAAGAATTTTTTGTCGTCACTGGAAACCAACAAACGAGATTCCCACACAGAACCATCGCTATGATGGAGGAAGATTTGAGTTTAACGTACCCCGTTATTTATGCCGAAGCGAGTGATGTACCAGCAGGGGACGTTGATAGGAGTTACGCCCAATTCAACACGTTATACTCGCCAACGTATGCGAGACTTGCGGGTAAAGTTGTCGCTGAAAATATAGATACATTTCGAACTTCGGTCGCTGAAAATCCCAGCATACACGAAAATCCACACTCGGGTATTTACGTGTGTAGTGACGAGCTTGGTCAGGACGGAATGGAAGTGCGACACAATTATGCCATAGGTACGAATGTCCTTGAATTTATCGAAAACGATGAACCCAGATACTCGCATCTCCATTATAAAAGTGGTGGCATGTTGACTTGGCACAAGTGTAACAACCCATCTATCAGGGCGTTCGACATCAAAATACGAGACCACCGATTTCGTTTGATTGACCCGACCCATTTGCCAAACTTTACACTCATATTGGCGTTTGAGTTTACCCAACCCGTCGAGTTCGATAAACAATTTATCGAAGCTTACAATCGTGCTGGATTTCGAATGGCACACCAGATATAAATTAAAATCTAAAGCTACAGTATAACAAACAAACAACTATGGCTGGTGGAATTCCAAAATCATTATTATCTGCGGATCTCATTCCATCAATTGGTGGATTGAAACGAATTCGTAACTCTCTTTTACCCGTATCAGGTGGAGGTGCTTACACCCCAGAAGCTTCGAACAAAATTGTGTTCCAACTTCCAAGTTTCGAAAACTCGGTTCTCGTTCCAGAAAACTCGTACCTTCGATTTAACTTCAAGACGAATGCCAACACGACGAGGTGTTTCAGGAACTCGGTCAATTTCATAAAGCGCGTGGTAATTAGAAACAGTCGAGGACAAATTATTGAGGATATTGATTCTTATATGACGTGGAATAAGATCAACGACGTTTTGAAAAAAACGAGATGTGACCTTCGTGGTGAATCGCAAACGACCCGTGCTCCATATACCCAGGACATGGCGAAGAGGTTCGCGGACGAAGCAAACTACGCGACTGGTGATGGGGTTCCAGTAATCCACCACTTGAACTCTGGTTTTATCGGTTCGAAACACCAAAAGTTTTACATCCCAATTTCGTCTTTGATGTCGAGCAGTGGTTTCGCTCTCCACATCGAACTCCATCTTGCGGATGCGAAGGACGTCGTGTACTCGACCAACGGGTCCTCGGCGACCTATTCGATTCCAGAAATCGTTTACGAAACTGAAATGCTCGAGATGAGTCCAGACACGTACCGCGACATTTATGGCGAGTTGATGAAGGGAAAACAATTGGCGATACCATTTAAATCTGTGAGAGCTCACGTTCTCCAGATGAATGGTCAACAAGCGTTTAACCACAAAATTGTCGAATCCGCCCACGATGCGATTAATGCGTACGCGGTCGTTCGCGAGAATAAAGCCGCGCTTACCAATGTTGCCGACGTGAACGCGGTCGTTTCTGACGATGATCCAAACACGTTCTACGGCGGTGGTAAAAAATGGATTGCGAACCAAGAAGTTGGTACTGATTCCGTTCACCTTACAAAATACGTTTGGAAAACGAACCATTCCTACATGCCAAATGTCCCAGTCGAAATGCCAGGACAAAAAACATTGGCGTTACAGAACAACATTTCCATGCTTGGGTTGAAGAACCCATTCGTTGGGGAAACATTGGAGGGTGCTTCGTACTTGTGTAGTGAATTCGAAGCAAGAGATTTTATTGTGGCGACCACGTTCAAAAAGACGAACGACCCAGGATTACACAACGGCTCCAACTTTTCCGCTTCCAGTTCCCCAATCCAACTCGACCTCGAGTTCTCAGGCACGGTCAATACCAAAGAACTGTGTTGCTTTATTGAATCGCAGAACGTGTTGTACTTGAGAGGCAACGGCGAATCGTCCACCATCAAAGCGTAAGTACTTTTTTTATGCGTGTAAAGTAGAGATGTCTACTGGTTACACGGGATTTTTAGACACCAATATACCTGACATTGACAATCAAGAAGCGCCTCGCGTATCTCTCGGTACATTCGAATCTACCGATTCGACTCGCGAGACTTCAACAAATTCAAACCAATCCAGTTATATTGACAAAAATCATAGCGATGATGATTTGGACAGAGTTCACGACGACCACCACGAAACACTTTTCGAAGATATAAAAGATGTCTTCAATAATGTCTCACCCTTAGCGTCCGTTGTAGAAGGTGTGGAAACATCGACAGAATCGATCGTTCAGCACAAGTACGCGCGTCTCGCACAGGCGAGTTATGACCATTTTAATGGAAAAGATGTGGAAGTTGGATTAAAAAATACACGGTACGGATACATAAAAGATTTAAAATCGTTCAAAGTTGATAAAGAATTATCCACCGCAGATAATGTCGTCCTTCACAATCCTATTACGAAGGAGACGTGTATAAGCTTTCGAGGCACGACAGACGATTTCTCGCGTACAAAAAGCTTCTTTAGCGATTGGAAAACAAACAGTAAGATTGCTCTTAATCCTAAGTCGGCGGAGAACACAAAACGCTTTAAACAGGCGTTTACAGATACGGAAAAAACAATAGAAAAATATGGCAAAGAAAATCTTACTGTCTCAGGACACAGTCAAGGCGGGAACCTGTCGAGTTTAATAGGACAAAGGTACGATATTGAATCGCACAGTTTTCAACCCGCGATAAGTGTACGCCAAGTGAATATGAACCGCGTTTTGGAATCACCAACAATGACGTCCCAAAATATTTACAGGTCGTATTTAGATCCAGTTAGTCCATTAAGCATGGACAGAAATATTCGAAAAAATTTCAACGTGACGAATGTTGCGACAAATCCCGAAGTGAAAGACGGGTTAATAGGTACGCACAGTTTACAACAGTTTACGCCCGAGGTAAATGCCATCACACACGGCGCGGTCGAGGTCGAACGGAAAACGTTGGTGTCGAGTGTAAAAAGTGGACTCGGTCCAGCACTCAATATTATTGGGACGGGGTATGCCATCGAACAAGATATGAAAGACGACTTAAAAACGGGAACGGCGATTCAAAAGACGGGCAAATCTGCCATATCAGCCGCGAGTGAGGTCGAACAGTCCCTGTTCGATGGAGAAGTGGCAGAAGGATCACTGGCACTCGCTGGTGAAACGTTTGGTGGAAGTTTGATAGTTGGCGCAGGTATTATTATTGCTCATAACATAGCTGTTTCACACTTAGCGCAGTCTGCGAAACACGAATTCACGAGTATCACAAACAAAGTAGGTCGGTGGTTCAAAAAAATCTTCTAATAGAGTAAGTACTCATGTTTGTAAACGCCCTTGCTAATATGAGCGAACACGAAGACCTCTTGGTCAAAGATGAGCTCGTCGTCCAAAATTTAAAAATACCAAGCAATGGAACTGTGACAGGATTAACAATATCACACATCGACGGTTTAAGTTCGGCTGTTGGTGGAAATGTCGACGAACAGGCTATATTAGCGTCACTCCAGGGTACGATTGATTTGAAAGCGGACATAACGTCGATCTATACCCAAACCGAAATCGACGGATTCTTAGCAACGAAACCAAACAGCACAGACGTTTATACGAAAACACAAATTGACTCGACAATTTCTGGTCTCGCAACTACTGCCACCGTAAATAGTCAACTCCAAGACAAAGCCGATTCCTCCACGGTCTATACCCAGACCCAGGCGAACACTTTACTTAACGCGAAGGCGGATAGTGCCGACGTCTATTTAAAAACGGAAGTCGATTCGGCAATAGCTGGTTTTGCTACGACCACTGAACTCCAAAATAAAGCGGAGACTTCAGCTGTGTACGACCGAGGTACGATTGATACGAAACTTTCAGATAAAGCAAATAGTAGCGACGTCTATTTAAAGACAGAGGTCGATTCGGCAATCTCTGGCTTCGCAACTACCGCGAGTGTCAGTTCCCAACTCCAGAACAAAGCGGAGACATCAGCCGTGTACGACCGAGGTACGATTGATACGTACCTTTCGGATAAAGCAAATAGTTCGGACGTGTATTTAAAGACAGAGGTCGATAGTAGCCTTGCTCTAAAAGTAAACAGCACGGAACTAACGACCCAGTTGGCTCAAAAAGCGAGTGTTTCGGCACTTAATCTGAAAGCAAACATCACGGACTTGGACTCGAAGGCAGATACGACAGATTTGGACGCAAAGGCGGACACAACATCAGTTTATACGCAAAGTGAAATAACAACACTTTTAGCAGGAAAAGTTGATACAGACGCAACGCTGGTTCAAAGTGAAAATAATGAAATTATTATCCCTCAAAGAGGTATTCCGTACCCACCAAAAAATATTACAATCCCCTCGGGAAACTACGGCGGGGGTCAAAATTATTGGAGCTCAACTGCGTGGGCGCCGTCTTGGACCATAAGCGCAAGTGATTTTACGAAAGTAAACGGGTTGAGACGAAAAACATACGGAACCGGTTCGTACGCGTTGAGTAATATGGCCCACGAAAATACCTCCCTCCCTACTCCGGACCGTAGGTTTGTTGAACTTACTTTACCGTATGCCGTTGTCGCGACTGGCGTTGAAGCGGTTCAAGCCGATGGGATTACTGTTTACAACAGTTATCCAGAGTTTGACCCCCTTTCCCCTAATGGTTGGCAGACATTCGCGTGGGACGCCACGAATAGCACCTGGGTTGAAATGAATATGGACAATACACGCATTTTTCCCGATGGAAGCCCAGGAATTTTACCAACAACTTTCCGTGAAATAAGTGGGAACACACTCAGTTCAAACAAATACCGAGTTATGGTTTGCGAAGATGAAGTGGCGTCACGCTTTGACGGTTTCCGCATATACTCAAAAGATGAAAGTCCTCCAGCAATACCGTTAGGTGATGTGATTGAAAGTCTCATAGAATTAAATACCTTCCATTAATATAGACGAAGAATGACCTTCATAAACAGAAGGATAATTAAGCGACCAACTTTGTTTGCTACAAGCCGACGAAACTTCGGCAACTTACTCACACACTACGAAACGGGACAGGACGGAACAACGCCCGAACCTGGACCCGACCCCGACCCAACGACCCCGATTTCATTTACCGTAAGCTGGGCGACAAATGGCGGAATCATTCAAGCGAATCTGGTTGGTATTCAAGATGGCGACGGAACGGAAGTTATAACTTTAACCCGAGACGATGGTAGTATTTTAGCAACACTCGCAAGTGGTTCGTTAGGTAATCATACTTTACAACACGATGAAGGCACGAACTATAACACATATACATACACTATTCGGTTAGATGGCGTGGTACAAAGTTCATTTACACGAACATACGAACCCAATACGCCAAGTTTCACCACGAACTTCTTTTCAAATACCGCGAAAGTAATATCGTGTGGTATTGAAAATATCACCAACCCACACGAGAGTTATTCTGTACGATTGGCGAGACCTGACGATACAATTTTAGATACGCAAGTACTGAACGATGCGTCCTCGTTCTTCCTTCAATTTACAGAAAGTGATTACGGGACATACGATTATAAGTTGCTCCTATCCAAATGGACGACAACTTCAACATCTAACCCGAATATCCCACCCGAAAGCTATTGGGTGGATACGGTTATAGCAACACATACTCAACTGTTTCCTCGCCCCGAACCAACTTTTACAACCAGTTGGACGAAATCTGGTCTTACCATCAACGCCGACTTATCAAGTATTACGGGCGCTCACCCCGACTTTTACGCGTATCTTTGTAGAGATGACGGGACGACTCTTGCGACGCACCAGTTCCAAACAGGTCAAACGACAACATCGCTATCATTTACTGAGCCAGATTATGGAAGTTATAATTATCAACTCAAGTTGGGCACGGTTGTCAAAAGTAGTCACACAGAAACCTATGTGAGACCAACCCCTACTTACACAGCTTCGTTCAGCACGAACGAACTTACACTCACGGCGAGTATCACAAGCATTACGAACGCGCACAGCTCGTTTGCGATTACCTTGGAGAGAGACGATGGAACTGTTTTACAAACACACACTTTGGCGGACGGAGAAACCAGTTTCACTTTTACCCAAACCGAAACTTCTTACGCAACTTTCAACTATGTTGTTAAACTGAACGGAACGCAAACCGATACTTATTCGGCAACCTACACTCCACCACCAACACCAACCTTTGATATTGCTCTAACGAACGACGACTTGGCGATTACGGCAACGCTCACAAACATCGTCAATCCAGACCCCTACTATACTTTTATGATACACGATGCGAACGACACACACTTGGACGGACACACGTTCGCAACAGGCGATACGACCGTGACCTTAACTTGGACGGAAACTTCGTACGGTGAAAAGACATACACGAAACTGTTGAACGGGGCGAGTATCGGTACGGAAACGATTACACTTACCGACCCGAACACGCCATCAACTCTCAAATGGAACTTTTCGGACAAGCACGATGGAACTGCTGAAGGTTTCGGCGTACACGACGACCAGACACCTCCCTGCTATGTTGAGAAGGCGTCCGATGGAACTTGGTCTCTAACTTTGACTGGTGTTTTGGCTAATAGACAAGACCAGAGCGCGGGAAACAACTGGGATTATATAGAAACAACTGGCGGAACCGTGTATCTCAAATATAAAAGTTGGGACACTGATGGCTGGTGGAGCGGTCCTTATACCAGGGCAGAATGGAGTAGTTCTATAGGGAGTGAAACGATTCGTATTTACGAGCACAGTTCGTATTCCGAACAGTACAATAACGGTATTTACTTGATACAAGAAAGTTCGTCTTTCACCAACTTTCCAAGCACAATAGCATTTACGGGTTGGTGGAACGACCAATTTAATCGCCATTATCAACTCACGACGAGTACAGATACATTCATACAATACGAACTCTACGATGCGAACGGTTTGGTAGGAGCAGAATACGGTTCAACTTTCACATCAACTCCCTCGGGTATTTTATTTAATGTAGAAGATGTAGGCGACTCATCTACCCCATTTTCGTATTCAAATGGAAGCACATTCGTAGGAACATCTGGAATCGTACAAGCTGGTGATTCACTAACGCTATGGACTAACACTACTGGTACTGGTACGGCAGAAGCTGTTTTCACCGTACCCGACTTCTTCTACGAAGCCCCTGCCTACCGAACAGGAACATCTCAAGGTTTCGCATTCACATCAGGAACCTGGAAAGGATACGGATATACCGCAATTATTGACGACGAAGCGAACTCAAGTTCGGGTAAGCTCGTGAATGGTGTACGCCAGTGGGAGTGGGATATGCCTGATATTGGCGGAGGCAGGTTATATTCTGGGGCAAACAACTGGATATATTTCGTACCAGGAACAGCAGAAGATAACGGTACTTGGTACCACAGCTCGACAAGCACAGGCGGAACAGCTGGTACTCGTAATGGTCGTGTGATAAGCATAGGTACCAGCGCTACTTTTGACGAAACTAACGCGTTCGTTGATGGACTTGTACCGTACGGAGATATACCATAAAACTAAAAAATACACGAAATAATATTAAAAAATACACGGTAGCTAAAACGCGTTTTTCACTCACGCCTTTTAAGTACCTCTTTTACATTCCTACACGACTGCTCGTAATTTTCAACTATGAAATACGCGAAGTCATTTTCTACAATTTCATCGCTGAAATGTTTGCTATTTGTATTTTTACAAGTTTAAGTGAATAAAAAAATGTAAAAAAATGGATTTGTGCGTCAAAAATAATGACGATTAAAAACACTCGAGTTGACCGCCTTTAGCAGCAGCAGCACAAGCCCCTTCGTCCCAGGGACACCCGTTTTTTGCGCGCATTTACACTTTTGGGTAATACGGTTGCGGAGATGCTGGGTAAATGTGCCCTTGAGGAGATGCTGTAGCCGGTTGGTAAGTGTACCTCTGCGGAGGTGCTGTAGCCTGCGCAGGAGCCCATTGTTGAGGCTGAAAAGCGTATGAAGCCGGCATAGCCGGCACCGAAGGCCCGTTGCTGTGTATCACATGGTGCGTGACTTGTACCTGTGGCGGCACCCGCTTCTTCCTACAAATTATCTTCCATATAAAGCCAAAACAGCAAAGCAGGCATGGTATGAGAATGCCAAAGAAAAGCCCCATGTTGAGAGGGGAGCAGTCCCCACCACTGCAGGTCTTGCTCCTCTTATTTATTTCCTCCATCGCCGCACATGCGCACGTCGGTTGCATGGTGTCGTCGCACTCGCACTCGTCCGCGTTCATGTCGTACAATGTGCCCTGCAAGCTCGATTGAACAGACTTGAGATTGTAGGTGGTGGAGTCCGGATCCTGGGGCCCGTCGATGGCCCACGAGTAGTTTGCAATGTTCGCGTCTGTGCAGCTGGCGTAGTCGAATTTGCTTTCACTCGAGCCGCACTTGGATTCGGGTTTATATTCGCCCATGCTCAGTCTCAAAGCCTCGAGCGCGCATGCGTCGAGCGAGGCGGGTTCGCACCAACCCGTCGAACGGGCCAGGAGCTCTTCCTGCAACACGCCCTCCTTGCCCTCCGGCTCACAGTCGTCCCAGCATCCTCCCTCAACACTATCCGTATTGCACGAGCCGCAGATGCCCGAGGTTGCGCACCAAGGCACCGGCCAGTCCGTGGTCGTGCAACCTGATAACATCTTTCCATGGTACGTGTACGTCTCTCGGCAGGTACACCCCCTCTGGGTCCTGGTGGAACCGGTTGGATCTGGAACTTTATTCTGGAGCAGGTCGCAAACGGTGGCATCCACCCCGGCGACTCCCATCATGTGCCACGGCTCACGGGTCTTGTCGTACACTGGAGCAACAACCGTGGTCATCGCCCCCCAGATGCTGGGAATCGACTCGTACGGCTCAGACCACGAGTAGCCTTCGACCTTGTTGAGAGTCTTGAAGAGGGCGTAGTACTTGTAGAAGGATATCATCGAGCGCTGCAGACCCGACTCGTCGCCGTCATTCGCTTGGGTGTAGATGGCGCCCGTCTTGCACGAGAGGTCTTTGAGGCCCTGCGCGTCCACACCATCGCCGAGGCCAACGACAAAGAAGTGTTCGTCGCTGTGGGTGATCTGTCTATCCGTGATGGTACTCGTGGGGTTGCCGTCTCCTGTCCATTCGCCGTCCGTCACCAAAACGTAGGTTGTGTGACATCCCGCGCCATAGTTCTTCTCGTTCGAGTCGTCCACGAGCTTGAACGCCCTTTTAAACCCGTCAAGCATGTTTGTGCTTTCGCTGGGGCTGAATCCATCGATAAATCCGGAGAGAATCTCCTTAAACTCCGGCATGGCACGGGCCAGGGTGGTGAGATCGGCATAGGTACTTGCGTAGCTGTTGAACTCGACAATACCGATAAAATCGGCAAACGTGGTCGCGTCGAGCACGGCCTTCGCCGCTTGCTTGAGCATGTCGATGCGATTGTATTGGGACATGCTACCAGAGGTGTCCAGGATTAGAACCACGTTCTTGGGTCCGGTGGCGCCGGTCATGTGCCAGGGGCGGATGCGGGCATCGTAGGTGGTGCCACACGTGTCCTCGGCGATGTCCTCGTCCCAGACGATGCCCGGAAAGTTGATCAGGACCCCGTCCTTCGACCCGTAGAAGAGCCATTTCGCGTCGCCCAGCTCAATCATGCTGTCGTACAGACTCGTCAGGTTGGCGTTGATGTGATTCGCTTCGCACGCGGTGCGTTTCACAGAGTAGTCGCTCGCGCCAAGGTTCGGGGAGGTCTTGATGACGCTGTTCCTCGTGTCGATCGTCCTGCCCGCGTTGCACCCGCAGCCTCTGGAGTTGCCAT
>ERZ651776.3071-NODE-3071-length-17213-cov-9.762372_pt1 | contig 17213 bp, 19 predicted proteins | sample MGYA00514761_ERZ651776 | MGnify/ENA metagenome assembly ERZ651776 | reverse complement strand
GTTGTTGCAGTGCTATTTCCACCACAATAACCAACCTCTGTTTTTACAACTCCATTAACTTTACTGAATTTTATTTCGGGTCCCCAAAAACATCCAAGTGCTAAAACTGCTATTTCCATTGATTATGATTTAAATTAATTTACAAATTATTCATATGCTTAGTAAAAATCAATTGGGATTTTTGTACATGTTTATGTCCATTTGTGCGTTTTCATTAATGGATTTAATTGTAAAATGGTCAGTTGATTATCCACTTGGACAAGTTTTGTTTTTTAGAGGATTTTTTGGAATTATTTTTTATTTTTTTGTAATACCAAGAGACAGATTTCATGATTTTTATAAAACAAAAAGACCAGGTTTACATTTTTTAAGATGTTTTTCAGGGTTAATTGCTTTGGTTGCAATATTCATAGCTTTAAGAAAACTGCCTTTAGCAACGGTTGTAAGTATATCTTTTGCAGCACCAATATTTACAACTATCTTTTCAATTTTTTTATTGAGCGAAAAAGTAGGAATTTTTAGATGGCTAGCTGTATTAATTGGTTTTGTTGGTATCTTAATAATAACAGAACCAGGGTTAAGTGAATTAAATATTTATTATATTTTTCCAATAATTTTTTGCTTAGGACTTTCTTATGTAGCTATAACTATTAGGCAATTATCATCAACGGAACCAGTTTGGTTAATTTCTTTTTATTTCTCGTTATCAATAACTTTATTGAGTTTTTTAACAATCCCCCAAGGATGGGTGATGCCTAGCTTAAATCATCTTGTATTATTGTCATTAATCGGAATTTTTGGGGGAGTAGCGAATTTATGGTTAAGTCAATCATATAAGTATTCTGAAGTTTCTCTTGTAACCCCACTGAAGTATCTAGCATTAGTTTTTGCAATAATTTTTGGGTATTTTATTTGGGAAGAAATACCAACAATTAAAACCTTGGCTGGTGCTTTGTTAGTAATTATTTCAACATTGATAATTTTTAGAAGAGAAATCTATAATAAAAAAATTATTACTTCTAAAACGATCAATGACTAAAGTTCCAAAATATTGGGATAAGGCGAAAAAATATTTATCTAAAAAAGATCGCACAATGCATAAATTAATCAAAAGTTATCAAAGTCCCTCAGAAATTATTCTAACATCAAGAAGAGATGTTTTTTTTTCTTTATGTAAAAGTATAATAGGACAACAAATTAGTGTTGCTGCAGCTAATTCAGTTTTTTTAAAATTTAAAAAAAAATGTAATGGTAAGATTAATGCAAAAATAGTCTCAAAATTAAGCTCTTCTAAATTAAAAAGCTGTGGCCTTAGTAGACAAAAAGTTTTAGGCATCAAAAGTTTATCAAAAGTAACTCTCAATAAATCTTTCAATCCAAAGCTTATAAATAAAATGAGTGATGAGGAAGCTATAATTTATTTATCAAAATTAAGACAGATAGGAAGGTGGTCGGCTGAAATGATTTTATTATTTACTTACAACAGATCTAACATTTGGCCAGTTCAAGATATTGGTCTTTTAAGAGCAATTTCAAAAAACTATAAAAAAAAATATCTACCTCCAGAAAAGTTTGTAAATTTATTAAGAAAAAGGTTTTCACCTTATTGCTCAGTAGCAACATGGTATCTTTGGAGAAGTATTGATCCTGAGCCTATTCAGTATTAAATCCTTCAACTATTTGCATGTGTCTAGTTGTAGTTTCACTAGCAAGACTCCAACCTGCTTGATACTCTTTTGATTTGTGACATTTTAAAGCTTGTTCATAACTTGGAAACTCCCAAACTACAGTTCTCACAAAATTATCACCATCAAAAGTTTGATGATTTCCACCTCTTACCAAAGGCTTTCCACCATACCCTTTGATAATAGGAGTTACTGTTTCAGCGTATTTTTTTAAATTTTCTTGATTGTTTACTTTTAAGTATAAACTTATCCAATAACCTTTTTTCATTAATATTTTTTATTTAAATTAGTTAAAAAATTTACTATTTATAACTAATTAAACAAAATTTTAATATGAAATTATTTATCTACTACATTATATTTTTTAAAATATTTTTTTTTCAAAATTTATTAGCTGATGAAATCTTTTTAAAAGGAAAAGAGATTTTTCTTAATTCTGGAAATTGTGCTACGTGTCATTCTTTAAAAGATGCAGGATCAGTTGCAAATATAGGCCCTAGTCTAGATGAAATTAGACCAGTTTCCGAGCGAGTAAAAAATGCAGTAGTAAACGGAATTGGAGTAATGCCTTCTGCAATGGGAATTTTGAGTGAAGATGAAATAGATGCTGTTTCTTACTATGTATTTCAAAGTACAAATAATTAATTATTATAAAAAATTTCATTTAACCGAAATAGAGCTATATTCTTTACTTGTAATTTCGCCTCATTAAACTCTGTGAGATAGTCATTTTGAATTCTTTCTCTAAAGTTACTAAGTATATTGTTTTTATCTTTACCCTTTACAGCAATAATAAATGGAAATTTAAATTTTTTCTCATAGTTTAAATTTAAATTTTCAAACTCTAATAACTCTTCTTTAGTGCATTTATCTAATTTAGCTCCAATCTGTTCTCTTGAAGAAAAATTCGTCAATTTTTTTTCGATAGCTAATTTGGGATGAAGATTAAAAATTTCAACAATTTTTTCAGTAGAAGAATTTTTGTAAATGTTTGTCATTTTATCAATTAAATCTTCTGCATTTTTAAATGGTTTTAATCTAAAAGCTTCATTAGCAATCCACTCAGATTTTTCAAACACACTTCCAAAAATAGATACAAACTCGTTTTCAGATAAGGAGTTTAGATTTTTTGTAAATTTCATTATGTCTCCAGCCTTATGTTTTAATATATTTATTATTGAATTTTTGTATAGTATATAAAGTATTATATGACCAAATTAACAACTCATGTTTTAGATGTTTATTCTGGTAAGCCAGGCAAAGGAATTAAAGTAGATCTATTTTTTATAGATGGAGAAAAAAAGGAAAAAATTAATTCCTTAACTTTAAATAACGATGGAAGAACAGATCAGCCAATAGTCGAAAAAGAAAAGTTTAAATCTGGAAAATATGAGTTGGTTTTTTATATTGGTGATTACTTTAACAAAATAATAAGAAGCAAGGATTTGCCCTTCTTAGATGATGTAGTCGTTAGATTTGGTATTTCTAATAATCAAGAAAGTTATCATGTACCTTTATTAGTTTCACCTTGGAGTTACTCAACTTATAGAGGAAGTTGATGGTTTCCAACACTATTCAATTTATTTATAATAATCAAATTTGTAGTATAAAAAATCCTGATCCCAATAAAACAGTCTTGGATTACATTAGAAATGATTTAAAAAAAAATGGAACTAAAGAAGGTTGTGCAGAAGGTGGGTGTGGTGCTTGCACAGTAGTTCTTGGAGAATTAAAAAATTCTAAGTTAATTTATAGATCAATAAATTCTTGTATTAGTTTTTTGCCTTCAATTAATGGAAAACATTTAATTTTGGTAGAAAATTTGATGTCTAAAAAAAAAGAATTACATCCTATCCAGGAAGCAATGGTAAAATTTCATGGTTCACAATGTGGATTTTGTACACCAGGTTTTATCATGTCAATGTTTGCAATGTATAAAAATTTTAAAAAATTTGATAATGAAATCATTGAGGAAACTCTTTCTGGTAATTTATGTAGATGCACTGGATATAGACCAATTATTGATGCTGCTAAAAGTTTAAATAATAAGAAAGACAATGATCATTTCAAAAAAGATCAAATAAAAATTATTAAGTTACTAAAAAAAATTAATGATAATGAAATTGAAATTTCTTATAGAAAAAAAAAATATTTTGCACCTAAAACGTTAAACAATTTAAAGAAGATTATCAAAAAAAATCCTAATTCTCATTTTTTAAGTGGTGGAACAGATTTATCTTTAGAGGTTACAAAACTGAGGGGAGAAATAAAAAATATTATTTCACTAAATTCAGTTAAAGAATTAAAATTTGTTAAAAAAAATAAAAATTTTATTGAAGTTGGAGCTGGAGTTTCTTTATATGATTTTCAGAATATAATTAAATCTCATTATTTAGATTTTTATAATATATTAAAAAGATATGGTTCAGTTCAAATAAGAAATGTTGGGACAATTTCTGGAAATATTGCTACCGCCTCACCAATTGGTGATACATTGCCTTTGTTATTAAGTTTGGATGCAGTTATAAAAATTCAAACAAAAAATACTATAAAAACTATACCTTTAAATGAATTTTTTATTTCCTATAGAAGAACAAAACTAAAAAAAGGTGATTTCATTCATTCGGTAAAAATACCAATAAATAAAGAAAATCATTTTAAAGCTTATAAAATATCAAAAAGATTTGATGATGATATCTCAACTGTTTGCGCTTCATTCAATTTGTTAATTAAAAATAATAAAATAGTAACAGCTAAAATAGCTTATGGGGGAATGTCTGAAACACCTAAGCGAGCAATATCAATTGAAAAAAAACTGAGTAATTCAATGTTTTCAGAAGAACTTTTTTTAAAAGCGCAGGACTTGATTAAAAATGATTTTTCACCAATTGACGATATGAGAGCAAGTAGAAATTATAGAATTGAGATTGCTAAAAATCTTTTAATGAAATTTTTTTACGAAATAAGTAAAAAAAAAAATATTAGGATCAACCAATGAAAATTGATAATTCTTTGTTTAATAAAAGTATAGTCCATGACAGTGGGGCAAAGCATGTTTCTGGGTTAGCTAAATATACTGATGATATTAGCGAACCATTAAATACACTTTATGGCGCTATTGGATGGAGTAAAAATGCACATGCAAAAATTAAAAAGATTGATTTAAATGCTGTTAAAAATAGTGAAGGAGTCATATCTATTGTAACTCATTCTGATATCCCAGGTCGTAATGATGTAGGTCCCGTATTTGATGGTGATCCTATCTTTCCGAAAGATAAAGTAGAATATTATGGGCAACCACTTTTTGCAGTTGCTGCAACATCAATGGAATTTGCAAGAAAAGCTGTATTAAAAGCAAAGGTTTTTTATCAAGACTTAAAACCAATAGTTACAATTGATGAGGCTCTAAAAAAAAACAACTTATTATTCAAACCAAGAATAATAAAAAAAGGCAATCCAAATCAAAAAATAGAAAAGTCAAAAAATAAAATTAAAGGTAATTTTACAACTGGCAGCCAAGAACATTTTTATTTGGAAGGACAGGTTGCTTTTGTGATCCCTAAAGAAGATGACAATTATACAGTTTATAGCTCAACTCAACACCCGTCTGAAACACAACAGATTATTGCAAAAATGTTAAATCAAAAAAGTAATTCAATTGATGTTTTGGTTAGAAGAATTGGTGGCGGTTTTGGTGGCAAGGAAACTAATTTCATGACTTCTGCTATTTGTGCTCTGTTATCTCATAAAACCAAAAAACCAATTAAGCTTAGGTTGGATAGAGATGATGACATAATCATAACTGGAAAGAGACATGATTTTTATTCTGATTATGAAGTGGGATTTGATGATGAAGGCCGTATAAATGGCTTAAAATTAAAACTTGCATCTAGATGCGGCATGTCCCCAGATCTTTCACTTGCAATAAATGAAAGAGCTTTATTACATATTGATAATGCATATTTCTTATCAGATTTAGAAATAAAAAATTATTTATGTAAAACTAATACGGCATCCTCAACTGCTTTTAGAGGCTTTGGTGGTAATCAAGGCATGATGGCTATTGAAAATATAATCGACAATATATCTCGTCACTTAAAAAAAGATCCATCAGAAGTTAGAAAAATAAATTTTTATGGAAAAAATAATAGAAATACAACCTATTATGGAATGAAAATTAATGACAATGTTATTAATGAAATATTTGATGATCTAAAAACTAAATCAAATTACAAAAAAAGGTATAGTGAAATAAAAAAATTTAATCAAAAAAATAGATTTAAAAAAAAAGGTATTGCGATAACACCTGTCAAATTTGGAATATCATTTACCACAATTCATCTTAATCAAGCTGGTGCTCTTGTTCATATTTATACAGATGGCAGTGTTCACATGAATCATGGCGGTATAGAAATGGGCCAAGGCACACATACTAAAATTGCTCAGTTAGTAGCTAACTCTTTTGGTCTAGCTTATGAAAAAGTACAAATTTCATCAACGAATACATCAAAAGTACCTAATACCTCAGCTAGTGCCGCTTCTTCGACTACTGATTTGAATGGAGCAGCTACTTTAAATGCTGTTTCAAAAATAAAATCAAATTTAAATAATTTTATCAAAAAAAAGTATAAGATTTTCTCTAAAACTGAACCTTTATACAAAAATGGAAATATTTATATTGGAAACAGAGTTTTTAACTTTGAACAGATTATTAAAGAGGCATATTTAAACAGAATATCTCTTTCTTCTTCAGGTTTTTATTCGACACCAAAAATTAATTTCGATAAAAAAACTTTTAAAGGAAGGCCTTTTTATTATTTTTGTTATGGTGCTGCTGTAACAGAGGTTACTATTGACACTTTTACTGGTGAAAGTGTTTTAGACAGGGTTGATATTTTACATGATGTTGGAAATGCAATTAATCCAGCACTAGAGCGTGGACAAATAGAGGGAGGTTTTGTGCAGGGTCAAGGATGGTTAACAATGGAAGAGGTTATTTGGGATAAGTCAGGAAAAATAAAAACCTACTCTCCATCTACTTATAAAATTCCTGCAATAAATGATATTCCAAAGAAATTTAATGTTGAAATTTTTAAAAAAGGTTCAAATGTTGAAGAGGTTGTAAATAAAGCAAAGACCACTGGAGAACCTCCACTTATGCTCGCGATGAGTGTTTTTTTTGCAATTAAAGATGCAATTGCATCTACAACAAATTATAAAAAAACACCTGTAATTAATGCTCCAGCAACACCTGAAAAAATATTATTGAGTATAAAGAAATTAAAAAATATAGTTTAATTTTATGTCTAATAATTCTCAATTTATGCTAAAGGCCATAGAGCTTTCTATAAAGAGTGCGAAAGCCAAAGGAGGCCCATTTGGCTGCGTCGTAGTTAAAAATAATAAAATAATTGCTGAAGGCCATAATCAAGTGACAGCAAACAATGACCCAACAGCTCATGCAGAAATAGTTGCAATTAGAAATGCGTGCACAAAACTAAATAATTTTTTTTTAAAGGGATGTGATCTTTACACAAGTTGTGAACCATGCCCTATGTGTTTATCAGCTATATATTGGTCACATGTTGATAATATATATTATGCAAATACCAGAATGGACGCAAAAAATATAGATTTTGATGATTCATTTATCTATTCAGAAGTAAGAAAAGATATTAATGAAAGAAAAATTAAAATGACACAAATAAATAGAGACGAAGCGCTTGAAGCATTTAAAATTTGGCAAAATAAAGAAGATAAAATTAAATATTAAATGGAAGTTTTCACATACGCACTAAAATGGTCAGAAGCGATATTGAGATGGGGACATGTGTTATTTGCAATCTTGTGGGTCGGAAATAGTTTTCTATTTAATTATTTAGATAATAAATTAAACAAAAATATTAGCTCAAAAGATGTAGACGGTGAAGGATATTTGATGCACTCAGGTTTTTTTTATAAATTATCTAGATTGAAAACTTCTCCAAACCAATCTTATTTAAATCAACTTGTAATCTTTAAGTGGCAAAGTTATTTAACATTTGTCACTGGAATATTATTATTAGTGGTAATATATTATTATAACTCTGGTGTATTGATGGTTGATAAAAGAGTTTTAGTTTTATCTCCATTATCTGCAATTTCATACTCTGTTTTATCGTTGATTTTGTCTTGGGTTATTTACGACTTTTTGTGCAAATCTAGTATTATAAAAAATAATTTTTTATTTTTGACTATTATGTTGATCCTGTTGGGTCTTTTATCTTTTGGTCTAACAAAAATTTTTGGAGCAAAGTTTGCATTTCTAAGTGTTGGTTTGATTATAGGAACAAATATGTTTGCTAATGTTTTTACAGTGATAATTCCAAATCAAATGAATATCATAAATAGCGTTAAGAATAATAAAGAATTTGATATGAGCTTATCTTTGGCTGCAAAGCAAAGATCAATTCATAATAATTATTCAACATTTCTAGTTTTATTTATAATGTTATCAGGTCATTATAGTTTTCTGGTTTATCACAAATACAATTGGTTAATTTTATGCTTAATTGCAATTATTTCTGCTGTAGGAAGACATTATTTTAATTTGAGAGGTAGAAATATTAACAAACCAAGTATTTTATTTACTTCAATAATTGCTTTGATAATACTGGCTACAGTAATATTTTTATTCAAAAATTAAGTTAAAAAATGTCAGATAAATTAATTGTTAGTTGGGATGATTATAACAACACAGTTGAAAAATTAGCTATACAAATAGAGGAAAGCAATTACAAACCTACAATTTTAATTGGTATTATGAGAGGTGCCGCTCCTATGATCGATGTATTGAGTAGGATTTTTAAATTGAAATGTGCTTATCTTGCAGTCGAATCTTATAGTGGAAAAGGCGTAGAGGATGAACAGGGAGACATTGTATTTTCCAGAGAAATGAGCTCCATAGCTCCTAATATGGGAGGAAGAATTTTGTTGTGTGATGATTTATCAGATACAGGAATTACTTTTAATAAAAGTATTGCCTGGTTAAAAGAATATGAGCCCATTAAAGGCAAAATAGAAGATATTAAAACAGCAACACTTTGGAAGAAAAAAAAATCTACATTTAAACCTGATTTTTGTGCAGTTAAGTTGGATGCTGATCCATGGATTGTTCAGCCTTTTGAAATTTATGAAGAAATAAGAATTGAAGAAATAAAAAAAAAACATCAAAAATAAAAAGGGCGACTTAAAAGTCGCCCTTAATCTTTTCAATTTATTTTTTTATGCTACTAGGAAGCTTACTATACTCAAAGCAGCGATAACCCAAATTGCTGGACTAGTGCTATTAAATTTACCAGTACATATTTTAACAGCTGCATAAGCAACAAATGCTAATGCTATTCCGTTAGAAATAGAATATGTAAATGGCATTGCAATCATAGCAAGCACAGCAGGACCAGATTCCGCAATATCATCCCAATCAATATCAGTAATATTTCTTACAAATAAAGTGGCGATATATATTAGAGCTGCACCATCAATTTCTTTTGGTAATGATGTAGCTAGCGGACTAAAGAACAAACACACTAAGAATAATAGTCCTATAACTAATGATGTCATTCCTGTTCTTCCACCTGCTTTTACTCCTGCAGCACTTTCGACATAAGTTGTGACCGTCGAAGTACCTAGAGCAGCACCAACAACTGTAGAAGCACTGTCAGACAACATTGCTTTATTTATATCTTTTATTTTTCCATCAGGACCTATTTTACCTGATACGTTAGCAACACTAGTAAGTGTGCCAGCAGTATCAAAAAAGTCGATAAAAAATAAAGTAAAAATTACAGTTACCATTGATGCACTTAAAGCAGCTCCTAAATCAAATGTCATTAAGTGTGTCATTGGTGGAGGAGATGAAACAACCCCATTAAATTGTCCTAAACCAGTTATCCATGCAATCGCACTAAATACAACTATTCCAATAATAATATTTCCTTTGATTTTCATCTTTTCCATAACTATCATTGAAATAAATGCTCCAGCACCTAAAAGTAAAAGTGGATTAGAAAGATCACCAAGCTGAACAAGGGTCACAGGATTATCTGCGGTAAGCCCCATAATTTCAAAACCAATGATTGCTAAAAATAATCCTATTCCAGCACCGATACCTAGTTTTAAACTTTTTGGTATAGAGTTTATCAACCAAGCTCTTAAGGGTGTTAATGAAATTATTAAGAAGACTACACCAGCAACTAAAACAGCACCAAGTGCTTCAGCAGGGGTATATTCCATTCCTAAACAAACACCATAAGCGATAAAAGCATTTATCCCCATTCCTGGTGCAAGTCCAACTGGCCAAGTTTTAGCGTAGAATGCAGCTATAAAACAAGCTAATGCTGCCGCAAGAGCTGTTGCTGTAAAAACACCACCAAAATCAAAACCACCGTCGGCAAGTATGACAGGATTTAAAAACATTATGTAAGCCATTGTCAAAAAAGTTGACACTCCTGCAATGACTTCAGTTTTAAAATCTGTCTTATGTTTTTTATAGTTAAAGTAGTTATCTAACATTAGACCTCCATTTTTTATGTACAGTAGATGATTCGAATTAAAAAATCTTTTTGGAGTTGCTCTATTTTAAAGGAATTATTGTTAATTTAATTAAATTTACAACTCACAAGTTAATTTTTAGGTTTATTTTATGATACAATGTAAAAATGAATCTTAAAAATTTTGTTAGTATTTTATTATTTTTTTTTATTTTTTCAGGATGCCAAACAATAAAAGAAAAATCAGATTCAATCGTTGAAAAAGAAAATAAAAAATATGGACAGTTTGTTGGAAAAGAAATTAATGACTTAAAAATTGAACTAGGAAACCCTACCGAAGATTACATTAACGAAATAGGCAATAAAGTTTTTGTTTATAAAACAAAAAAATATGGAGTTCCTTGTGAGAGAAAATTTGAAATAAATAAAAACAATATTATTGAAAGTTTTACATCAAGTGGTTGCATTTAATTAAAGCCCAAATTGACCAAAAATAATCTAAAAGTGCCCATTTAATTTAACTTAGACTATTTTACATTTAAATTTATTTAACTTAATGTTTGTTTAATAAACAAAGGAGGATATATGGCGTCAAAAAGATCAAATACTAGATCGTCAGGTAATCCAAACCAAAAGCTTCCAATGAATAAAACTATACCATTGGGCATACAGCATGTTCTAGCAATGTTTGCTGGAAATATTACTGTACCCATTATTGTAGCTGGAGTTTTTGGGCAAACACCTGAACAAAAAATATTTTTAATTCAAATGGCACTATTTGTTGCTGGAGTAGCAACTGTGATACAGACTATTGGATATAAAGATATTGGATCTAGGCTACCAATCATTCAAGGGACAAGTTTTGCATTTATACCAATTATGCTGCCTTTCAAAGCAGCAGGGTTAGGTGCAGTTTTTACAGCAGCTTTTATTGGTGGTATTTTCCAATTTTTTATTGGAAAAGTTTTAAAACCTATAAGACATTTGTTTCCACCATTAGTAACAGGAATAGTTGTTTTAATGATTGGATTCAGCTTATTAAAAGTAGGATTTATGTATGCTGGAGGAGGAGGTTGGTTAATGAGCAACAAACCTGAATTATTTGCAAATGCAAATCATTTAACAATTGCCTTCACTGTTTTAATAGTTTCTTTATTTTTTAATATGAAGGGTAAGGGAATGTTGTCTTCAGCTTCAATTCTTATTGGTATAATAGCTGGCTACATAGTTGCAATGGCTTTAGGAATGGTCAATTATGGTAAAATCTCAGCGGCAGCATGGTTTGCTTTTCCAACACCACTCCAATACGGAATTGATTTTGTACCTGGTGCAATAATTTTAATGTTGTTTATGTCTATTGTGACAACAATTGAAACAATAGGAGATATAAGTGCAACAACAATGGGAGGTGCCAAGAGAGAAGCTACCGATAAAGAGTTGTCTGGTGGTATAATGGCAGATGGAGTAGGAACGGCTTTTGGAGCACTGTTTAATGCGATGCCTAACACTTCTTATTCACAAAATGCTGGACTAGTTGCCTTTACTGGAGTTGTTAGTAGACATGTAGGAACTGTAGCAGGAGTAATTTTAATACTCATGGGTTTATTTCCAAAACTTGGAGGTATTATAGCTGCAATGCCAGAGTCTGTAATAGGTGGAGCTGCAATTATAATGTTTGGTATGATTGCATCTGCAGGGATTAAGCTTGTTTCTAAATCAGAGATGAATCAAAGAAACATGTTAATTCTAGGACTTTCTTTATCTTTTGGTATTGGAATGTCTTTACTGCCTGATTTTGTAAAAAACATTCCAGATTTTGGTATTAGTTTGAAACTATTATTAACTACTGGATTAATACCTGCTGGATTATTAGCATTTGTTTTAAATGCATTAATGGCAAAAAAGTAGTGTTATTGATTTAAACTTGTGGGGAGAAATCCCCACAAGCAAGGTTTCACTTATCTAATTTCAATAAGTTTTTTCTTTTTATGTTCTGGAACAATTCTTTCACAAGATATTGTTAAAAGACCATCTTTAAGTTCAGCACCATTAACTTTAACATCATCAGCAATGGTAAATGATCTTGCAAATTGTCTTTGAGAAATGCCTTTATGAATAATTTCTCCGTCGGCATTTTCATTTTCAGATTTATCAACTTGTTTTGTTCTAACAGTCAATAAGTTATCTTCAAACTCAACTTCGACATCCTTCTTATTAAAACCAGCTAAAGCAACTTCTATTGCGTAGTTATCTTTACCTGTTTTTCTAATGTTGTATGGTGGGTAGTTTGAGTGCATACTCATTGCACCATTTCCCAACATATTTTCAAATTGGTCAAACATATCGTCAAAACCTATTGAAAATGGTCTTAGTGAGTTAAATATAGATAGATCCTTACTTGTCATATATCCTCCTTTGTTAAGCAAGTTTATTTTTTTGTTAGCCCCATTAGGCGACTAACAAGTAATATTTAGGAATTGGTTTTATATTTTCAAGCCCAGAAAATTAATTTTTTTTGGCAATCTTTAATGCAAAAGCATAATCTAAGGCTATTTCTTCAATTGCTCCGTCTCGACCTGATTTACCACCGTGTCCAGCATTCATTTCAGTTTTAAGAAGCAACAAGTTATTATCTGTTTTAAGGTCTCTAAGTTTTGCTGTAAATTTTGCTGGTTCGTCAAACAACACTCTATTGTCACTTAAGCTTGTGGTAATTAAAATATGAGGATAGTCCATTTTTTTAATATTGTTATATGGAGCATAAGAAAATATGTAATCGAAATGTTCTTTATTATCTTTAGCATTTCCAAATTCATCAAACTCCCCAACAGTTAATGGCAAAGAATGATCAAGATTTGTAGTTAGTGAGTCCACAAATGGAACTGCCATTATAACTCCTAAGAATAATTTTGGTTCTTTATTTATTACTACTCCCATTAACAAACCACCAGCCGATCCTCCCATGCCAATTATTTTTCCATTTGAGGAATATTTTTTTTCGATTAAATATTTTGCTGCAAAAATATAATCTTCAAAAGTATTTTTTTTATTTGTAAGTTTTCCCTCTTTCCACCACTTCATGCCTTTTTCCATGCCACCTCTTATATGTGCTGTTGCCCAAATTATATCTCTATCAATAAGGCTTAATTTGGTTGATGAAAAACCTGGACTCATTGAACTTCCGTATGAACCATAACCATATAATAACAAGTTAGCTGAACCATCAATTTTAGTTTTTTTGTGTCTTGTTATTGTGAGTGGAACCATTCTGCCATCGTGAGATTTATACTCAATTCTTTCTACAATATAATTCTCAGGGTTGTGTCCTGATGGAATTTCCTGTTCTTTTATTAATTTTTTAGATTTATCTAAAAGATTATATGAATAAACTCTCGAGGGCGTTTTGGGAGAAGAGTATCCAATATAAATTTCATTAGTATTTCTATCCTTTTGTTTCAAAGAAATATTTGGCACATATACACTTTCATTAGAAAAAATTAATTCTTCTTCTATGTTTGTAGAAATATTTCTCAAAAATAATTTATCTAGTGCATTTGAAGTTTCTGAACGAATTATCCAATCATTTAAAAATACACAACCACCAACCAGAACTTCATTTTTTGCAGAAACAAAAGATCTCCATTTTTGTTTTTCTAAATTTTCTGTAATATCAATCTTAAAATCTTCGGCATTTTTATTTGTATGATTATAAAATTTACCTTTCCAGGAATTAACTGAATATAAAATTCCTCTCTCTCTTTTTATTATAAGTTTTGGTTTTGGTAATTTTTCATCTGCAGCAAAATAATATTGTTCTGAGGTATTGTGATCTGAAGTTGAAATAAAATAATATTTTTCATCTGAGCTCAAACCGATGCTAACAGTAAAAGCTTCACTTTTTTCCTCAAAAATCAATTCATCATTATCATCATAATTGCCGATTTTATGTCTATAAATTTTTCTTGCACGATGGTTATTATCTAATTTTGAGTAAAAAATATATTTATCATCTAAACTAAAAGTAATACTACCAGAAGTATCATGTATCTCTTTTGTCATTATTTTATTTGAAACAATTTCTCTAATAAAAATTGAATAATATTCAGATCCTTTGGTGTCCAAAGAGTATGCTAGTAGTTTATCATCATGGCTCACTTCTAAATCTCCAACACCAAAATATTCTACTCCTAATTTTTCTTTTTCTTTGTCTCCATTCCAAATTTCTTCAACTTGGTTAGAATTTATTTTTTTACGAAGTTTTATTGAATAATTCCCTTTAGCTGTTGTCTTTGTCCAATAATCATAAGTATGATCTCTAAAAGGAAGAGACTCGTCATCAAGTTTTATTCTACCTTTAATTTCATCAAATAAACTTTTTTGTAAAATTTTGGTATCTTCAAGATGATAATCTGCATAGTTATTTTCTTGTATTAAATACTCTTTAACTTCAGGATCTAATTTATTTTTATCTTTTAAAACCTCTAAGATGTTTTTTTGATGTATCCAGCTATAATTATCCTCCCAAGTTATGTTGTGACAAGATTTTAGTTCTGGTTTTTTTTTAAGTTGTGGTACTTTCATTCGTTAGAAGAAATATATGAATATAATAATTTATACACTAGTCATTTTGACTATTTTATACTTTCTACTTAAATTTATAAGTAACATTTCCTCAAAAAAGATATCAAAAGGTCTCAGAATTATTTTAATTATTGGACTGATCCTTTTTGCAATTTTATTTGCTGTGGGTGGAAAATTTTTATTAACTCTACCACTAACTCTAGCAAGTCTAGCATTATTAAAATTGAAAGGTTTATCAATTTTTCAATTATTTTCACTTTTTAGACTTATCCAAACTTTGAGAAGGTCAGGAAGATTTTCTTTTAATCAATCTGCTTCAAATAACTCATCTTCTATATCTGTTTCAGAGGCTTATAAAATTTTAAATTTAGATACAAATAAAAAGATTACTAAAGAAGATGTAAATAAAGCATATGTAAAAATACAAAAAAAAATCCATCCTGATGTTTCACCAGAAACCTCAAGATTATCTTCAATTGTTAATGAAGCTAAAGATATAGTTTTAAATGATATTTCTTAAGTAAGAATTTCAATTACTTTATCAAATATTTTTTGAGGATTTATTCTATCCTTACCAGAAGTATGATGACTAACTATTGTTTCACCATCTGGAATTATCGGAAACATTTTTGAGTTATAGTTTCCATAAATTATTGGAGTGTCTACCATTAGAGTAATAGTTTTAGTGTTTAATGCAGCAGACAAATGACTAAAACTTGAGTCGTTACAAATTGATAAATTACAATTTTTTATTATTGGTAAAATTTCCTTTATTGGTAAATTATCTAAAGGGACACAATGATCTTTAAATTTTGATTGTAATATTTCATTTAAAATAATTTGTTCTTCATTATTTTGACCAGTGGCTAAAAAAAATTTACACTTTTTAATTTTTAATATTTTATCGATAAAAGCTAAAAATATTTTAGCTGGAACACGTTTTGTTGGACCTGAGCCACCAATACCCAGAAGAATATTAGTTTCATCTTTGTTGATTTGAAATTTTTCGATTGTCTTTGAAATTGTTAAATTATCTATTTGTATTTCAGGATCTTCATTTACATCAATATTTAATTTATTTTGTAAAAATTTTTTTGGAGTATTGATTATATGTTGGTTAGCTTTCTTAAATAAAGGATATTGGTAAATTTCAGAAATTCCAGATAATTTTGCTATTAGATAAAATCTAAAAGATGAATTAAAAATAAAAATTTTATCAAAACTATTTTTCTTTATGTAGTTAATTAACTTTATTGTTCCAAATAAACCACCATGATTATTGTTATTATTGTCTCTTTCTAAAAGTAAAATTTTATCAATATAATTAGTTTGGTATAAATACTGCTTAGCTTTTGAACTTTCTTTGACCAATATACTTATAGGTGAGTTATATTTTTTAGATAAAGCCTTTATAAAAGGTAAAAAAATTACAGTATCTCCAATGCCCATTCTATTCTGAACTGCTAATATTCTCATATATTATTTATAAACTTTACTAATCATTTTTTTTATATAAATTTTTATTATGACAAAAATAAGTGGAATATTCGCAGCCTCAATGTCAGTACTTAATCACGATTTAAGCTTGAATGTTGAAAAAACCATAGAACATGCTGAAAAACTAATAGATCAAGGTTGTCATGGAACAGTGCTTTTTGGAAGTACCGGTCAAGCTCAGCTAATACCAATTTCAGAAAAAATTAAATTATTAAATAACCTTTCAAAGAGTAAATTTAAAGATAAACATTTAATTGGAACTGGATTGAATTCATTGAATGAAACAATAAATTTTTTAAAAATAGCAGTTTCGTTAAATTTTAAAAGATTTTTAATTATGCCGCCTGCTTATTATAAATATCAAGACAATGATGTGATAAATTTTTATACAAAAATTATAGATGCAGTTCCCGAATGTGAGATTGTACTTTATAATTTTGAAAAATTAAGTGGATATAAATTTAGTATTCAGTGTGTTGAAGAATTGGTTCAAAAATTTCCTAAACAAATAGTTGGTGTCAAAGATAGTTCTTATAACTTATTTGAAAATTTAAAGTTAGATAATTTTTCAGTAATGCCTGGTTCGGAAGCAAAATTATTAAAGGGTCTAGAGCATGGATGTTCAGGTATTATAACAGCTACATGTAATGCCACTTCTCAACTTGCTCGAAGGGTTTATGATGATTTTGTTAGTGGTAAAGAACAGTCATATAATCAAAAATTAATTGATGTAAGAAATACTTTTGAAAAATATAATTTGATTTCATCACTTCATACATTTTTTTCTTATGAGGATGAAATTTATAAAAATATATTACCACCTTTAAGCCTTTTAAATGAAGTTGAAGAAAAAGATTTTATGCAATATCTAAAAAATCTAAAGTTTAAATCAAATTCAAAATTGGCAGCTTAATATGCA
>ERZ651776.3067-NODE-3067-length-17239-cov-4.812668_pt1 | contig 17239 bp, 15 predicted proteins | sample MGYA00514761_ERZ651776 | MGnify/ENA metagenome assembly ERZ651776 | reverse complement strand
ACCAAATTCGCCATCACCGAGCTTTTTCAAATTCTCTCGAAAGTCAATTTCAGCTATAGGTTCTTTCTCACCGAACATACTAAACTCACCTTTGTCTATTGCTTCGGTAATATCGTGTATGTCCCTTTCGCGCGTATTCTTAAACCCTTGCCGATTTAAGTCTTGGCTCGCTATAATAGCTGATTTAGACATTCTACTGAAAGCGCTAATACCACCATAATCTAATACAACTTCGCAGAAATATTTCGGCCGTATGCAACCATCGTCATCAGTTTTTCCCTTTATCTCGCTTCCTTTAGTGTAGGCATTATTGAGGAGGTTGGCATAGTTTGAAATGCGCTTTCTATCGATATCTGTGTGCCTCCAGGCTAGTTTGATAATCTTCGTATGCAAAGAATTCTTTAGGTTGCTGCTTTGATTCATTTTCTCGATCTGGCTGTCAATCCATTTCAAGTCTTTAGCGCGCCTATCCTTGTCATTCTTAAGCATATAAAAGTAGCCGTAACAGTGTTGAAGGATGTGTAGCAACCCTTCCTGGTGATTGGCAAAGAAAACCTCGCTGCGATCCACGCCTTCTTTGAGAGCGTCAAATAGCTTTTCTGCATTTATATAGCTCTCAAAGTCGACACTCTTATCGCGATTACTGAACAGGCTGCTTTCCCAGCCATTTTCAGCCTCCTTGCAATCAGGCTCGTTAGCAGCCTTAGCTAGTATTGACTCAATCGATATTACTTTATCAGGCAAGCTTTCGTTGCTTTGTGAAATGTCGCTTGAAGGCGACATTGTTGGGTTGCTTTCGTTTACTTCGGTATTAACTGTATCTTTATTGCTAGTATTCATATAAATATTTCCTATAGTTTGTTTCTACCAAGCTTATTTCACAAGCAGCTCGGTAGAAGATTAATGGTTTTGCTTGTGAAATTGGATATGCCGCTGAAAGCGACATATGCATGTTTGTTACATGCAAACGTATCTTCTGGTTGTCGAATTAAATTGTTAAAGAGCGTGTTGAGCGTAGTAAGCGTCTGCAAGGCAGGCGTTAGCTAATTGCCGTCAACGAGAAGAAGTCTACGGAAGTCAGGCAGGAGTTATCGCGACAAAAAAATTGCCGAAATCGAGGAAAAAGTGTCGTGATTTCTAGAAGGGTCTAGCTAAAGCAGGAAATGTGAAGTCATCATCAAGTATGCTATTAGAGATAATCTCGCCTTGAACGCGGAGTCGGTCAATGTCCCTAACTATGGTCTGGAGGTCAATAAGGTCAAGGTCCTTGAGGTCTTTCTTGGAGCTGAGCTTGCGGTACTTATCTACTTTTATCCTGAACTTGTCCCAAGAAACACTCTTCCATGAATATGCTTTATTAATGATTTCTATTGGGCTAAGGCCCAAGTAATTTCGCCAGTACAGAACTGTAATCGCTCGCTCGTATTGAAGAGTTTTTAGAGGTGTATACTTCTTATTGTCCTTATTGAGAGAAAGCACATAATCTCCGCCTTCTTTGTTTGCTGCTGATTTTATCTGGCTTCGTGTTCTTCTAAATAAGTGCGATATCATATGCGCATCAATCCCTTTGGGTATGGTGCAATAGATGACTCCTCTTTTTGCCCTAATTGCATCCCCTTCTCTGACCAATTTTACCTTATTAAAAGTGACGTCCCAGAACTTGTCTTGGTTTTGATCAAACCACTTTTGGAAGTATTTCACCTCATTGGGGTCTTTATCAAAACTATATATATCCCCCCAAAACAACCATATCTTTTCAAGATTAGGGTGTTGATCTAAAAGTTCTTTCTCGGTGGTTTCGTCATTGGTGATTTTTGCCTGACAATATTTCTTATAGGCTGGAGTGGCTAACAGGACTTTGAAATAGAGAAGTGAAATATATAGTAGATATCTATTCTTGCTCATACCGAATAACTCTATATCTAAAAGCTAGGTGATTGTGCTGCCCGTCATCATCCTGATAGTTACACAAACTGTGTGCCGACGTATTCGGTCATTTTCCATCCAGTTGATCTATTGCAAAAGCTGTATCGAATTGCTTCCGGCCACTGTGCTCTGAAGCGTTTAGTTGAGCGCTCAGTTTACTATAGTACTGTTCAATAATGGCTGTGCTATTACCCATTTGCACTGCTAATTGGTGAATGCTTCGACAATTGAGAAGTGCTAGCGTAGCGTAAGTATGTCTTAGACTATAGAGCGACCGGACTTTATTGTCCGCGCCTACTCGTAAATTGAGCTTGTTGAGATATTGCTTAAATGATGCTCTAAGGGTATCCGTTGATACGTGAAGGCCACTTCGAGTGACGAACAAAGGTTCATCAAGTTTAGCGGAGATAACTGCATTCAGAGTTTTTTGTTTGATGTTCGGGTTTAGCTTTAGCAGCCTTTCCAAATAGACCGCCATCATGTCTCGCGCGATTATTGTCCGTTTCCCTGTTTTCCCTTTGATTATGTCAATTTGTAGATACTTTTGAGATTTATTGTTTCCTTTGTCTGCAGGTGTTTTTTCGATATACCAAGAGACGTTTTTCCATCGAAGCGCTTCTGTTTCAGTGCCATGCCTTACGCCGGTGTTTGATAAGAATAAAACATAGTCCCGAAGAACTTCTCTAATCTCCCTAGTTTCTCTTCGGTGACCTTCCTTTGCCCAATCAGCAAGGTTTGAGTAAATCAGCTTATATTCTTCTTGAGTGAATGCGCCTCTGCTTTCGCCTTTAACGCCTTTATTGAGCAGAGTGGGTTTGATGGACTCGGTAATCCATCCCCGCTGTAGTGCTTCATCCAAAACTCGATTTAGTGCAGAGTTATGAGTATTGATGGTGCTTTGTATAGCCTTATATTGGGGCTTCGCAATATTGTCTGCAGCATTGCGTTCTTTTGCAGTCGTTGCGCGACGTTTTGCTGCATCGACTTTCTTCATCCATTTTGCATTTCTGATTTTTTCATCTCGCCAAGTTGAGTAATCGGCGAGCAGAGGAACGTTTATGTTATCTACATTATAATTGCCGAAAAAAGGTAGGAGGTATTCCTTGATGACTCGGATATAGTCATTGTAAATAATCTTACCGCTTCCACTGTCTAATTCAGACTGCATTCGGTTAATAGCGAAATTGGCAACGTTACGAAACTTGCGGGTGTTTTGGGGGAGTTTATTTTCGGCTCTGGTCTCTGCGCCGTAGAATAGCTTTAGTGCTTTTTCTTTTGCTTCATTTTCGTCTTCAGTGCCAGTGCTAAACCGTTCGCGCTTGCCATTCTGCAACTTGATTTCAGCCTGCCAAACATTGCTTCGGCTGCGTTTGTACAGCTTCACTTTTTTATCTATAACGCTGATGGACTTAGGCACAGTAAACACCAATTAGTTTTTCAACCAGTGTATAGCCTGATTTGTGGGAATACTAGAGTGTGCTAAGGGTGTGCCAAAAAATACGGGGTGGGGAGTAAATAAAATAGTTATTGATAACAAGAAGTTATGGTGCCCAGGGGCGGAATCGAACCACCGACACGAGGATTTTCAGTCCTCTGCTCTACCGACTGAGCTACCTGGGCGTATTAATACTTCTGCTAAATGCGTGCATCCTGCACGTGTTGGCGATGCTTCGCATTGCTCCTCTGCTCATTCCAGCCAGCGATCATAGATTGCTGTCGTTCGACTATCGCTGGAAGCTATCGCTTCCAAAACGCTGGGTCTCACCCAACTGAGTTATCTGAGCGTTTTTTGATCTGCTGTGCTCGGTATTATCTCGTTAAAGTCTGATATCTCTCTCGGTCACGTACTCAAGTACGCCCCCTCATTTGATTCGGCCTTTGCCTCGTCCTAACTTCGCTCGCGACGCTCAAAATCTAAGTTAGCCTTGGTGAGGCGCTACTTTGCGCAAGCCGCGTATTAAATAGAATCTGGGCTTTTTAGTCAAGAGAGGCGGCGAATTTACTTGCTTTCGGGTACGAAGCCCTCGGCGCGGTCGAAATCTTCGTTGTTGAGGAACCTATCCATCTGGTTCTGCAGGTATTTACGATCGTCGGCGTTCATCATATTTAGCTGCTTTTCGTTGATTAGCATGGTCTGCTGGGCTTGCCACTCGCCCCAGGCTTGCTTTGAGACGGTTTCGAAGATCTCCTGGCCCTTTGGCCCAGGGTAGGGAGGCGCTGCCAGAGCAGGGAGTTCTTTGTCGTATTTCTTGCAGTGGACCGTGCGTGACATAGCTGTTCTCGTCTTTTATTGCGTGGATCTAGAGTTGTAGTTAGGAATTCTTGGCTAACTTGGATAGTAGCTTCTTAACCGGTGCTGCCAATCCGACTTCCAATGAGTGGTCTAAAGGGTACCAGAGCCAGCGATCGGTTTCCGCTATTTCATCCTGTTTGCCGGCGCGCAGACACACCGGGGTGATGTCTAAATGGTAGTGGGAGAAACTGTGTCGGATTACCTCGAGTTGATCTCTTGCGCCATCTCCCTGTTCGTTGAGGCTGACGCCGCCTAATTCGGGCAGGGAGTCTGTCTCGGGTGATTCGGGCAGGCTGTAGAGAGACCCCCAGATGCCGGTATCCGGTCTCTTCTGTAGCAGCACCTCGTCCGCGTCGTTAAGCACTACAAACATGGCTACGAATTTAACCGGTAGTGTTTTCTTTGCTTTCTTGCCGGGGAATTCTGCCGTGCGCCCTTGCTGGTAAGCCGCGCAATCTGCATGAAAGGGGCAACTCTGGCAGGCGGGTTTACTGCGGGTGCAGAGGGTGGCGCCCAGATCCATGATCGCCTGGGTATAGTCGGCGACACGCTCTGGCGGTGTTAGAGATTCTGCAATTTCCCAGAGTTGCTTCTTTACGGCGGACTGTTCCGGCCAGCCTGCTATGCAGTGGTAGCGTGCCAGCACGCGTTTCACGTTGCCATCCAGGATAGGTGCGCGCACGCCCATGGAGATTGCCGCTATGGCACCGGCTGTGGATTGGCCGATGCCATCCAGTTCCATTAGGCCCTCGACGGTTTGCGGAAATACGCCTGCATGGGAGTTCACTACTGTCTTCGCAGCCTTGTGCAGATTGCGCGCTCTGGCGTAGTAGCCCAGGCCGGTCCACAGATGAAGTACCTGGTCAGTCTGTGCAGCGGCGAGTGCATCGACGCTGTCAAAGCGCGCCATGAAGCGCTCGAAGTAGGGTATGACGGTGGCGACCTGAGTCTGCTGCAACATTATCTCAGAGACCCACACTCGATAGGGTGTGCGGTCGGTTTGCCACGGCAGGTCATGACGGCCGTGTTGATCGAACCAGTCCAGAAGCTGTTGCGAGAAGAGAGTTTTATTGCTTGGCATAGGTGGAGAGATCGACGTGTTAATTCAGCAGGTTTCGAAGCAGGCCTCTGGCACCGTCTCTCACTTCCTCTGGAAGTTGATCGGTGATGGCCTCATTCAAACGATTTCTCACGGCGTTAGTGCCCAGCTGCGTAAATATTTCACGCACCTGGGTGAAGTCGGGCCTGCAGTATTGGTTAACTTCATCCGCGAAGTTAGCCGCGCATTCTACCGGCCAGGACACGTCGTGATAGAGCTCGTCTACGGATATGGTTTGCAGATAGGGCTCGCCCAGAATGGTGAACAATAAATCATAGTCAAAGTTCTGCTGCATCGGATCGATACCACCAGTGCCTGAAATGTCGAAGTTGTCCATGCGCAGATTGATCTGTTGGTTCTCTGTAAGTCCGCCATTGAACAGGATGAAGCCGCCGAGCTCGGCGAAGCGAATTACATCCGGCCATTGTTCTATGGTGCTGCCGGTCGGGCTTAGGGCGGAAATTGCGGTAAATACCTGTTTGATTACGCCTATGTCTACGCTGTTTTCGGTTATGGCGAAGGTGGTGGAGCCGGTCAGTGAATCCATCAGCTCATTGCTGTTTTGTCCGCTGGCGCTGAGGTCCACTTCTACATCGAGATTGCCGGTGACCGAGTTGAGTCTGGAGACGCTGGGGGCAAGGTCAATCACGTTGAGTTGGCTAACAGACAGCTGTGTACTCAGCGCGGCGTCTTCATTGCGGCCGTCCAATCGAATATTGCCTGCGATGCTTCCCTCGAATGCAGAAACCGGTTGCAGCTCGACATCTAGTACACCGTCCTCGATGTTGGTAAATATGTTGATGCCGGTAAATTGGAACTCGTTGGCCAGCAGAGATTCGATCGCGATTGAGCCAATCACATTAAACGAATTGAGTAGCTCGCTAGATATTGGAGTACCCGCTGCAGGGGGAGGGGCAGGTGTAACTGTATCAGTGGGCTCGATAGCGACATTGTCGGCGCCGGCTGTCACTTCGTCTGTGGGTATTTCCTCTGAGGTGCTAGACGCCAGAAACGGAGTTAGGTCGATCTGATTACTTACAATTTCATAACTAATGTTAGCGGGTTGCAGGCCGCTTGCGAAATTCACATTCGCCTCGGCCTCTATGGTGCTATTGGATAGTTGCAATATCATCTCTGGAATTTCTATGCCGGCATCATCGCCACTGAAGTTCAGATTAATGCTTGCCAGAGGGTTAGCAGTATCTTGCATGAGTGAGCCCGAGGCATCGAACTCGTCCTGTGTCTCGCGTGCTCCAATGGTTTGCATCAGGCCAAAGACATGAAACTCATTGGATGATAGCGAGCCCTGATAGGCAAGGGCATCATGTAGGTTGCTTATGCTAATCTCGCCCTGCAGCAACATCGGGGTAAGATTGAAGTTAATATTCCGTACGTCGATATTCCCCGCGTTGATGTCTGCAGTTACGTTTCCTCTGAAGCCCATGGTCATCGGCTTGGTCATGCCGTTGTTCAGAAAATTGAAATCCATTTCAACATCGAAGGGCAGTCCTTCGATGTTGGTGTTCTGGCTGCTCAGATTCAGATTGTTGACGCTGTAGCGCAGGCCCTGGGAGAGGTCTTGAATGTCGACGCTGGCGTTCTCGATGCGCAGCTGCTCAAAAGATACGGTAACGATGTCGGGGCCGTTTGCCGCTGCAGGAATATTCTGTAGCTGCGTGGATGATGACTGAGTAGGGGCGGGTGTCGAACCGACGCTGAGACCAGGCGCCTGAGTGTTCCAGTTGCTTATGCCCTGCGCATCAATGTAATAGTTGATATGAAAATCATCGGTAGATAACTCGCGAATAAAAATTTCGCCGCCTATTAATGCGCGCAGGTCTACCTGCAGCAGGGCTGCCGATGTTGAGGCAAGCTCCAGGGGCGATGCCGGATTCTTCAGGCGAACGTCGTTGAGCGTGAGCCCCACGGAAGGGAAGAAGGAGATGTCCATGTCGCCGGCGATAGTGAGCTCGTAGCCGGTGCTGGAGAGTACGGCGGCCTGAATTGCCGCCTTATTCTGATCTGTGTTCACAGACATGAGCAGAATCACGCCCGCTACAATTAATAGCAGGACTAATCCAAGAAGCAATCTGGCGAGTTTCTTAATCATGTCTACCTGGTCAGTGTGATTTGTGAGGGCAAATTTCTAATATTAAGTTACGAATTCATCCAAACCCCGCGGGCCTTACAGTTTAACGGATTGAGTTATCACTTGCACGAAGGGCGGCGCTAGCTCGAATTGCCCGTATCTGCTGCTTTCAATGCGCCAGAGCGGGCATTATAATGCGCTCTTTCCAGAGGGGGCATAGTCCCTTCTCTATCTAGAGCGGCTATAGCGATCAGGCATGCCAAATAGCTCGTACTCTAGCAATCTCAACTACAGTGGCCGACCATGAGAACAGCATCAGTAGAACGTAATACCAAGGAAACCCAGATTTCGGTAGCCGTGAACCTCGATGGTACGGGTAAGCTCGAGGTCGACACGGGGCTGCCTTTTCTCGATCATATGCTGGATCAGATTGCACGACACGGATTGATCGATATCTCGATCAAGGCGGTGGGTGATCTGGAGATCGATGCCCATCACACCGTCGAAGACATCGGTATCACGCTTGGCCAGGCCTTCGATCAGGCCCTGGATAAGACAGGGATACGCCGCTACGGCCACGCCTATGTGCCCCTTGATGAGGCACTGTCTCGAGTAGTGATCGATTTTTCAGGTCGGCCTGGTTTGGACTACCACGTGCAATTCGTGAAGGGCACCGTGGGCGCATTCGACGTGGATCTGTTTCACGAGTTTTTTCAGGGCTTCGTCAATCACGCTCTGGTTACTCTGCACATCGATAATCTTCGCGGCAAGAACGCGCACCATCAGATCGAGACCATTTTCAAGGCCTTCGGAAGAGCGGTGCGCATGGCGGTCGAAGCAGACCCTCGGCAGGCGGGTGTCATTCCGTCTACCAAGGGAACACTCTAGGGGCAGTGAAACCGGCGGAAAGTTTTGCTTTCTGCCTGGCCTCGCTTCTATTTTCACTCCGGGCACTTTAATTCGAGCTACAATTCGAGCTACTTTTTAGAACATTCCTCAGATGAATAAGATCGCAGTAATCGATTACGGCATGGGTAATCTGCATTCAGTTGCAAAGGCATTAGAGCATGTCCGCAGCGAGCTGAATCAGCAGGTTGAAGTCAGCGTGACCGCCGATGCCACCGAGATCGCAGCGGCCGATCGCGTCATCTTTCCCGGTGTCGGCGCGATACGCGACTGTATGGCAGAAATTCTTCGGTTAGACGTCGATCAGATAGTCAAGGAAGCTATTCAATCCAAGCCCGTCCTCGCTATATGCGTAGGTATGCAGGCCCTGATGAATTCCAGCGAAGAGAACGGTGGCGTCGACTGTCTTGGATTCCTCGACGGCGAGGTTCGCTATTTCGGCGATGACCTGCGCGATGCAGATGGGGGTCGTTTAAAGGTTCCGCACATGGGTTGGAATCAGGTAAGGCAGACTATCGATCATCCGCTTTGGAAAGACGTGCCGGATAATAGCCGCTTCTATTTTGTGCACAGTTACTATGTGCAAACTGACATGCGCGACATGGTCAGTGGTATCACAAACTACGGAGCAGACTTTGTCGCCACGCTTGCCGATGGCAATATTTTCGCAACCCAGTTTCATCCCGAAAAGAGTCAGACGGTAGGGCTGACATTGCTGCGTAATTTTTTGCAGTGGGATGGCTCGGTATAGATTTTTTCTTAGCCGCCGGAAAAAATTAGACAATAGTTAAGCAATAGTTAAGCAATAGTTAAACAATAGTTAAAAATGGTTAAAGAGTAAGTGAAGAGTAATGACATGTTAGTTATTCCAGCAATCGATTTGAAAGATGGACAATGCGTGCGCCTGCGACAGGGGCGAATGGAAGACTCCACGGTTTTCTCTGACGACCCGGCAAGCATGGCGGGTATCTGGCAGGCGAAGGGTGCGCGACGGCTGCACATCGTCGATCTTAACGGCGCCTTTGCCGGCACTCCGGTTAATGCCGAGATTATTACCAAGATCGCCGCCGCCTATCCAGATCTGCCGATTCAGATCGGTGGCGGTATTCGCAATCTCGATAGCGTCGGATTCTATCTGGATGCCGGTGTCAGCTATGTGATCATTGGAACGCAGGCGGTTAAGAACCCCGAGTTCGTAAGAGAAGCCTGTCTGGCTTATCCGGGCAAGATTATTGTTGGCATCGATGCTATCGAGGGCATGGTGGCTACCGAGGGTTGGGCAGATGTATCGGATGTTTCTGCCGTGACGCTCGCTGAAAAATTTGCCGACTTCGGTGTCGAGGCCATCGTGTATACCGACATAAACTGCGACGGCATGATGCGTGGTGTAAACCTCGAGGCGACGAAGGAATTGGCAGACCATTCGCCTATTCCGGTCATCGCCTCCGGTGGCGTGAGCAAGCTGGCCGATATTGCTGCCATACGAGAACTCTCTGAAGAATCTTCCGGCGGTGGAATTATGGGCGTAATTACCGGCCGCGCCATCTATGAGGGGTCTCTCGATCTGACCCTGGCTCAACAACTTTGTGACGAATAAGTGGAACTTGGGATCCTAACTCAACATGGCATTAGCTAAGCGAATAATTCCCTGTCTGGATTGCGAGAATGGACGCGTCGTAAAGGGCGTTAAGTTTCTCGATATCCGCGACGCGGGTGATCCGGTGGAGGTATCCAAGCGCTACTGTGATGCCGGAGCCGACGAGATTACCTTTCTGGATATCACTGCCAGTCACGAGGGAAGAGAGACCACCGTACACACGGTCGAGGCTATCGCCAGTCAGGTGTTTATTCCCTTGACCGTCGGTGGTGGCATTCGCACCCTGGAAGACATTCGCGCAATGCTTAACGCGGGGGCAGACAAGGTTGCTATCAATACGGCGGCGGTCACCAATCCCGAGTTTGTGCGCGAGGCGGCGCAGCGATTTGGCTCTCAGTGTATCGTGGTTGCCGTGGATGCCAAGCAGGTATCGAAAGAAGGCGAGCCATTGAGGTGGGAGATATTCACACACGGTGGACGTAAGCCAACGGGTATCGATGCGATCGAATGGGTAAAGCGCATGGTGACCTATGGCGCCGGTGAGATATTGCTAACCAGCATGGACAGAGACGGCACCAAGATAGGCTTCGATTTGGATCTGAATCGTGCCGTCAGTCGCGCCGTGCAGGTGCCGATTATTGCTTCCGGTGGTGTGGGTAACTTGCAGCATCTGGTCGATGGTGTTTTGGAGGGGGAGGCAGATGCCGTGCTTGCGGCTAGCATCTTTCACTTTCAGGAATATTCTATCCAACAAGCGAAACAATACATGGCCGACAAGGGAATCGAAGTTCGAATCTGAACCTTGATTCCCTGAGTTCTGGCTTTCGTCCTGGTCTTCTTTCTGATCTTCTCTGTGATCTTAATTCAGATCACGTTGCGCGAAGGAGCCTGTGTCGTTAAGTGAGCGCGCCGGTTTGAACGCGTTAATTCCCTTCAGAACATTTAACGCCTCGTTCAGGGGATAGTCGCTAACCAGCACCTCCTCTGCCGAGATTAAGGCCTCCGCCAGTCTTTCGTTTTCCGTCGCAGCGTCATTACCGTTCTCCAGATGGCCGGCGAGATCGGCCTCATTGTATTGCATAACATTGCGCGAACGACGCGTAACCAGCGCCTCGTCGACCTCGATATCCGGCTCAATTCCCTGGGCCTGAATCGAACGACCGCTGGGCGTAAAATAGAGTGAGGTAGTTAATTTTATTGCGCGTCGCTCGTCCAGAGGCAACACGGTCTGCACTGAACCCTTGCCGAAGCTACGCTTGCCCATGATGATGGCGCGGCCATGATCCTGCAGCGCGCCGGCGACAATCTCCGAGGCCGAGGCGGAACCATTGTTGATGAGCACTACCAGAGGAACATCTCCCGCCACGGTCTTGCGTGTCGCAGAGAAATCGAGGCCGGTCTGCTCGAGTCGGCCTTCGGTGTAGACGATGCGCCCCTCATTAATGAAGGCGTCTACTACGGAAACCGATGCCTGTAAAATTCCACCGGGGTTGTTACGCAGGTCCAGGACCATGCCTTTGATAGGCTGGTCTATCGCTTCGTTCTGGGCATACAATTCTTCTATCTCTTCTTCGAGTTCGGTGCCGGTGTTGACTCTAAATTGCGAGATGCGCAGGTAGGCATAGCCGGGCGCTATGATTCGGCTGCGCACACTGCTAAGTGCTATCACTTCGCGAGTGATAGTAAGGTCGAAAGGTTCTTGTCCTTCTCTGGCTACGGTGACAGTGACATCGGTACCGGGTGCGCCACGCATCATCTGCGCCGCTTCTTCGGGCAACATCTCACGCAGAGGTTTATTGTCTATCTGAATAATGAGATCGCCTGCCTTGATGCCGGCTCGATCGGCGGGTGAGTCATCGATGGGGCTGATTACACGGATGTAGCCATTCTCTCTGCCTACCTCGACGCCGAGTCCACCGAACTCTCCGGTGGTTGTCTCTTCGAGTAAATCGAATTCATCACCGGCCATATAGGCGGAGTGTGGGTCTAGCCCCGCGAGCATGCCGCGTATGGCGTTTTCCAGCAGGGTCTGGTCGTCAATCTCCTCCACATACGACATGCGTATTCGGTCCAGGGCCTCGGTGAACATTCTAACTTCGTTTAGAGGTAGGGGCAGAACCTGTTGCTGTGCCTGTTGTTGTGATTGGGCACCCGCTGATGTCGAAAGAGCCAAGCCCAGAAAGATCGTCAGGGGAAGACTCGCGGCTGTAGAGCCAGAAAATAGCTGCCTTGCCGAGAAACGTGAAAAGGTGGATGGAGTAAAAGTCATGGCTAATTCCTGATAATTCTCTACTTGCCCGATACGGAAGCGTGAGCTCTCTAGACTTGTTTATACGACGATTCCTAGTGTTTCAGTTTATGTCTGAATACGCAAATTAGATGGGGCGGCCCTGGGAGTCTGGATAGCTGCCTCTTCGGGCACTAACTCAAGCGCCTGGATAGACCGCCACAGCGCAATGAAACTGTTACTTCGCGAACCAATTCGCTGGGTTTTGGGCCTCGCCGTGATGACGGATTTCGAAGTACATGCCGGGGCGGGTCTGGGCATTGCCCGGCCCCCCTGTGGGGTCATTGGCTAATCCCGAGGTTGCGACGATGTCGCCGGTATCGACCCAGTCGCCGGCCTGTTTGGACAGTGCCTGATTGGCGCCATACAGCGACATATAGCCCTCGCCATGATCGATAATTACTAGCAGCCCCGTGCCGCGCAGCCAGTCGGAAAATACCACGCGCCCTGGATGAATCGCCTGCACCGGGGTTCCCTCGGCAACGGCAAGTGTGACTCCCTGGCGACGCAGGTCGCCCTCGCCGTAGCGAGATCCGAAGCCGCTGAGTACCTCGCCTGCAACAGGCATCTGCAGTTTGCCACGCTGCGCATCGAAGGGAGCATTCCTCATTGCGCTGGGGATGTCTGCAACGGCGCGATTGATCTGTTCAATTAATTCTTGTAGTTGCACCTGATCCATTTCCAGCTGTTCCAATTCTGAGCTGCGTGCGGCGATATCGCTGCGTAATTGGCGCAGGGCAATCTCGCGCTGCTGTTTCGATGCGTTGAGATCTTGCAAACTGGCGCGTAGAGTTTCCTGTTCGGCTTGCAGAGTCGTGGCCTTGAGTGCCAGGTCTTGATTAACAGTTGCTATCTCGTCCAGGATTTTCTGAAACGATGCGATGCTGTCTAGTTGTGCCTCACTAAAGAGCCGATGATAGTGAAGCATGCGTGTTGTTCTGGAAATATCATTCTGGTTTAACAGAAGTTCTATGGTGCTTTGATTGCCCGATAGGTAAGCGGTGCGAATAGCCTGTTCGAGGATTTTACTCTGCGCAGCTTTTTCGCTGTCCAGCGTTTCTGCTTGTCGCGAGAGAGCGCTAATCTCAGATTCTATGTCAGACAGCGCGGATTCAGTTCTGCTAACCGATTGGCTGAGATCCGAGATTTTCAGGTCTGCCCGCTGCAGATTTTCGACCTCGTTGGTCTGAGTAGACCTTGCTGCAACAAGCCAGGATTGAATTTCGTCTATTGCGCTGCCTAGCGCGACAAGCTCCTGCTGCGCAGCATCGGCTTCTGCCGCGAATAGGGAAGAAGAGTTAGACATGCTCGCAGCTACAAAGGCTGCCAGCAGAGCGATCCGGAAAGTTAACATTGAATTGCGCAGTAACTCATTCATCGCAAAAATCGTGCTGCCCTTAGAGTTTGCTGACTCGCTTTTTGTCCACTCTTTTTCTACTGTTGCTTCTGTCCGAGAAGAACTTTGCCAGTCATCTCTTCGGGGACAGGCATGTCCAGAAGTGACAGTAATGTGGGTGCAAGGTCCGACAGGCTGCCCTCACTTATGAACTGCCTACTACTGGGGCCAACATAGACCAGAGGTACGGGGCCGCTGGTATGAGAGGTAAGTGGCTGATTGGTTTCGGGGTCTAGCATCTGCTCGACATTGCCATGGTCGGCGGTGATCAATAGTTCGGCGCCGGTGTCTTCGATGGCGGCTACTATTTGTGCCAGACACTTGTCTACGGCTTCTACGGCCTTTACTGCCGCATCGAAATCCCCCGTGTGCCCAACCATATCGCCATTGGCGTAGTTACAGATGATCGCGTCATATTTCTGTGAGCGAATCGCCCCGACAAGATTATCGGTGAGCTCGAAGGCCGACATTTCGGGCTGCAGGTCGTAGGTCTTCACATCCGGGGATTGAATCAATGTGCGCTCTTCATTATCGAAGGGAGTCTCGCGTCCGCCATTGAAGAAGAATGTCACGTGGGCATACTTCTCGGTCTCGGCGATGCGCAGCTGTGTCTTGTTCTGGTCGGCTAAATATTGGCCGAGTACGTTGTCGAGTTTCTGTGGCGGGTAGGCGCAGCTGGCGGGTATGTCGGCCGCATACTCGGTAAGCGTGACGAAGTCACCAAGTAGCGGCATCGCATCGCGTTGAAAGCCATCGAAGTCATCATCGACGAAGGCGCGGGTTAGTTCGCGCGCGCGGTCTGCTCGAAAATTCATGAACACGACCAGGTCACCATCGGCAACAGTAGCCGAGTCATCGTCTTTCGATCCGACCAGGGTAGCCTGCACAAATTCATCGTCTTCGTCGCGCTGGTAGGCGGCGGCAAGCGCATCACTGACATTATCATATTGATGCTCTGCCTTACTCTGGGTAAGCATGTCGTAGGCTGGCTGTATCCGGTCCCATCGATTGTCTCTGTCCATGGCATAGAAGCGGCCGCAGATAGAAGCGACTCGCCCCTTGTTGGACCCGGTCAGGGTTTTCTCCGCGCGAATCAGAGAAGGAAGTGCGCTGCGCGGTGGCGTGTCACGGCCGTCCAGAAACGCATGCAGATAGATTCTCGGCGCGCCGTTGCGAATGGCGAGCTCTATCATCGCGATAATCTGATCTTCGTGGCTGTGAATGCCGCCGGGAGACATGAGCCCGAATATATGCAGCGCCGAATCCGCCTCGATGGACTTCTTTACGGCACCGGTCAGCACCGGGTTGCTGAAGAATGTCTCTTCCTCTATGTCTTTGTCGATACGGGTCAGGCTCTGGTACACAACCCTGCCCGCGCCCAGATTCATATGGCCTACCTCGGAGTTGCCCATCTGCCCAGCCGGCAGGCCTACAGATTTTCCCGAGGTATCGATGAGGGTGTGGGGCCTGTCCTTCCACAGAGAATCCCACACCGGGCTATCAGCACTGTGAATAGCATTGCTGCTGGTCTCTTCTCTATAGCCCCAGCCATCCAGAATTAGAAGTAGCGCGGTCTTTTTCTTGCCGGTATCGTTATCAAGCATGAGGTGCTTCGGGTTCCTGTTCTAAGCTGCCAATTGGAGCGTATTATTATCCTCGAAAGCGTAAGGCATAGCGAGAAGCTTGCGTCCGGTTGCGTTTCTCGCTGTAGTCATGCCGCCAGCAGGCAACGATGTCTGGCTAGTCGTGCGCAGACCTTCTTAAAGCCACGGGACACGTGTATACTTGCACCCCTTTTTTGCGGCCCTTATCTTATCTGAAGCGTAGCTCAATCGTAGCTCAACTCAGCCCTTCGATAGGTGTCTTATAGAATTAGATAGACAGTTGGGCACGCAGGCCAACCCCGGAATACCGAGTAGACTATGGCGCAATTTATAGAATTTATTGGCAATCACCTTGTGCTATCCAGCCTATGGTTGGTTGCGTTCGGTGCGATTGTCTTCTACCACCAGCGCACAGGCAGCAAGGGCGTGGGGCCACAGCAGGCGGTGATGCTGATAAACCGAAGCGATGCCATCGTTGTGGATGTGCGGGATAAGAAGGAATTCGAGAGCGGACACATCGTCGATTCGATTCATATTCCCCTGGCAAAGCTGGATCAGCGAGTTACCGAGCTCAAGAAATATCAGGATAAACCGGTCATCGTTGTCTGTAAGCTTGGGCAGCATTCCGGCGATGCGGCGAAGAAGATTCAGGCGGCGGGGCATGAACAGGTGTTCAAGCTCTCCGGGGGCGTGACCGAATGGAAGGCACAGTCGATGCCTCTCATTGTCTAAGAGCCACTATCGTCTGGGTACTACAATCGTCTAAGAGCCCTGAAATTGCAGTATAACTACCACTAAATAAATCGTTAAAATATAGGATTGAACATGGCAGAGAATGAAGGCAACACCCAAGAAACCGCGGCAGCCGAGCAGCCTGCGGGTCCACAATTCGCCTTGCAGCGCATCTATTTGAAGGATTCATCTTTCGAGTCACCGGGCAGCCCGGCAGTCTTCCAGGGCGAATGGCAGCCGAAGATTAACTTCGATATCAAGACCCGAAACACCAAGATGCAGAACGATCTGTTTGAAGTGGTATTGGTGCTAACCGTTGAGGCTACTCAAGAAGACAAGCCGGCATTCGTAGTCGAAGTGCATCAGGCAGGCGTATTCACAGCCAAGGATTTCGAAGAAGTGCAGCTAGAGCAGCTTCTGGCCACTATTTGCCCAAACATTCTGTTCCCTTACGCGCGCGAGGTTATAGACTCCCTAGTAGTGAAGGGAAGCTTTCCTGCGCTGATGTTGGCGCCAATTAACTTCGAGGCGCTCTACGCGCAGCAGAAGCAGGCACTGCAGGACGCCGCCGCGGGTGACGACGCGCCAGCGGCGCCTGAGGTAGTTAACTAGGCCGGCTATGTACCTGTAGCGAAGCCTAGCTGACGCCAGGCTTCGTAGATCACGACAGCCGTCGCATTGGAGAGATTCAGGCTACGGCTTTCGGGCAACATGGGGATGCGCAGCAACTGCTCAGCCCCCAGCTGCTCTCTGATAGCGTCAGGTAAGCCGCGGGTCTCCGGCCCGAACACCAGAAAATCACCTGACTCGAACCGAGCTTCGATATAGTACGTCGTTGCCTTGGTGCTGATCCCGAATAGCCGACCCTCTCCATGCTTGCCCATGAAGTCCTGCCAGTCATCATATTGTGAAATGCCGGCATATTCGTGATAGTCGAGGCCGGCTCGTCGCATTCTCTTATCATCTAGCTCGAATCCGAAGGGTTTGATCAGATGCAGGTGTGAACCTGTATTTGCAGCTAAACGGATAATATTTCCCGTATTTGGGGGTATTTCGGGCTCAAAAAGTACGATATTGATCAAAAATTCACCAGTTTGGTAGGCAGTGTTCACTTCCCGCAGCATTAAAGGCGAGAAAATTGGATTTGTGGGCTAGTAGAATCTTTCCCGCTTTTTGCCCAAGCTTTTATCAGTCAGAAGCTACTTCTTCCCAAGCCTATTCATATTATCCCTAGTTTATCCCACTGATTAGAGCATTTTATTCTAGAATTTAGTGGCTTAAACGATTTTCCTGTATTGCTTCCTTAAAAT
>ERZ651776.3066-NODE-3066-length-17254-cov-3.011236_pt1 | contig 17254 bp, 1 predicted proteins | sample MGYA00514761_ERZ651776 | MGnify/ENA metagenome assembly ERZ651776 | reverse complement strand
GCAGAAGCAAATTGCCGCTTTGAAGGTGGATTTGCATGTGTCAGTTGCCAAGCTGGCCAGGAGTGCTGCGATGCACAAGCCTAGATTGATCTTCGGAAAAGGGCAAGGCGCAGTAGTCGCCATAGCATACGCGCACGCGGGATGCTTAGAAGAAGTATTGGCCACTCGCAACTTCCAACCTGCCGAGCTTCCAGAAATAGGCCAGGCATGGGGAAATGTTGCAGCCGTCGTCGTGTACGAGCCGCGCTTGTCAAAGAAAGGATTGCAGTGTGATAAGTTGCAAGTTGCAGCAGCTTCGCTTTTCGCTGAGTATCCAGTGCCGCCGAGACGGACGTTGAGCTGGATCGATCAGAAGCTTACGCACTACAATGAGACAAAGAGTTTCTTGGAAAGAGTCAAAGTCGAATTAGTATCTGGGCTGGAATCAGTGCCTTTCGCAGGCCTACTTGAAAAGCCGCCAGAACTAATGTGGGAACATTCGGGTAGATGTCCATGCGGAAAGCGATGCTTCCTGTACGGGCAGTGTGCAAAATGCATGCGCGAAGAAATTGCGAATGAAAAGAAAGAGGCTGGGTCGTATGAGGACGCTGGAGAAAAGGATAAAAGTAGCGAAGAGCGCGAACACCCGGATTCCCTGCAGGAGTTCGGAACGTGCCTGGAGCCGTACGAATTGTCCGCGGGAGTCCAGGGAGTGTCGAACTCTTCGAGACAGAATGTCCGAAAAGGAACCGTAACGCAGCATGTTCATTTCGTCACAGCCAGAGCAATTCGTAATTTAGGGAACTCGCAGACGCTCGGGAAAGGAACCGATGTGCAAGTTCATCTATGGAAGCCAACACAGAACTTTGACATCCCGAAGAAGCCGAAGCCGGGACAGCTGCTGGGAGATATGCCGTATCGGATATGCTTCGCAGTAGAGTGCACCGGTGAAGTGTTGACGTTGCAACAATGCGTCGATGCGAAATTTGAAACAAATCATCAAGTTCCGAAGGAAAACTGGTATCGAAAGCCAGAAAGTCTTCTTGGTAGGTGGGAACCAACCGAGATGAGCGACCATCTGGAGAAGATGTGTACGAGTAGTTTTCGGCACTGGAGTACGATCGTTGACGTAAGATCACCAGTCCGGAAGTTCGCCCAGACCGTGATGCAGGTTTGGCCAGTAGCGTTGCTGGTGAAACGCGTGATGGATGAGGCTTACGATTGGCAGGACTCGTTATATTACAACATCGTTGGTTCTGTCAAGAAGTCGCACCACACAGAATTTAGACGGCAGTTGAACAAATTTGTGGACGTCGAATGTGTAGTTGTGGTATTTGGCCGCAATGCAACAACTCTGCGCTGGAACGTTGTGTCCAGTAGTAGGTTCCATCGAGAAAGAACCTCTCGCGAGCAGTTCAGAAGAACCGTGAAAGGATCAGAGCAAGGTGGAAATGTCACGCACTGGCTCCTAGTATGGGGGATGGATATGCGCTCCCCAAGACAGGTAGTCACGGTGTTCAACCAAAAATGGATGATATACGACCCGAAGGGTAGCGTGGACGACTCGCAGGTCATGGCCAGCAGGGTTTCGGAACGTGCCCAGAGCCGTACGATTCCCGCGGCCTTGATGGGTTCTGCCGAGGTTGAAGGTCCAGTGCCTAACACCGTGTACGTCGACAAAGGTGCGGAGTTTGTTGCTGAGGGCGACGAGATAGATCTGACGCCCGACGGTCTGGAATACTATAGCAAGAACGCGGATAAAAGGAAGGAAATCGCTGATGAAGCCCAAGCGGATGTCGGCGAGAGCGACTTCAAGCCTGGAGAATCCGAGAGTTTGAGAGTAGCTTGGATGACGGCACAAAGAGCAGATAAATCACTCTTAAAGATGTTCAGCGCAAAAACATTGGCTGAGGGGTACAGAATTGGTAGACATGGATTACTGGAGCGGGAAGTAAGTGCTCCGTTTCCGGTGAAGTCGTGTTGGGTGCCGATTGTACCGGATGGCATGGCCATGGCCAATCAGACTTGGAAAAGATGGTTATTCCTTCAGTTTCACGTGGGAGTCATGGGTGCGCACCGCAACGCGGAGAAGACCTATGGGCTGATGCTTCGCCAAATATGGTGGGCCACGATGAAACAAGATGTGCAAAAATGGTGGGAGGCCTGTCTTACTTGCATTCGGTTTCGGAAGATGCCTCAAAAGCAAGAAGCAGTGCCAGTCGTTCCTACGAACAGAGATTGTTGGGAAGAGGTCATGATCGATCTGGAAGGCCCCAGCAATCCAGCGGATAAAGCAGGATGTGTGTATACCATGACATACGTCTGCTGCTTATGCCACGGACTGCTCATAGCGAGAAGCCCGAAGTGCAATGCCACTGAAGCAAGAAGAATGTTTGCGGAATGCATCTTCAGAAGTGGCACGATTCCTACTTTAGTGAGAAGCGACAGGGGGCCAGAGTTCAAAAACGCTCTGATGGCCGAGTACGCTTCGCTACTAGGCATTGGCCACAGGTTTGGAACCCCGTGGAGGCCGATGGAACAAGGTTTGGTTGAGTCAAGGCACCTTGAGACACAAAAGATCATGGGAATGCTGGTGAAGGATATCATGCAGTGTTTTCCAAACGAAGTAGGCGAACTTCACCACGTTGTCGAATTCATTGTGTATAACACGCCTGGGCCCCACGGGCTCACGCCAAGAGATATCGACAGAAGGTGGTCGTTGGCTACGCCCCTCGAGAAGGAGCTGCAGCCGTTCGCTGTGGAACAGTTCGAACCGATCACTGAGTTTGCCAGAAACCTCTTCAAAAGTTACAGAGAGATCAAAGTGAGAGTGCAAGGTTTCCTTAGAGATTCAAGCCTGAAGCGAGCAGATCTGGCTAACAGACATAGAAAGTCTAAGGCAGTAAAGGTCGGAGATGAGGTGGTGCTACGAGACCCGAGACAGCGCAAGGCTGGAGGGCGGAGTGCATACAGACAACCTTACACCGACCCGGCTCTCGTCAAAGAGACGCACGGAAACAAGTGCACGCTTCGAAAGAAAGATGGAACCATCGTCGAAAACATCCACATGGAAGACGTAATGTTGGTTCCAGAAAATGCCAGAAACTTAGAAAAAGAGCACATTCGGTTTGAAGAACCGGACAGTGTGGACGTTGAGGATACTGACGAAAGAAGATCCCCAGGCATGATGCTAGAAGATCAAGGAAAGAAGGTAGCGGAAGCAGCGAAAGCGCTGTCAAAAGAAGGTATGTCGCCAGGCAAGATTCACAAAGTTCATCCGGGCAACTATGTCGTGTACACGGTCGCCGGGAAGAAGAAGGAGGTTAGCGTGGGCAAAGTGACGGCCGTGTCGGCCGCGGAAGCCACTGTTATCCTCCACAGACATAAGCCGGTGACGGATCACCATCTTCGCTTATACTGGAAACCAGTGTACACAGAAGAAGGCCAGGAAGTTTTGGGCAGTGGAGACAATCCAGCCAAAGAAACAGTACCGATAAACCGCATCCTCTTCCCAGTTCAATTACATGATGGAGTGCTGGCCCACGCAGCGGCCCGCAGATTGGATCAGAGTAATTATCGCTACGAGCATAACTTGGGCGCCGTCGAAACAGTTGACGTAGCCACGATGCTGCCAGAGCGATCGTCTAGAGACGAAAGCATTTGCCAAATGGTGGAGAAATTCTGCGGAGCAGGAAAAGGAAACATTCGATGCTCTGAGGATAAAAGAAGTGCGAGCAAGCACCCCGTAACCTTTGAAGACAGTCAAGAACTTCAGAAATGGCTGCGACATGGAGTCGTAGACTTCGCGGAGATCTTTAAGGGATGCGGTGAACTGACCATACGAGTATGTGAAGCAGGCTGCACGGCATCGGAAGGCTTCGATGACAAAAGTGTTACCTACGAGCGGTGTTGGTTTCTCGACAGGGATGAAGACCAGCAGGATTGCGCTTGGTTGGTAGTTTATGGCCTGCGTCCCAAAGTTATCCACTGCGGAACGCCCTGCACAAAAATGTGTTTGTTGGGTTCCAGGAAACTGGACGAAGTAACCGTTAAGCTGAATGACTTCACTAGAAAAGTGGCGGAGTATCAGCACAGCCAGAAACTTGGAGTTTCGATCGAGAATCCTAAGGGCAGTCTTCTGTTCCAACAGCAAGCGTTTGAGAAGACCTTTGGGACGATGTTCGAGCCGAAACAGGGCTGGATGTTCTACCGATCGGAAGGGTGTCAATTCCATGTTCAGTACACAGGAGAAGACGCTCCGGGTAAACCTATTCAAAAGGCTGTTACGTGGTTAGCAAACTTTGACTTGTCCGCTATGGAGCTTAGATGCAGAAACTCTTCGGCTCTAGCAGACAGTACGCACGAGCATGCTCACGCTCGAGGAAGCATGTACGTTACCGGAGAAGGTTCTCAACGAGTTGCCCAGCACACAGGGAAGTATACTCCCGTGCAGGGAACAGTTTACGCACGAGCCTGCCGAACGTTCTGCTTGAATACGTCACGCAGAAGGCACGAAGTAGATACTGAGGAAGGAAACAAAACTGAATTGCATCAGCTAGCAGCTCTGTCGCCCGTCGCTAACGGAACCGCAAGTGCAAGGGAGTTGCACTATAGCTCAGGGCTCAGACAGTTCCTGCTCAAAAGCAACGATGAGTGCATCGACCTGGACAGCGACGAGCACCGCTCAAGTCCCCAGCAGGGTTACGGTACGTGTCTCGGACCGTCCGTAGGATCCGCGGGGCCCCGTGTGCTTAAACCAGTGGATTTATTCAACAAGGTAGCTGTGCCGGAAGGTCAGGTAGCGAAGTTTGATCCTCGTGATATCACTCAAAGTGCAGAAGCAGAGGCCGTAGCGAAGAAAGAAGAAGAAGTCCACGAAAAGAACGTAAAGTTAGCAGAGGCTTACTGGTCGCAGAAGGCAAAAGACAAGGACTGGGATTGTGTAATAGCAGACCTGTCAGTCTACAGGTATTGTGGTCAGGAGATCAAATCGGATCCCAGGCGTACGGAAGCCTATAGAGACAGAGTTATCGAAGGATTGGGATTCAAGGAAGGTCAGACAAGGCCGGGGTTGACGGAACACGATATGGCTGCAATCAGGGAGGTCCTGCGGCGCAAGGCCGCGGTCTTTTGGATTGATGGCGAGCCACGGACCGCCCTCAGATATCTTGTTCACGATACCATTCCCACAGGGCCACCCTGCAGGACTCCCCCGCACCGTCTCAAGGGCGAGGAAGCGGAATGGGTGGATGAACAACTCCAGAAGGATGTCATCAGCGGCCAACTCATTCGAGGAAACAGCGAATGGGCGAGCCCGCCTTTTGCCACGAAAGACTTTGCGGAACACAGAAAGCAGCGAAAGCGCCGCCTTGTGGTGGATTACCGACGAGTGAATGCTAGAATACTCCGAGCCGTGTACTTTGTTCGAAGCGCCGACGGCGTTGTGAACGAAGTCGCAGGGAGTATGTTCATGACACTGGTTGACGCATGTAAGGGTTTCAACCAGATTGCGAACACTCGAAGAGCCAGAGAGATGCTGGCCATCCTTGCCAGAAGCGGGCAGTACTTGCCAGTATGCCTGACGTTTGGGCCCACCAACGGCCCTGAAGACTTTGCGTTCGCTACGGACCGAGTCTTCGCTCCTGGCAGAGGAAGGCGGATGCGTTTCTGCCAAAACTGGCAGATTTACGCAGACGATATCACCGTCAGGAGCGGTCGATGGATCGACGGGACTTATTATACTGACGGAGAAAAGGCGGAACGCCTTAAGGCAGCTAAGAAACAGGAGCAAGTGTCACAAGTCGACCTGGAGGGCGCATTCCGAAGCCTGGGTTTTAATCCCACGCCACTCGGAGCGGACAAAGAAGGGAAAGCGACGAAGCCGAAAAAGAGGCCTCGCACAAAGGGGGAACTCAACGATGATGGTCTTGGGAAAGAAGCCGCGGCGGATCAGTCGCCGCGCGCCCATCATTGCGTTTCGTTCGTAGCTCTTTTCGTTGGTCTTATCATCTCCTTGTTGGCTACATATGTGATCTGTGAACAAAAACGAAAAAGTCGAAAATTCCGGTTCCAAGGTCAAACATGTAAAACCAGGGTATTTATAGGGTTTATATGGATTCTCCTATTATCCTCGCATGACCATTCTGTTCAAGCCGTGCCTACAGCCATTGATGTCGAGAAGTTTGCCACCGCTGAGATTGAAGCATTGCAGGTGCTAGATCCCAGCAGGGTTTCGGAACGAGCCTTGAGCCGTACGATTCCCGCGGGTGAGCGAAGCTTATCGAAAACCTACTTGATGCCGCAGACCCCAGGTCAGCGGCATACTTACTTTACTGCAATGAGTAATAGAGCCGGGGCGCGCGAACGCTCCGCTCCTGCCTCAAACCGGGACTCCGAGCAGCCTTATGGCCGCCGGGGACGCCCACATAGTCGGGGAAATGGCCCCCGCAAATGCTTCATTAATAATCAATCTGCGCAAGAAGTGCTTAGCGAAGAAGCATACAATTGGTTGAAGGCCAACACTCATGAGTGGCGCATTGATCAATGGAGCATGCACAAGTGCGTTTCGTGGAACATGATCAAGTCTGCACGTCACGGTCGAACTGGCGATTGGTCAGCTAGTTCAGGTGATGATACAAACCGTCGCGGGCGAGAGAAAGAAGTTAAGATCGCTCGTGACGGATTTCTAAGAGTCCGAGATTTCTTGGATCAGAAGAGCAGTCGATACCTTGGGGTCACTGCCGCTGATGTCAGGGACGTCATCACTGGTGACGTGCGAAACGCCCATTGGGAAGGCAAGCAACGCTTCGACGCTCGCTGGGAAAACGGTCATGTCGTAGCATTCGCTGCTCAGCAGGGGCACTCTAAACGTGCTTCGAGACAGATGGACATGGACCAGCGTTTGCTCCGCTTGGATGACGTCGGGGATGAGAGAATTCCTGACATCCTGTTCCATGGTACGTACAGGGAGCATGTGACGAGTATCTTCCAGAATGGATTGTTCGCTGGAGGAATGACGGGCAGCAGGACGCACGTCCATTTGACTAAGGAGATCAACGGAATGAAAGAAGTTGCAGGCGTGCGAGGAAGCGCCGATACAATCATTGTCGTTGATGGTGCCGCTGTGAGAGATGATCCTCTTACCATGATGCACATGTCAAAGAACAACGTGTTGTTGAGTCCCAGGATCTTCCGGAAACACATTTTGCGAGCGCTGGATCGGAGTACCATGAGCGTAGTGTCGATCCCAGAACAGGATGAGCAAGGGAATATTGTCGGGGCCCAAAAGGTCATGGAAGTGACTGTATCAGCGGCCGAGGCAAAGAAATTCATGCGATTTTCTGATGAGTCAGGTCCTTGGAAGAACGACGTTAACAAGGTAACGGGCGGAAACCAGCAGCAGGGTTCCGGAACGTGCCTAGAGCCGTACGATTCCCGCGCTGGACCTGCCCCACCTTGGAGGAAGGCCCGAAGGCAATCATCGGAAAGTCGTGGATCTCAAGATCCGCCGCCGCCATGGCAAAGAGATGACATGAGAGCGGCGACGACGGGTGTCCTGACGGAAGAGGAGCATCAAGAAGCTCTCAGTCTTCAGATGGGAATTGACCTTTCGAAGGAAGAGAAACAGAAGAAGCTGGAGGCGCGCATGGACAATCTGGAAGAGGCACACTGTCTCTCCACTATGGCCGCCTCTGCAGCAGTAGATCGTTTTGAACGTGAAAACGGAAATGTTGGACTTGATGGGGTGACGGACGGGACTCGACAGCAGGGTTTCGGAACGAGCCCAGAGCCGTACGATTCCCGCGTCGACGACCGAGCCAGATCCGAAAAAGCCGAATCTCGGAAAGTACGACCGGGGCTTTGTCCTACAAGAATTCTCCAAGGCGGTCATTTTAATGATAAACAATGGCTCCAGGACGGAACCGACGCCGAATGGGAGAACTTCAATCCGAAACAAGTTCAAGTAATGATGGTAACCCTGACGGCTCTGCCGATGTACACAGGAGACGTCCGAGGGATCAGGGGTACCTATGGCAGGAAGCTTAATCTGAAGATTGGACCAGGACAACGTGCTGGACCGATCTTGAAGGTTGCACAGATACGTGGAGACGAGCAGTTGACGGGTAGAATCATTAACCCGAGGGACTTGCACCGCGTAGGATTCGTGGAAGCTTGCATTCGCAATCCTTTCTATGATTCGAGGGCTTGCCCGGATGACGAAGAGTACGTTTGGGTGAACGCCTGGTGCTCACATAACGACAAAGGCGTGCCTAGGGGCATTCGGTATGTTCATGAAGTGTTCACGTCTGTACCTCTGACCGAACGAGACAGAAAGGCCATTTCAGGTCTGGGTCAGGAAATAGGACCAGAGGGGACCGTGCAAACAGTGGTGCGTCAGATGCTCTTCGTCGGCGGAAGGCCCAGAGGCGAAAGGCACAACGCAGCCGAAGTACCGCCACCGCCGCCGCAGGTGTGTGACGCCACGCCCTACGAGCAAATCAGAGGATGCAGTAAGCCGACAGAGTCGACTAGAGGTGTCTGTAGTTGGGAAAACTACAAGCCGCATGTGCTTGGAGGTGTGCCATCAAAAGCTCCAGCTATGGCAAAGCAAGCCAGAGGCAGAACTGTAGGAGCGGGATCTCCAGCAGTGGCCAAGACGCAAGGAAGCTTAGGAAGAACCGTGAGTCCTCCGAAGCAGCGGTTTCCCGACGAGGAAGACGTATACGCGAGAGCAAAGTCCGCGCCTAAAGAATGGAAGGAAGCAATGGCTCGAACTGCCGCACCGCCGGCCGAGCCCATAGCAATCCACCATCAGCGAGGCGCATGGGCCGGAGGAGGTCCAGACAGATATGTCAACATCGTTACTCTACCTGACCCTTTGAACAAAAACACGGAAGTGTGGTGGAAGGAAATAGAAGAGAGCCCCAGTGGTATTCAGAAACTGATTGACGAATGCCTATTATGGTGGCCGACCGCCCACAGAAGCAAAGAGGTCACGGAACTAGTGGAAGCGATCGAAATATTGAAGGATTTCCATAATCGAGATTATTACCGTGGTACAGATCAAGATAAGCTGGATGTCGAGGAGGCAGTGGACGTGTACTTCTCAATGAGGAAGAAATTTCAAGAGGCAAGCCAAAGAGAACGCGAGTGGACTTCGGCGTCGCCTGCTGCAGTGGCGAAGGAACCGCCGCCAGCACGGCTAGTTCAAGCAACAGCTGGACCGCCAGCTAAAGCAAAGGAAAAGCCGCCAGTAAAGTTGCCGCCGCCATACAGTCCTCTTCTTCCTACTTCGAAGGGATCACCAAAGCCTCCGCCACCGCCGCTCAGAGCGTGCCCGAAGTACATAGCTAGTAGAACACCGGAACCCAAGGCAGCGCCGAAACCAAAGTTACCGCCGCCTGGTCCGAAGAATGCCTCAGGTGTACCAGAGCCGCCACCGAAAGCAAGGCCAGTTGATTTTAAGCCGCGGACAATAACGGAAGTCATGCAGGAAGGGCCACCCATCCGAAAGCAGAAGGGTATGGAAATTCCTGAAACGACTGTTTGGAATCCTGGAGAGTTGTCGGAGATTCATGAAGAAACCCCGAGCGGAGAACGAAAGAGTGGTTCAGCAGGGCCATTGCCACACTGGATGGGAGTAAAGGAGCCAGCGTTTCACGGTGGGTCAAAAACGCCTGGGCCGCTTCCGAGTACGGTGCCAATGCCTAAACGGACGTTGTCGGTCCTGCGCCCACCTCCGCCACCGCCGACTCATACGGATCCTATTATCGAGAAACGGAATGAGGACAAGCGCGAAGGACCTACGGGCCCGCCAGGCCCTCTTCTTCCAGTCGATAAATGGACGGTCGATAAAACAAGGGTAAGTTTGAACGAGCATGTCGAGGAGCAAGCCAGGTCCAGAAGTAGAAACAGGATTGCTTCGCAACACGAGACGAGTGCGCATACGCTTCCGGAAGTCCGACTGCAGGGTTTCGGAACGTGCCCAGAGCCGTACGATTCCCGCGTTGGACATGATGGAGCGGATGACGCCATGAGCAACTCGGCAAGCTCGGAGAACTCTGCAGTGGACATGTTTCTCAGAAACGTCGCTGCCGGAGATGAAGCGAGGGAGAGAGCAAGACTTGAGGATGCTCTCCGACCCGTTGCCTTGACCCCTAGTCCAGTGCATTCAGAATCAGAAGCAAATCCAGAGGACGAGGTCGTTACCGTCTTGGATCCTGATGATGAACCAGATCCGAGCGAGGTATCGTCCGATATCACAATGGAAGATGCCCCTGGACTTGAGGAAAAAGTAAAGGTTCCCAAGAACCTTGAAGTTAGCGAAACGGTAAGGCGACATAGGGAAACTCAGGATCGCACGATCGATACGTATGCAGCAAGGCTGCCGGAGATGGCTAATGGATGGACAGTACCGCCTGTGGATGTCCAGACAGCGGCAATTATCAATCACTTCCGTGAAGGGATTGACGACGTCAAGGTAATTGGCCGAGAGAATGTTGTCAGCAATGTCATCAACCGGCATGCCGAAAAGCTGAGAGCGAAATCTCTGGAGACTGAGAGGAACAGCAGAAAGAGCCGTGCTGCTTCAGCCGAGCCTGTTCCTGCTCTGCCAGCCTGCGATATCAGTGTGATGGCATCGGCAGGCGTGAAAGCTCGAGCCAGGCAGATTAATCAGCGTATAGAGGAGCTCGACTCCCAATTTAAAGTTGAAGTCCGCCTAGCCACGCAGGGATGGACAGCGATGGAGCGATCACAGTTTGAGTCAATCACCGAGATCGTATGCCGTGATTGCGAAAATAATATAACGAAAGAAGAATGCTTATCGAGGGGGATGCATGCTTCACAGTTTGCTGAAAACAACCAGATACGATGCCAAGCCTGCATTGAAAGAGTCATCCGAGAGATAGCGGACCGGGTAGAACAATGTCAGGTCTGTATCCCGGACCTCGAGGAGGCTCCGACTGGAGGTTCCAGTCTGGAGGGCGACGATCCGGAATGGATAAACATTGATGTCGATGAAGGTGAGTACGAAATCAACGTTGGTGCTAAGCCAGGGATTTTCGTTACGCCGGAAATGGACCCTACAGAGACCATGCGGCTGATGAATGCTCAGCCAGCGTCATTCGATGTTACCAGCAAAGCAGCTATGATCCGCAGTGCATTGCAAGTTATGCACCCCGAGATAGCGCAAGAACTCATGAATCTGAGTTTTTCAGATAAGGAAATCTTCGAGGAATCGCAGCGAGCAGGTATAGAACTCGCCGATGGAGACACGGACACGGAAAGTGTTTGCGATTTCGATTCAGGCAACAGCGCTGGGTTAGTTCGGAAAAAGGGACGAGATCGATATTGGTATGTACGGGAACCAAAGGAAGCTCCTTACGAAGCTTCGAGCTTTCGAAGAGAATGCGTTCCCTGCCTTTACAAAACCGAAGGCGTCGATCTAGTACACTTTTGCTGGGCCCCGAAATACGATGAGGCCTGGGACCAACCAACAGTGCTGGAAAAGGTCGCAAAGTTCACTGCTGAAGGAGCGGAGATCAGACACGACTGGCTGCCAATGGGCCAAAGGACTGCTGAGACAGACGAAAGCACTCTCAGCATCCGAGAAGGCAAGTCGTTGAAGATGATCAAAAACGACCTTCGCCGCCCAGAAGAAATCCAATCAATGGAGATAGACGATAATTCGATGAAAGCGTTTTGGGAAGGCTTCCTTCTTCAGCTTAACGACAAAGATATTAGCGTGTCGGCTGTTACGGACGATTTCGTAGATAGAGTCGTGATGGGTTATGATAGCAACTTCGTGGGACATACCAGGCAGGTTACGATCTGTGGAGCATGCCACGGCCCTCTCTTGAGGCCAAAGACAAAGATCAGGGTATGCGGAATCTGTAACCAATGGATTCATTATTGCGATAAGGAATCAACTGGAGACGATGACGATGTCTCCAAAGATTGTTTCGCTACGCATGTGGGTTCACATCATATGGGAGTGTTGCAGCGAGGAAACTATCGCAAGGAACGTCAACGAGATTCCGAGGCGAAGTTTGCTGAAGAAAGAAAGCAAACCATGAAACGAAAAGAAGAGAAAGTCAGACGTGAAAAAGAAGCACGCAGACGCGACCTAGAGTCAGCGAATGCGTCGGATGGCTCTTTCATCGAAGTCACAAGTGGATCGGAAAAGAGTTCCAGCGGTCACAAGCAAGCAGCGAAGGATGATGCAATGGCTGCATTCCACGAGGCAAGGCCGAAGGTTATATATGACACTGAATTAGCCCGCGTAAACAGATCCGATGAAGGATTAAAAAGTTTGCGGACGGACACTTCTTGTGAAGAGGACCTGGATGGAACACCATACTGCACGCAATGCGGATCCGAGACTTGTGTACGTCGCGGAACTGTGTGCCAGGAGCGGCACATAGGTCAGAAGACTGAATGGATCCTGGACTTCTTCTTCCAAGACGAACATCTGGGCAACATCACAAAGTATGCGCCAGAGTTCCGGCTGGCCGACCTCGAAAAGATTCGCACAGAGCTTGAAGGAAGGTTGGAAAGAATAGCTGGGAGGAATAAGTCTAAGGAGAGGACTTACGCTGAGCGTCGGTCCAGAAACAATGAAGTCAATATGGAAGCTCTGATGTCTGCGGATCCCAGTGCGAACTACGAGTACGTACGGAGAGAAGTAGCCGCAGCAACAGCCAACAAGGGCCAGCGAATCACGACGGGGAGCAAATGGATTTGCAAGCGAGCAGGAGAAGGTGGTTTCTACAATCTCGGGTCTGCTGCCGAAGGTGTCATTGATTGCGGCATGTTGTGTACTGTTTACAGAGCTATTGAGCTGTATAAGCATCGCGAAAAGGATGGTGTTGCCCAGCCTGCAATGCTTACAGCAGCAGCTAATAAAGCGAAGGAATATCTTAGACATGCTAGCGGACGCCAGCTGGGTGCAGACTGGGCGACGGATTGCTGTCAGATAATCCTCACGGCGTTTCAAGAGAGTCAGGAAGTAAAAGGCTACAGGCCATATGACCCTCAAAGCGACTACAATCCGCAGGAGGAGTGCTGTCTCGAACCAGAGGAGGTCGTCGGGGACGTCCCAGATGACAGCCGCCCTGCAGATGAAGGTGCAGAGACATCAGCGAAGCTTTGGTCGGAAAACGAAGTGACCTTAGCTGCTGTCGTAAAGCAAAAGCTTGACGGAAAGTACGTGCTGACGCTCTGGCACTTGCAGAAAGCTAGGAGTCTAGAGTTCCATCAAATGAGGATGGCCCAGAGAGACGCCAAGAAGCGATTTGTGGTTCCGCAAGACGGTAAAGAGACGCTCAGTCAGAAGATCCTAAAAGGAAAGAGCGGCGCCGTCTCAGCCTGCAGCATGTCGGTCGAAGAACGCGATATGTCCGAAGGCTCGACAGAGGAAGATAAATGGCGCAAGTCGCGTGATGAACTCCGAAATATGTCGGCCTCGGAAAGGGCCAGCTACGATGTGTTTGAAGCAAAGCGTAGAATGGAACGTGAGGCTAGAGACGAGGAGGAGTTGTACAATAATCTTGGAGCATATTCTTGGGAGTGTGCCAGATGCGGAAACAGCAACTCTGCTCTGCACGCCACGTGTACCGGAAGCTTGAGAGCTAAAGATGGAAGCTACAAAGTGGGAGCGTGTGGTGCTTCGCAGGCGGAAAACTTCGCTGGCTTTGCCCCAAGAGCAACGGTAGTAGCGGGTCAGCCTACGGTTTGGACTCGTTACGAGATCACAGAACGCCACAGCAAGTCTGGGACCAGGATGGCCAGAGAAAGGTATAAGGCCTACCGGGATCATAAAAGAGAACGCGAAGATGCTGGGAGCACAGCGGAGGATGAGACTGAAATTCAGGCAAAAGGGCTGAAAGCTCATGAGAACATACGAAGGTTGAAAACAAATCAACGACGCAACCGCAAAGATAAGATAATAGCCGCGGTCCTTGAGGATGAGACCAAGTGGCCTTGTCTCGGTTGCAAAGGAAGAACGTCTCAGAACAGCAGGGACATGAGGAATGTGCACGACACGGGCGATCCACTATCGGATGATCCGCTTCTGGAATCAGTTACGAGTGCGTGGAACGCCGGATCACATTCGAGATGTTACCAATGCTCGAGATACAGGAGTGATATGCAACGTGAGCACGGCAAATCATATTGGGTTTGCCTGTGCTGCGATAATCCTCTTTGCGCCTTAAGCTTGAAAACGGACAGGGAATGCCCGAACTGTAAGCAAGGCCGCAGGTCGTATCCTCTCTTCGCCTGTACTACTTTGAAAGAAGAAAGGACTGGACAGTTCGGAAGAGGAGATACGTATGAGGTGAAACAGATGCCTGAGCCTTCTGTCGACGCTGTGGATACTTGGACAACATGGTCGTCAGCTTCGAGCGTTGCCTCGAGCAGTGCAAACGAGTCTGACGTTCTGTCAAAAAGGCATAAGAAACGCGGAGGCGGTGGAAAGGCTAAACCGCTTGTGCAAAAGCACTGGAATGCTGAAAAAGGGCACGGAAAAGGTTTCGTGTGTCCCTATGATCACGCCAGGCCCCGAGACACTCGATCTGAGGACGAAGGGAGTCCGAGACGACGTCCCAGGCAAACTTCAGGAGCCAGAACTACGTTCATGGGGCTCGCTGCAGTTGCGACGTTGGGAACTGCCGAGGGTGTAGAAATGGCAACAGCGACCACCGGAGGGGGTTGCGTGTTTGCCGCTGCAATACTCCTAGGAGCAATCTCAACCGTCAAAAGATCGACGGACGCTGTGGGCGGTATTATTGAAGTAACTGCCGAAGCCAGTACTGGCATAATCAATGTTACCAGAGAGGCGGCAGAAGCTGTTATCGAAGAAATTGGGAAGGAAGGCAAACGCCTCGTTCCCATTGCGTTTGGCATCGCGGTCGTAGTCATTCTTGTGTCTCTGAATGTGTTCGTGAGTTACTTCTGGAGGAAGAAGCCGAAGGTAGAGATGCTCAAGGCTGGGAGGAACCCGAGCTCGAACGACATGAGCTTGGTGGCAGCTTCCTTGGCCCCCGACCGAGTGGATAAGATCTACGGCATGCCTCTGCTCAGGTGTTCTACAAGGAATACACTCAGAGAGCATGTGGCGAACTACGACGATGCTATGCGCATGTGCCAACAAGAAATTGCCAACCATGGACATTGGGTGAGGCCGTGCGATACATTTCATTCGAAAGTGTTCTTCGTGTACGAGGTATACTCCCAGAACATGAAATCGCACGACCCAAACCATAAGCAATTTTGGCTTGTTAGGCTTCATAAAGCGAGTTGCGAATCTAGCGACCCGAACGTCAATTGGAGAGTAGTTATCAATTGCAATTGCGGTGGTTATCATCAATTGGGGCTACAGGATACCAAACGTTTGTGCAAACACTGCGGGTTGGTCATACTCCTGTGTCGTCTCGCATGGCATCAGCAGCTTGTGAGTTGCGATGACGCGAATAGACTCGGTCCGAAAGACAGAGCCGCGTCCTTGCGAACGTCAGCAAAGCAGCAAGCGAGCTTGATGAAAGCCGAAGCCCGCACGATTGCAGAACGTATCACAGAGCTGGAAAGCCAGACGAGTGTTCTTTCACAAAGCTCGATTCCGGCACAAATTCAACGGTTGGAGGACACCTTCGTTGAAATCCAGCAGAATGTCCGAAGCGCTCGAATGAACGAACCTTTGGTCGTCACTCTTGCGCCAGGAAATGAATTGCGACCTTTGGAAAAAGACGGGGCCAGTCCGGATGCTCAGCAGCAGGGTTTCGGAACGAGCCTAGAGCCGTACGATTCCCGCGCTGAACGTCCTAAATCTGTCCGGAGTCGAGGTAGCAACAAAATCCTGGAAAGGTTGGACATGCCACGTGATGACGTTGTCGATGAGGCAGCCTTGAGGGCTATGTTCGAAGGCTATGACAAGACCGCGGACAATGCCGCCGACATCAACCTTGAAGGGTCAGGACGCGTCATCTGCGAAATGAGCAGCAAGCAGACTTTGAAGTTTGCTATTCGAATGATTGACAGGGCTACACATGAAGTGGTGCTCACAGCGTACACTTTCGATGTGGCCGCCCTTGTCGAAACTTTGAGCAACGCAGCATCGAGGGGTGCTCGAGTCAAGGTCTACGTTGATCGTGACCATGCTCTCCGGGGCACGACTTTGAACATGCCCAGTCGATTGTCTGAGCTCGTTGACGCGGGAGTTGAAGTGCGATTGTGTCGCGGGGCGACAGGTAGCTCCGGGATTCAGCATTCGAAGACTCTCCAATGCGATCAAATACTTATCATTGGGAGCACGAACTGGACGAACTCGTCGCAGAACAATCAAGAGATCAGCGTCGCATATGCCATGAACGCTGAAGGATTGCGTGCCCACACAAAACGAATTGAGGAAATGCGTGAAGGTTCGGAGATCTTCTCTGAAGTCGAAGCACGAGCTGCTATCGAGAACCGCGCAGTACGACGTGCAGCAGGTAATGCCATAGTTCGCTCAAAGAGCGTAGGTCACCTGCCTGCTGAAGACAAATACAAAACGGCGCGCAAGTTCACCATTGCAAATGGCATCAGAATGGGGCATGCGTCGTAGACATAGTAGCCAGAGCCTGAAGGGCTCATTGATATAAATTGTTTATGGAGGCGAGAGACTCCAGTCCCTTACTGTAGGCCGTGAGTGGTAGGCAGAAGTAGGCTGGACAGTTCGTCTCTGCAGGGTTTCGGAACGTGCCTTGGAGCCGTACGATTCCCGCGAGAACTGCTGTCGTAGGAATTGCAGACAGTGTTGAGCGCTAGTGTACATACCTTGAGCCGGTAGCCTTGAGCCCGTGTAAGTTTTAGGTGCCGTAAGTTTTTAGGATTGCTAGGCTTGGATGCGATTTCCGTCCAGTAGGTCGCTAGTAGGAACAGCCGACCTGGAGGGCGACTGCAGTTGTTGCATGTTTCAGGGGACTGAACCCCATCCCGAGTTTAGAACGTTTATGTTTTGGCTCAAGTGGTTTATTAATCGCTTGACAATTGCGCACGCTAAGTAGCTTGCAGAGCTTTTGCACTTGTTGGTGAAAACTGGTCATCATACATTACCTGACTTAAGGGTCCAGAATTCCTAAATTCATTGTTACGCGTTAGGGGTATTCCCTAACCCACGAACCACAGGGTTTCTAGGGACGGGCGTTGCCCTACCTAACGCATATTGGCAGCTGGGCTTAGGCACCTTGGCTTAAGCACCTGACGACCAGCAATCCTGGAACCCAGGCTATTGGCAGCT
>ERZ651776.3064-NODE-3064-length-17257-cov-4.762806_pt1 | contig 17257 bp, 24 predicted proteins | sample MGYA00514761_ERZ651776 | MGnify/ENA metagenome assembly ERZ651776 | reverse complement strand
AAAGTATATTAAATTATTTCTTTAAAATTCAGAAAATTTTTAATAAGTGTAAAAATTATATTATTAAAGGAAATTTAATATTAAAAATGAATTTAAGTAAACGAAATTTCAATTTTTTTCAAAAAGTAAAGTTTTTATGTAACAGGGCGGTTTATTATATAACAGGGGGTGTGTGGTTATCTAACAGGGCGGGGTTTGTAGTGTTGTGTGGGGTTTGTGGAACAGCTAGATGAATACGAGGTTTATGATATAAATAGTAGCGGAGCTAACTTTGCAGCTTGTGACGTGTTCCTTCAAACTTCTTACCGTTTTCCTTCTTTTATTAAAACCAAAGAACTACTCATTATTTCCCCTCTCCCTCTTCTCCTCACGACCATCATTCATTATGAATCGCCCTCTTCCACCGCCAAGCCGAGACGTTTTCTAACATAACGCTCTTTTACAGGGTGAACGGGGCAAATGGCTTTCCTCACGTCATTGAGGGCCATGACACTATTTCCTGGAAGTTTTCCATCAGGATCTTTGGCGGTTTTTGTTTTGTGCTTTTTGGCTGCTTTCACAATCATCCACCCACGACTCAAGCCTGTCTCAGTATCTTTTGGAATCATTGCCTCGTAGAGCTCATCAATATTCACCCAGTACGGTGCATATTTGAATCTAGCGACATCCAAAATCAAGACACTGTCAGTTGCTCTGTGGTAGCCAGCAATTGGAGAAAAGTGGCCGTCACCCGTCTGTTTGAGCGACGAGCGGGCGAAGGAGGTAATCAAAAAGCCCTCCGAAGTGGTTTTGCTCGAGCGAAGAACAATATCCCGGAAGGCTGACATGTCACCACCCTTTTTGTCCGTATCCGGCCTCTTCAACTTCACATTAACGCTATCACTATTGTTCCGTGCAATAACCATGAATTGGTCGATAGTTATTCCGGTCTTTCTGATTTCTTCCATATCTATACAACAACTCTCACCTAAAATTTCCTCGTCCCACCAGCGCCACCCGCCCTTCCATCTAATATGCGGATCCACATTTAATGCATTGAGAACCATGGCCAAGCTCGTCAATCCACAATACGCAGGCTCGGCCTGGGTAAGGAACTGCTCGCTGAGCGGAAAATAAGCCTCAAGAGTATTGTCCTCGAGCGATTCCTTGAAACGATTCTTCCCTTCAGTTGAAGAGAGTGCAACCAGATTTTCGGGTAAACACCTTCCATGAAAAGACCATCTTGGGGGTGCCTGCTGAATCATGGACGAGGAAGAAAAAAGTTTTGACGCCAGCAAGACTGAATTACCAGACGGATGGAGATTTACATTGCCAAAAGGTCGTCGATGCGTGTTGTGCTTGCATACCAAGGAGGTAAAAATGTTCCTACTGCCTGTGGCCTTTGGTTGCAGAACTCTTGAGAAAACATGGTGCATAACCCGGGACATACCACGCCAGAGTGGTGAATTACCAAAATACTTGTGTTCGTAGATCAAATGTTGCTAACGAAAAAGGTGGCCATTTAACAAACTTTCTTTTTGTTGAGGTTTTTGATGATGATGGTGGCAGCATGGCAGCATGCGCAAGATATATTTTTTTAAAACCACACTTGATTGATTCTTATTCGGCTTCTTTGGGTCAACTATCTTCGCGGTGAACCGATCAATTCATTAATTGGAACTTCTCTTCAGCTATTCTCATGTTCTTCTTGACCGGCACTTCGACAGCAACATAACCAACCCAATATTCATAACCAACCCCCACCGCCATCACTCTCATGGCGTTAAAAAATCTGAAAGTGTTGGATCTGACACGCGTGCTTGCAGGTCCATATGCTACTATGTTGTTAGGAGATCGAGGTGCCAAGATACTAAAAATTGAGCGTCCCTGTGTTGGCGATGATACTCGCTCGTGGGGACCACCTTTCTTGTCGAATAAATCTACAGGTGAAAAAGTCTCTACGTACTACCTATCAGTGAACCGCAACAAGAAGTCTATAGCAATCGATTTGAAAAACGAGAGGGGCATTGAATTGGTGAGGAAGCTTGCTTCAAGATGTGACGTTTTGATCCACAATTTTCGCCAATCATCAATAGAAGAGCTTAAACTCGACTACAAAACATTGAAAAAGATAAACGAGAAATTAGTATACTGCTCAATCAGTGGATATGGGGACACGGGACGGCTTAAGAATAAACCAGCCTACGATGTGGGTATTTCATCTGCTTATGGTTTGCTCAGCATCACAGGAGAAAGGGACGGCGATCCAAGCAAAGTTGGTGTTGCCATCACGGATGTAGCTACGGGTATGCTAGCATGCAATGGAATCCTAACAGCGATCATCGAGCGAAATGCAACAGGTTTAGGGAGCTATGTCAGCACCAGTCTTATGGAGACTCAATTATCATTCTTGACGAATATTGCAGCCAGTGCTCTCAACTCAGAAAAAGTGCCGTTGCGACATGGGAGCGCGCATGAGAGTCTTGTTCCCTACCAAGCATTTAAGTGCAGTTGCGGCAACTTCATGTTTGTTGGATGCGGCAATGACAGGCAATTCTCAGAGCTGTTAGAAATCCTTAGCAAGAATTGCAAAAGTTGGTTTTCCTTGAAGAGCAGAGACTATTGGCAAACCAACGAGAGCCGAGTTAAAAACCGCGAGCGGTTGGTTTCAAAACTAGAACAAACGTTCTTGACAAAAGATAGGGAGGAGTGGTTGGCACTAACCGCAGATGCTTCTTTCGTCGTGACTAGTGTACGTAATGTACGGGAGGCATTTCAATGCGATCAAGTGAAAGATCGGAGGGGAGTTATTTCTATTGACCACCCGATTGCTGGAGAAGTTTTGTTGCCCGCTCACCCGGTCAAGTTCAAAGCGAGCTGCGACGATGATGGTGAAGACTACGACGAGATAGCATACACTCCTCCACCTTGCCTTGGTTTGAATACAGCTGAAGTATTGAAGAGTGAGCTCAATCTCTCAGATGCTGAGGTACATGATTTGCAAGCGCAGGGAGTGATACAATGTGCTGGTGCTGATACGTAATGCTATATTGTAACGACGATTTCAATGCTTGCAGCATGCCAAATTATTACTCGTCCACTTAATTCCCTTAATTCATATCGATGACAACAGCTATTCTTATATCTTAGATTTGTGGACGACCTTCCCTTGATACATTACGTAATCCTCGTTTCTTATATAGCCCCACTTTTCGACTTGCGTATCAACGCATTCGGGGCCTCTAGTTCCTTGTCGATAGGAGAGGGGCTCAACATTTTCGTTTTCAATTTTGTGGAGCAGGGGAGTGAAAATCCCCCACGACTCGGTAAGCTCATCGTCACGGACAAAGGCAGCCTGTTTGCCTCTTAGAACGTCCAAGATCAAACGAGTGTAAGCGTCGGGGTTCTCTTCGTTCGCAAATTTAGTATTGTAGTCGACTTCCAGCTCGCTCTGAATGGGTTGACTGCTGAATCCGGGGGTCTTGACGTTGGTTTTCATGTAGATCGCTTCCCGTGGCTGCAGCCGGATGACGAGCTCGTTCCTAGGCACCTGCAGGTCAAACATGTACTCGGCAGCAGGGGCATCGCGGAACTGGATCCTGACCTCCGCCTTTCTCTCGTCTAATGCCTTGCCCGCCTTGAGAATAAAAGGGACTCCGGCCCACCGGGGAGTGTTCACGAAGCAGCGCAGCGCCGCAAAAGTCGGTGTGTTGCTGTCATCAGGGACGGTTGGGTCGTCACGATAACCGTCGTACTGCCCCAAAATACAGTCCGAAATGTCAATTGGATCCATTGACCGAAGCACGTTGACCTTGGCGTCGCGAATCATGCCCCCTGATAAATCTCCCATGGCCTTGGTGGGCGGCTCCATTGCGATGAGAGTCAGAACCTGTAGGAGGTGGTTCTGCAAAATGTCTCTGATAATTCCATACCGGTCAAAGTACCCCCCGCGACCCTCTACCCCAAATGGCTCTTTAAAAGTCAAAACCACACTAGCAACGTCATTACGATTCCACAGCCTCTCGAACCACACATTTCCAAACCTCATAATCATTAAGTTCTGCACCATCTCCTTGCCAAGATAATGGTCGATCCGATAGAGACTGCTCTCATTAAAACTCTCACTCAGAGATTTCGTGAGGATGGCGCAGCTATCGCTGTCGTGACCAAAAGGCTTCTCCACGATGATTCGGGTCCAGCCGCCCTTGCCATTAAGATCGTCGCCGCTCCCGCCATTAAAACCAGTCATTTTGATTTTGATGGCACGTGCGGCCTGCGCAAAGACATTCGCTGGAATCGCAAAGTAAAACAGCCGGTTACCGTGAAAAACAGGGGAGCCCGAGCTGTCAGTTCAGTGTTTTTCATGTGAGAGTTCAGCGGGTGTGATTGTTTGCGTTTGTGTTTTTGTCAGTGTGTCAGTGTGCCAGTGTGTCAGTGAAATTCTCAAATACATAAATACATACAGAGTGAAAGGTTGTTCTCGTTGTTCTCCACTGTGGCTCACCTTTCCCATTCCTTGACTTCTTCATCCAGCTTACCCATGGCCTCCTCATCCCCATAATTCTTTCCGTTGCGGTAAAAGCACATGGAAAGGAATCTCTCGACATCGCCATTGTCATTGGCATCCTTTCCAACGTTGAGGTAGTCAAACAATTTTTCACGGAACTGAGAATCTGTTTGCGGTGTCCGTGCGTAACCGTATATCCGAACACCACTACAGGGAAGTAGCCTACTACGAAAGAGATTGAAGAGACTGGGGTAGGTTTTTTTCTTGGCGAGATCACCACTTGCTCCCAAGATGACAATGGTGAGCAGTGAAGAGGAGTGCCAAGGTTCAGAAGAGACAGTCAGAGAAATGGGAGGGGGCTCTTTATTTTTTACACTCGGGGATACTTTTGTGCTGCTGGCACTAGACGGGGAGCTAGATGGAGAGGAGAACGAACTGGATTTGCTGGAGAGAGGTATCAAACCTGGTTTCTCTCTGTTATTATTGCCCTGTTCACCATCGCCTAGAAATGGCACTGTGAAACCACTCGAAAGAGGTCCAAGGGGAGGAGTTATCGGTCGTAGGTTAGACGCCGACGCGACCCGCCGAATGGGCGTAAAACCTGTCTGAGAAGATACATTCATCCTATCCATGATCGGAAAAAGGGGGAAAGAAGCTTAGATATTGAGGAACAAACCCTCCGATCGCTTCTCTACTTCAAAATCTTTACTGAATATTGATCACAAGAAGTACGGAACGTCCTCTGAGAAGAAAAGTTATTTCTTTTCCCAATTTCACAAAGAGAAAAATTGGGATTGGTGAAAGGCAAATTTTCTTGGTTTGGGCGGCCCGGGCGGCGGGCCTAAACCCGCCGCGCTGGCCCTGCATTTAACTCCTTAGTAAATTTTAGGGAATTTCACAGAGAGTAATCTCACTGACCTCTCACTGGCAGTCAGCTACCTTAAGAGAAAAAATTTCTTCTCAAAATTTCTGCACATCTACACAATAAACGGCTTTAAAAAGTTGGGATTTCAGTACACGTTGTGGGAGGTTGAGGATTGGTGGCATTAGTTTTGTCTCAATTTTGTGACTTGCCGCGTCAAAAAGGACCCCTTCACCTCAGCTATTGTAAAAAGCGATTATTGTTGGCTTTCTTTTGAGTAGCTTTTCTTAGGATACACTATCCCAGTGAAAAAACAGTCCTTAAAACTTTTAAGTTTTGAATAGGGAGTAGGAAGCGATGACGGATAATGTTGTCGAGAGTGCGGATTCCAGTCTCTTTAATCGCTGTATATATGATACCAAAACGAGACGCCCGAAAAAACGGTTTATTGTTTCTGTCTCCTTTTTGTCGCTAGCAGTTGTTGCATTTGTGTATCGGGAAGATCTCATGGATTTAATTGATTCATGCCGCGAGATTGGGTTCATAGGCGTGGTGTTATACACGTGCATATTCATTGCGTGGAGTGTCTTCTTGCTTCCGCAGACACCGATTGAGATTGCTGCGGGCTTAATATGGAAACCTCTTCTGAAGGCGGTAATAATAGGTGAGGATTTACATGGATGGAGGGGGGTTAAATGCGAGGTTTGGATTGTCGGGGTCTCTCTTCTGTCACCTCTTTCAACCTGTTGTCTTTCAAAACACGCCGCCATAACCCCTAACCTTTCATTTTTTCCAACAACCCCATTCCCTTTATCGCTCCCCCCCTCACTTTTCCACTGACATCATCTATAGCGTGGGTTGCCAAGGTACTTGGTAGTTGTGTATGCTTCTTTATAGGTAGACATTTAGGAGGTCGCTTTGTAGAGGATAAGCTAGGCGAAACAGAGAGCAAATATGTCAAGGCCATTGGATTTGTTTTGGAACAGAAGACAAATTTCATAACGGCCTTGGTGAGTTGTGCCTTCATTCCGGCAGCCATAAAAAATTATGCCCTCGGAACCCTCCCAGTGCCATTCAAGGTATACCTTTTTTGGACAAGTTTGTGTGGGCTTCCGTACTCATTTGCCAATGTAATGATCGGGGCTGCTGCGAAATCACTGAACGATGAAACGGCTGTTGAATCGCTAGTAATCGATGACATTGTTGTCCTCGACGACGAAATTGTTGGGGAGGTCGACGTGATAGCAGATCAAACGAACAATCAATCAGATGTCAAATTAGCTTTGGGCCTTACCGTAACAGTAATTACAGTGATCGGTATAGCATTTTTGGGCAGATTTTGCAAGAAAGAGTTGGAGAAACATATGCAGCTTGATGATTTGGATGAAATTGAGCTTGACCACGGAAAGATGGTGCGTACTCCAAAAAAGCCAAAGTTAAAACAAACTGACGCAGAGGAGGGAGGACAAATGCAAACGCCTCCGGGGATTGATCGCACCATCACGCCTACTACTACACCTTCTGTCTCGCCTTCCCCAACAAGTTCGTGCACCACTACCAGCAAAAACGACGATGAAGTAACCGTCAACCTCATAGATAAGTCTTCATCGGCAGAACCATCGCCGCGATTACCTTTGCCACAACCAGTAGTGACGGGGAAAATACGGTCATCTTCAGTGCAGCCAATATGAACATAAAAAATAATTTTGCGCTATTTACTTACTTGGAATTTAATGGGATATCCGCCCTCAAAAATAGAAAGATCGACTGCACTCTCCGATATTGCTGTGAAGCCCCCGAAAATAAGAGGGATTAGGTAGGTTTCCGGAGCTAAAAGAAGACGAATGTTTTTCTCTGCAAAAATGGTAGGTGCCCGAGGCAATTACTCGACCTTAAATATCGACATCAATCGGCACCATTCTCAATTCTGTACGAGTATTCTACGAGATCACAAATTTTGCTGCTGTAGCCCCACTCATTGTCGTACCAAGCGATCAACTTGACGAACTTAGGACTCATCTGGATGCAAGCTTTTGCATCGAAGACGCACGTCTCTGGAGTACCGACAAAGTCAGTACTAACCACCTCTTCATCGACATGCAGAATGACTCCCTTCATTTTCCCTTCGCTTGCCTCCTTTACGGCAGCTCCAATTTCTGCTAACGTTGCTGGGTTCACTAGCTTCGCAGTCAAGTCTACAACAGATACATCGGGAGTAGGCACACGGAAAGCCATTCCCGTGAGCTTCCCATTGAGATCAGGAATAACCTTCCCAACAGCCTTAGCCGCACCGGTGGAGGCAGGAATAATGTTTTGAGCCGCACCCCGCCCATCCCTCCACTTTTTTCCAGACGGAGCATCTACAATCTTCTGCGTTGCTGTCATTGCATGAACAGTGGTCATGAGCCCCTCCTCAATGCCAAACTTGGCGTGGATGACCTTTGCAAGCGGGGCAAGGCAATTGGTAGTGCAAGAAGCGTTGCTGATCACTTTCATATTGGGCTCAAAGCTATCGTTATTAACACCCATGACGAACATAGGAGCATCAGCACTAGGAGCAGAAATCACAACTCGCTTCGCCCCTCCGGAGAGGTGACCCTGACACTTCTCTATCGTCGTGAATACTCCAGTCGAATCAATGACAGTGTGGACGCCGCATTCACCCCACTTAATGTCAGCAGGGTTCCTCTCGTTGAAAACGCGGATTGTTCGCCCGTTGACAGTGATGGTGTTCTTGTCCTTATCACAAGATACTGTCCCCTGAAAACGCCCATGTGTGCTATCGTACTTCAGCATGTAGACCATGTACTCCAAGTCGATAAAGGGATCTAAGAGTATTTTCCGTTAGAATGCGTACAATGCATAGCGCTCGAAAGAGATGATATAACAACGGGATGTTGTTGCATTTCATAGGGCTTACCGTTTATAGCGACAACTTCAATACTTTTTTCTAGCGAGCAACGGAATGCGATACGTCCGATTCTGCCAAAGCCATTGATGCCTGCGAGGCAAGTACGTTTTCTCTTGCTCATGATTCCCTGTTTTATTAAGATGTTAGATTTTTGAGAGCCAGAAGTTTTCATCCTCTCTCAAATAATACCTTCTCAGGAAAAGTGAAAAAGGCTCGGATTTTCCCGTAACAACCAAAGATTATATTTGGGATTCGGTGGAGATAACACCGCGTTTTTTTATGTTTCCTGCGAACCTTCCCACCATAAGCTGGAAGACGATCTTCAAAGAAAAAGAGGGTCTCAACGCTGGTGCCTCTCGGCTTGGCGTCAACTTTGTTCAAGCTAGCCAACCGACCCGCGAGATTGAAATTGAAGTAGACTCAACAGAAAAATTGATATTCACTGTGGCTCAGCAGCTTGGTTCATCCCACGACCCTGCCTGCTCAATGGGAGTTGGGGCAGTGGTATGGGATGCTGGGGAGCTGCTCTGTCAGTTTTTAGGGAAATACAGCGGCGTTGTTAGAGGCAAGAGTGTTATCGATTTGGGGAGGTGAGAGTATTGTGCACTTGGGGGGTTGCATGTGTTAATTTATTCACAAGTTTCTTCCTTGTTTTCATCATTTTTGTATGCAGTGGAACTGGTCTCTGTGGTTTGACAGCCGCTGTTGTTGGAGCTTCAATAACCGTCCTCACCGACATACCATCGCTGGAAGAGCTTAACGAAAAGAATAAATCATCTTTTATGAGAACTATTGTTGATAACAACCAACTGAGTGCTGAGAGGAGGGATCTCGCAGTGGAATCACTCGACAAATGTTCATTTGCTTCCTACAGGTGGGGAACCCCTCTCCCCCCTTCACTCGAATTGGCGAATGGTCAATTTTACGACGTAATAGTTGTTAGCGACGATCTCTATGACGACGATGCTTTCCCTCCTTTGCTGGAGAGCTTAAAAATATTAGTCGGAGATAATACCTTGGTACTATTCAGTTATAAGCGAAGAATGGACAAGCGCGAGATTCCCTTTTTTGAGGTAAGGATTTTAATTACCATTGGAACGATGATGATTTCACTCCCCGCTATGATCTAGAACTTTACTTATTAACCCACCAAAATACACAGAAACTGAGCGAGATTTTGACTCTGCATGTCCTCTCACATACTGCACTGCCAACGAAATACTCAGAGACACATGTATTGTTTGGTACAAAAAAGCAGGCAGAATATAATATAAATGACAAGAAGATTTGAAAGTGTTTCGAAACCAAAACTACTCGCTTTCTACACATTTACATTGCAAACTTTCTCCTAGTGATACCTCCCCCCTCGTTGCCGTCTGTGGTTTCCTGCTCCTTTCTGCGCGCAAGCCACTCATACTCCCCAAACTGGGTGTCGAAGCTCCCCATCTGCAGCCAACGCATCTTCAAAGTGAAGCGAGGGCCGAGCTCTTGCAGTTTGGCTTCCGTCTTGTAGTCATTTTTCTTCTTCCCCTCCCTGAAGACATACCGGTGGTGGCGAACAAACAAAAAGTCACGCTGGTTGTGAAACGTGACCACCTGTCTGCCTTCGAATTCTGGCTGATCGTGGGGAAAGAGGCTCCCGAGAAAACGCCCCGTCCGGTGTCCAATCCGAGTGTTGAAGTTGTTCAGCACAAGCTCGGGGTAGTGATTGGTGCTCGATCCATGGTTTTTGATATCCTTTCCGTGGATAACATTCGATACCTTGAAATAAGCGGTAGGACCAGAGGGAATGTGGGATATGATCATACCATTGCACACCTTAGACTTTTCGCTCAAGACCACCAAGTGGGTAAACTGCAGTCAGAAATTGTTAGGTCAAGATTGCCAAAATCGCACCAACAAGAACGTCAACCACTAGCAACAAATAACCGAACGGGACAAAAAACCTGGCAACTCACCTTCTTATTGCTCGCAAACCGAATGATATCCTTGATCTGGAACTCTCTGCGGGGGTAGAAAAAACTATTCGGAATCAGCTGCATGAGGTCCCCAATGAACTTAAATAGCTTGTCGCTAGGCCTGGGTCTGGTCGTAATCATGATCTTTGCCCTGGCATCACCGTTGAAATACCTGCTAAACTCATCCTCCATTTCATCTTGGATCACCTCCTCATCACCTGGGTGAACCATTGATTCCTCAACCTCCCTAGTGTTATCAATTGTCCGCGTGACAGCATTCTTCTTGGTGACAGCCTCCTCTCCCAACGCTTCGACTTCCTTAACCTTCTTCGTCCGCAGATCCTTCTTCAATCTTTTCTTCTCTTTCAAATAAGCTGCATACACCTCACTCCTCTTGTGCTTATTCTTTATGTTACCAGGGTTTCTTGTGCTGTGAATTTTAAGCTTATCAGAGGCAGCGAGAGCGGCCTTCGTCGTCACGTGCTGATCCTCAGTGACATCCTGACCGTTTTCGCCACCAGAGGATGCCTCGCGCTTGCGTTTTGACGATTTGTTCTTTCCCATCTTGTGTGTTGGTTGGCTCTCCGACGACGATAGGAAAGGGCGATGATTAGAGGTTTTCCCCGTAAAAAAAAGGAGGTCTACACAAGGAAGCTCTGAGTAGTAATTGGTGTAAGATAGGTGAAAATGGTGACTGCTTCTTCAGAGTTTACAGAACAGATTGTTTTCCAACTTTTTGGCAGGTCAGGAGGGACCACAGCCGAGAACGAAGCCAATATTCTATATCACGCATAAGAAATCAGTGAGCCGATCGCATAGGTCGCCGCACACCGATGCGGCAATCACTCTTCAATGCGATACAGCGGATTCAGGCAAGAACGTCCATTGCCCGATTGCGACATCCACTGACATCCCGTCCCTCCACATCGAGGGGTTCCTCCTCAACGCCGAAGGCCGACCTTGAGACTGCATTATTTGGATCAGAAACCTGTCGCGGGTTTTCATCGGCGGGAGTGGGGAGGATATCGAGAGTTATACGGTCGGGTGAAAACCAGATGCTTCGGGGCATTGCTAAGAGAACAACAGTAGAAATTGGGGGAGTTTTGGGGGGAATAGTTGACGGTGTGGGAGGACCAGAAAGTGCTATAGCAGTAGAAGACGTCGAGGATGATGGAGAACCTACGTGAGTGTGCAAAAAAAGCTAGTAAACTGACACATGTTGGTTGGTGTTTTTCATTATTTTCAAGCCCCAACAAACACGCTCACGCCACGCAACGTAACGCACTCAATGGCAATGGCAACGGTGGTGACCGTAAATGGGCGACGACTTACCATGGCAACGCTACAACACTCCTCGCAGTTAATTAACTCCACCTAACGCCGCCGCCCGCACTGTTCACGTCTGCAGATAATGAACATGGGGTGTGAAGTTGAATATTTTGGTGAGTTATTGTGAATTTTTCCCTCCTTGTGTTCGCGAATATCATCGCATTGTACCACTGCCACCAAAAACTCTCGCTGTTCTATGACGAAACATCAACATATCTACATTTTTTTATCAGAAGAATATCGTGTTGAGAAAACGCTTGACTTCCCACCGAGAACATGCAAAAGATTTCATCACGAATGCGGAAATATTGCCTCCTTTGATTGCTCACGCACGCAAACACGCACAATACAGGAAATTAAGGCTTTGGGACCATGAACTTACTTACAAGACCCACACCACTAGGTTACAAATAATGAAGTTTTTTTTTGAACAAAGCATTTCCCTTTCCTTACTTAGAACTTGTACACAAACCATGTCGCCATTGTTTTCGCCAAAGCATTTCCCTCCCCTTTCCTTACTTAGAACTTGTACACAAACCATGTCACCATTGTTTTCGCCGTGGCGATACAACTCCGAGGGTTAATCGAATCGTAGAAGTAATCATCTGCCAGGTGGGGTCAGGGAATTAGGGTCTTAGTCTTTGCCGATGACGGGAAGATTACTACAATCGCTAAGAATAAGCGAAGCATGATTTTCTTCTTCGAAAACTGTGTAAATGCATTGTTTTTTGGTGTTTTATGAATTTTATTAGAATTTTTTGGAAACGCAACACGCAACAACTTAACAAAGAAAGTCAGGACCTTTCCGTTTTTTTTCACCGTACTTTCGTGTTCTTGCCGAGTATTTCAACTGAGAGCAGGACATCATCATGCCGTTCAGGTCCAGATTCAGTTAACCTGCCTTTCTTTTCCCCAGAAGAGAAACAACTATACTTATATCCACCACTCCATTCCCACAAACCACAACCACCACATTACATTACATTACATACTGCCATGAAGTCGGCGAATAAAGACAATGACAGTGAACGTGTCAGAAAAAAGAAATTCACAGGACGCTACTCCAAAATTGATTTAAAGGAAGATTTGGATGGGCCGACGTTTGCTGTGAAGGGAGAGCGCAGTCGTAAATCGCTCATTAGCAAGGAAAAAGGTCCCCAGAATGTAATAAAGGGGGGCCCGAGGGGTTATGTGGAGGGTATGGATGCTTACACTACTTTGACTATGGCCGACATCAAGAAGGAGGAGGGATGGTTCTTCAAAATGAGGCCGACTATGTGGCGTCGGACCTTCTGGCGAGTGCCTATGCTACCCATTGAGTACGAACCAACTATTAAAAACCCTGAATGGAGGAAGAAGCAGACTAGAATGAGAGTATTTCGAGAATATATTGACTACTTCTTTGGGCTTCGAATCAAGTCAAAGTACAGCTACCATCCTTACAGGCTGACTTTTGATTATTTGGGATTGAATATTTTTCAAGCAATCAGATTATACTGGTGTTTCGCAAGGGCTGATCGTGACAATAGTGGCATCATCAACCAATTTGAGTGGCTGATGCATCTCGATGTGGAGAAGACAGACTTCAACGAAAAAGTCTTTAGTATCGTTGACTTCGACAACAGCGGGGAGATGGATTTTCGCGAGTTTTGCATGTGCTGCTGGAACTTTGCGAGCGCGTCTCCGATTGATCTGATCAATGTGTCCTTCTTTATGTATTCCACAGATGGAGTTCTGTTGCAAGCCAATGAAGTGCTCAAGCTCATAAACCAAATTTGGGGCGATAAAGCGGATCGCAGCCCTCAGGCTCGAAGAATCAAGAGTGAGCTATTGCTCATGGTCGAAAAGTATAATGGAATAGATCTTTCTATGTTCGGAGAGTACTGCAAGAAACACGCCCATCTGTTAAAACCTTGCTTTGAATTCCAGCGCACACTCCGGCGAAAATGTCTTGGCCACAGATTCTGGAGAAGGCTGGAGGTGAGTATTTAGTGGATGTGTTTAAAAAATACAGGCGTGATTCGTTCACCTAACTTTTTCATTCGGTATTCAACAGAAAAAAAGGAAGAAGAAATTTGGCGATAAGACGTGGACAGACATCTACGAAGAATTGAAGGACATCGCCGATGATGAGATTCGACGCGCTGAAGAGTACCGCAAGAGCAAGCACAAACGCGCCCTCAAGAACCGAATCAAGATGGGATTTTTCAAGCTCCCGAAACCCGGCTTATTCGCGACCGTCGAAGAGAAACCAAAAACACCAAAACCTAAGTTTCTCACCAAGAGATTGAAGGCCCCTGAGCGGTACGAGGTTTTGGATGAGCTGTTTGATGGCGTTAATTTAAAGCAGCTCGAGGCAAAGAATGACGCCGTCAAGGCGATCCAGCAGAAGCAGAGGAAAGACGGAGAGTTCGCTCATGCTGACCCCATTAGTATTATCGAGAGAAACGTTCCCGGGGCGTTTCACCTCGACTTTAAGGCTCTTGCGGAGCAGCAGCACCTCTGTGCGGACCTAATGGGTAAAGAAAAGGTAAGGATCGCCGAGGCCAAGAGGATGGTGAAGAAAAAAGAGAAGGTGCCACAACCAAGGGGACTCTTTGATTATGAGGTTTACGACTATGCTGATGCTGAGAAACGACGGAATAAGCAAGAAGAGAAGATCAAAAGAAAGCTGTCGCAACAGCAGCTCGTTCCTGTCACCAACAGCAATGCCATCGTCAGCGCGGCGAATACGAAAGTTGACCTCAAGGCACTGATGGGAGGGAAGAAACCTACTGGGAAGAAGAACATCTTTGCGCAGCTCGCCGTCAAGGTGAATGCAGAGGAGGCACAGGCACAGTGATAATAGGATGACAGGGTTACATGTAGCTTTAATAATTGTTGCAAGTTTAAGCGCTACCAACTTTAAGCCTTTTCCACCACTTCTTCTATTCCTTCGGAGCCTGTTTCGTTGTTGTTTTGTTTACCTCCTCAGCTGTACATCGACTTTATCTTCATCTTCATTCTTCATCTTCATCTTCATCTTCATCTTCAACTTCAAATTCATCTTCATCTTCATCTAGATCTCCCCTCATTCTTCTCCCCTCATTCTTAAAGAAGTCCACCTCCCTTCAACAAACTCAGCCGCAACTACTCCATCATCGTAAACGGCGGCATTTCATTAGCGTCCATCGTCCTCCTCATCCTCTACCTCATCAACATCAACCGCTCCCTCCGCACCTCCACCACTACCAACCCTGAAAACAACCCCCCCCACCTCCACGGCAACTCTCCTCCCGAAGGATGCTGTCTCCGCTCTCCTCACGGCCCTCATCAACCGTGCCGAAGGCGCCTCCATCTGAACAAGCATCCCGTCGATCCCACCCAGCTGCTTCACAGAGCGCTGCAAACTCCGCCCTCCCCCACGGAACAACCGTGCCACTGAGGACACCCTGCACAGTGAAGATGATGGCTGCTGGAATAGGAGCAATGAAAAGGAGCTCATGATATTCGAGCCCAGAAGAAAGGGCGGAGGCTAGGCTATCGACTGCAACAGGCAAGTATATAAACAAAAAAAAGCTGGCTCCTCGGCTCCAAAATGCGTGTCAGCAAAAAAGTAAGTATCGAATATCTTTAATGACTGCTTCAAAAGTGGCTCTTTAAAGCTCCGATAACATTCTCTCCCACTCAAGCGAGATGATAGTGGGCCGGCGCCTAACGCTGGCATCATTGCTGACCCTAATCCGTCACTCCTCCACCATCCCCCCGAAGCGTCTGACTCTCTCGTCGATGTCCCCCGCCTTAAAGTCCATGGAGTACGCCGTGCGCGGGCCGGTGGTGCAGGAGGCGGACAGGATCAGCGCGGACCTCAAGAAGGGGAAGAAGCCCGAGGGAGGATTCGAGAAGATTATTTACACCAATATTGGGAACCCTCACAGTGTCGGCCAGAAGCCACTTACCTTCCCTAGGCAGGTGAGTTTAGAGTTTGAGTTTAGTTTGGGGTATTAATAGGGTATTCTGAGAGGGGAATTTTTTCTTCTTTGTTAGTTTTGAGACCACGAACCACTAACCACGAACCACTAACCACGAACCACTAACCACCAACCGCCACCACTACCACTACAACTTTGTACAACCCTTTTCTTCCCCCTTGATTCTCTTCTCTTCTCTTCTCTTCTCTCTCTCTCTTTTTTAACAGGTAATGGCCCTCTGCGATCTCCCCCCATCGGTCGGAATCGACAACCCCTCCGCCTCCTCCCTCTTCCCCCCCGACGCAATCTCCCGCGCCCGGTCCCTCCTTGACTCCCTGGGGGGCCACGGCACCGGCGCCTACTCCCACTCCAAGGGCGTCCTGGCCATCCGGGAGGACGTCGCCCGGTTCATCGAGGAAAGGGACGGGTACCCCTGCGACCCGGAGGACATATTCCTCACCAACGGGGCCAGCAGCGGGATCGGGTTCATCCTCAGCGCCATCGTGGACAGCAACGGATCCGATTCCGTCATGGTACCCATACCGCAATACCCCATCTACTCCGCCCAGCTCGCCTTGCTCCAGGCGAACCTCGCCGGCTACTACCTCAACGAAGAAAAGGGTTGGATCGTAACCGAGGAGGAGCTCCAACGTTCCCTCGACTCGGCCAAATCCAAAGGCGAAGAGGTGAAAGCCTTTGTCCTCATCAACCCCGGCAACCCCACGGGTCAGGTCTTAGACGAGTCCAGCATCGCCGTGATCGTAAAGTTCTGCGCCGCGAACCGCCTCGTCCTCCTGGCCGACGAGGTCTACCAGGAGAACGTCTACGACCGGTCCGCCAAGAAGTTCACCTCCTGCAAGAAGGTCGCCATGGACCTCGGGCTCCTGGACCCCGACGCCGACACGCAGCTGGAGCTCGTTTCGTTCCACTCCACGTCCAAGGGGCTCATCGGGGAGTGCGGACGGCGCGGGGGCTACATGGAGCTCTCCAACATCGACCCCGACGTGGCCAAGGAGGTATACAAGCTCGCCTCCTCAGGGCTGTGCTCGGGCATCGCCGGCCAGATAATGACCAGCCTCATGGTCAACGAGCCCAAGCCCGGGGACCACAGCTACGACTCCCACCAGGCCGAGAAGGACGCCATCTACTCGAGCCTGAAGCGGCGCGCGAAGCTCGTCGTCTCCGGGCTCAACTCCATCGAGGGGTTCTCCTGCCAGGAGGCCGAGGGGGCAATGTACTGCTTCCCCTCTGTGGAAATGCCGCCGAGGGCAGTCGAGGCGGCCGAGAAGGAGGGGACCACGGCGGACTCGCTCTACGCCGTTAGTCTGCTGCGCCGCACGGGAATATGCGTCGTGCCCGCCAGCGGATTCGGACAGAAGAAGGGGAGGTACGGATTCAGGACGACCTTCCTGCCGCCGGAGGAGGAGATGGAACAGGCGGTGGGACTTTTTAAGATGCATCACGAGGAGTTTTTGGAGAAGTATAAGTGAGAGGAGAGGTGAGGTGAGGTGAAGAGAGGTGAGGTGAGGTGAGGTGAGAGGAGAGAGGAGAGGTGAGGAGAGGTGAGAGGTGAGAGGAGAGAGGAGAGAGGAGAGTGAGGGGATGAAAATGGAAGGGATGAAAATGAAAAATGGAAGTGATTTGGAAATGAAAATGTCGGGATGGAAATGTCAGGTGCTCTCAGTGAGATTAAAAAAAGCCGTAGTTACCTTACTTTCGTAGATTCTTCGGGAAAAATTATCTATCTCCTATAATACCCCC
>ERZ651776.3060-NODE-3060-length-17270-cov-2.637992_pt1 | contig 17270 bp, 15 predicted proteins | sample MGYA00514761_ERZ651776 | MGnify/ENA metagenome assembly ERZ651776 | reverse complement strand
TATGGGTCTCCAAAGCATTCAATATTTCAGGAAGGTCACCTTCAAACTGAACATCCACAACTGCACCAATTACCTGCGTAATCTTTCCTAAATTTTTAGCCATATCAATCTCCAAAAATCAAAGCGCTTCTGCGCCTGAAATAATTTCAATGAGTTCGTTTGTGATGGCCGCCTGTCGCGACCTATTGTACTTAATCGTTAATTTCTCAATCATATCACCAGCGTTCCGTGTTGCATTATCCATCGCCGACATCCTAGCCCCTTGCTCTGAAGCTGCATTTTCTAAAAGTGCTGTAAAAATCTGCGTCGTAATTGATCGTGGTAATAAGTCCTCTAAAATCTCACTTTTTTCTGGTTCATATTCATATGATCCAACTCCGATATCTGTTTGATCGAGAGAAGCCGGGATAAGTCTATGCTCAGTGGGGTTTTGTACTAGAACCGATTGAAACCTTGAGTAAAATAAAATTGCAGTATCAAACTTTTTACTATTAAAATCTGAAAGCACCCCTTTTGATATACGCAGAGCAATCTCATACGACAAAGTTTTTACCTCAGAAAGGTCAAAATGACCAACAAAGTGACTTCCAAACTCCCTAGAAAGTTGTTCTCGACCTTTCTTACCTACTGTAAAAATCTGAACTTCGTCCCCGTTTTTTATTAAATTGGCAATCTTACTCTTGGCCAACTTGACGATTGAAGAGTTAAACCCCCCACAGAGTCCTCTCTCTGACGTCGCAACTATCAAAAGATACGTCTTGGGGTTGGCTCGACCAGTTAGTAATTGTGGCGAGCCTTCGTTCAATTCCATACCTCCAGCCAAATTATTGATCACAGCGTTCATCCTCTCTGCGTATGGTCTGCCGGCCTCGGCTGATTCTTGTGCCCTTCGCAGTTTGGCTGCTGCAACCATTTGCATAGCTTTCGTAATTTTACGAGTCGACTTTACACTTTCAATTCGGTTTTTTAGGTCTTTAAGGTTTGGCATTTAACCTATTCCCATTTATTAAATTCGTACCTGAACTATGCAAAACTTGTTGTAAACTTTTCAAGTTCTGCTTTGATTTTATCTTCAAGGTCCCCATCCACCTTACGATCATTTTTTGTCAGATCATCCAGTAAATCCTTACAGCTTATTCTCAAATGTTGCAAAAGGCCCATTTCATATTTTGTTACATCCTTCACTTCTATCTTATCAAGGTAACCTTTAGTTCCTGCGTAGATTACAATCACTTGCTCAGCATTAGTTAACGGAGAGTACTGAGGTTGTTTCAACAATTCCGTTAGTCTAGCTCCTCTATTTAAAAGAGCTTGCGTAGAATCATCAAGGTCCGAACCAAACTGGGCGAAAGCTGCCATCTCTCTATATGACGCCAACTCTAGTTTGACCGAACCAGCTACTGATTTCATCGCCTTGGTTTGAGCTGAAGAGCCAACACGAGATACTGATAAACCTGTGTTTACGGCCGGTCTTATACCCTGATAGAAAAGTTCTGTTTCGAGAAAAATCTGTCCATCTGTAATTGATATCACATTGGTTGGGATAAAAGCAGAAACATCTCCACCCTGCGTTTCAATAATAGGGAGAGCAGTAAGTGAACCAGCTCCTTGCTCGTCGTTTAGCTTTGCAGATCTTTCCAATAACCGCGAATGCAAATAGAAAACATCACCAGGATAAGCCTCTCGACCTGGTGGACGCCGCAACAACAGTGACATCTGTCTGTATGCTACAGCTTGCTTAGAAAGATCGTCATATATAATTAATGCATGACGACCATTATCCCTAAAATATTCAGCCATCGATGTTGCAGAATATGGAGCTAGAAACTGCATTGGTGCTGGCTCAGATGCAGTTGAAGCAACTACAATAGAATATTTAATAGCCCCAGTTTCTTCCAATTTTTTAACAAGCTGTGCAACGGTTGACCGCTTTTGTCCAATTGCCACATAAACACAATAGAGTTTCTTTGACTCATCCTTACCTGCGGCTTCATTAGAGGCTTTTTGATTTAAAATCGCATCCAACGCAACTGCAGTTTTACCAGTCTGCCTATCTCCAATTATCAACTCCCTTTGCCCTCGACCAATAGGAATTAATGAGTCTACCGATTTAATACCAGTTGCCATTGGCTCATGCACCGATTTTCTAGGTATAATACCAGGAGCTTTGACATCAGCCACTGATCGTTGGGTCGTCTCAATTGGGCCTTTTCCGTCAATAGGGTTTCCAAGACCATCTACTACTCTTCCCAGTAACGCTTCACCCACAGGAACATCCACAATTGATTTCGTCCTCTTAACCAAATCTCCCTCTTTAATATCCCTATCCGATCCGAAGATAACCACGCCAACATTATCAACTTCGAGATTGAGTGCCATGCCCCTAATACTACCAGGGAACTCGACCATTTCGCCAGCCTGAACACTATCCAATCCATAAACTCTGGCGATACCATCACCCACTGAAAGCACACGACCGACTTCGGACACTTCAGCTTCTTTACCAAAATTCTTAATCTGGTCTTTTAAGATCGCCGATATCTCTGATGCTTGAATACTCATCAGTTTACCTCTTTCATGATGTTTTGTAATTTCACTAGTTTTGATTTTATCGTGGTATCTATCATTCTTGAACCTATTTTTACTATCATCCCACCAATAAGGGATTTATCTAATTTTGCACGCACAAAAGCCTTCTTATTTAAAATTTTACTAACTGCCTGCTCCAGTTTACCGATTTGGTCTTTATTTAAAGTCTCTGCAGAAATCACCTCTACGCCAATTTCGTCTCGCTCATTTTCTAAAAGTGAACCGATATCATCAACGAGACGTGGCACTATTGAGACCCTACCTTTTCTAGCCATTAACTGCAAAAGACTATCAGTATTTCTATGTAATTTTATTTTTTTTGCAACGGCACTAACTGCCTGGGCCTGGGCCTCACGCTTAATTATTGGAGACACTATCATTTTCTTAAAATCGTCACTCACGTCAATGAGCTCAGCAAGTTTACTAACATCTTTCGTAAGCACCTTGAGTTGCCCCTCTTCCCTGAACAAGTTAAACAGAGCAGTCGCGTATCTACCAGGAACACCGGAGGTTAATGATAATGTCTCAGACATCGAAATCCTTCCAAAATCTTTTTGGTTCGGCCAACACCCAAAATAGGCAAACACAACACAAAAAACTTTCTAGCGAGTGCATACCAGAGCACTTCGTTACATGCAAGATATGCTTTTAATATATTTCATCAGCAGCAAAGCTTTGAAAATTATTAGAGTTGAGCCTGATAAAGCTCTTATTCTTGAAATTTAGTAGTTCTTGGTAATTCTAAATAAATTTTAAATTGGCTTTGGATTACTAAGGTCATCTAAAACAATTAACGGTTTGGTGACAGTAATACCTGAAAGTGGCCTTGTTAGGGCGTAAATTTGTTTACTAGCTTCTAGCAAAATTATCCCAGCTCCAAAACGCGAACCAAACCTTTCTCCTAATTCTTCCAAAAACCTACCAGTTTTAAGTAAATGTAGGCGTTCAGAAGGGGGTGCGTACAATGCCGTTAAATGATGCTCAATTTTAAAACGATTAGCCCTGAGCTGATTCGTTAGCTGCCTGATGGAATATGGTCTGCCCTGCCCAAAAGGTGTACCCTCACTTCGAGCCCATAAACCACTTCGATTTGGAACTACAAAAATAACCTTTGCAGATGGTGATAGTACTCGCCAGATTTCTTGAAGCAGGTCTTTTAACTTTTCAGAAGTTTCCAATCCGTGCAAAATTATGAGCCGCTCTATGCTGCCTGACGCAATTGGCCAATAAGTTTCTTCCACAAGTGCACTGAAATTGTTCTTTGCCGATGGCCACCGCATCACACCCTGCTGACCAGGCATTAAACATACAATCTGATTAGGTTGATCCAAAAAAATTGAAAGGAGTGGTGGTGTGAAACCAAATCCAACAATTGGTCCATTGAATGGTTGCTTCCAAAGTTTCTGCACACTTTCTTGAAGCTTGTGCCTTGTAAACTGACCCAACCGCGTATGATAATAAAAATCATTTAAAGTATTAACATCTAAATGCATTGCATATAACTAGATTTTGCTGCATTACTAATATAATTTTTTTGTTCAAGTAACCCTCCTAAATTTAGTTCGAGAATGTCAATAGAAATCGTCATAGTTCCATGCCTCAGCGATAATTATGCATACATAATACACGATGAAGCTTCTAACAAAACAACTTTAGTTGATGCACCAGAATTTTATTCAGTAACTGACTGCTTGGAAAAAAGAAATTGGAATTTAGATAACATTCTAATTACTCACCACCATCAAGACCATATCGATGGTATTCCTCAGCTAAGGGATCGTTACAACCCCACCATTTTTGGTGCAGAGCAAGACTTGGGTAGATTACCAAAACTTGACGTCACGTTGACAGATAAAGATAAATTTTCTGTGAGTAATATAATTTTTAAATGCCTGGAGGTTCCAGGGCACACCATAGGTCATCTAGCATTTTATTGTGCATCTGAAAAACTTATTTTCACTGGGGATTCACTCATGAGCTTAGGTTGTGGGCGACTATTCGAGGGGACAGCTGAGCAAATGTTAACTAGTCTAAACCTAATAAGCATCTTACCTCCCGATACAGCCATTTATTCGGGACACGAATATGCTAATCAAAACGCAAAGTTTGCTTTAACCGTTGATCCAAAAAATTTGGACTTAATTGCCCGTGCCGATAGAATTTCTCGTAACATGAAATCTAACTTTTCAAATGTTCCCGTCACTTTAGTCGAAGAACAAAAAACCAACCCATTCCTGAGATCCGCTAATAAGGAAATTCAGTCTCAGATCGGTTTAGAAAACAAAGATACCCTAGAAGTTTTCACAAAGCTGAGGGAAATGAGGGATAATTTTTAAGCGCCTTAAACCCATAAATACTTGGCTTAACACATAATAGAAGAAAAAAATTTGAAGAATTTTAAAAAAAATACTTGAACATTTATTAAAACGACTGATTTGGTATGTATAATGTATTACAATGAGAAATGATAAAGAAAAAACAAAACAACTGAGGTCAAAATGCCATCTTTTTCCAATTCGCTAGAAACAAGTATTCACAAAGCTTTAACTCTTGCAAATAGTCGAAAACATGAACTAGCAACACTAGAACATCTTTTACTAGCACTTTTGACCGAAGTGGACGCAATGCGCGTTTTAAACGCATGCGATGTTGACATCGAGAAACTAGAAGCGGCAATAGTCAAATATTTAGACTCAGACCTTGAAAGTTTGATATCACAAGTGGAAGGGGCCGAGGCGGTACCTACCACTGGATTTCAAAGAGTAATTCAAAGAGCGGCTATTCATGTTCAAAGTTCTGGGCGTAGTGAAGTTACGGGTGCAAATGTTTTGGTTGCTATTTTTGCAGAAAGAGAGAGCCATGCTGCTTTCTTTTTACAAGAGCAAGACATGACCCGATACGATGCAGTCAACTTTATAGCTCACGGTGTTGCAAAAAACCCAAAATTCGTTGAAACACGGCCAATATCGGGAAGCGATCAACCACAAGAGACGGCCGACGAAAAAGTAGAAGACAAAGAATCAGCCCTTCAAAAATATTGTGTGAATCTTAATATTAAGTCTGAACAAGGTGAAATCGATCCGCTGATTGGTCGCGACCATGAGGTTGAAAGATGTATTCAGATACTTTGCCGCCGTAGGAAAAATAACCCAATTTTAGTTGGAGATCCAGGAGTCGGAAAAACGGCAATAGCAGAGGGGCTGGCTAGAAAAATTATTAAAAATGAAGTTCCAAAAGTTTTAAACAAAACTACAATTTATTCTCTTGATCTTGGTTCATTGTTAGCTGGCACAAGATACCGCGGTGACTTTGAGGAGCGGCTAAAAGCGGTGATGAAAGAACTTGAGTCAACAGATAATTCAGTACTATTCATTGACGAAATTCATACAGTTATCGGGGCAGGTGCAACGTCTGGTGGTGCCATGGACGCATCTAATCTATTAAAACCATCACTCCAAAGTGGGAAACTTAAATGCATGGGTTCAACGACATACAAAGAGTTTAGGCAACATTTTGAAAAAGATCGAGCACTAGCTAGAAGGTTCCAAAAAATTGATGTCAGTGAACCATCCATCGATGATTCAGTAAAAATATTAAACGGTCTAAAACCTTATTTTGAGGAGCATCACGAAATAAGATTCACTAATGAGGCAATAAAGACCGCGGTTGATCTTTCAGCACGTTACATCCATGATAGGAAATTACCCGATAAAGCAATCGATGTTATCGATGAGGCTGGAGCAGCTCAGATGATTCTTTCTGAGAGTCGAAGAAGAAAAACAATTGGTGTTAAAGAAATAGAAGAAGTAGTAGCAAAAATAGCTAGAATACCGCCCAAAAATGTATCAAAGAATGATACTCAGATATTACGAGATCTAGAAAAGTCTCTCAAACGAGTTGTGTTCGGACAAAATGTTGCCATAGAGTCGTTAGCTTCTGCAATAAAGCTCTCGAGAGCAGGATTGAGAGAACCCGAGAAGCCAATCGGTAATTATCTATTTGCGGGGCCCACTGGTGTGGGTAAAACAGAAGTTGCCAAACAATTAGCAGATACCTTGGGAATCGAACTACTGCGATTTGATATGTCAGAATATATGGAAAAGCATGCGATATCTCGATTAATAGGAGCTCCACCGGGCTATGTTGGCTTTGACCAAGGTGGAATGCTTACGGATAAAGTTGATCAACATCCATTTTGTGTTTTGTTATTGGACGAAATAGAAAAAGCCCATCCAGACGTTTTTAATATATTACTTCAAGTGATGGATCACGGGAAGCTCACGGATCATAATGGACGGACCGTAGACTTCAGGAACGTTATTCTCATTATGACATCTAACGCAGGAGCTAGTGAACAAGCGAAAGAAGCAATTGGTTTTGGAAGGACAAAAAGAGAGGGCGAGGACAAAGCAGCGATAGAAAAAATATTTAATCCTGAGTTTCGAAATAGGTTAGATGCAGTAATAAGTTTTGATAATCTGCCAATGGAAACAATACTACAAGTAGTAGACAAATTTATACTCCAGCTAGAGGCTCAATTGATGGACCGAAATGTAACTATTGAATTGACAAAATCGGCAGGAGAGTGGATTGCAAACAAAGGTTACGACAACAAAATGGGAGCCCGACCACTATCAAGAGTAATCCAAGAACATATTAAGAAACCCCTTGCTGAAGACCTTCTATTCGGGAAATTAGCAAAAGGAGGAATCGTAAAGGTTACAACAAAAAATGGAAAACTAGAGCTAGAAATAAAAAGTCACGAAAAGATAAAGATTTCGTCAAAACGACCACCGCTGCTGCCAGCAAACTAGAAATATTTTATTTCTCCGTTAGTTTTAATTCGATGCGCCGGTTGCGTGCTAGTGATTTAAGTGAAGTGCCTGAGTCAATAGGTTGAAACTGGCCAAAACCCGTAGCGGCGAGCCTATAAGAGGGAACCCCCTCTGAGCGAATTAAATATTTAACAACTGATAATGATCTTGCTTGGCTTAATGCCCAGTTATCAGAGAACTCACTTGTCTTGGCTAACGGAAGAACATCAGTATGTCCGTCCACCCTCAAGATCCAGTTAATCTGTGGCGGTATATCAACAGCAACCTCTCGAATTACCTGTGCCACCTCACCTAACTGTAATTGTCCTTCAACCCCCAATGTAGCCGAACCTGGCTGAAACAAGACTTCTGATGCAAAAACAAATCTATCTCCAACAATTTCAATTCCAGGTTTTTCCCCAAGTATGGCGCGTAATCTTCCAAAAAATTCTGATCGATAGCTTTTTAAATCGTTAGCTTCTAACTTTAATTTTTCTACCTCTTTTGCCTCTAACTCCGCTCTTTTTCTTTGTTCAGAGGCGACCCTTGCGAGAGCCGAATTTAAGCGGCTGCCCAGTAGCTTGATCTGTACATTCTTTTGCTCATCGTTAACTTCTGACTTATCTAGAGTAGTTTCTAATTGAGAAAGCTTTTCAGTCAATGCCGCTGATATTAAATTTAAGCGTTCTACTTCTAATAATGAGGCTCTAGTTAAACCTTCTTCCTCCATTAATTGAACTCTAGCCTCTCTCAAAGCAATTTGTTTGAGCTCCAACGCCTGTTCAACTGAGTCATTTGCCCTAACTAATTGTTTATTCTTTTCTTTTAATGCTGCTTGGACTGCCCTTGCAGAGGCTAATAATTCTAAAGTTTTAAGAGCCTTTTTTCGTTCTGCCTCCAGGGTCAGAGTTAGTAAACCAAGTTCTTCAGTATTAAGACTAAGTTTTGCTTTAAGATTTTCAATAGCAGTTCTTTCTAAAACACTATTCTTCTCCACCTGTATTAATTTAGTGGTTTTTTCAATTAACTCTCCTGTTTTTTGCATAATAATCATTTCTTGATCATTAGTTTTCTTAACTAAGTTATTGTTTAAGTTATCTAAAGTTTTTTGATCACTCCTCAAATCTAAAACTAACAGTTCTAACGCATCGGCTCTTGCGGCAGCTAACCTAGCTGATTGAACTTTTTCATCAAATTCCTCTCTAGCGTTACTTAAAGCAAGTTTAACCAATTCATTTTCACTTTTAAATTGTACAATTTGTTTTTTTGATTGATCCAAACTTTCAGCCAATTTCATATTTCTTAAAAGTAGCCCTGCTACCTGAGTTTGAAATGTTTGAACTTTTTCACTTGATACTTTAAATTTGGCCCTCAATGCTGATAATAGTGCAATTCTTTCCTTTGAAGCAGCATCAATTTGTATAACCTTTTTTTGAAGCTGCATTTGCTTTTTTTGCAGTAAAGAAAATGCAGCTGTCTTAGTTAATAGTTGATCCTGAATACTTTCTAATTGAGACGTAAGACCCGTAAAACTTGACTTTAAGGCTGCTAAATTTTGAGCTTTCAATATAAGCTGTTGGTCTAATTTCTGATTTTTGAGTTTCTGTAGGTTAAATTTTTCTTCGGTTAAATTGAGAACTCTAAGTCTTTCTTCATAACGAGCATCTAATTGTGCCAATTTTGAACGCTCTAGACCTAAGTCATTTTTGATTTGTATTAATTCTGTGTTCAAAAAGGCTAATTCAGAATTCTGGCCCGTAATAGTATCTCTTAATATTGATTGCACTATCATAAATATTGATAGTACAAACATAAGGACTAACAAAATAGCTGTCATGGCATCAACAAAACCAGGCCAAATGTTAGCTGAGAATCTAGCTCCTGACCTACGAATTAGTGCCATTTTGAAACCCTATTCTTTAAACCGTTGAGACTCTGCAAGTTGCAAAATAGCATTACTTAACTCTACAATATCCGACCTAAGTTCAGCTAACGTATCTTGGCGTCCAGCGTTTAATTCCTCATAGATTCTTGCTAATTGGATATCAATGTTTCGAAGCCTAGACTGAGATTCAAAATCTGAGCTCGAAGCATCATCCGCTTTATCAGTTAAGATACTGACAAGCTCAGCGTGACTTAGAAGTAATGCTTCGAGAGATTTGCTATTTAAAGCTGTTTGTGCCGAACTACCTCCAGGACTTGAGGCTCCAGCAGTTGCCATTTTAGCAATAACATCGACTAATTCCTCTATCTGTTTATCAGTCCTCTGTTTTTCAATTTCCCCCTGCTCAATTAAGTTTTTAAGGCTATCAATTTGAAGGTTAGTGTGTTCAATTAAATCCAAAGTCGAAGTTTCAGTATCTTGAGCAGAATCATCGCCCGTTGAAAAAACACTCACCCGCGTAAAAGACGAAATCCACTCTTCTAACTCCATGTAGAAACGATTTTGGCCATGACCCGAGAATAGTTCTAACAATCCAACCACAAGACTACCCGCTAACCCGAGTAAGGAAGAGGCAAAGGCTGTCCCCATTCCGCCCAGCTGGGTTTCTAGCCCACTCATGAGCTTGTCAAAGACCTCTATTGCAGTTTGTCCCTCCTTGGGTGCTAGCGTTCTTATTGTTTCAACTACCGCAGGAACAGTCGTAGCAAGCCCATAAAAAGTTCCAAGAAGGCCCAAAAAAATTAATAAATTTATGATGTAGCGCGTAATATCTCGAGCTTCATCTAACCTGGTGGCAACAGAATCTAAAATTGATCGAGCTGAAGTGGCATTCAACGCAGTCCTAGTTCGACTGTCTTTTAATAAAGATGCTAGAGGTAAAAGTAATCTGGGGGGTTCAGCAAATTCATAACCTGAGCGGTCTAATGCAAAGCCCTCAATCCAGCTAACGGAACGAGCAATCGATATAATTTGAAAGAAACAAGCACAAATTCCCAAGCCAAAAACACCTACTATTATGCCATTTAAATAAGGAGCTGCCAAGAATAGTGGAGATATGGTTGGAAACATTAAATAAGCCCCTATAAAAACGAAAATAAGGACTAAAACCATAAGAAATGTTGGTCGCGTAGGCTGGCTAAACTCAAGCACTGATGACTTTCGCAGGGAACTACTCGTGCTCATAATCAAAACTCCATAACAAAGGTTAGGTTTGCAGACGCTCCAACTTTCTTACAAAAGTTAAACATTATAATTATTATCTAACAAGTTTATGTTGAAATAAAAATAAAAAAAAATTAGGGGATGTATGACTTTATTTTTAAAAAAGGATTCTTGCATGGTATTTTTCTTTCACGATATCCCAAAAAAACGAATTTCAAAATTGATTACTAAAATGGGCATACTTAAGTGGGCATACATTGATTACTAAAATGCGCATACTGGGTGCAGTAATTTTTGCTGCTTTAATTTTGTGGAGTATCTTTTGGTGGCACACAGCTCAAAATACGAAGAAGTCGGTTGATGATTGGTTTGGTCAACAATCAGTCGATCAAGACCTTGAGTACAACAAGGTTTCCATTTCTGGATTTCCCAATCGGCTAGATCTAACAATTAAAAATGGAACTATTAATAGTTATAAAGGTAAATTCTTAATCTCAGCAAACGTAATCCAATTCCTAACTTTGCTATATGATAAAGATTTTATTATCAGCGTTATTCAACCTCCAATTGATATAACATATAAAAATCAATATTTTAGAGTTGAGAGTGGTTTACTGAAATCAAGTTTTAATTTTAGTGAAGAAAAGGAACTCCATAAAATAGTGACGGAAGGGTCAAATTTAAGGCTGCTTGATACAAAAAAAAATAACTGGGGATTGAAGAAGTTACTGTTCGCGAGTGAAAAAGATATAACTGCTCTTGCACCAACCTTTAGGTCTCATCTTACGCTAGATAATATAACTATCCCAAAAAGCTATTCAGGTTCTTACAACAATAACGACTTAATTGTTCCGATAATTAAAAAAATTTCTGTTGATAGCATAATTAATTTTTCAAAAGATTTTTATAAAATGCCATCTTCTAATAAAATATTACAAATTAACAATATAATAATCACGATTGATTGGGGGTTCTTAACATCAATACTTACAGGCGATGTGAAGCTTTCCAAAAACAACTTACTTAATGGCTCATTCAAAATTGAAGTTTCAAATTGGCGAGACTTACTCAGAATTATACAAAAAGAAAAACTTTTAGATAAAAAATTATTTAAAACCATAAAAGCAGGTCTGACTTTCATTGCGAGTCAAGCTACAAATAGAGGCCAATCAGTAATAATTCCACTCACGGTGAAGAATAATTTTATATTTTTAGGTCCGATAATAGTTGGCAAAATAGATGACAAGCTTTTCATGTAAGCCAATTTAAATCATTTAAAATTTGGTCTTCTATAGATTTGATGCTCTCAATTTTTTTCACGACCAAAGTTTGGCTCATCAGTATCTTGCCCTGCATCAAGGATCCGTCTTCGAACCAGTCGCGTCCTTGTAAAGTAGTCAAAGAGAAGGTCGCCATCGCCTCGCCTAACTGCTCGTTGTAAAGCTGTTAATTCTTCAGTAAAGCGCCCCAGAATTTCCAGTGATGCATCTTTATTATTTAAAAATACATCTCGCCACATAGTTGGATCTGAAGCCGCTATACGCGTGAAGTCTCTAAACCCAGCAGCAGAGTAATTAATTACTTCAGATTTTGTTACGTTAGCCAAATCATCAGCAACCCCGACCATCGTATAGGCAATCAAATGCGGTACATGGGAGGTAACGGCCAAAACAAGATCATGATGCTCAGCCTCCATTATATCTACTTTAGCACCTAAACCTTCCCAAAACTTACGCAAACGATTCAATGGTTCAAGAGGGGTCTTTTTTAGAGGTGTGAGCAGACACCAACGATTATCAAACAAGGTAGAAAAACCAGAATCAGGTCCCGAATGTTCGGTTCCAGCCAAAGGGTGGCCAGGTATGAAGTTGATTCCCTTTGGAAGTAATGGTGTTACATTAGCTATAACTTCAACTTTTACAGAACCAACATCTGTTAGAGTAACTCCTGGCTCTAAGGTAGAGGCAAATTCTTTCACCACTGAAGCCATTGCGCCAACCGGAACGCAAAGCACTACAAGGTCAGCTCCATCAACGGTTTCGACCGAACTCTCAAACACTTCACATATACCCAACTGGACTGCCTTTGTTCTTGTCTCAAATGACCTAGAAGTTCCGGTAATCCTTACATTACTATTTTCTCGCCGCAATGATAGGGCAATAGACGATGAAATAAGTCCTAAACCAATCAAGGCAACGTGTTTATATGGCATTTCTTTGTTCCTGAAATTTTGTAAGAACTTTTATAACTTCCTCACAGTCTGTGGAGGTTCCGACTGAAATTCGAAGACTCGACTCTAATCCGTAATTACTTACATTTCGGACTATTATACCGTTTATATTTAAAAACTGATCAGCAGAATTCGCTGTGTGCCTATCCAAAAACTGTAAGAGTAAAAAGTTAGCAAAGGAAGGGTCACATGGGATATTAATTTTTCTAAGTTCTAAAGAGAAATTTTCCCTGAGTATCTGATTATCTTCTCGGCATTTTTTGACATATTCAGTATCTTTTATTGCTTCTAAAGCCGTAACTTGAGCGGCTGACGAAAGATTAAATGGGCCCTTAACTCGATTTAATGCGTCGATGACATTTCTTGGTCCGTACCCCCAACCCACTCTTAAAGAACCTAGCCCATAGATTTTTGAAAAAGTTCGAGTAATGAACACATTGTTTTTTGTCTCTGCAAGCCGCAATCCTGCGTCAAAATCTTTTATATATTCCGCATAAGCTCCATCCAAAACTAATAAAGTATGTTCCGGAATACTATCAGCTAACAAACTTATTTTGTTACTATCAATAAACGTTCCAGTTGGGTTATTAGGATTTGCAAGAAAAATTAACTTTGTTTTTTCGGTACAAGCTTTAATAATGGCAGAAATATTCGCGTGACGTTTCATCTCTGGGACTTCAATGGGATTTGCGCCTACCGCAAGAGCTGAAATACGATACATTGCGAATCCATGCTCAGTATGGATTACTTCATCATCTCGACCAGCATAGCATTGACAAAGAAAATGTATTATTTCATCAGAACCTGCACCACATATTATTTTATTTGAGTCGATACCCATTACTTCGGCTATCGAGTTGCGTAAATCATTATGCGAACTGTCGGGGTAAACAGCAAGAGAGTCTTTTGCCCCTAAAAAAGCCTGTATTGCCTTGGCGCTTGGCCCATAGGGGTTTTCATTTGCACTTAACTTTATATGCTGATCAACTCCCTTAGATTTACCTTTTCCACCAATATAAATTGGTACACGCAATATCCCAGGTTTCGGTATAATTTTACTTTCAGTAGTTTTCAAAGGTAGCTCCATTACTTCAGATGCTCAACTAAACGTACACCATAAAAAGATCCAGTAAATTAATAGGAATGGTACGTCTTAATAGAAGCTTTGAGGGTCGACATCAACAAGTATTCTAACGGATTTTTGGGTTACCACTCCGGCTATCAATTTGCGAAGCATCAAATGTATATTTTTCTTTTTTCGACATTTTATCAATAACCGTACTCGAAACCTGTCTCTAATCTTTCCAACTGGAGCTAAAGCTGGACCAAAAATTTGTGTGTCCCAAGAATGTGATTTTGTCCAGGCCCTCGCTAGTTCATGACCCATATTAAAGAGCTCTTTTTCATTTGGTCCTGAAAGTACCAATGCTACTAACTTTCCAAAGGGAGGAGCTTCTGCTTGTTGTCGGGTAGCCGACTCAAGATCCCAAAAAGCCTCATCATTACCTGCAGCGATAGCCATAATTACAGGATGTTCAGGTGCATAAGTCTGCAGAAAAGCTTTTCCCCGCTTTTTATCTCTTCCTGCTCGTCCAGAAACCTGCCGAAGAGACTGAAACGTTTTTTCAGCAGCACGCAGGTCACTTCCCTGCAAACCTAAATCAGCATCAATTACGCCAACAAGAGTAATATTTGGGAAATTATGACCTTTCGAAACTAATTGTGTTCCTACAATAATATCAATGTCCCCAGAGGCTAATCCGGAAAATTTCTCCTGCAATTGTTCAATATTTTCAATACTATCTGAGGATAATATACCCACTCTCGCTTCAGGAAATAAATTTTTACATTCTTCTGCTACTTTTTCAACACCCGGACCGACGGCTTTAAGTTTCCCCTCCGTATTACATTTTGGGCAGTTTAAGGGAATATCCATTCTATCACCACATTGATGGCAAACAAGCTTCTTCTTAAAAAGGTGTTGGACTAATCGGGAGTCACAAGATTTACATCCAATTTGAAAACCACAAGCTGAGCATATTGTGATTGGAGCATAGCCACGCCTATTTAAAAAAAGCAGACTTTGTTCACCCTTATCAATCCTCATTTTTATTTCGTGGCTTAACTTTGGTGAGATAAAAGTCCCTGTTGGCATATTGATATCTCGTAAATCCAGAACCTCAATATCTGGTAAAATTGCTTTGCCATAACGCTCAGCTAAATCTATTCTACCGTATTTCCCACTCTTTGAGTTAACATAGGTTTCAAGGCTGGGAGTTGCCGATGCAAGAATAACTTGTGCCCCTGAAAGGGATGCGCGCATTACAGCCATATCCCGTGCATGATAACAGACACCATCTTCTTGTTTGTAGGAACCATCATGCTCTTCATCGACAACAATTAGGCCCAAATTAGAAAACGGCAAAAATAGTGATGATCGAGCTCCTATAACCAACTGAATGCTATTATTTGTTACCGCGTGGTAAAGACGAAGTCTTTCTTTAGGTGAAACACCTGAATGCCATTCACCTGGCTCTACTTTGAAACGATCATAAACTCTTCTCACAAAATCAATTGAAAGCGCAATTTCGGGAATAAGTACAAGAACTTGTTTTCCTATGATTAGGGCCTCAGACACTGCATCTAGATAAACTTCTGTCTTACCAGAACCAGTAACACCCCTTAATAAAGTTGTAGAATATGTTTGCTTACGAACTAACTCTCTAAGCTGACTTGAGGCAGATTTTTGAGAAATAGAAAGGGTGTTGCTAAACTTTCCAACAAATTTTTGATATGGATTAAACTCAGTTCTCCATTGCACTTTTATATTACCTAGCTGAGTTAATTCATTAATCAGTTGAGGACTAATATCGAGCGACGAAGTTAATTCTTTCATTGAAAACAGTTGTTCTGGTGCTTTCTTGAGGAACTCAACAATTTTTTGGCGTTTTGGAGTATTAGTCTCTAACTTCAAATCACTAGCATTATAAAATTTTTTGCCTTTAGGCGGACGAATCAAATTTTGAGCACACAGTGAAAGTTTAAATACTTTATTGAGTGGGTTTACGGTATAGTTTGCAAGCTGATTAAGAAATTTTCTTAACTCTGAAGTCATAGGGGGTATCTCAATAACACGTGCAATATATTTTAATCTGTTGTTATCAATTTTTATAGAGCTACTACCCCACACTACCCCAACGCAATAGCGTGATCCAATAGGGATCTCAACAAATTGACCAACAGAAATAGAATCAAATGGCACAAGATAACTGAGTAATCCTTCGTTGATTGGTTGGTCTGTCAAAATACTGACAATTTCTTCTTTTTTAAAAATATTTTTTTCCATTGGACCGTCTTATTCCGGTTTAATTTGTGGCTTTCCATATAGCCACATATTGGTTTAAGGTGCTATTAAGAATAAAAACAGTGTGATTACAACTTATGAAAGAAAAACATGAAATTTTTTTTAGATTCTGCTGATGTCTCCGAAATAAAAGACTTGTATTCAACGGGTATGGTTGATGGAGTAACTACAAACCCATCACTGATATTAAAATCTGGTCGAAATATCCACACAGTGACAAAAGAAATTTGTATGATTGTAGATGGCCCAGTTAGCTCAGAAGTAACTGCTCTAGAAACAATAGATATGTTACAACAGGCTGAAAAATTGATTGCTATAGCAAAAAATATTGTAATAAAAGTACCATTAACATGGAATGGCCTACTAGCATGCAAAAAACTTACCGATAAAGGCATTATGGTAAATGTTACCTTATGCTTTTCCGCAAACCAAGCATTATTGGCAGCAAAAGCTGGTGCCACATTTATTAGCCCTTTTATTGGTCGGCTTGACGATATTAATCTAGATGGTATCGCTTTACTTGAAGAAATTAGAATAATCTACGATAATTATGATATAAAAACAGAAATACTTGCAGCCTCTATAAGGACCCCTAACCATCTTACTCAAAGTGCTATAGCGGGGGCAGATATCGCAACTATCCCACCAAGCACTTTTAGAGATTTAATTAAACACCCTTTAACAGATAAGGGTCTAGAAACCTTTTCACGTGATTGGGAGAAAACTGGTCAAAATATTTAATAAATTTTTATAAGCTGAATATGGGGACTGTATGACAACCAAAAACAAAATGGTCTCTCAAAAGGTGCAGCTATTGATTGAAAACTGGTTGTCCTACTCTCAGAAAATTCGAGGTAATCAAGAAAATACAATAAAAGCGTATCGACGGGACGTTCAAAAATTTTTGATATATCTTTCACATTATTATGAAAATGAAGTTGATGCGGCAACCAAGTTATTATCTACGGCTATTGAACCTATAATGTTAGTGTTTATTGGGTTAGTGGTGGGTTTTTTGGCTTTGTCTATTATAACGCCGATATATGATATTACCGGAAGCATCAATCAATGATCGTGGGTTGATGAAACAAAGAAGAGGCGAGTCGTAGTCTATCGTTCGAGAGAACAGTTTGTTGGCGCTTGTTAGCTTTTTTATTCTCAGTCGCC
>ERZ651776.3056-NODE-3056-length-17278-cov-7.326551_pt1 | contig 17278 bp, 17 predicted proteins | sample MGYA00514761_ERZ651776 | MGnify/ENA metagenome assembly ERZ651776 | reverse complement strand
CAGTGCCAGACCCAACCGCACCCGCAGTTATTGCAACGTCGTTACTTGGGAAAGTTTTCGTCGAGTCGATTGCGCCGCTTACTAGGGAGGACACTGTGACATTCGAGCCACTCACAGACATCTTCAGTTGAACGTTTTGTTGTCCTAATGACGTCTGCTGAGCACCTCGAGCTATCGAGAGAATGCTATCTCTTACAACAATCTCATCGAACCCTCCAGTGTCTGCTAACCTTCCGATTGAAACGGACATCAAGATACCGACGAGAGCAATAACAGCAATCAATTCAACAATCGTAAACCCTGCTAACCGATAATTCACTGGCGGTTTAGGACACCGAAGGCTTTTGGATTAGCTTATGGTGCTGTTCCAACCGTTATAGCACTAATGACACCAGTCGCCACGGTGTAAGTAAACTGTGCAGCATAGGCGCCTGTGGCAGCGGACTCAGGGAGATAAATCCAATCACAAGTAGCTAAGGTTGCATTGTTATCCACGGCATACCACTCAGTTCCAGCGGAAAACCGCGCATCAGCCTCTGCCAATGCATTCGCCCCAGTAGTGGCAGCAGATGTTCCTGTAATGACCGCGGGCGCTTGCGCACCCAAAGCGCCCGAGAAAATTCCCGCGCATTGGTCTAGTCCGCCGCCGCCAGCGCCACCATCTGTTGGATAACCCGAAGAATTGAGCACCAGGTCATCGGTGCCATCTTCATCCATATCGATAGGGCTGATTTTTCCACCAGTGATATACTTAGCCTTCGCCAAACCTATCGCTGACATCAAGGCGCCCCTGACGCCTTCAGCAACAGCCAATTGTGCATCATCCTGCACATCAATGAATCGCGGTAAGGCCGTTGCCGCCAATATCCCTAAGATAATAATTACAACCACCAGCTCAACAATGGTGAACCCTTTTTGATTGTCTCGGTTTAACTTAGCCATACTTACTACTCCCTGAGTTATTCCTTAAGTTTGTTCCTGTATTGAGCTCAATTCAAGGTTTGAAGTGCGCTTTTTAAACGGTTTCTGCACTTTTTTTAACGCAAGAAACACCTTCTTCTTATCGAATTTATCTACATCCTGTCTTGCATCCCTTAATTTAGCCTTCTGGGTAACAGACCGCAGCTTCACCTGCGTTGCTATCGTCCTATCATCTCTTATTATCATCACCGCGCGGCGGCTCCGAGATCCCAGATCGGCAAAAACACACCCAATGCCAAAATCAGCACGAGCACCGCAATAAACATAATGAGGATGGGCTCAATGCTTGCGGTCAATCGGCTTAAGTCGTATTCCACCTCGCCATCGTAGAAATCCGAGACCTCATCCAGCAGATCCGGCAGGCTGCCACTTTCTTCCCCTACTGCGATCATTTGAAGCACCAGCGGTAAAAAGATCTCGCTGCGCTGGGCCGTTAAATACAAGGACTCGCCGCGGGACACACCGCCGCCCATACCCGCGACTTGTTTGCCGATGTACTTATTGCCCACCACGTCCGCGACGACATTGAGCGCGGTGACGATCGGCACACCCGAGCGACCTAAAATCGCAAAGGTCTTGGCAAACCGGGCAAGGGCAATCCGCTCGAAAATACTGCCCACTAATGGCATCTTGAGCCGCAGTTGATCCCACATGAGGCCGCCCTTGGCGGTTTTGGTCCAATATTGAAAACTGCCATAGCCGATCACAATCAAACTTAATATTACCGGCCAAAAATTGACGGCAAAATCCGAGGTCGCAATCAGCGCCTTTGTTTGCCAAGGCAAATCGGCGCCCATCTTGGAAAACACGCCCGAAAACGCGGGTATCACAAACACCGTCACCACGGCCAAGGCGCCCGCCATCGCCATTAAGACAAACATCGGGTATCGGGTTGCGCTTTTTAATTGCTTGTCGGTATTGCGCTCGATCTCCATGTAGCGCCCAAGGTCTTGGAAGGCTAAATCTAAACGGCCGGTGTTTTCACCAACACGAACCAAGCTCAAAAACAAATCGTTAAACACTTTAGGGTGCTGACTCATGCCTTCGGACAAGGTATTGCCGCGCTCTAAGGATTGGATGACCGATTTCAGCACCCGGCGCATGGCAGGGTTAGACAGCGATGCCTCAAGGCCTCGGATGGCCCGATCTAATGGCAAGCCCGCTTTCGTGAGGTTGTACATTTGTCGGGAGAAGGTGATTAATTCGATCGAGGTGATTTTATCCTGAATCAGGATTTGCTTGAGCGAGCGACCACCTAATACATCGTCTTCTGCCAGCTTTAACTCGATCGGCGTGATTCGGCTGCCGAGCAGGGTGTCGGCTGCCGCATCCAGGTTCGCCGCATCGATAATGCCATCGACCAAGCCGCCGTCGATATTACGCCCCTTGTAGGCAAAAGACGCCATTAGGTGAGCCGCTCAAGGGTGAGCTCGTTATCCAGCGGGCTGTTCTCGCGTTCCGCGCTTAAACCCGGCGCGTCAGCAGATTCGCCGCCGCCTGGCTGTGAGGTGGCTGGCTCGTATGGTATCGGCTCATGGGGCGCAAGGCTTGGCGCCTCGGCCTCTTCAAACTGCTGCGCAACCCGCAGCACTTCGCTAATGGTGGTCACGCCGTTGACCGCATGCTCCAGCGCACTCACGATGAGCGGTTTAAAGCCTGGTTGCGCATTCGCCAACTGTACAAATTCTGAGGCATTGCCACGACGCAGGGCATCCGCAATATTATCTTTGATCACCAGCATCTCGTAGATGCCAATTCGGCCGCGATAACCGGTTTGATTACAGTGCGCGCAACCCGCGGAGGTTCTAATGCTGCCATTGGCAATCACATCTGGCGTTAAATAACGCTGCATCCAACTGGCTTCGATGCTGTCAGGCTGATAGGGCGTTGCGCATTCGCTGCAGAGCTTACGGACCAAGCGCTGGGCCACAATCGCCCGAAGACTGGACGCTGCCAAAAACGGTTCAACCCCCATGTCCATCAACCGCATGGCCGATGACACCGCATCGTTGGTGTGTAACGTCGAGAGCACCAAGTGCCCGGTCATGGATGCCCGCAGAGAAATCTCAGCCGTTTCAACATCCCGGATCTCACCGACCAAGATAATGTCGGGGTCTTGCCGCAGGGCCGCTCGCAGTACATTGGCAAAATCGAGCCCAATGTTGGTATTCACCTGCACCTGGTTCACCCGGGGCAACTTGTATTCCACCGGGTCTTCGGCTGTGATGATCTTTTGACCGGCCTGATTCAGCTCGTTCAACGCGCCATATAAGGTGGTGGTCTTGCCACTACCGGTCGGCCCGGTGACCAAAATCAGTCCAAAGGGCAAATGAATCATGCGCCTGAAATCTTTGAGCATGGCCGGGGACATGCCGGTTTCATCAAGGGATGTCAGCCCTGCTGTTTGATCCAAGACCCGCAGCACACAGCTTTCACCAAACTCTACCGGCATGGTCGACAGCCGGATATCGAGTTTGCGATTGCGCACGAGCAAACTAAACCGGCCGTCTTGGGGCAGGCGGCGCTCGGAGATGTTCAGCCCCGCCATCAATTTCAATCGCAGGACTAAGGCTGAACTGATGCGGCGCTCTTTCATCACCTGCTCTTGCAGAATACCGTCGACCCGCTGACGAATTCTGAGCACGCCATCATCCGGTTCGATATGAATATCCGAGGCCCGTACTTGAACCGCATCTTCAAAAATAGACTGCAGCATCTTGACCACCGGCGCGTCGTCATCCTGCAGACCGGTTTGTAGGCCCTGAAGATCGAACAAGCCTTCGGTCACCTCGCTGTCGAGTTCCTCAGCATAGGATTCGATTTCACTGGTTCGGCGATAGACCGTATCTAACGTGTCCAATAATTCACTTTCGCGGACAATCGCAATATCGATGGTTTGCTTTAACAGTAGGCACAACTCATCGTACGCAAAAATATCCAGCGGGTCAGCCATGCCCACCTGATAAACCCCCGCCTTTTCCGCGAGCACAATGGCTTTGTGGCGCCGGGCGTAACTTTCATCCAAACGGTTGATGAGCTCTAAATTAAACGGGAACTGCCGCAACCCAACAAATGGTAGGTCTAACTGTTTCGATAAAACGCGCAGTAAATCATCTTCACTGAGCGCGCCAGACTCGATCAAGACCCGCCCAAGCTTTTTGCCAGAGCCCTTTTGCTCGGCCAGAGCAGCGTCTAATTGCGATGCTGAGATCATCGCTTGCTCGACCAATAAATCGCCAATCCTGATTTTACGCGGCGCGCTCATCGGTTACCTCGCAGGCTTTTCAACCGTTGCACGTTGTATTGGTTCAGAGTGGGGTCGCCCAAGCCGTAGCGATTGGCGGTTTGGTGGGCCGAGCGAGCATCGTCTACCGAGCCCATCGCGTCCAGCGCAACCGCATAGGAAAGCCAGAGACGGCCGTTCGTTGGATCAATTTGAAGGAGCCGCTGATACATGGCGCTTGCGTCCTCCATGCGGCCCGTTTGCTGCAGCAATAGTGCGTACAATTGATAATACTCGGGGTCTTGTTCCAACATGGGCGGCAACTCCGCCAGCAGTGCCAGCGCCCGAGCCGGATCGGCGGCCATCACAAGCCTTGCAAAAAGTTTTTTATACCCGACAAAGTTCGGCGCAAGTTCCAGCCCGCGGGTTAGCACCCGCTGCGCCTGACCCGTCTCACCCCGGGCCAGCAAAATGGTGGCGAGGGTTTCTCGGCTTTGGTGGGCTTGGGGTTGGCCCTCAATAAATTCGGTGAGTAATGCAATGGCTTCGAGTATTTGCCCTTGATCGATCTGCTCTAACGCTTGCTGCACCACGGTCAAATCTTGTGCTTCGGGGGTCATCGCGCGCGCGCTGCGCAGTGCGTTATCCGCGGGGCCCTCGGACATGGCGGTTGATTGAGGGTCGATAAGCCGCCTGCTTCCCTCGACTGACGGGCGCTGGGTTTGCTCCGATGTCACGACGGCATCTGCCGCCTCAAAGCTGTTGAGGAACTCTGAGCGACTGGGCGCCTCAGCAGCCTGCGCACTGACCGATGCGATGCTCAGCCCTAGCCACAGCAGCAAGGCCGGACTGACACATCGTGGGTTAAGGCGAAGGCTTAGCATTGGGGTTATTCCCTCGAGCCTCGGTAATAGGGGTCAATGCTTCTGCGGATTTTACCCACCCGGTCAACCGACTCGTCCAAGAACGCTTCCATCGCATTGCCCTCATCCACCAGCGCGCGCAACAGAATCACCAATTCGGTCTTGACCGTCTCTCGCTGCTTTTGCTCCAGCGCCGAGCCCAGCAGCGGCACTTCGCTCAACCCTGGCGCGCCGGCTTTATCCCCGGTTGCCCGAGTTTGCATTAAGCCCGAGATCACAATGACTTCGCCGTTACGAACCCGGGCAATGGTGTCGGACTCTCGGGTTGCGCTGTTCGCAAGCGGAAACTCCTGACCATTGATAATTTTTAGATCTTCTTTGACTTCACTCAAGATCGGATGAATGTGCAATATAATGTCGCCCACTTCACTGATCTGGGGCGTGACATCCAGCGCAATCCCCGAGAAAAAAGGCTCCAAGCTGCTGTTCTGACTGGTGGTCTGTTCAATACCGGCACCAAAACTGGTCGTGCTCGCGTTGGTTAGAAAATAAGCCTCTTGGCCTACTTTAAAGATCGCCTTTTGGTTGTTCAGCGTCACGATTCTGGGACTGGACACCACCTGAACATTGCCCTGGGTTTCCAGCAAGTTAATCACGCCGCTGAAATCCGAGAACTGCATGTCAACGCTTAAAGGCTCGCCAATACCATCGATCTGAGAACCCAGTTGCCCGAAGCTCGTGCTAATTTCGCGATTGCCCGACTGATACAACGCGCTCAGGTTAATGCCTGACTGGAACCCTTCTTTGAGTTCGACCTCGAGAATTTTTGCTTCCAGGATGACTTGCCGTTGCAACGCTTCTTGCGAGGCCTCAATAAAAGCTTCAACTTGGGCCAGTTCGCTTGGGAAGGCGCGCACCAGAATCATCCCGGTCTGCGGCGACACAATCACCGAGCGCGCCTGGTTACCGACGGCTTGTCCAGCCATCTGAGTGGGCGCGTTGATAATGCTCCGAATGACGGCCTCAAGCCCTTTCCAGTAATCGGTGGAGGTTTCGGTGCTAATCGAGGCGCGACCAGCATTCTGATTATTCTGATTGTTCTGGCCATTACCCGTATTGTTGTTATTACCGCCTTGATTATTTTGATTTTGGTTCTGATTGTTGCCGTTTTGATTGCCGCCTTCAGAGATGCCGCTCGCGGTCACCTGCATACTGGAATTACCCGATCGGCTCACGTTCAGATAATTCAGTCGAAAAATTCGGGTCTGCAAGCCCCCAGGCCGAATCTGATAGACGTCGTTTTCAATCACAATCGAATACCCGTAGAGATCGCTCACTTGATCCAATACGTCCGTGACCGTCACGTTTTTTAAATCCAGTGCTGAAATGGTGCCTTTGGTATCGGGGTGCACAACCACGCTCAGGTCGGTGCCGACGGTGAGCAAGTTCACAAAATCTCGAATGGGGAGCGCTTCTTTGACCGAGAAATCAAAGCGGGCCTCCAGGGCGCTGGCTTCTTCCGTGAGCAAGGTGATCGGCGGCAGGAGCGCTTCAAGCACGGCCGCGGGCGGTTCAATTCGGTTACTTTTGCCGGCTGCATCCCGGCTTTTTAGCAACTCGTCCTGAACCTCATCCAAGACCTTGGTATCGTAGGCAACATAGGGCCCGGCAGACTCACAGCTCGCGAGCGCCGTCATGGCAGCAAGCACCGCGATTGCCGGCCATTGCCGCATCCTGAGTATTGGGTCCATGAACATTATGGCCTGGGCCTTTTGGTTGAGTCTTTGTACAGCGACAACCGAATCGCCTCGATACCGCGTTGCAAGGTCACGCCGTCTCGATCAATTTTTGCAACCACCGCGCCTTCGATCTCATCACCTTCTTGAACTTGTTGTTGGTTTATCAAGGCATACTTGCCGTTCGGTCGAACCAAAATCGAGGAGACTTGGTAGGTTTTACTTTCAATCACCACCTCCGTGACCCGTTCGCCCAATTGATCCTCTGTAACACCGGAAAGGCTCAGCTGCAGCGGCATGGTTGGATCCACCAGTCCGACGAAATTCTGAGAGGCGCCCCAGCCCTTAGAGACGCAGCACCCAAGAACCAAGATCAGCATGAGTCTACACATCCAGCAATTGCTCCTGGGTACTCAACGTAAAGACCTGAATCGCAATCTCGCCTTCAGGATACGCCACCGCTTTGTATTCTACGCGCTCCCAAAAAAAACGCACGCCCAGCGTTTCGATCTCGGCAAGGTACTTCAGCACATCCAGGTAGCTGCCCTTCAACGTCAAGTCCAACCCGTGCTTATAGATCACCAGGGCACCGGCATCGCTATTGCCCGTTCTGAAAAACAAACTCTCGGGCGGCCGGTTCTGCATGGCAAGCAGGGTCACCCCACCTTGCTGCGACATAACGCGACTGAGGACGACCGCCATATCCGCAGGCTGCACCAGCTTGCCGGACATGGCTTCAATTTCCAGATCGAGGCGGGTATTTTGGGCGTTCAGCCGGGCAATGGTGCGCTGTAGCAGGGTATTAGGATCCGCCTCGGCAACCGCGTCAAGCGCTGCGCGCTGCGCCTCAAGGGCCGCGTTCTGGGACTGAAGCTGCGCCAGATTCCGGATTTCTGTCTGAACATATTGCTCAAGGCCATCCTTAACCAAAAACTGCCAGCCATAGCCCAGGGCGACCAAAACCGCGGTCAAGACAATCGCGCGCTCGCGCAGGCCTCTGAGCGCAAACCAGACTTGTAATTCTGTCCAGAGCGAGGTGTTCATTGCGTCAACGCCTCCCCAGTTCGAATTTCAAAGACCAAACTCTGCCCCTCGGGCAACCCTTCGGCAACGGTCCCCGTGCGATCCAGGTCTAGATCACGAAAGGCCTTGCCTTGAAACACACCACTACGGTCGAGCCCTGCAATGTAATTGGTAATATACTCGCCGTTGAGCACCTCGCCACGCAACCGCACCGCTGCGCCGCCTTGACCTAACTCGACTTCCGTCAACCGCAAGCCCCTTACATGGAACCGGGCAAGGTCTGCAAAATAGGCCGAGAACCCATCGGCATTGCCCGGAACTTCCTGATCCAGAAACCGCCTAAGGGTGAGCTTGTCTTTTTGAACGGCCTCCAGCGCCTGCATTTCCGCCTCGAGGGCCGGGTCTTTGGCTCGTGACTCGATTAACTGCTCGAGGCTTTGGATGTCTTGCAATAAAGCCTCCCGCTGGTTCGTTTCGGACGCCACCTGAGTGGCCACAGCACCTTGATCCCAAAGGTCAACGGCTGATAGAACGAGGAGGATCAATAAAACCCCGCCGACGTAACTGGCAAACGAATTGAGGGACAGCCAATCCACCTTCGGGCGCAGCGCCTCGGAATATAGGTTTATAGACTGTCGTGACATCTAGGCGTCTCCGTCCAAAACCGCACCGGCTGCAAATAACACCTCGTGCTGATCGCGGGCAGACAGCAAGGACCCCGTATTCCAGAGCTCGTTGAGATTCAGCGCGGAGGCTTGCGCAACCAAATTCAGGTTCAACTGCTCGATTAACTGATTGGTAACGCCTGGCACGGGCGCAAGCAACAGCTGCATCACCTGGCCTTGTCCCATTTGATTTTCGAAAAAATCCAGCGAGCGCTGCAGCTCGACCAAAAACCGCTCAAAGTTGAAGGCCCAATCACTGCTCGCCATGGACGCCTGGTCAATCTTCGTGTTCAGACTACGGCACAAATACAGCGTGCCATCGCGCATTAGGCTCAAGCGGGCCTGACCGTCTCGCACGTCCAACACGGCAAGGCCATCTTCCGCCTCCGTTAAGGCCAACGCCAAGGACCGAACCGCCATCTCTCGAATATCAATTCGATCCAATCGCAAGCCAGACTCCAAAACCAAGTCTCTTACTTCTATCAAATGCTGCATGGACGCACCAACCGCATACAGCATAGGCCGCGGGTAGGCGCCCTCCGGGACCGTAAAGACATCGATGTTCAGATCATCAAGTGGGATTTTAACCTTGTCTTTCAACAGAAACCGCACGGCAGCAAGGCGCTCAGAGACAGGCACGTTTGGCGCCTCGACCAATTGCAACTCGTAGCGATCGGCAGCCAATACGACCGAGCAGGGCATGTGTTCAAGCTCTAGCTGCGCGACGCGATCCGCAAGCAGCGCGCCAATCTGAGAGGGCGATTCGACCAAAAGTTCCCAGTGTTTTAATTTCTGGGTTTCGGCAGATGGGTCAACCCAAACCATCGCAAGACCCTGCTCAGAAAAAGCAAGCCCCAGGACCCCTGGTTTTTTTTGACGCTTCCGCCTAAGCCAATTCAAACTGACCTCTTTCTTTGCTTTCGTCACCCGCCTCTGGAATCGGTCGAGACAAATTGATAAGAAAAATTAACCCTCGTCAGGAGAAAATGACACTTAACATCACTACTCCCCTGAACCATTATGCACCTGAACTAACAGAACTCAAACACTTTTAAGTCTAAAATAGAACCCTAACTAATTGTTTATGAAAGGTTTGTAGCCGCTAAAAATCGAACTTGACCCCGTTTGACTCTGGCCACAGATGCGATTCATCTGACGAAACAGGCCTCGCGGCATCTCAGCCTTAAGCCCATCTTGGCAATCGCAGACGAACAGGCGCCTTATAAACGGACGGCCAGAACAGGTATTCAATCCAGTGCCAAGACCCCAATAACCCTTGATCTGAATCGATAAAAACCACAGGATCACGGCTATCTAAGAAATTGAGGCCATCATGCCCATTGCTAATATTAATGAAGCCGACTTGTGGTATGACGTTCTGGGCCAGGGCGAGCCTTTATTGCTGCACCATGGCTATACCGCCTCTAGAGTGAACTGGATGCCCGTTGCTGAGCGCTTAAAAGACCGCTACCAAATCATTTTGATGGAATGTCGGGGCACCGGCGAAAGTCAGCACACCCAATCAGGTTACGAGATTGCGCAATATGCCTTAGATGTCGTGGGGTTATTGGATCACCTCGCGCTGGAGCGCGTGGCCTTTGCCGGGCACAGCATGGGCGGCGGCATCGGCTTTCAATTGGGCGTGCATCATAGCGATCGGCTCACCAAACTGATCCTGAAAGCCGCGATTCCAAGCGGCGGCATCGGTCCCTACAGCCAGGATCTGCTCGATCAACAGCTCGCCGCAAGAGCGCGCGGCGACCGGGCCTTCTTTTTGAACCGGTATCATCAAGGGCGCACTCTTGCCGAGCTTGAAGACGATGACTGGTTTGAGGATCGCGTAAACCATCTTATGACCGTGTCAGACGGGCACATCGCCGGGGGCCTTGAAACCATGTCCAACCTCAACCTTACGGCGCAATTGGGCGATCTGACCACCCCAACGCTGGTCATCGCCGGCTCTGGGGACGGCCTACTGAATGCCAATTTGCAGGATTATCAGCGCTTGCCGAATGCGGATCTGGCCGTGCTGTCTCGGGTTGGTCATGAAGTTGCCGTGCATGCGCCCGACGCAGTCGCTGAAGCCATCGACAAGTTCATGACTTATGGGCCCACAGCGCCAAAACAACCTTCGGCGTGATCGACAGGCTGCAGGCGATAAAGCCTGAATCTGTGAATGAACGGGATGTGCCCTAAATCAACACGAGATGGTTGGGCAGTTCATTTTTGGCGGTAGTGATCGGAAACTTCGCAGCAAGCTCTGCACCCACCGCTTGCAAGCACTGATCAAAACCGTCGTAGACTTCCCCTTGCCCAACCTTTTGCGTAAAACGCTGCACAATTAATGCCCAGGTCTCGTTCGGGATTTGCTCAGCCACACCCCGATCGGCAAGAATCTCGACATAACGCTCGAGCTCCGACACAAAAATCAACACCCCGAGTCCGCCTTCGGTGTGGTGCAAATTGTTCTCAAGGAATTGCCTGCGCGCCAGGTTGCTCGCCCGCCAATGCCGGACACGCTTGGGAATCAAGCGCCGGAGTAAGACCGGGCTGCGCAAGAGCAGCGCCAGGACCCCAAACAAACTGACTTGAATCAACAGAATTTCGGACAAGACCAACCAATGCGGTAGCAATAGCAGCGCGGAGGGCGCAATCACGCCCGCCATTGCCGCCCAGAGGGTCGGTATGTAGTAATAATCATCGGCTTGCTTTGCTAGCACCGTCACGATCTCGGCATCGGTCGCCTTTTCGATCTCGGTAATTTGATCCGCAATGGCCGCCAGTTGTGTTTTCGTCAATAACCCGCTCATCACCAACCTCCGCTCGCGCCGCCGCCACCAAAACCGCCGCCACCGCCGCCAAAGCCGCCGCCACCGCCAAAACCGCCACCACCACCAAAACCGCCGACCCCACCAATATAGCCGCCGCGATGACGCCGCCCCGTGCCGACCGGCACGCCCAGCATGCCGCCAGCAAATGAACCCAAGATTTTACTGAGGAGCCACAATACAAAAAATACCCCAAGCAACATCGGGGGCGCCGCGCCAGACGTGCGCGATCGCGTCACCTTAGGCGGCACAAACTCGCCTTGAAAAACCTGCCGAATCGCCTCACTGCCTGCCGCAATCCCGCCCGACACCTGACCCGCTTTAAAACGCGGCAGCATGATGCCCTGGATAATTTGACTCGACCGGGCATCGGTTAAATCTCCCTCGAGCCCATAACCCACTTCAACGCGAACCTTGCGCTCGGCTTGCGCCACAATCAGCAGCACGCCATTGTTCGTCTCGGCCTGACCAATCCCCCAGTGTCGGCCAAGCTGATAGCCAAAATCCTCGATCACAACCCCTTGCAGGTCTTTGACGGTGACCACGACCAATTGATGCCCCAAGGTTTGCTCAAGACTTCGGGACGCAGCGTTGATTAATCTTTGATCCCCCGCACTAATCAGGCCGGCCTCATCGACAATGCGCCCAGTTAGTTTTGGGAAAACCAAGTCAGCCGGGTAGGCCTGCAGACTTAGCGCTAAAAGGAGGACCGCTAAGACAAATCCCTTCACTAAAACGTCACCGCAGGCGGCTGATCTGCGGCCGCAGCGGTTGCTTCGTAATAGTCTTCTCGAACGGTGAGCTCGGGATACAGCCAGCCATGCCAAAGCTTACCCGGGTAGGTGCGTAGCTCCGTGTTATACCCCGCAATGCTGTTGATGTAGTCGCGGCGCGCAATGCTGATGCGGTTTTCCGTGCCTTCGAGCTGAGACTGCAGGGCCAGAAAGTTTTGATTTGATTTGAGGTCGGGGTATTTTTCGACCACCACCATCAACCGGCTTAGCGCGCCGGATAACTTGCTTTGGGCTTGTTCAAACTGCTGCAATCGCGCTGGGTCATCAATCAGGCTCGGGTCGACCTGCATGCTCCCAACCTTGGCCCGGGCTTCGGTTACCGCAAGCAGGGTCTCGCGTTCTTGGGCCGCGTAGCCTTTCACCGTTGCTACCAGGTTTGGAATCAAGTCCGCCCGGCGCTGATATTGATTCTGCACCTGAGACCATGCGGCCTTCACGCCCTCATCGAGCGTTGGCAAATTATTCACGCCGCAGCCGCTGAGCAGCAGTAGCGCGCCAAACATCAAAACCTGCGGGATTAAAGACTGTCTCATAGTGCATTCCGACTCTTTCAAAAAGGGCAATTATAAAGCGCGCCTTGCAGCCCGCCTAGCGGAACACTGTAGACCAAAAAGCCGGTTATTACCGGCTTTTATCGTTTCTCTTACAGTTTGCCGTTTGACGCGACCGCTTGCGCTAATCGCTCAAGTCAGCAACCAAGGCCGCCTTCGAGATCTCAGGCAACACAACCGGCTCGGATGGATAGGCCACATGCTCTACCCCAAAGACGATCTCCGCACCCGCCTTGGCCGCGGCCCGATCTGCATCGGTTAGCTCGTAGCGCATAAAGTGCACGGCCGCCGTTTTATCTTCTTTGCTGCGGTCCATGTCCTCATCGGCAATCGGCCATATTTTTTGACCGTCGCCAACCTGAACCCAGATCTTATCTTCTATCCCGACCAAATCAGCCAGCCGACGCCGACGCTCGTCAATATCGCCGTACTGAATGAGTAACGTGCACTTCCAGTTCTTGCCTTCCGGAATCAGCGGGTTATACGCGTCCAACTCCTCTTGAATACCCGCGGCTTCGAAAATCTTCTCAATTCGAAGCATTTCCTGGATCTGGTACTTTATGGTGGTTTGATCTTCAAAGATCAGCTGGATGTGCTGACCGATCAATACCCTACGATTTTTTTTGTGGGCTAGTACCGCTTCCCTAAAACTCGCCCGATGTACCGAGTAGTCCTCAAGGGACCACAAATCTGCTCGACTTAACATATGTCTCCTCCATAAAAAACGCGCCCTTAAGGGCGCGTTATCAACAACCCAACTGCGACCTAATTTAGGCGTCTAGTGAGTCCAGCGCCTTTTGGAATCGATTGGCGTGGCTACGTTCAGCCTTTGCCAACGTTTCGAACCAATCTGCGATTTCGTCGAACCCTTCATCCCGAGCAGTTGACGCCATACCTGGGTACATATCGGTGTACTCATGGGTTTCGCCAGCCACAGAGGCCTTCAAGTTGTCAGACGTGCTGCCGATTGGCATACCGGTTGCGGGATCGCCTGTCTCTTCTAAATACTCTAAGTGACCGTGGGCATGGCCCGTTTCACCTTCCGCTGTGGAGCGAAATACCGAAGCAACATCGTTGTACCCTTCAACGTCCGCTTTTGATGCGAAGTACAGGTACCGACGATTGGCTTGGGATTCACCCGCGAATGCGTCTTTCAAGTTTTGTTCTGTCTTGGAGTCTTTCAACGCCATCTTTCTTCTCCTAGGTTTTAGTGCAAGTACTTTAAATCGGACATCTGCTACACGTCCAATGAATGTTTTAGCTTAGTTTGATCGAATTCTTCAATCGACTAAGCGCTTACGAGCTTGGAAGCCCTCAAAAACCTGCCGCCAGATCGGACCCGGTAATCCGTCCCCGATCCGATGGTCATTGACCTGACCCACCGGGACCAACTCCAGTCCGGTCGAGCTCAGCCATATTTCTGAGGCCGCCCTCAACTGCGTTTCGCCGAAATCCGCTTCGCGGAGCGGCAGACCCGCCTCGACAGCCACTCGGATCATCTCGTCTCGCGTAATCCCGTGCAAGAGCCACTGACTCTTGGGCGGCGTTACGATCTCTCCATCAGCCACAATAAATACGTTAGAAGCGGTGCCTTCGGTCACTTTATCGCCCCGAATCATAATCGCATCGTCATACCCATTTGCCAGCGCCCGATTTTTGATCATGCCATTGGCAATCAAGCTCGTAACCTTAATGTCCGCCCGATGCCAACGAATATCCTCGGCTGTTTCAACTTTTAAAGGCTGAATTTCCGCGACTGTTTTCGGCTGAAAGGCCGTGACTGTCAGCAATACGGTCGGCGGACTATCTGGATAGACATGGGATCGCTCGGTTGCGGCGCCCCGGGTGACCTGGATGTAAATCAGCGCCTGCGCTTCGCCTGATTTTTCTACTGCCTCATCTAACAGCGTTGACCAAGCCTCTGCCGACATGACCGGCGCCAAACCAATTTCAGCTTGTGACCGAGCCAATCGCACCAGGTGCTGGGCTTTGGTAAAAATCCTACCGTCATAAACCGGCATGACCTCATAGACGCCATCGCCAAACATAAAGCCTCGGTCAAAAACCGAAACCTTGGCTTCGCTCGGCGGCATCCACTGCCCGTTCAAATATGCTATTGCCACGCCCGTCCTGCTCCTTGCGCTAAGTGTTTCCAGATCGAAACCTAAACCGTTTTGGCCCACCGCTTGTGATTAACGCCCAATAAATACCGGTTCACGTTTCGCGACAAAGGCTTTGGTCGCTTCTTTATGATCGGTTGTCTGACCGCAATGCACATGATGGGTGGCTTCTAAGTCCATGCAATCATCTACATCCCCTGCCAAAGCGCGATTCAAATTCTCTTTCATGTACCGGTAGGCAACGGTTGGGCCCGCCGCCAACCGGTTCGCGATTTCCATTGTTTTGGTCATTAAATCTTCTGGCTCGACAACCCAATTGGCGAGCCCAAGCCGCAGGGCTTCGGCAGCATCAACGCGGTCTGACAAATAATACAACTCCCGAGCCTTGGCGGTGCCCAAAAGCTGGGTCATGAAATAGGTGCCGCCATAGTCGCCAGAGAAACCAACGCGCGCAAACGCCGTGGTCATAATCGCGCTCGAGGCCATCACCCGGAGATCGCAGGCCAAGGCAAAACTTAACCCGGCGCCAGCGGCCGCACCCGGTAAGGCCGCAATGGTCGGCTTGGGCATTTTAAACAATTTACCCGCCGTTGCCCGTTGCGTTACCCGCTGCGCATGAATCGCGCCATCAATCGTGTTGTCGCCAACTGTGCCATCACCAGAGGCTGCCATACCCTTTACATCGCCGCCTGCGCAAAACCCTTTTCCGGCGCCGGTTAGGATGATGCATTTTATCGCCGGGTCTAACTCCCAAGCGGCTAACGTGTGCGATAAGGCCGCATTCATCTCACCGGACATCGCGTTGCGCGCATCCGGTCGATTTAACGTGATCACGCCAACCCCATTGATATTTTCTGCCAGCAGATCATTCGTACCTGTTTCGATTGTTGTCATCGCCGCGCTCCTAGATAATTTCCTCAGAAGTCTATCATGGCCTTTTGGCCACTCGCGCTAAATTTGATCCGACAAGCCGCTGACAAATTGCTGGCGTTGCTATAGCTTTACAGTTCATCTTCTTTGTTGAGTCGCACCCACCATGAACAGATTGCTCATCGCAAACCGCGGGGAAATAGCCGTACGCATCATTACAACCGCCCAAGACCTCGGCATTGCCTGCATCAGCGTTTACCCAGAAGACGATGGCCTGGCCCAACATGTGCGCCTAGCCGATGATCATTACTGTCTACCCGGCGCGGGGGCAGCCGCTTATCTGGATATCGACGCCATCATTGCAGCAGCGGTTGCAACCAATGCCGATGCCATACACCCAGGTTACGGGTTCCTGAGCGAGCGCCACGATTTCGCCGCGGCTTGCGATGCCGCTGGCATCACCTTTGTTGGCCCCACCACGGAACAACTCGAGCAATTTGGCAACAAGGCAGGGGCTCGGGCGCTGGCGAAGGCGCACGAGGTGCCGCTCATTTCGGGCACCAATGGCGACACCACCTTGGCGGAAGCCGCAGACTTTCGAAAGACCCTTTTAGATGAGCCAATGCTCATCAAGGCCGTACACGGCGGCGGTGGCCGCGGCATGCGCCAGGTTCACGCAGCGGATGATCTTGAAAAACTTTTTGAGCGCTGCCAATCCGAAGCGGCGTTAGCCTTTGGGCAAAGCGCCGTGTACGTTGAGCAATACCTGCCCGACGTTCGGCATATTGAAGTTCAAATCCTGGGGGATGGCCAAGGTGGGGTTGTTCACCTTTGGGAGCGGGACTGCTCCGTGCAACGTCAAAACCAAAAACTCATCGAGATTGCCCCGAGCCCAGCCATTCCCGCCAGCACGCGCGATCTCCTATTGCGTGACGCCCTCACCATGGCCCAATCCGCAAACTATCGCGGCTTGGGCACCTTCGAATTCTTAGTGGATGCCAATAAACCCGAGCGCTATTTCTTTATCGAGGCCAATGCCCGACTGCAAGTCGAGCACACGGTGACAGAATGCATCACAGGACTTGATTTGGTGGCCCTGCAATTAAAAGTTGCTGAGGGTGCAAGCCTTGCCGATTTGAACCTGACCGAGCCCCCGCAAGCAGAAGGCTTTGCGATTCAGTGCCGGGTGAATATGGAAACCCTATCCGAAAAAGGCTTTTTCAAACCCACAGGCGGGCAGATCACCCACTATGCGCCGCCCACAGGCATCGGGGTTCGGGTTGACGGCTTTGCCTATCGCGGTTACCAAACCAGCACCCGCTATGATTCCTTGCTTGCCAAGGTCATCACCCACAGTCGCAGTCCCGTCTTTGCCAGCGCGACGGCCAAGGCGCAGCGCGCACTCGCTGATTTTCAAATCGAAGGCTTTGAAACCAACCTCACTTTTCTGCAAGACCTACTCAACCAACCGGAATTTGCAAGCAGCACGCTGCTGACGCAGTTTGTTGACAGCCACCTTCCTGAAATTTCCGCGCGACTCAATGAGACAGCCCTGAGCGCAAAAACAGCCCTGAGCGATGAGACAGCCTTGAGCGAAAAGACAGCCCTGAGCGCAACAACAACC
>ERZ651776.3053-NODE-3053-length-17299-cov-4.291313_pt1 | contig 17299 bp, 14 predicted proteins | sample MGYA00514761_ERZ651776 | MGnify/ENA metagenome assembly ERZ651776 | reverse complement strand
GGGGGGGGGGGGGGGGGGGGGGGGGGGGGGGGGGTGGGTCGGTTTCCTTTGTAGCAGGGTTAGACGTCATCGGTACCAACTCCATCGTCGTCACTACTTGCTTGTTCCATCCATCGTCACTGGATGAGTTAAGACCGTAATTTATGAGTAGTTGAAATAAGTGAATAAGTTAGAATGAAAGTGATTGCCCCCAAAACTTCTACTTCTGCTTTTTCTGTTTCTGTTTCCTTCGCTTCTTCTCTAATCGTTTTACGACGTCAGGTGTGCAGAACATCGTCTGGCTTTCAACAGCTTCTTCTATGAGTTGTTCGACCTTCAATGCGTCGTTCGCACTCTCAACTAGCATTCCCAACCACCCCCGTACTTCTCCACGATCATCGCCGATCAGTTCTGAGTATTTTTCGGAGGGATATTCGCGAATGAATGCAGGAAACATGCGGATAAGAAACCTTTTCCCATCCTTCTGCCGTCTCGCGTCGTCCACTGTGGATACATTATCATCATCCATCAAAGAAAATATAATAGAGCACAGATCTAAGTGCAAGAGCGCGGGATGGTACTGGACTTCGCCGTCGATATCTTCAGCGCTTTCATCTTTTTCAGGAATAGCGATTGCAAACGCAAACATGCGAGGAGATGTGGTAGGGGGACCGGCGTGAACCTGGTTTCCACCAGCTATCAAGGTTGTACCGGGCTGAGTGTCCTCAATCTGAAGTACCCGCGAAACAGGAAAATATAGCTTTCCAAATGAATTTAAATGGTGGTCGACCGTTTCCCAAAACGAAAAATATTTTGTGCAATACTTGTTCTTCAACGGAAAGTTTGCGATCCCCAGCAACATTTCCTTCACCAATGAAGGAACCTTGGTAAACTAATTTTTCCCCCGTTTCCCCCCGTTCACGTGTACTTCAGATTGAGAACACACACCGCACCGGCCCGGTACAACCTTGATAAACCTACCTTCCGTTCCGTGTGTGTATAATATATATATTTTTATTTTTGTAGTAGAGCAAAGTGTCTGGCAAATAGAATAGCATTCAAAATTGCTGTCACCATAGATGTGAGCATCAACGGAATAAATTGTAACTTCTCCACGCCACCCAAAAAGACTGGGTGAATGACCTCGACGAAAATGACAACAGCTATCAGACCCCCAAATACTACCCAGTCCCACTGAGTTACCAATCGTCGTCCGAATCTGACCATCAGCAGATGCTTAGACAGACACATGTGTAAAATCCAGAGAGCGACTTTAATCACCAACTCTTGTTTCTTGAAAAGAAGGGGGAGGAGACTAAAATGCCCAACGACGCTCAATCGGAGGAACATCCGTGCGAGCTCTATGTTCTCAAAGCTGATTAGACCATACAGTAGCACGCTTGTCATGATTGCTTTCTCGTGCACGTGATAACCAAACATGAATGTAGTGAAAGCCACTGAGGCAATAGCCCTGGTGAAGAGGTGTTTTCGCCTCTTTGACCTCTTTGAGTTCCACAAGTTGAGCACCACCGGGGCAGAAAATAGAACAATGAAGGCTATGCAGAATAAGGGGCTGACAGCAGGAAGTATTGCGGGCGGGACATCGTTGACGAGTCCATCTGTACTACCCCCCCCATTTCTTCCCAACCTTTTACCATCCACCACAAACTCACTCCCAAACAATAGTCTGCACCCCAAATTGAGAACCCGGTCAACGCCCATGTAAAGGCCCCACGCGTTGCCAGCCCAGTAAGCATGCACAAGCCCTCTCCCAAAGGGGAAAAGCCGGCTTAATATCTGTGCGCCATGTTGCAGCACGCCATCTCTGGTCATAGGCTGTGTTGACAGCAGAAATGGCACCAATGGTAACCCTAACGAGGTGATTGTTACCACGGCCAAAATTATGAACCTTACAATAGATTTGCAGTGATGTCGTAGCAAAAAAATGAAATACACCAAGCCTAAAGGAAGGTATAGGTGTTTCATCATTATCAGCGAGCCAAAGAGGAACGCTCCGGCAAGTGTGATAGTTGTCCTCCTCTTCTCAATGAATGTTATTGATAAGATCAGTAGCCCAAGCAAAAATCCGTTGTACTGAAAATGCACATGATCCAAAATTAGTAGACCCGCGTTTGTCAACGTTATTAGTGCGACTTCTTTACCATGTAAACGTGTTTTTGCTGATGAACTGGTGCTACACACAAACACTGTCACTGCAACTAAAAGAACAATGTCGGAAACAATAACGCTCGCCCGACAAAACCACACACACGCGTCGTCCGGTACGTTATTGTCGTCCTTAAGCAATGCCAAACAAACCCAGCTGTCGCCCCAGAGTACAGCCGCCAACTTGCTAATCGACTTTTCAAATAGGGCAAACAAAGGTGGGTAGTCAAGGGTGTGACGACTGTGATCGGCAGAGTACCATTCGTTAACTGGTAGATGGTGCGTAATCGACAACCAGTTGCGATGCACGTCGAAATCCGTGGAGCGGTAGGAGGGTACAAGGAGGACTTTTAGGAGGGAAACTCCGAAAAAAATCACAAGAGCGACGTTTTGGGTTGATCCCGACAATGGCATTCTGCAGTCTGTGGTTCCCAGCGGGCGGCGCTCGTCCTTTGAAACCACCCCTGGACCAACTCTTAATTAAGTGATTTTGTCACTTCAATATTTAGGATTTAACTGATTTTTTTATGGTGTGGTATTTTTCCCTCACCAAATTTAATAACCACATAGGACTAGAGGCGCATTCCCACGTATCTGCCGTGCCCTGATTTTACATCACCGACTCGTATCTACCTAGGTTTTTACCCGGTAACAGAAAACTGGACTAACCCCGGCCGGAGAGACGAACCTCCGCTCCCCTCCCTCCCTCCCTCCCTCCACATCCATCCCCTCTTTCCCTTCCTTTTAATTCGCGTCATAATGAGTGCATTGAATCATCGTAACACGCTGTCTACGAACAAGTTGTCTTTTTTTCCCCGTGTGGTGGAGACGACACTTCTGTCAATTGGATCCTACATAGATATTGTCTTGAACTCCTCCTCTGTGCAGTCGACTGTGAGTATGTTTCATGCAGTACTCAGAAGTGTGGGTGTCCCGAAGAGTATGCACCCTGGTGCGGAAATGATCGCTGTTTGGTGCACCGCGACTGGATGTGCCTTGTTTAACTACTACATTCTTTTTGGCAACCGCCACGTGCGAAGGCGTCAGCAGCTGCGAAAGGACCTTGCAAAGACTGTGGAGAACATTGGTGAACTCGAGGATAAGCTTATGAAGCTAGGCGCAGAGGAGCTGGTGAAGGTGAAGGGGAAGGATTCTATTCGAATCTTTTTGGACGGTGCATTTGACCTGATGCACTATGGTCATATGAATGCCTTCCGCCTGGGTCGCAGTCTTGGAACTTGCCTTGTGGTGGGCATCAACAGTGATGAATCCATCACAAAGTGCAAGGGTGCGCCTGTGAGTAGTGAATTTGTAGTTAGCATGCGTTTCTACTCCATCCCATCGTGCCGTTCTAGTTCTAACACCATCGCTATTGCTATCTTCATCGCTGTCGCTGTCGCTATTGTCATCATCCACTATTGCTATTGCTATTGCTATCGCTCTCTGTGTCATCCATCCATCACCTGTGATGATATCAACAGGTGATGAATGATCAGGAACGGCTGACGGCAGTTGAAGGATGCAAATTTGTCGATGAAGTTGTCCCAGATGTACCCTATGTCATGAACGCGGAATACCTGGACTACGTGATCAAGACATACAATATTGACTATGTGGTCCATGGCGACGACCCTTGTATTGTAGATGGAAAGGATGTTTACGCTGCTGCCAAGGATTCGGGAAAATTCCAGAACATACCGCGAACGGAGGGCGTGAGCACAACAGACATTGTGGGCAGGATGCTGCTCATGACAAAAGACCACCACAAGGAAACTCTCGGTGATGGGCATCTAGCTAGTAAGGACGAGACTGGCATGATTGGCAGCACTTCCAAGTTCCTCACTACAAGTCGGATGATTCGGCACTTCTCGAGCGGAGTAAAAAATCCCGAGGAGCACATGCGAGTGGGGTACATTGATGGAGCTTGGGATATGTTTCACGCCGGGCACATCAGCATCCTGTCAAGGGCCCGGGATATGTGCGACTACCTCATCGTTGGAATCCACAGTGATGCTGTGGTAAACACACACCTCGGGACCAACCTCCCCATCATGAATCTCCACGAGCGCGTTTTGTCAGTTTTGGGGTGCAAGTTTGTCGATGATGTCCTAATTGATTCCCCCTATGTGATCTCTGCAGGAATGATTGCTTCATTGAAAATTCAGCACATTTTTAGGGGAGCCCAGGGGCAGCAAAATGACGCTAAGGAGATAGACGTGCGCTACCGAGCAGCCATCGAAGCGGGGATTTTCCAGGAGATCAGCTCCCCCTCTTCATTTAACCTCGGTGATATTGTAGACCGCATCTCGCAGAATCATTCCTTCTTCGCTGGCAAGGTGAAAAAAAAGCAAGAGAAAGAGGATGAGTATTATGACAACAAGTACAGCAAGACTGACCACTACAAGAAACGTGATGCTTAGCGCATCTTAAGAAGGCCGCGTTTGACCGTAAAGAGCAAGGCACTAAAATAAATATGTTTTGGCGTGAAATTACTAATGTAACATGACCAAGATTGACTTTTGTGACAGATGCGTTCCACACAAAATTCTGGCATTCTTCTCTTTATTTTCTCGTTTATCTTCATTCCAAAACTAAAACGGCGCATTCGTTCTTTTTGGACAGGTGTGGTTGGTGAAGGGAGAAAGCTAACTGCAACACCTCAACCAACCCAACCCTAACCTAAAACAAACCTAAGCCAACAACTAACTTGGCCTGCCCTGCCCTGCCCTGCCCTGCCCTGCCCTGCCCTGCCCTGCCCTGCCCTGCCCTGTCCTGCCCTGTCCTGTCCTGCCTGTGGGAGTGCGCCATCAACTCACACAACAACACAATCCAATCCCTCCTCACCTCACCGCCACTCTCTTCTTTGCTGAACAGGCGGAGAGCGCCCTGAAAATTTCAGAGGAAGCAGTGGAACATGCTAAGAAAGACTTTGAGACTGTCAGTGCAAGAGTACTGAATGAGGTCAAACGATTTAAGAAGGACAAGGCAGAGGATATGAAGAAGACTGTTATGGACTACATTAACCTGCAGATTGAATACAACAAACGAATGGAGGAGATCTGGGAGAAAATGATCCCTTCACTGGAAATTGGAAACACTGATGCAGCACAAGACACATCAATCCCAAACGACGACCGCGTGCGCACCAACAGCGAACTTAACCCTCCCAAACCACCAGTTTCGGATGATCTCGTGGGGGTCTAGGAAAAAAGGCCACTAAAATATATAAAAAACAATAAACGTGGTGGTGCAGTTTAGCACTATAATAAAATTCGACGGCTTTGCTTTGATTTCACCCACTTAGCATTGGGCATATGAGAAGTTCTGCAGGCAGAGAGTGTGTAGATAGCTGTTAGATAATAATCTAACAATAACCACACACACCCCTGTTATAATAAGAGAGTATGCGGATAAGAGAGTGTGCGGAATAATGTAACAAACCACACACCCCCCTGTTAGATAATAATAGGAAAGCAGAAAATAATAGGAACGCAGAGGAGGAAAAATTTAAATCTCACTTACTTGCATTATTTTCACTGAAAAACATTTTAAAATATTAAAATTATACTTTTTTTGATGTAATTAATTAAATTTAATATAATTTGGTAAAATTACATAAATAAAATATTTTGACATCTTAAATTTATTTAAAAAATTTAAAATAATTTTTAAAATAAAATATACTATTAATTTCTTATATATTTAAGGATTTTTATTGTCAAATATTTCTAATAAATACTTTTATAGATTTATGAAAGTATATTGTATTACAAAAATGTATTTAAGTAAACGAAATATCAATTTTATTATATCGAAGTTTTGGGCGGAGAAAATTTTCCCTCCTCTGGTTGCTTTTTGACAATTTACCAGCACAACAATTTTCTCAAAAATGTAAATTATATAACAGGGGGTGGTGATATTATATCGCAAAGCGAATGCGTAGCAAATTGGTGATAACTTCATAAAAAATCTTCTTTTCGTTCACAACTTGCTTGATAATATCACGATCTGATGACACGATAACTATTACAAATCATACAACTTTCTGGATGAGGCCATGTATGGCCTTTGCATTGACGAGAGACACGGAAAAAACGCCGACAAGTGTCATCGCTATGGCGCTAAAGGGAAAAGCATCCCGCTCCTCGACGTCGTCGCTGATTGCTGCTGTCCCTAGGCCATGGCTGGCCGCCCCTATCGCAAGCCCGCGAGCAACGGGATCATTGACTCCAAATTTTGTTAAAATTGTCGTCGCGACATTTGCCCCTAGCAGCCCTGTCAAGACAACCAACGACACGGCTATGCCAACGTCGGCCCCGAGTATTTTTGCCATGGCCATGGCGAGCGGGCTGGTAATGTTCCGGCTCAGTGTGGCGAGTCTCAGTTCGATAGTGCTCAATTTGACTGCCTTTGCGAGCCAGGCCGTGCTAAATATGGACACGAAGGACGATCCGATGCACCCGACGGCACACTGTAACAGATTTTGCTTCATCAGATTGCGGCGTTCATACATCTGCGAGCTGAGGGCTATTACTGCTGGTCCGAGGAAGAAGAGGAGGACGTCGCCCGCTCCGAATGCAGAGGGCGTCATGGATTTCACTGTGTAGGTACGCAGCACGTCCATGAAGCTCCCATAACCGACACCGCAGCCGGCCAAAACAAGCATCGCCAAGTAGCTCAGGGCCGTAGCGGTCAGCAGCGGGTGACACAACGTCTTGAATTTCGGCGACCGATTACTCCCAAACATGTACCCAGTGACGGTAGCAAAAAAAAGAAACAGGGCGTCCGAAGCAGCTGTGAGGGCTTGTGCCCCACCCCAAAAGCGAAAGCGCGGCAGAAGGACTGAAATCGCCAAGAACGTCTTCACGCACCGAAAGCTGTGCGCGTACCGCGTCGGATTACTTGTGAGAGGTGGTGTCACGAAGTTGAAGTAAAAATGCGGAATCGTTGTCCATCTATCTCACCTTAGCAGGAGTTCTCGTTCTGTGAAAGGGGTTTTCGGATTTGGTGGTGGTGGCGGAATGAGAAGCGGCGTAGGATCAGAAATAGACCCCTCAACGCTCTGGTCACCATCGAGATCGTCGCCGCCGCTTGATTGACCTGCACTCGGAACACTCCCCTCCCCCCCTCTCCCCAACATTTTGTTCACTGCAACCACACTAAAGGCAGTGGAAATCAGCGTGGCAAAAAATCCAGTAACCACAATCACAAGGAGTTTCATCGCGTCCATAACCTTAATGCTGCTCTCGCAAGGCAGAGTGATCAAAGATGGTACGAAAAAAAGTGCTAACCATCGAGAGGTCAAAACGTCGCTCCCCGGTTTCAGCCAACTCTGGATGCTCGATGCCGTAGAGGAGGCATAACCCCCAAGCGAATCAAGCGTCAACAACGAAGCAAAAATTGCTATACATAGAGCCAGAGCAGGGGGGAAAGATATACGTCTTGCTACGAAGACCTGGACAGTTGTTACAGAAGGAGGGAGATTTAGAAGAAGGGATCAGGATCGGATCAGCAACTTGTCACCCTGAACTAATAAAACCGCCAAATTAACAAGAGTAACACTTGGTTATGGGCGGTTCATCACTTCTGCTTGATTCTCACCTTGGAAGCCGTCGCCATAAGACCAACATATGTCAAAGTTGACAAGTGCGGGGTTGCCGGACACTCACCCATACCGCCCTCCTTGGTCTTCACTACACCAAGTGATAAGTCTCTCAAGCGAGGGGACAATGGAGACGTTCGCCGGCACATTATCGCCTGTGGTGTGTTCCGGTATACACCGCGATACATCCCGAAACCATGGCTTCGGGCAGCCAGCAGAAGACACACCAAGACGGCCTTCATTGTTGCCTAATCGAGATAAATCTTATCGATCGAGAATTTTTTCAGAATTTCCCAAGCCCGAGGTTTAGTAAAATATGTTTAGCCAGATAATATGTTCGCTTTAATAATGCACTCTCTCCGCATAACAACGACTATAATATGCTGCATGCGGATTATCGCAACCACAGGATTTGACCTTCGCTCGAAAGTCTTGTGCAATGACAGAACATCGTTCAAACCAACCAAGCCAAGCACCAACCAAGCCAAGCACCAACCAAGCCAAGCACCAAGCACATCGTCGCTCCTTTATGAAGTTTTTCCACGACAGAGACAGACTCGTCCAGTAAAAGCTTTCCCACCCCTCGATACCAGTTATCAGCCAATTCTGCAGAATTGCTTGCTGATAGTTGGCAACACAATAGGAGCCGCTTGTCTTGCGCTCCCTGCAGTCGCCGCGCCTCTCCCTTTCTATACACTGACGGAGCTGTTCACTGCGTCATTTGCAATTAACCTAATAAGCGGCGTTGTCATTTCGGAGGTGGCCATTAATTCTCGCAAGGCGTCCTCTTTCAAAGACCTTGTTGACGAGGCTGCCTCTGATAATCTTGGGACTCTCGCCGCTTCAATGTCTACACTGATCAATTGGGGTGTTCTCTCGTTTTCCTTGAGTCGCTGCATCACCGAATATACGCTGAACACGGCGTTTTTTTTGGTTGCTGGCATCTGTGCTCTCTTGACTCTCGCCTCTGAGGAGGTCATTATGAATTTAATGAGGTAATTTCACTGCTGTTGCGTGGTGTGTATGTAATGCCCTTTGTATACCTAAGACAGTCGACAATACGACTACTCACACCACACCACACCACACCACACCACACCACACCATTCTAAACGCAGTACTCTGGTAATTGGTTTGCTCATGAGCTTCGCGGGCGCCGTCATTGTTCCTGCACTTTACTTCTCCGTTCCGCTCATGACTCCGGAGCTTATATACACGCACGCTATTTCTAGTGCGGCTGCGGCACCCGCCGCTGTTCCCGTGGATATCGAGACCGCTACGGCAACAGCCTTGCCAATATTTATAATGGCATCGGTTTTCCAAAACGTAGTGCCCATGGTTGCAAAGAACCTGAATTACCAGCGCCACCTGATCCTCCCTGCATTAACGCTTGGCGCTTCCCTCCCGATTCTAATGTATCTCCTCTTCATAGGCATTTCCAACAGCACAGCGGGTTTGACATCAAATAGTGAGCTTCTTTCAATTTTTGCAGCCATCGCCACCGTCTCAAGCACTCTCGGTTGCACGCTTAGTTTGGCGACTGAGCTGACATTTGAAGGCGGTGACACCGGTTTCTCGATGCCTTCCCTATCCCTGGCCATGATTCCTCCGCTCGCAATGTCGCTGAGCTTGCTGAACGGCGGCGACGGATCGAGCGCCGGTCTCGCATTCCTTCGTGTAGGTGGCTCCCTATCCCCTGTACTCTACGGTTTGATACCGGCATTTATATGCTCAGCACAGCGCAAGAGCGCGTCTGAAGACTCTGATGATTCACATACAAGGCTCCCAATCGGTGGAAAAATTGGCTTGACATCACTAGGCGCCGCAAGCTCCGTATTTTTCTTCGATAACCTGTCTCACATCCTGTTTTGATTTGACGCCCAGTTTTGAGAACGAACGACGTGACGACGTGACTGGACTACATGATGAACGCATTGCATGCAGCAAATCCATACATATTCATAATAAAAATAAAATCCCCGGCCCCCGGGTCTTAACATACATGTCCCAATTTATTGCACCTTTTGTATGTTTATTAAAAGGGCGCAAACGCCCCCGGTTTTTCCAATGGCTTCCACGCTTCCGCGTAGTCGTTCAAATTGTCCCAACCGAGAGTTTTGAAGCACTCCCCCTTCATTTTCAAAAGTGTCGCTTTGTCAAGAGCAGCGACTCCACCCTTTGTCCCTTCACCATCCTTGAGCTTGTTGATCAGCGCCAGCCTCGAGCCGTCGAAGCCCTTTCGCTTCAAAATCTCCAGGTTAAGCGCGGCGAATTTCTCGTTGTCGCCGACCTTCTCCCACTTCTTCAGGTCCTTCATGGCTGCCTCAAAAACCCCATCATCAGCGTCGCTGTCGATGAGTGCTTTACATTTCCGACCCAAGCAGTCGACAAGCTTCTCCTTCTTGTCTTTCCACTCCTTATTAGTCTTGACGACAGCGCCATCTTCCAAATCGTGCTTGATGCCGAACCATCCGGCCATTTCGACTTGGTCGATCTTCCCAATAATAAGATCGCATCTCTCGACGATCTCACTCAGCCTGTCTTTCCTCTTCTCGTTAGCGGCATTGTCGAGATTTTTCAGCCCAATGTGCAGGATCCTCAGGTTATCGGGGTAGTTTTTCAGATGGTCGTTGTAGACGCTTAAAAACTTCTCCTCCGATTTCTCGTCGGCTCCAATGAGCTTCTCGAGCTTGTCGCTTTTCCACTCTCTGCACTCCTCCTCCAATTTCTCCAGTTCGCTCCTGGTATCCTCCTCCTCTTTCACTTGTACCTTCTTCTTCCCCTCTTCTTCCCCCCCCTTACTCTTTGGCGGGACGATTAGGCAGATTTCATGGCCACCAGGCTTTACTCCCTTCCCCACGACGCTGCTGTCCTTGTCTTCGAAGGCAACGCTCCCAAACAACTTGTCACCGCCGGCAGCACCCTTCGGAAGCGACTTAAGGATGCTGGGAACTCCACCGAAGACGGAACACGCACAGCCCTTCTTCAGTGAATATTTCCCGAACTTGGAGCCGTTGGTGATTGCTGCTTCATGAGTTGAATACATGGGAACGCTGATCGCCTTGATGCTGCGCTCAATGTAGATTACCATGTGCTTCAGTTTCTCCAGCAACTCGACATCGTCATGCTTCACCAGGACGCGGATCGTGATGTCCCCCTTCTCCACCTTGACTTTGTCAGGCCAGCAATCACCGCGTCCGAGCACTTTCTTGTCGTTGTTGTATACGAAGAAAAATTGACTTTCGAAGGCGCTCTCGTACAGGAACGTTTGGAGTCCCTTGGCGACGACCTTGATCTCCCCGGCCTCTTCCACCTTGTCCGAGTATTCGAGGGTCAGGCCGTAGACCTGCTTGCCGCTGGACAGGATGTCACGCTCCCCGCACGGTTCAATGTTACCCCCTTCCTTCGGCCTCAAGGGCTTCTGCCAGCGGTCGAGGCTGGCACTGGGGTTGACCGTCTCGTCCCTGAGGCGGCTGAAAAGCGTGAACTTGTTGCTGCCATTTACCTCCAAAATGCCGAAATTACTTTCGACACCTCTGAACTCAACGTCACAGCTCATCTCGGTGTAGCCAAGCGTGCTCCAATACCTGCCGACCACCAGCTCGCAGGTAACCCCACCTTCCACGGCGACTGTCTTGACAATAGTCTCGCCAGGGCTGATGGAGGGGAAAGATTTGCTCTCACAATCTCTGTAAGGGGTGTGAGGCATGAGCTGGACGGAGTGGATGCATATTGTACGGGTCGTTGCATCCTCTCCTGCCATGTTGCGGCAATCCTTCACTTTCACGTCCATGAAGGTGGCTCCCAGGGGCACGTCCAAGAAAAACCTCTTGGTCTCCGCCGGTCCAAAATTCATCTGCCCAAAATCGTAGCGCGTGAGGGAATCGCGATTGTGGGGGACGACGATAGTTATCGGGCAGCTGAAGATGAAACCGCGGCTGGTCGATTGGCTGTCGTGCCCATAAATGCGCGCGAAATGAACGCCCGGAGGAAGGTTCGTGGGGTCCACTTCCACCTCGAAGCCGCGTCCGTTGCTCATCAAAAAACTATGATCTGGGCAAGTGACGAAGCTGCAGTCGGGGGTGCTGCTGTGCCCCTCGTCTCCAATCTTAGTGTTGCCCATTTTGACGGTGAGATTGAGCCTCATCTCGAAGTCGACACGCTTCTTTTGTGTCTCGAGACTGACATCGTCTTGGTTGCTGAAATTGGGCGTGACCGTCACGCTGAAATTCTGCTTCTTGGAAATCTCATCCTTGCTACGCAAGTAGATCCCGCTGGGCTTAAGGCGACGGTTGACCCTCACGTCGAACCTGACATCTTCATCTGCGTGGACAGCATTGTTCAGCAAGTAGTCGAAAGCAGCATCCACCTGCACCATACCAAAGCCCTGAACGAGGGGAGAGAGATGGTCCATGTTCTTGCAGCTATTGAAAAGGGCCTTCTTCACCCTATGGGGAGTATACTCAACTCCCTTTTGCTTCAACCCACTGCAGAGCAACGCGACGCAACCGGCGCAGTTCGGCCCGCTCATACTCGTCCCGTTCATGAGCTGGTTCTTCTGCAGACACCAATTAGGGACAGAGCAAATTGCACCGCCAGGAGCAATGACGTCAACGCCGTTGCCACCATCTTCAGCGGGGCCCACAGAACTCCAAGTGTAGTTGGAGCCGTCAGCAGTGGAGAGTTCCCTCATGGAGTACTCGACTGTCATCATCGAGGGGGAAACGAACGCCCCCACGCTAATGAGAGAAGTCGTCGTCCCTCCTGGGCAGCCCACTGTAGTCAAAGCAGGACCATTGTTCCCAGCACTCGCCACGAATATAACGCCCCACTTGTTCACTAGCTCGTTCGCCTCCTCGATAAACCTACCCGAGTTGGCGAGGCAGCAAGCTTCGCCGTAGCTCATGTTGATGACGTCGCATCCAAGGCGCTTCGCCTCAGTCATAGCTCGTATCAAACCAGGCCCAGTCTCCATCGATCCGAGTCGAGAATCCCCAATCTTAAGGCTGATGACTTGCGCCCCCGGAGCAACCCCACAAAGATCTTCACGGTCGGGGTGGTAGCCAGCGCAGATCCCCGCAACGTGCGAGCCATGAGCGCCAGCGTCAACGTTTATAGAAAGAATCGATCCCTCGTCATATATATTCACACTGTAGTTGAGCATCGAGACATTGTCAACTAGGCGGTAGTCACGGTTGACGCGGTAGTTCGTCATCGGCTTTGTTGAGGTAAAATCGCCCGTCTCCGAAGTGTCCACCATCGCTTGCCAACTCTCGCCGTCGTGCCAAACGACGCAGTCGAACAGCGGCCCGGGATCGTCGTACTTATCGTACGCGCCCTTGAGCTCGCTAATCTCGTCCTCGATATTGGTCAACACCTTGGCCACGTCCGCAGGGTACTTCCCCTTGTCATCCGGCTTGTTGGCCAGGTGAAAGTCAGACAACTTCTTCTTCGAGGCAAGCTCCTGGGCTTCGCGCTGTTTAGTCCACGCCTTCTTACGCTCACCCTTGACACGACGGGTGAGGTTATCGGGGTAAAGCTCATACGCGCGCTTCATACCCAGGTGATAAGTCTTGGTTGGGTTCTTCATGGTAGTTGGCAGCAGCAACTTTCGGCCGGTAAGGCCAGTGAGCGATGACGGGTCGTCGGCGCTCACATCAGCATCCCCAGCCTCTTTCGGGAATGTCACCTTCTTACTCATGTCCACATCCCCGCTGCCGCTGCAATCGACAATATCAATCAGCTTGGGTTCACCAGTTGTCGTCACTTGCAGGCCCTCTGCTCCCGGGTCGATACCGGTGTCGAGGACACCGATGATGACGCCGCGACCATCAAAGGTAGGGTTATGCTGGACAAACGATCCCGACGTCGTATCGTCCCTGGGTACTATACCACTTGAGGGGAAAATTAGCGTCATTTTAAGGTTTTTAGATAGCGTTTTTTGGGGTTAATGAGACAGCTGTCTATTATAGTTCAAGGAATCCTAGACAATCGCGATTATCAAAATTTGGCGACAATGCGTGACCACCTCGAAAAGTTAAAATGTAAAATCACCAAGCGACGGTTCGACGTTTCCAAAAAAAGATAAGATTAGATTTGCCACATTCTGTAATTGTGTTCTTTATATCTTCACTTCTATTAGCTTATAAAAAAATAAGAAATCCACAACTAACCAACCCCAAAAAACAAGTTTTAGCGCGTATAATACCTCAATTTTAATTAAATACTAGTCGTTGTGTTCACTTCAACCTGAACCCTGAACCTGAACCTTGAACCTCAGCTTTCAATCTTCCTCCTATTCTATTCGTCAACCCCAATCCAGTATTCAAGCATCTCAATGAACAAGTTGCACTCCTTGACTGTGTGACATTCAAATACGTACTTCTGTCTGTTCAGACTGGTCTTGTCGTCGAATTTAAGGATAAATTCCCGAAGGTGAGTTGTGTCTGCTATGGTGGTCCTCCTATGCTCCCTTGTGAACCCTTTTTTTGCAGCCCCCTTTGTGGGTGCACCACCCTTAAGCGGGGACGTTAGCGATCCCTTCCTCGCTCCCTCCTCCCCACCGATGACGACCTCTTTGCCACTTCTCCCTGTAAGCATCCCTCTTCTTACAACCATCCCATTGACGTCTACGCTGACCTTTGGTTCCTTCTCTCCGAAGTGCCGAAATACGTGAAAAATGCCGTCTGTCACTACTCCCCAGTAGGGGATCTTCTGGCTGATCTTGCTAATGTTCTGCTGTCCCCCGCCCCCGTTCTTCTTGGTGAGCGTGAGTAGTACGTCGAGATGGGGACCGTGGAGCGGGCCGCAGACGGAGTGCTTACTCCACAGCTCTGTGACATCTAGTGTTACTTTACCTCCACTCTCGGCTTTTTCGTAGTCAAACTGGGCTTCCTGCGCCCTGTTCTCCCAGATATTATACTTGATTGTCTTGTTCAGATCCACCGAAACCCGGCCACCCTTTAGCCAAAGGTCATTCTGGGCCAGGCTCACGTGACATTGTCCATGAACGATATCCTTTGCCACGCCCCCCGTACTATGATGGTTCGGGTCGTGGGATACAACGGTGAGAGTAACTTCGGACAATCCGTGAATGCCCTGTATTAAGAAATTCTGGGGTTGCCAAGCAAAATCGCCGCCCAGGTTATTACCCTTTCCAGCAGCGGCAGCGGGAACATTCTTGTGGGCAGTGTCAAAGCGAACTACTTGCTCCCTCAAGCTGTTGTAAAGGGTTACAACTACATATGCCTGCTTGGGTAAATTTGGATGATGTTGTCGATGGTCCTCACTTTTTTGGTCATCCTTGTGAAGAGACCTGGATTTCCTTGCATTCAAATTTTCCGACGTCCTCCTCTTGGTTTTGTCCTTCCCCTTCTTCTTACTCCCCTGCGCCACCTCCGTCACCGCCGTTCCTAACCCAGGAACACCCTCAAGACCGACGACACTGATCCTCATGGGCCTCTTCATGTTCCTCCTCCACGCCCAGAAGCGCCTCCTCGCCGCGCTCCTCCGTACCAACGCCTGCGTCCTTATCACTCCTAACCTGCATTTCCTATAGCGCACCCTCGCAATGAAGCCCCTTATCCACAACCCGATCAACGACGCCAACGCGTTCTCGTTCTCCGTGTCGAAGAGCACCTTGCGAGATTTATTGTACCACTGCAGGTCATCCTCGGCATCAGAAGTACACAGCTTACAGACATAAGAAGAGTCATGACTATTGGAAGAAGTAACACGGTTGTTATTTTTTATCCGCGGGTTGAATTCTTGCGAAATTTTCATTAGCTCCCACCGTTCAGGCAAAGGTAGGCAATCGGAGTGAACGACAATGGGACAGAACTTGCAGTGCACGGCCGCCGAAGGACAAGGAAGATTACATATCTCACAGAGATACGTAACCCCAGCACCACTCGGGTAAGGCATGAGCTCCTTGGGGTAAACAAGCGTCGCAAAGCTGCGCTTTACCGGCGGCAATTTTATCCTGTTCTGCTGCTTCCTCTTTATGAAGCTGGCGATTTTCTTGGTAGCCAAAGCCATCTCCCACTTCTTTCGAGCTTGCTCCCGAAGCTCGGCCTTTGATATTTGCTGGTGGGATTTTGAAACGAACATCTTTACGTATTTGTGAGAATTATCGTCGGTATGGTATGGAGTTTTCGGGGTGGCATATTGGGACTGTTTAGTGGCTGTGGTGGACACCGGAATGACAACACCCCCCAGAGAGGGGGGAGGTGAGTTGGAGTTGATTTTTTTCTGGGTCAAACCACGGGTGACCATAGAGGGAGAGGATTTGGGGGAGGAAGAAGGCAGGTAGGAACGCATTGAAGTTTTCGGGGAGGGGGGGGAAAGTGTCATCACTTCCCTGGGAGTTAGTTGTTATGGAGTTGATGTGGTCGTTATTAGGTGTATGATTGATTATTTGTGGGATTATTGACCTATCATGTGACGGCGATTGATGTATTTATGCGCCTAAAGACGGGTAATAAAGCTCAAAACCGTCCATAGACCTCATATGACTTCTTCTTTTGACACAACAAAGAATCGAAGAAGATCAGAAAATTGCATTTGTTCCAATGCATCATAAATGATGAGTACAACATCAAGAGAAAGAGAGCAAAGACCAGAGAAGTTAAGCCAAGTAGTATATTCCCGTCTCCTAATCAAAAGTTCGATATAAAATCCATTTTAGTTTTCTTAAATTTTTACTCAGGGGTGGGTGGGGTGGAGATGGTGTTGGATCGAACCGTTTGCCTGTAAGGATTACGTTCACTCATCCATAATTTATATTACATTTCTTCCCATAGTGCGTGTGCGTGTGCGTGTGCGTGTGCGTGTGCGTGTGCGTGTGCGTGTGCATTTGTCATGTCATACTCTTCCTCCCCCTCAAATACCAAGATGCTTAATAATCCGATCAAGCTTCTCTTCAATCCTCTTCATTCTGTCCTCCTGACTTCCCCCCTGATCCCTTCCCGCCGAAGAAGGAGAAGAAGAAGAAGAAGAATACGACGACGACGAAGCCGAGGGTACAGGCGGACCAGACGTCGAAGGCTTATAACCTCCCATCCCCCCGGTCGGGGTCTTGGGTTTGGGAACCGAACTCATTCCGGATCCGGGTTGCGGTTTATAACCTCCCAAACCCCCGGGTTTGGGCGGGCTCGACGACGAGGACGAGGCCCCCCCTCCCATCGCTGCCTTCTTCTCCGCGGCTTCTTTGTTCTTCTTCATTATGTCTTTAAATCCACCGCCGCCACCACCGCCACCGCCGCCGAATAAATTATTCAGTTGACCTGCCACGCCACCGCCTCCCATAGGTGGTCTTGATGATCCTCCACCAGGGGCTGGAGGGGACCGCACACCACCACCACCACCACCACCGCCCCCACTACCACCGACACTACCTGCACCCCTTGGAGCACTCTTATCAACCGTCGTTGTCTTCTTCAATTTTACTCCGCCTTGGATACCGCCTAATAACCCTTTAGGCGCACCGCCTCCAGGCCCGGACGGTCCCCCCCCCCCCCCCCCACCTCCCCCACCGAACGGATTAGGCATTTT
>ERZ651776.3047-NODE-3047-length-17318-cov-3.488081_pt1 | contig 17318 bp, 16 predicted proteins | sample MGYA00514761_ERZ651776 | MGnify/ENA metagenome assembly ERZ651776 | reverse complement strand
TGCAGAGTGGACTAATAATTTGACCAACCCAGAAAGAAAAAGGCATGCCATGGCCGAATTGTCAGGAAGGTGGGCGCTGACTGATCCAGTCGCTACGGCTGAATGGCTAAACACCCAACCTCCTTCCCCAGAGCTTGATCCAGCCATTGCAAATTTCGTCTCTCGAATTCAGGCGAGAAACCCCGAAGGAGCAGCTGGATGGGCTCAATCCATATCTGATCCATCCATGCGTAAAGAAGCTCTTGATCGGGCACTAGATGCATGGTTGCAAACAGACCCGACCAAGGCCGAAGCCTGGATCAGGCAGCAGAAAGAATGATCCTATCCCAGGTTCTCGATAATCGAGACGATGGGTAAAAACAGTGCGATCACAATAAACCCGACAACAACTGCGAGGAAAACGATCATGACAGGCTCGATCAGGGAGGTTACTCCGGCCACCGCGTTGTCAACATCCTCATCAAAATTATCAGCTATCCTGGTAAGCATGTCTGGTAATTCGCCAGTCTCTTCTCCAATCTCTACCATACTCGTGACCATAGTGGGAAAAACTGGTTCCCTATCCATTTGTACGGCCATGGATTCACCATCCCTGACCGCGTTGTGAATATTAGTCATCGCTTTTACAAAGAAAAATGAAATTAGGATATAATAGAGCTGGAAGAATAATTGATCAATTAGAGGCTGCAGGTATTGTTGGTCCATTTGAGGGAAGCAGAGCCAGAGATGTTCTTATTTCAGATATGGCCTCACTTAATGCATATTTAGAAAATGAAAAAAATAAATAATGAAAAATTATATTTTAATTTTTTTATTATTAATTTCTACAAAAATATTTTCTCAGAAAAATATTCAAGCAAAGGAAATATTAAATAATGTTTCGATAAAAATTGATCAGGCTATAAATTACTCCTTTAATTTTTCTTACAAAATTAATCAAAACATAAACGAAGAATCTAAAGGAAGTGTAATCATAAGTAAAGACAAATACTTTTTAGATTTTTTAGGAGTTAAACAAATTTGTGATTCAAATTTTTTATACACAATTGTTGCAGAAAATAAAGAAGTAATAATTTCAAAAATTTTAGAAGAAAACAAACAATCTATTAGCCCATCAAATATTCTTAAATTTTACAAGGAAGGATATGAAATTGTTATGGATGAATTGAAGAGTGAATCAAATATGAAGGTTCAGTATTTAAAATTAATTCTTCTTTTACATTTTGGTCTGAAATTCTTTCAATGAAATCATTTTTGTCAAAACCATTATCTGTTAAAACAGCTTTCAATATTTCTATGTCATTTAAATTTTTTGGTTTAATCCACATATTTTCAAACATTACATTTACGTACTTTTTAAAGTCGCCATTGTTCTGATAAGAAACTGCTCCTCGCATTAAAGAAAGTGTGTTTACAGGAAAAAATGGATTTCTCGTATAAGGAACTTTATATTTATTAGCAAATCTTTGAAGATCTGCCATCATATAGTTACCTTTTGCAGGAACTGCTGCGGGTGGAGCATTTCCTGTAGCTTTAAAAATTCCTCCAAGGAGAATAGGATAAAAAATTAGCTCAGCATTGTTTCTCTCGGCCATTAAAGTAAGTTGTGTATAAGCTAGATAGGAAGTTGGACTTCCAAAGTCAAAATAGAAATCAATTTCTTTCATTTTATAAATCTCTCAATAAATGACCGCCGTCAACAATAAGTGTTGAACCAGTTATATAGGAACCAGCGTCACTTACGAGTAATAAAAGCGCTCCATCCATTTCATCAATTGAACCAACTCTTCGCATTGGAATCCTTTTAATCATATCATTGCTTATATCAGAATCTATGAATTCTTTATTTATATCGGTCCTCATATAGCCTGGGGCTAATGAATTAACCCTTATCCCGTATTTTGCCCATTCTAATGCCATTTGTCTGGTTAAGTGAGAAAGGCCAGCTTTTGAAACACAATACACTCCGTTTCCTTTTTGAACTGCTTCACCCGTTATTGAGGAGATATTAAGCACATTTCCTCCACTTAAATCATTACTTCTTCTTCTCTTGACCCACTCTTTAGCTAAATACCATGGACCTCTCAAGTTAGTATTTATTACCGTATCCCAATCTTCAGAGGTTGTTCCATCAATAGATGCAACAGTTGTTGTCCCAGCATTATTCACTAGAATATCGATTTCATCTATTTCTTTACTTATAGATTCCAAACAATCTTGAACATTCTTTTCACTCGAAACATCAAGAGAGAAGCTTTTTGCAATTCCTCCAGATTCAGAAATTTTTTCTTCAGTTTCTTTTAATTTTTCTACTCTTCTAGCAGCTAAAGCGACTTTTGCTCCAGCCTTTGAGAGAGTCATTGCTAATGATGCGCCAACTCCTGTTCCCGCACCAGTGACTAGAGCTGTTTTACCTTTTAGGCTAAATATTGATTCATCCATTTTATTACACCTATTTTTTGTAATTATTAATAATTTTCAATTTTGTCCTCAACCGCATGACCTTTTGCAGGTATCAATATTTGTCTTAGAAAAGTGCAAACAACTTTATTATCTTGATTAGTACCTGTTGTTTTAATCTCAACTATACCTTGACCCATCCTTGATTTTGACTCGCGTTTATCAAGAACCTCAGAAGATCCATAAATTGTATCGCCACAAAAGACAGGTAAAGTAAATTTAACATCAGTCATACCTAAATTAGCCACGGCTTTTTGACTGCAGTCTGAGACGCTCATACCAATTAAAAGAGATAAAGTATAAGTGGATACAACAAGATTTTGTTTAAATTCTGTACCTTTCCCAAACTCAGCATCAAAATGAAGTGGGTGAGTATTAAGGGTCATAAGAGTGAACAAATGATTGTCATACTCTGTTACCGTTTTTCCAGGCCTATGCTCATAAATATCGCCCACTTTAAAATCTTCGAAATATCGACCGAAAGTTTCGCGATAATGATTAGGGCCAATTTCTTTTGAAAATTTAACCATTTTTTAAACCTTTTTTTAATTAATTAGAAATTGTGAATTTAGACATTTTAAATTGAAATGAATACTATTCATAAAAATGATAAATTCATAATACTTATTGCATATTAGTTTAATAAAATAATGTTATAATATATTTGATTCTGTTGTTAGGGCGGTAATGTTTTTAAATTATTTCAATACAGTAAAAAGAAAAACAAAAAATACTTTGATAATATTACTTCTAGTAACTATCTCAGGCTGCTCTTCAACTAAAGATAAATTTGAAAAAGATCTACCACCTCTTCCCTCTGATTGGTCAACATCCTATCAATCTCTTAAAAATATAGATGCTTGGGTTGAAACCTTTAAAGACAAAGAATTAAAGAATATTATCATTGAAGCTATAGAAAATAATAGAAATCTTAGAGTTGCATCAAATAGGCTAGATATTGCGAGAGCATCATCTAGAGCATCAATAGCACCCTTACTGCCGTCAATAAGCGCCTCCTTGTCAAAAAATCAATTATCCACAACTATCGAAGCTAATGGTGATATTGACAGATTGTATTCATATAAGGATAGTTTAGGTGTTCAATTAAATTGGGAGGCTGATGTATGGGGAAGACTCTCAAGGCAATCTCGTGCTGCATATAGAGAGTCTGAGGCTGCCGAGGCTGATTATGAATTTGTAAAGCTTTCTATTGCTGGAATAACAGCTCAATCATGGTATATTTTTTCTGAAGCAAAGCTTCAAAAAGATTTGGCAGAAAGAAATCTTGAAACAAGATTAAGTACCCTAAAAAGAGTTGAAAATAGATATAAAAAAGGTATCGCGCAAAGCAGGGATTTAAGATTGGCAAGGTCACAATTAGAATCTTCAAGAGCCGATCTAATCAACAGACAACAAATACTTTATGAAACCGCAAGGACTCTTGAGGTTATAATAGGAAGATATCCAAATGCTTCCATAACTCCTGGTGGCCTACCGAATTTACCCGAGAATCCAGATATTGGAACTCCCTCAGAGAGACTTCCACTAAGGCCAGATATCAGAGTATTAGAGGCTAGAATTGAGTCAGCTGGTTTACAGCTAACTTCCACTCGATTAGCGTTTTTACCCCGCCTATCACTTAACGCTCAATGGAGTACTTTAGATGATAATTGGTCTGATGCCCTTGAGCCAAAAAGATTAGCTGGTTCATTAATTGGCTCTTTAACTCAAAGTATTTTTCAGGGTGGAAAAAGAGTTGCAGACTCTCAAATCAAAAAAGCTCAATTGGAATCTATTTTAGAGAATTACTCGCAAGCCCTCCTTGAAGCAGCTCAGGAAGCAGAGAATGCAATAGCTGCTGAAGAAACCCTAGAAAAAAGAGAGAATGCAATTAATAAATCTTTCAAGGAATCTAAAGCTGCAGAAGAATTAACTTTAGAGCAATACAATAGGGGTCTAAGTACAATTTTTGAACTTTTAGATTCACAATCAAGAAGACTAAATGCCGAAAGCCTTTTAATTAATGCAAAAAGATTAAGGCTTACAAATAGAATAAAAATGTATATGGCTATTGCAACACCTGCATTTGAAAGTGAAAAATAAATGAAAAAAATAATAAAGAAAATTTTGGGAACAAGATTTGCTCCACTATTTGTAATCTTTAGTGGCATATTGTTAGCTTTTATAATTTCTGTATCGAGCCCTAAGCCAAAAAAAGGAATAGAATTTCCTAAACCCACACCTGTATTTTATGAAATATTAAAGAAACAAAATGTAACTCTTAAAATTAAAACTAATGGTGAAGTCAAACCACTAAATGAAATTAATTTAATATCACAAGTTTCAGGTAAGATAGTTGACGCGGCCGATGAATTTGTTGACGGTGGTATTATCCAAGCTAATACTCCTCTCATATGGATAGATGATAGAGATTATAAATTAGCAGTAATTTCTGCAGAATCTAATGTCGCCAAAGCAAAAAAATTACTCGAAAGAGAAATAGCTGAAAGCGAACTAGCTAAACGTGATTGGGAGGAATTAGGAATTGGTGATGCAAATCCTTTAACATTAAGAATACCTCAATTAAAAGAAGCTGAAGCAAATGTTAATGCAGCAAACGCAAATCTTGAAAGGGCTAAACTAAATTTAGAAAGAACTATTGTAACGCTTCCATTTGAAGGAATAATTAAGAAAAAAATTACAGGTATTGGTCAATTTGTTGGAGCTGGAAGTATATTAGCTTCTGCTTTTTCAACTGAACAGGTTCTAATTGCACTTCCCTTGACCGATACAGAGCTATCTTATCTTGGAGTTCCACTAGCTTATCAGGGAGAATTTAATTCGAGCCCAATGGTGAATTTTTATTCTTATGTGTCAGATAAAAAATATGAGTGGAAAGGAAGGATAACCAGAACAGCAGGATCTATAGATCCGCCAACAAGGTTAGTTTATGTTTATGCCGAAGTTATGAATCCATATGATCAAACTCCTCCTTTGGCTATTGGAATGTTCGTGGATGCTGAAATTGAAGGAAAAACAATTAAAGATGCATTCCTAATACCCAACTCATCTATAACAAATGATGGAGCAATTTATACAATTGATAATGAAAATTATTTAAGAATAAAGAAAATAGAAATTTTTGGAGTTGTTAATGATTACTTGGTTGTCAAAGGGGATATTAATGAAGGCATGCGTGTTGTTGCCTCCCCCCTAAATACTGCGGAAGAAGGTATGGCTTTGACACCAATTTTACTAGATAAAGATATTGGCGGTTAGTTAATTATGTTAAAAATTATCTCATGGTGGGTTAGAAATTCAAAAGCTGCGAATCTGCTTATGGCTAGTATAATTATATTGGGGGTTATGACTTTTTCAAGAATAGAAAAAGAAGTATTTCCTATTATAACTGCGCCTATAGTTTCAGTGCAATATTCTTGGCCGGGAGCGTCTCCAAAAGAGATTGAAGATCAAGTCATTACAAGAGCCGAGGAGTCGCTTACTGATCTAGACGGAATAAAAAAAATAAGATCTGTTTCAAGAGAAAACTTTGGAACTATGTATGTTGAAGCAACGCTTGCAGCAAATATTGATACGCTTATTCAAGATGTAAAGAGAAAAGTTGATGCAATCACATCTATACCGCAAGATGTTTATCCTCCGATAGTTAGCGATGAATCATTTAGAATTCCATTAATAACTTTAGCAATTCACGGAAATGTTTCAGAAAAAAAATTAGCAAGAATTGCTGAAAAATTACGAGATGATTTAGCCCTCGTTCCTTATGTGGATCTTGTTAAGGTTAGCGGCAATAGAAAAGAAGAGATTTCGATAGAATTATCTGAAAATGCAATGCGGCGTTATAATGTGACTTTCGATCAGGTTGCTGACGCCATTAGAAAATCATCCATAAATATTTCTGCTGGAAGTATAAAAGGTCAGAATGGAACAATCCAATTAACTACCAGAAATTTAGCTGACTCATCAAAAGAATTTGATCAAATTATTATTCGTCAAACTCAAGATGGAGGTACCTTAAAAGTTTCTGATGTTGCAAAAGTTGTTGATGGATTTGAAGATCAAAATTTAAGAACATCACTAAATGGAGAGCTTGCTATACTTGTACAAGTTCTATCTACAGAAAATATGAATGTTGTGAAAACTTCAAAGTCAGTCAATGACTGGCTTCCATCAATTCAAGAGTCCATGCCAATTGGAGTAACTCTATCACTTTGGTCTGATACTTCTGAACTTTACAAAGGGCGAATGGCAACAATTTCAAGAAGCGCTTTTGGCGGTCTCTTTTTAGTAATGATAGTTTTAATGACTTTCTTAAGGCCTATAGTAGCTTTTTGGTGTTCGGTTGGTATTTTAACTTCTTTTGCTGGAACATTTATTTTTCTTCCATCTTATGATGTTTCTTTAAATGTGATCTCGTTGTTTGCATTTTTATTGGTAATTGGGATTGTAGTTGATGATGCTATTATAATTGGTGAAAATATTCACGCCGAGCATGAGAAAGGTCGACGAGGAGCTGATGCTGCTATAATGGGCGCATACCTAGTCTCTAAACCAGTTTTTTTCGCAGTAATGACAACAATGATAGCTTTTCTGCCGTGGCTATTTTTATCGGGATGGCAAGTTCAATTTGTAAGAAATATATCTATAATCGTTTTGTTTGCATTAGCTTTTTCTCTCATTGAAGCATTCTTGATTCTTCCAGCCCACCTTTCTAATTTAAAACGCGATAAATCAGAGTCAAAGCTATCAAAATTTCAAAAGAGACTTGCTAAAAGTTTGGTCGATTTTGGTAAAAATAGATATATGCCAATTTTAATTTCTTCTTTAAAAAGAAGGTATCTAGCTGCATCTTTTTTCTTTAGTTTTTTAATTATAATATTTACATTTTCTGGGACATCCTGGATTGGAAAATCTTTTTTACCTAACATTGAAGATGATGAAATTTTAGTTTCAGTATCCTTACCTGCTGGGTCTCCATTTGAGAGAACTTTAAGCGTTCAGAAGCAAGTTCAAGAGGCAGGGGTTGAAACAATTGAATTTTATAAGAACAAAGATCTTGTTATCGAGAATACATATATTAATTCTCGTGAAAATAATGTTATGGCTTATTTTAATCTTTACCCGCCAGGAAGAGGTGAAGGTAAAAGAAAGTCTTCAGCATCAGAAATTGCTGATGTACTTAGAGAAAAAATTGGTGATATACCAGACGCCGAAGGTTTAAATGTTGCAAATAATATTGGTAGAGAGCCAGGACAGGCTGATTTAGCTTTTAATATTACCTCAAAAAACTCTGAAGATTTACTTACTGCAATAGAAGACTTTATGAATAAGTTAAGGTCATATTCTTCAACTTATGATGTTACAAGTTCATTTAATAGCTCATTAACTGAAATTCAAATTAAATTAAAGCCAAATGCAGAAAAGCTTGGTTTAACTCTCGGTGAAATATCGCGCCAACTAAGACAGGCTTACTATGGCCAAGAAGTACAAAAACTCCCCAGAGAAGGAGAGGATGTTAGAGTTATGGTTCGTTATCCAAAAAAATTAAGGCGCTCCTATGAGAGTTTGTCAAAATTTAGAATAAGAACTCCAGATGGCCGAGAGGTTCCATTCCTATCATTAGCAGAAGTAAAGCAGTCGCCAGGTGTTCAAAAAATTGAGAGAATTGATGGAATGATTAGCGCAACTATTAAATCCCAAGTAAAAGGTGATCTTAAGTCACAGATACTAAGTGAATTTAAATTAAATTTTTTACCTGAATGGCAAAAAAGGCACCCCACTTCTTCATGGCAATTAGCGGGTGAAGCTGAGGGTGAAGATGAGTTTTTTGCTGAAATACAAATACTAATAGTCATAGCAATTCTATCAATGTTTGGGCTTCTTTCAATAGCCTTTAGATCATACTTTTTACCAATCCTTATTTTGTCCGCTCTTCCTTTTGGCTTTGGTGGAGCCGTCGTTGGTCACATAATTTTTGGTAAAGGACTCTCAATGATTTCGTATTGGGGGATAGGTGCTGCATGCGGTGTTGTTGTTAATGATAATTTAGTTTTAGTAGATAGTATTAATAGACTTAGAGGGAGTGGAAAACATATACTTGAATGTATAGTTGAATCTGGAGTTACACGATTTAGGCCAATTATAATAACATCTATTACAACTTTTGTTGGCTTAATGCCTATGATGCTTGAACCATCAGTGCAAGCAAACTTTTTGAAACCTGCTGTAATTTCATTATCTTTTGGTGTCGTCCTATCATCTTCCGTAACCTTAATTTTAGTACCTTGCCTTTATTTAATTGGGGATGATGTTAAGGAATCAATAGCCCAATTTAAAGCTTCAATAAAATCACAAATTAGCAATAAATCGACATAGCATCAATTTTCATGCATAATACTCTGCCGAAATAAGTTAAGGCATTAAATTGAATCCAATTACTAAAACATATCGATATCTTGTCGACTGGATGAATTCCAAAGGAGAAATGGTTCAAAACACCGTACCCGCTAAATCTGTTCAAGATGCAATGAATGAAATTCAAGTTTCAGAAGGCATGAGCTTTAGCAATAATGGATCGGGTAAACCTCGTTTTGTAAATATAACATTAGTAGAGCAAGATTTAACTGAAGCTGAAAGTTGATAATATAATAATTTAATCTATTATATTTTGATAAAATATTCTTAAAAAGGCTAATTATGAAACAGAACGGCTATGAAGCAATTGCTTACCCCGAAACATATACTGATGAGGACAAACTTCACTCAATTCTGACTTCGATGAGAAAAAATGATCCAGTTACCTGGCTAGAGCCAGATAATTATACTCCTTTTTGGGCAATAACAAAACATTCAGATATTTCAGATATTGAATTAAAAAATGATTTTTTTATTAATCACCCAAGAACAACTTTAATGGATATAACTGCAGAAAATTATATCAAAGAATTTACTGGGGGTAGTCACCTTTTAGTTCGAACATTAGTTCATATGGATAACCCTGATCATAAAATATATAGATCTATGACCCAATCATGGTTTTCACCACCAAATTTAATTAAACTGAAGTCTGAAATAGAAATTTTAGCCAAAGGTTATGTTGATAAAATGCTTGAAAGTGGATCTGAGTGCGATTTTGTAAAAGATATATCATCTCTTTATCCATTAAGAGTGATAATGACTATTTTAGGTGTACCACCAGAAGATGAGGGTCTTATGCTTAAACTCACACAGCAACTTTTTGGTAGCGCTGATGATGATATGAAACGTTCTGAAGAGGAAACTTTAGATAGTAATGTAATTGCTGATTTCTTTAATTATTTTACAACCTTAACAGAAGAGAGAAGGAAAAATCCAACCGATGATGTGGCTTCGGTTATCGCAAGTGCAAATTATAATGGAGAACCAATTGGTCATTTAGAGGCTATGTCATATTATACAATTATTGCAACTGCAGGTCATGATACAACTTCGTCTTCAACAGCTGGTGGTATTCTGGCATTAATAGAAAATCCTAGCGAATTTAAAAAACTTAAAGAAAATCCCTCACTTATGCCCCTCGCAATTGACGAAACAATTAGATGGGTTACACCTGTGAAAAATTTTTTTAGGACTGCTACCGAAGACTGTACAATAGGTGAAAAGAAAATCAAAAAAGATGAATCAATAATGCTAGTCTATCCTTCTGGAAATAGAGATGAAGAAGTTTTCGAAGATCCTTTTAAATTTAAAGTAGATAGAAACCCTAATAGGCACTTAGCCTTTGGTTTTGGAGCTCATTTATGCTTAGGAAAACATTTAGCAAAAATGGAAATGGAAATTTTATATAATGAGCTTTTTAAAAGAATTGAAAAAATAGAATTAAATGGAGAGCCCTCCTGGGTAAAGGCAAGTTTTGTATCAGGACTAAAATCACTTCCGATAAAATATAAAATAAAATAATGAGTTAAAAAATGACACGATCAATGCAAGAAATAATTCAAGAAGCATACAATGAAGTTCCTCAAATTAAACCAGAAGAAGCACTAGATATGCAAAATAATGGTGCCCTGATTATCGATACTAGAGAAATTAATGAATTGGCTATGACTGGAAAAATAAAAGATGCTGTTCATATTCCTAGGGGATTAATAGAGTTTCAAAACAAAGAAACTAATCCAAATGGCGTTAATGGTTTCACTAAAGATAAAAAAATTATTCTCTATTGTGCAGCTGGGGCACGTGCAGCTTTAGCAGGAAAGGCATTAAAAGATTTAGGATTTAGTTCTGTATATAATCTTGGTGGTTTTCCTGATTGGGTAAATGCAGGATTTCCGGTTGAAAAAGTCTAAAGTTAAATGAAAATATCTCGACACTGATGTGTTGATTTGCTATGTGATTTATGAATTATATATTGATTTAATCTAGCAATATTCAGTATTTGACTGTTTAAGTTAACTGATAGATAATTCTTAAAATTACTATTAATTTAGAGGGTATTTTACTATGTCAGCAAAAGAAGAAATTGGAAAATTAGTTGAGCGTTCAAGAATAGCTCAAAAACAAATAGAAAACTATACGCAAGAACAAGTTGATGAACTAATTAGGGCTATGGTTTGGTGTGTAGCAAGACCTGGTGTAGCTGAAGAAATTGCCCAATTTACAGTTGATGAAACTCAACTAGGAAATTACGACGGTAAGTATTTAAAAATTCAAAGAAAAACCCGCGCAACTTTGATGGATATTATTCATGATAAGTCAGTAGGTATTTTAGAAGAAGATAAAGAGAGGGCCATAGTTAAAATAGCAAAGCCTATGGGAGTTATAGGTGCGCTTTCACCCTCAACTAATCCTGAAGCAACACCAGTTATAAAGGCAATACACGCTATAAAAGGCAGGAATTCAATTATTGTTGCGCCTCACCCAAGAGCAAAACTAACTAATAAAAAAATATGTGATTTAATGAGATCAGCAATAGAAGCTTGTGGTGCTCCTGCTGACCTAGTCCAGGGTATAGAAATACCTAGCCTTGATTTAACTAATGAATTAATGGCTCAGTGTGATCGAGTTTTAGCAACTGGCGGAGGTGCCATGGTTACAGCTGCTTACTCAAGCGGAACACCTGCTCTTGGTGTAGGAGTTGGTAACGCTGTAATAACTGTTGATGAAACAGCCGACCTTGATGATGCTGCTGAAAAGATCAGAATATCTAAAACTTTAGATTTTGCAGCCTCATGTTCGTCAGATAATTCTGTAATTTTAATTAATGAGATTTATGAAAATATGATGTCTAAATTAAAAGAAAAAGGTGGATATTTAGTCAATGATGAAGAAAAAGAAAAATTAAAAAATACACTTTGGGATGATGAAGGTCATATAAATACAGCAATGGTTGCTCAACCAGCAGAAAAAATTGCTAGTATGGCAGATATAAAAATTCCTGAAGGAACACAGTTTTATATCGTACCTGAGAGCGGTTGGGGTAAAGAGCATCCATTTTCAGGTGAAAAAATGTCAGTGATTATGGCTTTATATAGGGCTGATAATATTGACCATGCAATTGAATTAACTAATAATATACAGGCCTATCAAGGACAGGGGCATTCATGTGGAATTTATTCAAATAGTGATGACAATATTATGAAACTTGCTAATGCAACAAAAACATCAAGAGTTATGGTTAATCAACCTCAGGCAGCATCAAATAGTGGGAATCTATGGAATGGAATGAGACAAACATTCTCTCTTGGGTGTGGTTCATGGGGTGGAAATGGAACAAATAATAATATTTCCTGGCGTGATTTAATTAATGAAACTTGGGTTTCTAAACCATTATCTCAAAGCAAAGAACTTATGTCTGATGAAGATTTGTTTGGGGATGTAATGGATAAAATAAACTAAAGAGATTATATTTAATTAAAAGTCCTTTTTAAAATTTAATCCTATTTATTAATTAACTATGGTTTAAAAAATGCAACTATCTGAAGAACAAACAGCCTTTTATGATATGGCAAAAGATTTTGCTGTTAAAAAGATGGCTCCAAATGCCGAAAAATGGGATGAAGAAAAAATATTCCCTATAGATACTTTAAGAGAATTAGCAGAGCTTGGATTTGGAGGAATTTATGTGAATCCAGATTTAGGTGGCTCAGGTTTGTCACGACTCGATTCAACTCTTATCTTTGAGTCATTGAGTCATGGCTGTACCTCTACGGCAGCCTTTTTATCTATTCACAATATGGCCAATTGGATGATTGATAGTTTTGGGTCAAGCGAGCTTAAAGAAAGTATTGTTCCAGATTTATGTACAATGAAAAAGATAGCATCTTATTGCCTTACAGAAGCTGGTGCTGGTTCAGATGCAGGAAATCTAAAGACTAAGGCAGTTAGAGATGGTGATCACTATATAGTAAATGGAACAAAATCTTTTATTTCAGGGGGTGGGTATTCTGATGTTTATGTGACAATGGTAAGAACTGGGGATCAATCTTCATCTGGTATTTCAACACTAATGATTGAAAAGGATTGCCCAGGTATATCATTTGGAGCACAAGAAAAAAAAATGGGATGGAATTCTCAGCCGACAGCTCAAGTAATATTCGAAGATTGTAGAGTCCCAGTTAAAAATCTCTTAGGAAAAGAAGGTGATGGTTTTAAAATAGCAATGAAAGGTTTAGATGGAGGAAGGCTGAATATTGCTGCATGCTCTCTTGGAACCGCTCAATCTGCATTTGAAAGAGCAGTTGAATATGTTGGTGATAGAGAGCAATTTGGAAATAAACTTCAAGACTTTCAGTCAATACAATTTAAACTTGCAGATATGGCAACAGAACTTGAAGCGTCTCGTTTGATGTTAAGAAGTGCAGCAGTTAAGGTCGATGAAAATACTCCTGATAAAACAAAATCTGCTGCAATGGCTAAACGGTTTGTAACTGACTTAGGTTTTAAAATAGTTAATGAGGCTCTTCAAATCCATGGGGGTTATGGATACCTTAAGGATTATCCATTAGAAAGAAATTTACGTGATGTGAGAGTTCACCAAATTCTTGAAGGAACCAATGAAATAATGAAAGTCATTATTTCTAGAGAGATCCTCAAGGAAAATCAATGACAGATAAAGAAGTTTTCTTTGAAGAAAACGGATCTCTTGGGCTAATAAGACTCAACAGACCTAAGGCATTAAATGCACTCACTCTATCAATGGTAAGGGCAATTCACCCACAGATGGTTAAATGGGAAAGATCTCAATCAATTAAAAGTGTCGCGATAATTGCTGAAGGTGAAAAAGCCTTTTGTGCTGGAGGAGATATAAGAGCTCTTCATGATTGGGGAAGAAATAATGATGATGAGGCCACAGGGTTTTATAGAGAAGAGTATATCTTAAATCGTTATATCAAAAGATACCCTAAACCATATATATCCCTAGTTAATGGAATAGTTATGGGAGGTGGTGTTGGTCTCTCAGTTCACGGAAGTCATAGAATTGCTGGAGAAAATTATTCATTTGCAATGCCTGAAACCGGAATTGGCTTATTTCCTGATGTCGGCGGAACATATTTTCTTTCAAGACTTGGATACAATGCAGGAGCTTATTTAGCCCTAACTGGTAGTAGAATTAAAGCTCAGGACGCTATCTTTTTAGGAACAGCAACTAATTTTGTTCATTCAAAAAACTTCAATGATATAATTAAGGCTTTATCTCAAAATGATAATGTTGACAGTATAATTAAACAATTTGAATCTGATCCAGGTAAATCAGAGTTCGAAGAAATTAGCTTTCTTTGTAACGAAGTTTTTGATGGGGATAGTATAGAAAAGATCATATCAAACCTTATTGAGAAAGACTCAGAACTTTCAAATAAATTCCTATCAATGATTCAAACAAAATCGCCAACTGCTATAAAAATTGCATTAAAGAGTTTGCATCTCGGCTCTAAACTGAATTTCGAAGAATGTATGAAGATGGAATTTAGGATGGTTAATAAAGTTATGAATGATCATGATTTTTATGAGGGTGTTAGGGCTTTAATAATTGACAAAGATAATAAACCAAACTGGAAACCAAATAAAATTAATGATGTTAAGGACGATTTTGTAAATGAATTTTTTAACTCATTAGATAATAATGAGCTAATTTTTGATTAAAGGAGTAGAGATTATGGCTGAAGTTACATTTATTGGATTAGGTAATATGGGTCTTCCCATGGCGATGAATTTACTAAAAAGTGGTCATTCTGTTACTGGTTTTGATCTAGCAGAAGATCAAGTAAAGACTCTTACAGATGCTGGAGGAAAGTCGACGAATGATATTAATCATACGATTCAAACTTCAGATGTTGTTATAACGATGTTACCATCAGGAAAGATTGTGAGGTCTGTATATCTTGGAGACGAAGGTCTTATAGAAAATGCTCCAGACAATCTTTTATTAATAGACTCTTCAACAATAGATGTCGAAACCGCTAGAGATGTTTCAAAAGCAGCTGAACAAAAAAATCTTAGAATAGTTGATGCTCCTGTATCTGGAGGAGTTGGCGGCGCTCAAGCTGGAACACTTACATTTATGGTTGGTGGTGAAAAAAAGGCATTTGATAATGCAAAAGAATATCTTGATATAATGGGAGGAAACATAATTTATGCAGGCCTTTCTGGAAATGGACAAGCAGCTAAAATCTGTAATAATATGCTCCTAGGTATTTCAATGATAGGAACTGCTGAAGCTTTTAACCTGGCAGAAAATTTAGGACTAGATGCACAAACTTTTTTTGATATTTCATCAACTGCATCTGGTCAATGTTGGTCAATGACTAGTTATTGCCCTGTTCCAGGACCAGTTCCATCTAGTCCAGCTAATAATAACTATAAGCCTGGATTTTCATCTGCATTAATGCTTAAAGACTTAAGATTATCTCAAGAAGCAGCATCAATGACAACCTCATCGACACCACTTGGGGCAAATGCAACATCAATTTATGAAGAAATTGAAAATCTTGGACAAGACAGTATAGATTTTTCTGGGGTAATTAAATTATTGCAAAATAAATTAAAATAGAGGTGTCTTTTATGGCTGATGAAAAAATATTTCCAGTACCAGAAAGTTATAAAGAAAATACTCACGTAACTAAAGAAATGTATGAAGATCTTTACAAAAAAGCTGAAAAAGATCCTGTAAAATTTTGGCATGAAATTGGTAAACGTATTGACTGGATAAAGCCCTATACAAAGACAAAAGATGTAACGTGGTCTAAGAATAAAGTTGATATCAACTGGTATTATGACGGAACATTAAATGTTTCAGAAAATTGTATTGATAGACACTTAAAAAATCGCGCAGATCAAACAGCAATAATATGGGAAGGAGATGACCCATCTGAGAGCTTAAATATAACTTATAAAGAGCTTTATAAAAATGTATGTCGTTTTGCAAATGCATTAAAAAATAATGGGGTATCCAAAGGTGATAGAGTGACCCTTTATATGCCAATGATCCCAGAGGCTGCATACGCAATGCTTGCTTGCAGTAGAATTGGCGCCGTTCATTCAGTCGTTTTCGGAGGTTTTTCTCCTGAAGCTTTAGCTGGAAGAATTCTAGATTGTGACTCACATTATGTAATAACGGCTGATGAAGGTATTAGGGGTGGAAAAACTATTCCTCTTAAGAAAAATACTGATGAAGCGTTAAAAAAATGTCCTGATGTAAAAAATGTTTTTGTTGTTAATAGAACAAATGGTTTTGTTGACATGAAAAATGACCGAGATATCTGGTATCATGATGCAATATTAAATGTTAGTGATGAATGTGAACCTGAGGAAATGAATGCAGAAGATCCTCTGTTCATACTCTATACATCTGGCTCAACAGGTAAGCCTAAAGGGGTTTTACATACCTCTGGCGGTTATCTAGTTTATGCATCATATACTCATGAAATAATCTTCGACTACCACCAGGGTGATATTTATTGGTGTAGTGCTGATGTTGGTTGGGTTACTGGACATTCTTATATAGTCTATGGGCCATTAGCAAATGGGGCCACAACGCTAATGTTTGAAGGGGTACCTAACTACCCTGATGCATCACGTTTTTGGCAGGTATGCGATAAACATGATGTAAATATCTTTTATACAGCTCCTACAGCCATCAGAGCCTTAATGAAAGAAGGTGATCAACCTGTAAAGTCAACAAAAAGAAATAGCTTAAGACTTCTTGGAAGTGTAGGTGAGCCAATTAATCCCGAGGCATGGTTATGGTATTACAATGTGGTTGGAGAAAAGAGATGTCCAATAGTAGATACTTGGTGGCAAACTGAAACAGGTGCAACACTAATTTCGCCTCTGCCAGGGGCTACAGATTTAAAACCTGGCTCCGCGTCTAAGCCTTTACCTGGTATATTACCAGTACTTCTAGACTCTGATGGAAAAGAACTGAGTAATGCTAATGAAGGTAATTTATGTATTGCAGAGGGTTGGCCTGGGCAAATGAGAACAGTATACGGCGATCATAAAAGATTTATTGATACATATTTTGTTCAATATGATGGTTATTATTTTACTGGAGATGGTTGTAGAAGAGATGAGGATGGTTACTACTGGATTACCGGTAGAGTAGATGATGTCATAAATGTTTCAGGACATAGGATGGGAACTGCTGAAGTTGAAAGTGCCTTAGTTTCTCATCCAAAGGTTGCGGAAGCAGCTGTTGTTGGTTTTCCTCATGATATCAAAGGGCAGGGGATTTATGGCTATGTAACTTTAAATGCTGGAGAGACTTCTGATATAAATGTAAAAGAAGACTTAATTAAATGGGTAAGAAAAGAAATTGGCCCTATAGCTAGCCCCGATCTGATTCAATTTTCTTCAAATCT
>ERZ651776.3042-NODE-3042-length-17328-cov-7.885572_pt1 | contig 17328 bp, 13 predicted proteins | sample MGYA00514761_ERZ651776 | MGnify/ENA metagenome assembly ERZ651776 | reverse complement strand
TTTGGCGTTGCATAAAAGCCGGTTGCCGACAAGGATACGCGCCCAAGATAGGCACGTTTTACCGCATCGGCAAATGCCATGCTGTCGGCGCCAATATGAACCTGACCATTGGCAAAAACCACCTTGGCCTGATCGGTTTGATATTCATCTGCCAGAAAGGCAGCAATCCGGCCTTTGATGGTTTGTGCTGCCCGCATCGCCGCCATACCATTGAGGTCAGTTCCTGACGATGCCGCTGTTGCGGATGTATTTGGCACTTTGCCAGTTGTTGTTGCAGTGATTTTGACAAGGTCAATGTCAATCTGAAATTCATGTGCGACAATTTGTGCAATCTTTGTGTAAAGCCCCTGTCCCATTTCGGTGCCGCCATGATTGAGGTGAACCGATCCGTCATTATAGACATGGATCAATGATCCGGCCTGATTCAAAAATGTTGTATTAAAGGAAATGCCAAATTTCACTGGCGTCAGGGCAATGCCACGTTTGACATATTGATTGGCAGCGTTAAAGGCGACAATTGCCGCACGGCGCGCTACATAATCAGATGTTTTAACAAGTTCATCAACGATGGGCTGGATCACGCAATCTTCGACCGTTTGCCCATAGGGTGTGATGCCAAATTTAGCCGCCCCTTTATCCGGATAGAAATTTTTCCGCCGCACTTCTAATGGATCAAGCCCAAGATAATGCGCCACCTCATCCATCACCCGTTCAATGCCAAGCATGCCCTGCGGCCCACCAAAACCACGAAACGCCGTATTGGATTGGGTATGGGTCAAACAGCAGTAATTGGTGATTTTCATATGCGGAATATCATAGGCATTATCGGCATGACACATGGCCCGCGCCGCAATACCAGCCGATAAATCCCACGACATGCCACAGCGCAACGCCTGTTCAAATTCAACCGCAAGGACACGGCCATCATCATCAAAGCCGACATGGTAATCAATCCGGCAATCATGGCGTTTGCCGGTCAACATGAAATCATCATCACGATCATAAATTGTCTTCGCTGGATGACCGGTTAAATAGGCGGCAAGCGCCGCTGTCATCGCAGGTAGATTACCCTGACTTTCCTTGCCGCCAAACGCCCCACCCATGCGCCGCGTTTCAACCGTTACCGCATGATTGCCAAGCCCCAGCATTTCAGCTGTTTTATGTTGAATTTCGCTTGGATGCTGGGTTGAGCTAAATAGCTGTATTTCGCCATCTTCGCCCGGAATGGCCAATGCCGCCTGTCCTTCAAGATAGAAATGCTCTTGCCCACCAGCGCAAACACGGCCGCGCAATGCGTGCGGTGCCGTGGCAAGGGCGCTTTGTGTGTCGCCTTTAATCATCTCGCTTGGGCTGGCAAGCCATGACTTGGCTTGCATCGCCGCGTCAATTGTTAAAATGGCTGGTAAGGGCTCATATTCAATGACCGCAAGCCCGATTGCCGCACGGGCTGCCGCCATATCAACCGCCGCAATGGCAAATAGTGATTGCCCAACATAACAAACTTCATCAACAGCAAAAACAGGATCATCATGTATCGCTGGCCCGCAATCATTCACCCCGGGAATATCAGCCGCCGTCATGACCGCAACGATACCCGGGGCTGCGGCAACAGCCGATAAATCCATGCGATTGATTTTGGCATGGGCGTGCGAACTTTGCCCGATCAGCACGGTCAAACAATTTGCCGGCGTTGCCATATCGTCAACATAAACAGCACGACCCGATACATGTTTTACCGCACTATCATGATGTTTCGATTGGCGGATATCGCCATCAATGCCAGATGATGTCATGACCAGCCCTCCAACCCCGCTGCAAGATCGGCACCAGCAAGCCGCATCTGCCGCGATGCGGTTAGTTCTAACCCATATTTGATAAGCAGATTCTGCGATGTTAAAAGCCGGTATTCGGCCGAACCACGCATATCAGAAAGCGGGGTGAAATCATCCCTCAAAGCCGCAGCCGCAGCTTTGAAATGCACCATATCAAGCGGTTTTCCGGCAAGTTTCGCTTCGGCATGACTTGCGCGTTTTGGAATGCCAGCCATGCCACCAAAGGCCAAACAAACATCGGTGATAACGCCATCATCAAGATGCAAATTTGCGGCCAGCATCACTGCCGAAATATCCTGATCAAACCGTTTGGATATTTTATAGCATCGCAAATGCGGTGCTGGCCCCTGCGGCACCAGAATCGCCGACAGAAATTCGCCGCTTTGCCGATCTTGCTTGCCATAATCCAAAAAGAAATTTTCCAAATCAAGAATACGAGTCTTGCTGGCTTTGGTCAGCTCGATTTTGCTAGCAAGCGCCATTAGCACTGGCGGTAAATCGCCAATCGGTGAGGCATTAGCAACATTACCACAAACCGTACCACTGCTGCGAACCTGAAGCGCACCAAAGCGCCGCAGCAATTCGGCGCATTCGGGCAAATCATCGGCAATGTGATGCAGAAATTGCTGATGCGTCACCGCTGGCATGATCCGCATAAAATCGCCGTCGGTTTCAATTTGGTCAAAACCAGCAACACGCCCTGTCCAGATAAATGTGCCAAATTTGCGATGCTGTTTTGTCACCCAAAGCCCAATATCGGTTGCGCCGCCAACAATGGTTGCATCCGCCTCTTTGGCATAGATTTTTGCAAAGCTGGTACGGGTGGTAGGGGCAATAAATTGTGTGGTTGCATCACCAAGGCAGATATCGTCTTGGTGGTCTTTTGCCGACGATAGCGCTGCCAGCATCGAGGCCTCATTTGCCATATCGCTTGTGGCCATATCCTTTTTGGCCATATCGCCGTCCCTGCCGTGATCAAGCATGCTGGCAGCATCAACAATCGGGCGATAGCCCGTGCAGCGGCATAGATTGCCAGCAAGGGTCGTATCCACCTCATTTGCCGACAGGCCACGACCATTTTGCCAAGCCGCATAAAGCGACATCACAAATCCAGGCGTGCAAAATCCGCATTGTGACGCATCGGCAGCAACCATCGCGCTTTGCACCGGATGTAATTTGCCATCAGGGCTGGCCAGCCCTTCGACCGTGCGAATGGCGCTTCCATCAATCATGCCAAGAAATAAAATACAGCTATTTACCGGCCGATATTCCAGCCGTCCCATCGCGTCAGGTCGTGCCATCGTTACCGTACAGGCACCGCAATCACCTTCGGCACAGCCTTGTTTGGTGCCGCGAAGATGCGGTTGACCACGCAACCATTCAAGCAATGTCACATCGCCAGCAACATCCCTGACATGCTGTGCCTTACCATTCAGTAAAAAGCGGATTTCACTACGCATAGCGCCTCCGCATTTAGCTGCCCCGATAAGTCGAATAGCCGTAGGCAGACAGAAGTAACGGGACGTGATAATGCTGCGTTGGATCATTGATGCCAAAATTAATCACAACATCATCAAGAAACGGAATTTCGGGAAGGTCATCACCGCTTCGGCGCAGATATGCCGCCACCTTAAACAGCAATTGATATCGTCCTTTTTGCAATGCGTCACCATCCAGCAAAGGCGCATCACAGCGACCATCATCATTGGTTTTGGTGGTTTTCATCAGCACTGGCACATCGCCATCAAGGCGAAACAGATCAATCGACAGATCCGATGCCGGACTGCCGCGGGCTGTATCTAGAACATGTGTTGTTAATCGGCCCATAAGCCATTACCCCCTTTTGCATAAACCGCCCGAAAAGGAACATCTAACGATGGCAGTTATGCATTGTTATTGCAAATCAAATTGGACATTTAATAGAATCCTGTCAATATGGCCGGGTGCCGGTTTTGATCGGCTTGGTTACTGTTTAAACCGGATAATTATGACGAACAAACCTGCACCGCATCACTTATCACGCGCCGATTTTATCGCGGCCTATGGCGGTATTTACGAGCATTCGCCATGGGTGGCCGAAAGGCTGTTTGACGCTGGCCTTAGCGCGCATGATGCCAATCCGGCCAATCTGGCAAGACGCATGGCCGAAATTGTAGATGCCGCCGGATATGATAAACAGATAGCTCTATTATGCGCCCACCCCGAACTTGCCGGAAAGCTGGCCATTGCCGGATCATTAACAGCTGAGTCAACCGCCGAACAGGCAAGTGCCAAACTTGATCAATGCAACGCCGAAGAATTTGCCGCCTTTCAAGATTTGAACGACCGTTATGGCAAAAAATTCGGCCACCCCTTTATCATTGCTGTTCGCGGTCTTGATCGCGCCACTATTTTGGCGGCCTTTGGCAAACGCGTTGCACAGTCGGCCGAAACCGAATTTGCCACCGCGCTTGGCGAAGTGCATAAAATTGCGCGGCTTCGGTTAGAGCAATTATCGGCCGAATAACCACATCGCCGCCGGCAGATATGATTTCCCCACAAAAAAGCCCTGCCATAAAGGCAGGGCCTTGCATTTATAGCCGGCGATTTATTTGGTTTCGCTGCCTGAGTGAAAGTTAAAGACAGCGCCGTCTTTAATCCCGCTTGGCCAGCGTGCTGTCACGGTTTTCAGCTTGGTATAGAAACGCACGCCTTCCATGCCATGGATCGAATGATCGCCAAACATCGAGGCTTTCCATCCACCAAAGCTATGATAGGCAACCGGCACCGGAATTGGCACATTCACGCCAACCATGCCAACATTCACATTATTGGCAAATTCACGCGCTGCATCACCATCACGGGTGAAAATCGCCGTTCCATTTCCATATTCATGTGTCATCACCAGATTGACCGCTTCTTCATAGGTTTTTGGCCGCAGAATCGAAAGAACCGGCCCAAAAATTTCATCACGGTAAACCGACATATCCGCAGTTACATGGTCAAGAAGCGTACCACCAACGAAAAAGCCATCTTCATAGCCTTGCAATGAAAGGCCACGACCATCAACAACCACCTCGGCTCCATCAGCCTCGCCCTGATTGATATAATCGGTCACGCGCTCTTTTGACTCGCGCGTAATCACAGGCCCCATTTCAACACCGGGTTCGTCATATTGGCCAATTTTCAAAGCGCGCACCTTTGGTGCCAAGGCCGAAACAAACCGGTCAGCCGTATCGTCACCAACCGCAAGCACAGCCGATATTGCCATGCAACGTTCGCCTGCCGACCCATAGGCCGCACCCATTGCCGCATCAACCGCCTGACCCATATCGGCATCAGGCATGATGATCATATGGTTTTTGGCACCGCAAAGCGCCTGAACGCGTTTGCCATTCGCGCATCCACGACCATAGATATATTTGCCAATCGCGGTTGAACCAACAAAGCTGATTGCCGCCACATCAGGATTATCAAGAAGCGCATCAACCGCTTCCTTATCGCCATTGACGACATTCATACAGCCATCGGGCAATCCAGCTTCGCTGAGCAACTGCGCCAGATAAAGCGGTGCGGCTGGGTCGCGTTCGGAAGGCTTTAAAATAAATGTGTTGCCGCAGGCAAGCGCCATTGGGAACATCCACATCGGCACCATTGCAGGAAAATTAAATGGCGTGATTCCCGCCACAACACCAACCGGCTGGCGAAGCGAATAGCTGTCAACCGCACCGGCGACCTGTGCTGAATATTCACCTTTCAGCAAATGCGGAATACCACAGGCAAATTCGACCACTTCAAGACCGCGCGATACCTCACCTTTGGCATCATCTAATGTCTTGCCATGCTGGGTTGAAATCAGCTCGGCGATCCGGTCAAGATTTTTAATGATCAATTCACGGAATTTGAACATGACTTGGGCGCGTTTTGCCGGCGGTGTATTGGCCCAACCGGGCAAGGCCGCCTTGGCGACAGCAACCGCCGCGTCAATTTCGGCAGCACTGGCCAACGGCACTGATGACGTAACCGCGCCTGTTGCTGGATTGTAGACATTCTGCGACCGGCCACTTGTACCCGCCGATGTTGCGCCTTTGATAAAATGCATATCCGTCATTGCTGCCTCGTTTAGCCCCTGCTTGCGCAGATGGCTCTTTATTGATGTTTGTTTGAAAATATCAGCCCTAGACTACGCCTTTTTTGCACAAAGGCAAGACAGGCCAACACTGGTTTAGGCCGAATATCACCACCGATCAAAGGTAAGGGATTTTTCGGTTTTTGAAAAACAAAGCTTGGCCTTGGCAAGATTGATTGTATAAGAAGTTATGGAGATTTGGGTATTATTTGCCGTCGCCGCTGCCGCAACACAGGCACTTCGTACGGCGGTACAACGACGCATGGTTGCGCCGCTTGGCAGCTATGGCGCCGCCTATATCCGGTTTTCCTATGCCTGTCCAATCGCATGGCTTTGTGTTTTTTCCTTCATCAGCATGACTGGCGCAAAGCTTGCCGGACTTCCATTTACTTTTTGGGCCTGGATCAATATCGCCGCGCTGACGCAGGTTATTTTCACTATTCTTCTGGTTCAGCTTTTTAGCCATAGGTCTTTTGCTGCAGCCGTTGCCTTTTCAAAAACTGAAGTTTTGCAAACAGCGATTTTTGAGGCGCTGATTTTGGGCGTTGTTGTGACCGTCCAAACCGGTTTTGCCATTGCGCTTGGTGTGTTTGCAACAGTGATGCTGGCACTTGTCAAATCCAATTTATCCTTTGGCAATATCCGCCAAAGCATTATGAGCCGCCAAATGGCAATCGGCCTTGCGGCAGGTGCTTTCCTTGGATTTTGCACCGTTTCCTATGGCGCCGCGATGCAGGCGATGATTGGCGGCAGCCTACTTAGCAATGCAATCTATGCCGCCGCGATTGGGGTAACAATTCAGGCAGTATGTTTTGGTGCCTATCTGTATGTCGCCAAACGCCGTGAATTTATCGCCAGCTTTGTCGAATGGCGCGGCGGGGCGATGGCTGGGGTTTGGGCTGCCATTTGCAGCATTTGCTGGTTTGCCGCTTTTTTGAACCATGAAGTTGCGCCGGTTCGCGCTGTCGGGCAGGTCGAACTGCTGTTCAGCATCGGTTTTTCGGTGCTTTATTTCAAAGAACGTGTCAGCCGCCTAGAGCTTGCGGCAATGGCGCTTTTGGCGCTGTCAATTGTCATGGTGTTGCTAGATTAGAACAATTTTTACCATCGGCAGAAACTGCGCTCAGCTGTCCCGCCTTCCTGATTGACAAGCCTTTCGCGCAACCTTAATAATGTTGTTCGTTTTCGCCCGCCCGGACGGGCTTAACCCTGCAAGGCCACCGCGGCCACACCCCCATTCACCAACTTTGAGAGTGCTGTTCTCGTGGAAAAATTCCTGTCATCTATCGGTATTTCTGACGTTCAAACCATTGTTCACAACCCGTCGTATGATCAGCTTTATGAAGACGAGCTTCAGCCCGGACTTGAAGGCTTTGCCCGCGGCTATCTAACCGAACTTGGTGCCGTTAATGTGTTAACTGGCGAATATACTGGCCGATCACCAAAAGATAAATTTATCGTCATGGATGACACCACTCGCGACAGCTATTGGTGGAATGGGAATGGCACCAAAAATGACAATAAACCCATTGATACGGCTGTCTGGAATGATCTGAAAGCACTTGCTGCCAAGCAGCTAAGCGGTAAAAAACTGTATATTGTTGACGGGTTTTGCGGTGCCAATAAAGACACATGCATGAAAGTTCGCTTTGTCATGGAAGTGGCATGGCAGGCGCATTTTGTGAAAAATATGTTTATTAGGCCAAGCGACGAAGAGCTTGCCGATTTTACCCCTGATTTCACCGTGGTAAATGCCTCGATGACAACCAATCCAGATTGGGAACGTCACGGCATGAATTCGCCAACCTTTGTTGCCTTTAACCTAACCGAGCGTATGCAGCTTATTGGCGGCAGCTGGTATGGCGGCGAAATGAAAAAAGGACTTTTCTCGGTGATGAATTACCTTTTGCCGCAAAAAGGCATTGCCTCAATGCATTGTTCAGCAAATTCTGGTGCGAATGGCGATGTGGCACTTTTCTTTGGCTTGTCAGGAACCGGCAAAACCACCCTGTCGGCCTCGTCAAACCGCAGCCTGATTGGTGATGATGAACATGGCTGGGATGATGATGGCATTTTCAATTTTGAAGGTGGTTGTTACGCCAAGACAAGTGATCTGAGCGAGGCCAGCGAGCCAGAAATCTATCGGGCAATCCGCCGCGATGCGCTGTTGGAAAATGTGATGGTGGATGCTGATGGCAAAATCGATTTCAGCGATACCAGCCTGACTCTTAACACCCGCGTTTCCTATCCGATCCATCACATTGACAATATTGTTCGTCCGGTCTCTAAGGCTGGTCATGCAAAACATGTGCTGTTTTTGACAGCCGATGCTTTCGGCGTTTTACCGCCTGTTTCGATTCTTGATGATGCCGCAACGCAATATCATTTCCTGTCTGGCTTTACCGCTAAAATGGCCGGAATGGAACGCGGCATGACCGAACATCAACCAACCTTTTCGGCCTGTTTTGGCGCGGCCTTCCTAACGCTTCACCCAACCAAATATGCCGAAGTGTTGAATAAGCGCATGCATGATGCAGGTGCCAAAGCCTATTTGATCAATACAGGCTGGAACGGTCAGGGAAAGCGCATCTCGCTGGCTAATACGCGGGCATTGATCAATGCCATTTTTGATGGCGAATTGGATGATGCCGAAACCGAAACCTTGCCAATCTTTAATTTGCAAATGCCAAAAGCCTTGGCCGGACTGGACAGTTCGGTTCTGGATCCGCGGTCAAGCTATGATAACCCGGCTGAATGGGAAAAGCGCGCCCGCCATCTAGGTGGTCTGTTTGTCGATAATTTCGAGAAATTCACCGATACTGATGCTGGAAAGGCACTTGTTGCCGCAGGGCCGCAGATCGACTAATCCAGCGCAAATAAAATCCCAAAACAAAAGACGCTGGCCTGAAACCAGCGTCTTTTTTATGCGTTATCCAGCGACAGAACAGCGCCGCTATAAAAAGCTGTTAATCGTTTCGATCAGGGCAGCATTGATTTGCCGCGGCCCTTTGTTAAGCCGGTTTTTATGACGTCTTGCACCAGGCATACGAACACCATCAATGGCAGTCATTTTCTGCATAAAGCCTTCAACATGATCCTGCCAGCCATCACCGGCAACCACCGTTGGCGATAAGCCGATGATCATTTCACCACCGCGTGGTGGGCCACCGTCCTTATTGTCGGTTTCGCGGGCTTCAAAACTGAACTGCTCGCCCGTCATGCCCGCGGCAAGCAATTCAACCATCAGCGCAATCGCCGATCCTTTATAGCCGCCAAATGGCAATAGAACGCCTTTGGCAATCGCTGCCGGATCAGTGGTTAGCTGGCCATTTTCATCAAGTCCTGTTCCAAGCGGCACTTCACGGCCATCACGAGCGGCAATCTGCACATCGCCCATCGCCATTGACGCTGTTGCCATATCATAGACAACCGGATCATGACCCGGACGCGGCCACGCAAATGACAATGGATTGGTGCCAAATAAGGCCTCTTTCGATCCTGCTGGTGCCACCGCTGGCATATAGGCCGTACAAGCTATACCAACCAGACCACGATCGGCCAGATATTCGGTTTCCGGCCAAAGCGCAGCAAAATGATGAACCCCTACAAGCGATAAAGCACCAATGCCAATTTGGTTTGTCGCCTCGACAAGAACGGGCAGCCCAACCGATTGCGCTAATGGCGCAAAACAGCCATGACCATCAACCTGAATTACCGCAGGGGTAATGTGTTTGATTGTTGGTTTGGCTTTGCCGTCAACCTTGCCACTGCGAAGCGCTTTGACATAGCCAGGAACACGAAACAATCCATGCGAATGTGACCCGTCACGTTCAGCACGGCTGATGATATCAGCCAGCGCTTCCGCATTTGCCACATCACATCCATTTGCCAGCATGACCTTTTTTGCAATGTCATAAATGGCATCAAGGCCAAGTTCTTGCGTACTCATTTGTATCTTGGCCCTTCATCACCTCGGTCTGGACGTGCCATCGCAGCAATGGCGTTAACCATGCTGATCTTGCCAATCGTCTTGCCATCATCACCAATCACGACACCGCTGTCCTTGCCGGCATTCACCAACTGTTGCAACGCATCTTCAAGCGGCGTTTTAATGCCCATTTTCGGTCCAGTTGCCCGATCAGCTTTTTCCATGATCGTTCGCACTTCGAGAACGCGCCCCCGATTAATATCTTTGATAAAGTCAGAGATATAATCATCGGCAGGTTTCATGATGATCGATTGTGGATCACCCTGCTGGATCACCTCACCATCACGCAGGATTGAAATTTCATCCCCAATCCGCAAAGCTTCATCAAGGTCATGCGTGATAAAGACAATGGTTTTATGCAATTCTTCTTGAAGATCGAGAAGGATGTTCTGCATATCGGTTCGGATCAATGGATCAAGTGCCGAAAAGGCTTCGTCCATCAGCAGGATTTCCGCATCGGTTGCCAGCGCGCGGGCAAGGCCGACACGCTGTTGCATTCCACCCGATAGCTGCGCTGGAAAATGCTGTTCAAAACCAGCAAGGCCAACACGGTCAATCCAGCGCTGGCTTCGTTCGGTTGCTTCACCCTCACCGATGCCCTGAATGCTGAGGCCATATGCCACATTCTGCGACACTGTTCGATGCGGCAAAAGCCCAAAACGCTGAAACACCATTGATGCTTTGTGGCGCCGGAAGTCACGCAGCTCCTCGATCGACATTGCCATCACATTATCACCATCGACAATGACTTCGCCTTCGGTTGGTTCGATCAAACGGTTAATATGCCGGATCAAGGTCGACTTCCCCGAACCGGACAATCCCATAATCACCTGAATCCGTTTTGACTTGATTTTGATATTAATATCGCGAAGGCCAAGAACATGACCATGTTGATCGAGCAAATCTTGTTTACTAAAACCGGCATGAACATGCTTCATGGCCGCTTCAGGATTGCTGCCAAAAACCTTATAAAGATTCCGAATTTCAATTTTGGTATCAGTCATTGCCGTGTCCCTTGCGATAAGCCTGCAAACGCTGGCCATATTTCTGCGAAACACGGTCAAAGATGATGGCAATAGCAACAATGGCCAAGCCGTTCATCAAACCAAGCGCAAGATACTGGTTTGAAACCGCCTGCAAAACCGGCACTCCAAGTCCGCGAACACCAATCATTGATGCAATCACAACCATCGCAAGTGCCATCATAATTGTCTGGTTCACTCCAGCAAAAATATTCGGCAGAGCCAGCGGGATCTGAACACCCCAAAGACGTTGTTTATAGTTGGCTCCAAAAGCATCAGCTGCTTCGAGCACCTCTTCATCAACAAGCCGGATGCCAAGATTTGTTAGGCGCACAATTGGCGGGGCAGCATAGATACATACCGCAATCAACCCCGGCACCTTGCCAATACCCAAAAGCATCACAACAGGTATCAGATATACAAAGCTTGGGATGGTCTGCATCACATCAAGAATAGGCGTGATAATTGATTGAACACGGTTTGATTTGGCCATCCAGATACCAAGTGGAATTCCAAGCCCGATACAGATAAAGGTCGCCACCGAAATAATGGCGAGAGTGGCCATGGTGTTTTCCCACATACCAAAATAACCAATAATGATAAAACAGGCAACCGAGCCAGCGACAAGCTTCCAGCTTCGTGAGCCAAGCCAAGCCAGCGCAGCAATAACCGCCAGAATAACTGGCCAAGGCGAATTAATCAGAAGCTTTTCAAACCAGATCATAAAATGGAGCAATGGATCAAAAAAACTTTCAAGCTCATCACCGTATGCGCGCGAAAAACTGCGGAATCCAAAATCTACAGCCTTCTTGAAATCACGCAGGTCCTCCCGACCCAACTCTGGAAATTCGCTAAACAACTCCATGGATTTACCCTTCCCGTGGCGCGTTAATGCGCCTGCCAACATTTGCCAACAGGCGCATTTGAGTTGGTGTTATTTAGCCTTAGAGACCAGCTTTGATTTTCTTCGCGGCGTCTGAACTTACCCAATTCGTCCAGATGTTTTCATGCTTTGTCAAAAACTCAATAGCCGCATCTTCACCCGTGGCCTGTTGATCTGCCATGAATGAAAGTGTTGCATTCATGATTGGGCCTGGAAAGATTCTTTTTCCAAAGTAATCACTGACTTCTGAACCAGCACGCTTTTTGAAATCATCAGAAATGACTGTGTTAACCTCTGATTTGGTCCAAGCAGATGGTTTGGGATCGGAACAATCCTGCTCGGACTTAACGATACAGTTATCCCAGTTATCTTTTCCAGCAAACGGAATGCCAAAGTCCATCATATTCAAGCTATACTTGCCCACGATTGATGTAGGCGACCAGTAATATCCAAACCAATTTTCTTTCCTATCAGATGCTTTGGCAATTGATGCGTCAAGACCTGCCGCTGATCCCGGATCAACCAAACGCCAGCCCTTTTTTTCCATTTCAAAAGCGCGAAACAAATTTGCATTTGCCAACTGACAACCCCATCCTGACGGGCAAGTGTGGAAACCACCTTTTGATGGATCTTCAGGATGTGGGAACAAATCAGGGCGCTTCAATATGTCTTGAACTGTTTTCAGTTCTGGATGTTTTTCCATCGTGTGAGGAAGCAACCACCAGCCTTCACCAAGCCCAGTAATAGGATCGGAGACGGTGTGAAGACGACCTTCAGCTTTTGCTTTTTCAAGTGGGACAGCAACGGCATTAATCCACATTTCCCCGGCGACATCAGGCACGCCTTTCTCGTTCATTGAGGTGAACGTTGGCATCGTGTCACCTGGGACAATGTTCACGTCGCAGCCGTATCCCTTGCTTAAAATGATTTTGTCAACATTGGCCAATAACTGTGCTGAAGCCCAGTTCATTTCAGCGATAGAGACAGTACCACATGCCGCAGACGCCTGGCCTGAGACCCCTAACATGGTTCCTGCAGCAACTGCCGACGCAATAAGTAATTTCTTCATCATAACCCCTCCCAAGGATTTTTGCATTTTTATTTCTACCAGACATGGAACTTTAAGCCACGCTTCCCAGTCTGTTCACAATGCGACATTTGTTAGATTAATAATAGTGTTTTTTCATGCAAATTTTGTTTGTCCTAAGCAAACCATCATCTTTTAATTTTGTATTTCCTAAGTTATTTTGTAACTCAAAGCCTGTAGTCAGGCTCTTCTTCATCCAAAATTCTGCGAATTGCGGCAAGATGTTGGTCAACTGTTTGATCCTGGGCTTCCCATTGTTTTGCAGTTTTCTCAGCAATTTCATTCGACAGGACAGACAGCTCTAACCCAGACCCTTTTGCAGTTAAATAAGTCCGACAAGCTCGCTCGTAATAATAGGCTAAATCAAAAGCAAGTGCTGGCGATTCGGCAACGGTCATAAAACCGTGATTGCCCATCATCACTAGCCGTTTATTGCCAAGAATGGTTGATAGCCTTTCGGCCTCGTCATCCAGCCCCATGCCATCAAACCCGGAATCCACCGCAACACGGTTAAAGAAACGGCAACTGGTTTGATCTACCGGCAGCAAAGTTGGGTCTTTGAGTGCGCTAAGCGCAGTGGCATAATGCGAATGCAAATGCACGATACAGCGCGCCTGCGGATTATTGCGATGCATTGCACCATGAATCCACCATGCGGTTGGATCAACCTTTTGCCCATAATCAGACGGCGTTTTACGTGCATCAAGAAGCAGTAGATCACTTGCCCGCATTTTGGAAAAATGCACGCCATAAGGATTCATCAAAAACTGCTGGCCGTCATCCGATATGGCATAGGAAAAATGATTGGCAATGCCTTCATGCATCGACTCGCGTGCCGTCCAGCGAAAAATTGCCGCAAGATCACGGCGTGCCTCATCAATATCAATAATGATTTCAGACATGATTATCCCCTTGTTCCCGCCGCCAAGCGGCATCAAAACCTGACATTTGACCAAGCCTGACTAATTCACCGGCAAGATCAAATGCTTTTTTAAATTCTTTGGACTATGTTAGGCATCGAAGGAAACAAAGTCATCCCTTGTGTCGACCGGTAAATTGGCCGACCAAAAAGGCGGAGGAATCGCGCATGCAAATCTGTCAGTCACTCATTGGCGGCAAGCCCGTAAAAAGCAATCTGCCAATCATCGAAAAGCGGTATCCGGCAACAGGCGAAGTGATTGCCCATATCGAACCGGCAAGCGATGCAATGCTGGATGAAGCAGTTGCGATTGCCAGCCAAGCCCAGATTTCATGGGCCAAAACCGATGCATTTGACCGCGCCAAAATTCTGCATAAAGCTGCCAATCTGATGCGCGAGGCAAATGACGAATTGGCGCATCTAGAGGTGCGCGATGTTGGCAAGGTGTTCAACGAAGCTGTAAGCGGTGATGTGCCATCAGGAACCGATGCGTTTGACTATTTTGCCGCTTGTATCACCGCGCAAAATGGTGATTTCAACAAATGGGACAAGGCCATTGGCTACAGCGTGCGGGTGCCGCTTGGGGTTTGCGCTGGCATTGGCGCATGGAATTATCCCATGCAGATTGCCTGCTGGAAATCAGCACCAGCATTAGCCGCCGGCAATGCCTTTATCCTGAAGCCATCTGAAGAAACCCCCTTAGTGGCGCATAAGGTTGCCGAATTGCTGCAAGCCGCTGGTCTTCCTGACGGCTTGTTCCAGATTATTCATGGTGATCGCGATATTGGCGCGGCCTTGTGCGCACATCCTGGCATTGCCAAAATATCACTAACCGGCGGTGTTGAAACAGGGCGGCTGATCATGGCGCAATCGGCGCAATCACTCAAAAAAATCACCCTAGAGCTTGGTGGAAAATCGCCTTTGCTGGTGTTTGAAGATTGCGATTTTGACCTTGCCGTCCAGACCGCGCTTGATGCGAATTTCTACACTGGTGGCGAGGTTTGCTCGAACGCCACGCGGGTGTTTGTCCAGCGTAGCATCGCCGATGATTTCATCGCCGCCATGACTGCCCGCACCGAGGCCATGCGGGTTGGCGATCCAATGGCAAGCGATATACAGATGGGCGCGCTGATCTCAGGCCGGCATCTTGCCAAGGTTCTTGATTACGTCAAAATTGGCGTGGATGAAGGCGCAACAATCGCAACAGGCGGCAACGCGCTACAGCCACAAGGCTTTGAAAATGGTTATTTCATGCAGCCGACCATCTTGACCAATTGCCATGATGATATGCGGGTTGTCCGCGAAGAAATTTTTGGACCGGTCATGTCGGTTCTGATCTTTGATGATGAAGATGAAGCCATCCGCCGTGCCAACAGCACCAATTTTGGTCTTGGTGCTGGTGTGATGACACAGGATCTGGCGCGGGCGCACCGCGTTGCCGATGCGCTTGAATCCGGCAATGTCTGGGTGAACAGCTATAATCTGTTACCACCGGGTCTGCCATTTGGTGGGGCGAAACATTCCGGTTTTGGCCGTGAAAATAGCGCCTATACACTTGATGCCTACAGCGAAATCAAATCGGTTTATATTCAGCTGTAAATCGGTTTTGGGCGATGGCGGGATGATCTGCAACATCATGCAATCCGCCATGGCTAACCAAAGATCAGCCAAAATATTCAATGGCAAAATCAGCAAGACATGTTTATGGTCTGTCCATCGAAAATCACAGGGTTTGGGTAAGAAAAAATGCGATATGTTGTGACAGGTGGCTGCGGCTTTATCGGCGCTCACGTTGTTAATCTTTTACAGTCCAAAGGTAAAAAAGTTGCGATTGTCGATAAGATTACCAACCGGAAAACGATCGACAGCGCATTTCTGAACGAGGGCGCACAACATTTCTACATGGATATCAGCGATCCGCAACTGATGGAAAAGGCCTTATTGCCTGATGATGTGGTCATTCATCTTGCCGCCCAATCGCATGTTGATGTGTCTTTCAAAAACCCCGTTTCGACAACCATTTCCAATGTTGTTGGCATTCATAGCCTGCTTGCCGCCTGCGTCAAAAAAGGTGTGAAAAAACTAATCGTCATGAGCACTGACGAAGTTTATGGATCAACCGATGAGATTGTCGATGTTCGCCTGCTTGATCCGGCCAACCCCTATAGCGCATCCAAAGCCGCCGCCGACATGATTGTCAGCGCCTATCAAAAGATGCACCCCGAATTAACGATTACGACGCTGCGATCAAACAATATTGCTGGCCCGGGTCAGTTCATCAATAACATCATTCCCCGCTTTTCGGTTCTTGGCCTGCTTGACCGGAAATTCACCCTGCATGGCGATGGGTCGGCGCGCCGGCGCTATCTATGGGTCAAGGATGCGGCGATGGCGATCTATCTTTTGGCGGAACATGCCACCAAAAGCCAGATTTATCATATTGGCCATGACCAGTCATTTTCCAACCTCGAGGTCGCCGAGAAAATTGGCAGCTATCTAAAGCTCGAAGATTACATCTCATTTGAAAAAGACCGTCTGATCAATGACACGATCTATCCTGCTGATAGTCTGGATATGCTTCGCGATTTCGATTGGAAGCCAACGCGCGATCTTGACGATTTCCTGCCTGAAACAATTGAATGGTATCGAACACATCTCGATCATTTTCGCGATCTGGTTTAATCGGCTGGCGGCCAAGAATCTGCCAGTGGACAGGTTCGGTACCAGCGCCAGTGACGGGCGGCCGGTTCACCGTCAGGCGAAAAGTAACCACCGTCAGGCCAACAGCAAAGAGTGGCGCAATCCATGAAAATTCTTCACATCATTGCTGGGGCAAAACAGGGCGGCGCCGAATCCTGTGCCGTTGACACGATCCGCGCACTTGCCGCCGCTGGCATTGAACAAATTGTGATTTGCCGCCCGCATCCAGCCTTTTTGAAATTGGTGGATGATTGCAATCTTGAGCATCATTTTTTGAGCTTTCACCCGATGTTGAAATGGGTTCAAAAGGCCAAAATCAACGCCATCATAAAGCGTGAAAAGCCCGATCTGGTGCATTCTTGGATGAATCGCGCTGCCAGCTTTACGCCAAAACAAACCCAAATGCCGGTGCTTGGCTGGTTTGGCGGCTATTATGATTTGAAATATTACCAATCCTGCGATTTTCATATGGGCGTCACCAAAGATATTGTCGCGCATATCGCCGCTGCCACCAACCAGCCAGACAAGGCCTATGTCGGGCATGTCTTTGGCACATTGGAACCAATGGGCGAGATCAAAAGATCGGACTATGGCATTTCTGAGGCGTCAAAAGTTGTTTTATTGCTGTCGCGAATGCATTGGAAAAAAGGTGTTGATCTTTTGATCGATGCGGCAGCAAAAATGGATGATGAGGTGGTCTTTCTGCTTGCCGGAGATGGGCCTGAGATCGACACATACAAAGGACAAGTAAAAGCCTTGAATCTGGAACATCGCGTCATTTTTGCCGGA
>ERZ651776.3041-NODE-3041-length-17328-cov-27.235812_pt1 | contig 17328 bp, 13 predicted proteins | sample MGYA00514761_ERZ651776 | MGnify/ENA metagenome assembly ERZ651776 | reverse complement strand
AAGCCGTAGCACACGCCAACCGTGACAGGGAGCTTTCGGATCTTCTTTGCGACCGTGATTGCCGTTGCAATGACATCTGGAGTGGTCTTGGCGCCGCGTACTACCTCCAGCAAGCGCATGACATTGGCCGGGCTGAAAAAATGGAGACCAATCACATCCTCCGGGCGGGACGTGACTGCGGCGATTTCATCAAGATCCAATGTCGATGTGTTCGAGGCCAGTATCGCGTCAGGTTTTGCGTGTCGATCCAGGGCTTCAAAAATATGGTGTTTGACATTCATGCTTTCAAACGCCGCTTCAATGATCAGGTCGGCCTCTGCAAGGTCGCCGTAGCTGAGCGTCCCGGTGGTGTTGTCGGCGATTGTCTCTGCCCGATCAACACTGAGGCGCCCTTTTTTGGCTGCGCGCTGGAAATGCTCCCGGACTTTTTCCAGCCCCAGTTCGAGAACGCCTTGCGTAGTTTCAAGAAGCGTGACCGGATACCCCGCCTGCAGAAAGGCGATGGCAATGCCGCGCCCCATTGTTCCTGCGCCGATTACGGCGACCGATGAAATGTCACGTGATCGGTCAGCACGAGTAACGCCCGGAACCTTGGTGCATTCACGCTCTGCAAAGAACAGATGCCGTCCGGCGCGTGATTGAGGTGTGTCGAGCAGTTCAGCGAAACCTGCCTTCTCTTGTGCCAATCCCTCGGCCAACGGCAATTCGCATGCGGCCTCGATGGATGCCAAGCATCGTTCAGGGGCAACAAGATTTTTAGACTTGAGCACTATCTTGTCTCGTACACCCGCGAGATAACCCTTCGGATCAGGATGTATGACCGCCATATCCGCGCAACTGCGTTTCGAACCGCTTTCATGACTAACTCGGCTGGCAAAGTCCAAAACATGCTTGTAAAAATCTGGGTCATTCTCAAACAACGCATCAACCAGCCCACAAGACGAGGCGTATTTACCTTTCACGGGATCTCCCAAAAGGATCATCTCCGAGGCCACTTCCAGCCCAACTATCCGAGGTAGTCTTTGTGTGCCCCCAGCACCTGGAAGCAGCCCTAGCTTGATTTCGGGTAGCCCCATCAATGCATCCGGCGTGGCTACACGGTAATCACACGCAAGTGCGATTTCTAGCGCACCGCCCATCGCGGGACCTGCTATCGCGGCGATAATTGGTTTCTTGCTGGTCTCAATCGTTACACACAGGTCTGGCAGATCGGGCTTTTCCCACAAGCGCTCAGTTTGGAACTCTACAATATCAGCTCCTCCGCAAAAGAGTGGCAAATTTGACGTAATAACAATAGCTTTTACATGATCATCACCATCCGCACTTTGTAAGTGTTCAGTTAGTGTTCTGCGCATGGTTAAATCGAGTGCATTGATCGGCTTTGACGTCATTGTTATTGTCGCAATGCCATCAACAATTTGGTAATGAGTTATAGCTGTATTTTCGCTCATATCAGTCAGCCCTCACGCGTGCTGCAGTTTTATCAGCAAAGGCTATTAACCTATCATTTGCTTCTGGTTGTGTATTGACCACTCCAGCGACAAAAGCTTCCATATAGGATGCATCAAGAGCAGACATGTTTCGCGTATGAGAAATCGTTGAGCAGATTGCGAAGTTTGAAAGTGAGGGTATTTTTGCAGCGGCTTTTGCAATTTTGATTGCTTTGGTATCGCTATTATTCTCGACAAGGTACTGGCAAAGACCGACCCTTAACGCTTCATTGGCTTTATAGGTGCGTCCTGTCAGCATCATGTCAATCATGCGTGCCCAGCCAATAAGATCGGAAACCCGAATGGTTGCCCCACCGCCTGTAAATAGGCCACGCTGCCCTTCTGGCAAGGCAAAATATGTAGTTTGGTCAGCCACTCGAATATGCGCGGCCGAAGCCAATTCAAGGCCACCACCAACGGTCGCACCTTTCAATGCTGCAATGACAGGTATCCCGCCATATTCAATCTTGTTGAATGCTTCATGCCAACGAAGGCATATTTGCATAAATTCTGAAGCAGAGCGTTGCTCTTTTTGGTGTTCAATCAAATCTAGACCTGCAGAGAAATGCTCTCCTTCTGCTCGTAACACAACAGCCTTGAAGCCAAGATTGGGAAGTTCTGAAAAAAATAAAATCAGTTCTTCTATAGTTTCGATATTAAGTGCATTCCGCTTTTGTGCCCGATTGAGGCTAATAATAGCGATATTTGTGTCTGCTTCGACAATTATATTCTTAAACTCAAATACTGGTAGCTGCATCTGCATATCTGACACTTTCTTGTGTAAAAATGGTTGTATTATTGATCAAAACATCAATTTTTTTGCTCTTTGGCAAGATCTTGTTCGACTTCTATCCAGTCGTCGAAATGGATAACATTGCAGGCTGAATTCACGTTCTCAAGCCATACAAAGATCGAGATGAAAGGCTTGTCATAGACGCGGGTAGCGTGGGGATCGCCCGCTTTATTCCAAATAAGTGATCCAGCCGAATAATTCTGCCAATCGCGGGTACCAAAACGCCAACCAGATCTCTCGGACAGGTTCAGATAAAGTTCTGGTGCATCATGATTATGATCCCGATACAATGTTCGTGGACCCAGCATAAAAATACCAAGGCTGAAATCGGGATGATGGAACCCACATGCGTTGGCGCCGATCAGCAAAGTATGCAGGTTGCACTTTGTGTATCCCTCTCCCAAATCGGTACCGGGTGGATAAAATTGGGCGTTATCCTCACGCCAGACCAGATCATCTTTGGCCGCTTTCAAACAACCTGCGATTTCGCACAATTCAGGGGCGACTATCCCGGCGATGGCGTTATTCAGAACCTCATCATGCCGGGTTCCTTTGGGAGGTAAGTCAATGATTCTCTCCTCAGACAGGTCCATGGATGCCAGCTTGTCCAACGTTAGATCAACGCCACGCGTGGCAGCTCTGTGAGCCTGCAGATAGGTGACAATGGATTGTATAAGCGCCTGAATACGGCATTGCTTGTCTGTCATGATTTTAAATCCGAGCGCGTTGAAATATCTTTCCGCATGAGTTTCTTGTCGAGCTTGCCGACGCTGGTTTTAGGTAGGCAGTCGACAAAGATTATCTCGTCTGGAACTGCCCATTTTGAGATCTCGCCTGCGTCAACACGCGACTGGATTTCTTCCATCATCTTCAAGCGCAAAAGGTTCGGGTTGGAATCTTTTGCAGCTTGAGTAACCAAGACTGGCCTTTCGCCCCATTTCGCGTGTGGCAGCCCGATCGCGGCGACTTCCTCAACGCCGCTACAAGAAGATGCTATGTTTTCCAGTGCCAGTGAGGAAATCCATTCGCCGCCGGTCTTGATTACATCTTTGAGGCGGTCCGTAATCTGCAACGATCCATTCTCGCGGATATACCCAACATCCCCAGTATGCAGATACCCACCGTCCCAAAGTTCATCTGAGGCTTCCGCGTTGTCCAGATAACCTTGTGTCAACCAGGGAGCTCGAGCAACAACCTCGCCTGTTGTTTTACCGTCATGCGGAACGTCTTTCATATCCTGAGTCACAACACGAAGGTCAACAAGCGGGCCGGGAAAGCCGGTTTGCGCCCGCACCTCTTGATCGTCGCTGGACAAATTGGCCACTGTCAAAAACGGACAGGTTTCCGACATCCCATATGCCGCATGCAAGGATATACCTGTTGCCGCAGCGCGGTCCTGTAATCCGCGCGGCAAAGCTGCCCCGCCAATGATAACCTTCCATTTACTAAGGTTAATTTGTGTGCAGTTCGGATGGTCGAGCACCATTGATAGAACTGTGGGCACGCAATGGGAAAAGGTGACGCCTTCGGCTGCAATCAGTCCCAAGATTGTGGCAGGGTCATATCGGCCGGGATAGACCTGACGCAGCCCCAGCATCGTTACTGCATATGGAAATCCCCAGCCGTGGACGTGAAACAATGGCGTCAGCGGCATGTAGACGTCGCCACGATGAAATCCGGCATTCCCAGGCCACGCGCCGAAGCCGGCGATCAAGCCCAATGTGTGAAGAAACAACTGTCGGTGTGAATAGCTCACCCCTTTTGGTTTGCCGGTGGTCCCAGTCGTATAAAACAGCGTTGCGGTTTGGTTTTCATCGAAGTCCGGAAAGTCAAAGCTTTCTGAGGCTTCGCCTATCCACCTTTCATACCCTTCACCGTTACCAATCGTTAAGATGATGATGTCTCGATTGAAGCCCGATTTGATATCATCAATTAGCGCCATAAAATCTTGGTGCACTATGATCAGGTCCGACTGGCTATGGTTGATCGTATAGAGAACTTGGGCAGGAGATAGACGGATGTTTATTGTGAAGAGGGTTGCGCCCATCATCGGGATCGCAAAAAAACACTCAAGATAGCGGTGTGTATCCCAATCCATGACACCAACGCGCATGCCCTCAAGTATCCCTTCAGTCTTTAGAGAATTGGCAAGTTGGCACACACGTTTGCCCAAATCAGCATAGCTTAGCCGCATATCGGTACCGCTGACGATCTCTTGGCAGACCGACGCAATGTTCGATTTAGTCAACAAATGTTTGATCAGCAACGGATAGCCATATGCATTTAGCGAAGGTGAACCAGGTGGCATGAAGGTAAAATCCTTGTTCTTGTTACCTCTCCAATATGGCATTTCTCACTAGGTTGAAGAAGTGAAAAAAATTTTTTACCATAAAGAAATTCTAACCTATCATAACACACCGTTTATTGCATTTTTCTGCCAAACAGGCTATAAAAAAAATCAAACCCCCGCTTCGTTCACGCGCGTCATCGGATAACTTTACTAGGGTAAATAGAGTATTTTTTATCAAGGAGATGCAGTTATGACCACCCACATGCCCACGCTGGTTTCAATGCGCGCTTTTGAGGCGGTGGCGCGTCTCAAGAGTTTCCGAAAAGCCGCTGACGAGATTTGTGTGACCCATGCAGCAGTTAGCCACCAGATCAAGGCATTGGAAACATTTATCGGCGTTAAACTACTGGAACGCACAAGCCGATCGGTCGAGCTAACACCGGCTGGCGAGCAGTATTACCCGCCAGTTCGCGAACACATTCAGGGCATTATCAAAGCCACGCGGCGTATCCAGTCACCTGACGAGCCGGACGTGTTGCTCGTTCAGTCCTACGCAAGTTTCAATACGATGTGGTTACAGCCCAGATTAGCTGAATTTCTTCAGGACAATCCGCACACGCGCGTGCGCATAGTCTCTACCTTTGAAGACGGTGATTACGACAGACACCGCTTCGATGTGGGCGTTTTCAATGCACCGCCATTCGACAAACGGTTTAACTATAGCCCGTTATTTGAAACTGATATCTACCCGGTTTGCGCGCCAGAGACCTTCAATTCTGCAGGCGGTGGAATGCCGCTCGAAGCGCTAAAAAATTACCTATTGTTGAGCGTCCCAAGCACATGGAATGAGCCGGATGACTGGGACTGTTGGTTGGAGGCGGCGGGCTTAGATCGCCAAACCATGCAATTTGGTTCAATCTTTGATAACTACCCTCTTGTCCGCGAAGCCGTTTTGAACAATCGCGGTATCAGCGTCGCAAGAGCGCCGTTTTGCGCACGTGATCTTGAAAGGGGGCGTCTGGTCAAACCGTTTGATATTTCGGTGCCCGAGCCAGGCCGCTGGTATCTGGCGACGCACAAAGAACGTGCACCCAACCCAAAGCTCGATACGTTTGTTGACTGGCTTTACGAACAGGTCGAGGCCGAGCCAACCATGCGGCTGTTTCGAACCTGATCTAATAGATTTTTAGATACTTTCAATTATCGTTGATGTTGTTGAGTCACACTTCAAGACTAACAAATCCTGAACGATGAGTCTATTTGCTTTAAACTACATATTGTTTAGCTTCTTAGCTACATGATGAGCTTCTAAATTGTTATAAATCCTTAACAACATTCTAGGATCTGAATGCCCTGCTATCTTCATTGTTTCAGGGACATTGAGCTTATGTTTTCTCATAAAGTCAGTAAGAGCATTTCTTCTACAATCATGAAAAACGGCATCTTTAATTCCATACTCAATACATAGTTTTCTAAACTGTTTACTTACCTGCCATTTACTTATTTTAAATGGTAGCTCTGCATCAAGTAACAATTTCCGAGCTCTTTTGGTTAATGGGATTACTCTAGGCTTTGTTTTTGCAATAGGTATTACCAGTGTATATCCATCTATTCTGTCATGAGATGCTCGAAGTATTTCACTTAGTCTCATTGCGCTTTCAAGTGAGATCTCAATTATAGCTTTCATTATAGGGCTTGTTCTATTTCCCATTAATAGCTTATCTATTTCCTTATCTGATAATCTTCTATCTCTTGGTGGAGACTTCTTCGGTCGTCTAATTGATAGAACTGGATTATCTACGGGGTAGCCCCACTCTCTTTTGAAGGTAGTATACATGGAACTAAGCACATCTAACTTCCTATTAATTGATCCACCAGCTAGTGTTTTTAAGTTATCGTCTTTCCACTTATTTATATGTTTGGGCAAGATACGGTTTAATGGATAAATTGCCCATGGCTCTTGAATAAACTGCAAGATCTTACCTCTCTCATCTGCATAAGATTTCTTTAGGATAGATATTTTTTCAATATATCTCCTTGCAAGATCTTCAAATTTAGGAAATTTAACCTTACTAATACCAGCATCATCTCGTCTCAATTTAACCTCTGTTAAATTTGCCCAACGAATTGCATCTGTTTTAGATTTAAATGTTTTACTTATGTATGGATGACCTTGAACTCTTACAATGGCATTCCAACTCTTCGCTTGTTTTCTTACTGTACTCATAGCTTTCCTTTCGTTAATCGAAACGAATTGTGCTTAGAGTGTGCTATTGCTAGGTTGTATTTAGGATTAGTGAGGATTAGCAGGGGAAAAGAACCTTTGACCCCCTCGGTGTAAACGAGATGCTCTACCAACTGAGCTAACCACCCAATACTTTTAACACCAAAATACTTGTGCTTTATACTTTCTGGCACCATTTAGTCAATGATTGAGTATGCCAATAAAATATGAACAAATCAAGAATCATCATATTCTAAAGTTAATAGTGCTAAGAAAATCTTAAAGATAAAATTACTTTATTAAGTGATAGTATTAATTGAGTTTATTTGATTAAAATTAAGAAAGATACTCTAGTGCTTTAAGTATTCCACCTTTTTGATAAGGAATTTTTGATTTCATTAGACCCATCTCAACACCAGCTAATGTACCTGCTAACATTAATTCATTAAAATCACCTAAATGACCAATCCGAAATACTTTACCAGCAACTTTTGCTAATCCTGTTCCTAAAGACATATTATAGTCATCCAAAATTATTTTTCTAAGAGAGTCTGCATTATGTCCTTCTGGAACAAGAACTGCAGTTAATGAGCTAGAATATTCTTCTGGATTTTTACAAAGTATTTCTAACCCCCAAGCATTCACTGCTATCCGTGTAGCTTCAGCAAATTTTTTATGTCTATTAAAAACATTTTCCAAACCTTCTTCCATCAACATGTTAATTGATTCATCTAACCCGTATAACAAATTTGTTGCTGGTGTGTATGGAAAATAACCTTTTTTATTATTTTCTATCATTGGCTTCCAATCCCAATATGCTTTTGGTAAATCTGAATTTTTATAAGCCTCTAATGCTTTCGAGCTTATAGCATTAAATGAAAGTCCCGGAGGTAACAATAAACCTTTTTGTGAGCCTCCAACAGTAACATCTACTTTCCATTCTTCATGCTTGTAATCAATAGATCCTAAAGATGATATAGTGTCTACAAACAACAAAGCTGGGTGATCTGCACTATCCATTGCTTTTCTTATTTCACCAATTCTACTAGTAACACCTGTAGAAGTTTCATTGTGTACAGCACAAACTGCTTTAATTTTTTTTTCTGTATCTTCTTTTAATTTTTGTTCTACAATATTTGGATCAACACCAGTTCTCCAATCACCCTTAATAAAATCTATTTCTAATTTAAATTTGTCAGCAATATCATACCAAAGAGTAGAAAAGTGCCCAGTTTCAAACATTAATATTTTATCTCCAGCACTTAAAGTATTAACCATTGCTGCTTCCCAAGCACCTGTACCTGAAGCTGGAAAAATTATTACCGGTTCTGAAGTTTTAAAAATTAATTTAATTTTATCTAAAACTCTTAAACCTATTTCTGCAAAATCAGGTCCTCTATGATCAATGGTTGGATAATCCATTGCTCTAAGTACTCTATCAGGAACATTTGTTGGTCCTGGAATTTGTAAAAAATGCTTACCTGGTCTAAAAGTATTTGAATTTGCCATAACGCTGTATAAGCTAAAGAAAATATATAATCAATTTTTTAATGTATGACAAATAGTAGTAATTTAATAGATAGCTTAGAAGTTTATGTATTAAATAATCCAGATGATGTTAAGCCACACTGGGTAAGTCATTTTATCGTTCCAACAGCAAATGAATTATTAATAAAGATTAAAAACAAAAACGGTAATTCAGGATTTGGCTTAGCAACAAGTTATAGCGATATATCACCAATTATAAAACCATTTTCAAATGGTTTACAGGATTTCATAATTGGACAAGATCCATTTTGTCCTGAAAAAATTTATGAAAGTATATCTAAATTAACTGATACTAGAATTAGCAGTGAAAAAGGTTGGGGCAAAGAAGCTTTAATAAGAATTTCAGCAGCATTAGATATTGCATGCTGGGACTTGATGGGAAAATCATCAAATATACCACTCTATAAGTTGTTTGGAGGATACAGAAATAAAATTCCTGTATATGTAACCTGTGGATATTACCGTGAGGGAAAAACTGAGACAGAATTAAGAGAAGAGCTAAAAAAATTAATCGAAATTGGCCATCAAAGTTTTAAAGTTAAGGTTGGTGGATTAACAATAAAAGAAGATGCAAAAAGATTGGAAATAATTCGAGATGTAATAGGTCAAGATAAAGCTTTAATGATTGATGTAAACAGAGCTTGGGATCTAAAAACTGCAATTGAAGGTATTGAGGAATTTAAAAAGTTTAATCCAGCTTGGATAGAAGAACCGTTAAGATGGGAAGATGACAGAAGAACGTTAAAACTTTTATCAAAACAAACAAATATACCTATTTCAGGTGGTGAGAGTGAAATAACAATTTATGGATGTAGATCAATGATTGAAGAAGATGCTATACAAATTCTACAATTTGATTGCACAATGTTTGGAGGATTTACAAATGGAAAAAAACTTTCAGCCTTATGTGAATTGAATCATATTGATATTGCTCCTCATCATGATTGTTATATACACGCTCCTCTAGTAGCATCTACACCTTCAGGACGAATTGTTGAATCATTTGATAACGAAAGAGACCCTTTACAAGCAGAATTATTTGAAAATCCACATGAAATGAATAATGGATGGATACATTTAAATGAAAAACCAGGTTTAGGGCTAGAAATTTCTGATACTGCGTTAAAAAAGTTCGGTAAATTAGTATACAAAAATAAATAAATCTTTATTTAAATTTAACAATGTTTAGTTCAGATCAAATTAATAAAATTGGTAAAGAAATTAGTAATAAAGTTGAGGGTAAAACTTTATTTGATGATTTTTCAAGAGGCAGATACAGCACTGATGCATCTGTCTACCAGATAAAACCTATTGGTGTAGTTTTACCTAGAGATACCAATGATGTGCTAAATGTAATGGAGTACTCTCAACAAAATTCAATTCCACTACTAGCTAGAGGCGGTGGAAGTTCACAATGCGGTCAGACAGTTGGTGAAAGTATAGTCTTAGACTATTCAAGACATCAAAATAAAATTTTAGATTTAAATGTTGAAGAAAAATCTATTTGGGTTGAACCAGGTGTGGTTTTGGACCATTTAAATGCTTACTTAAAACCTCACGGATTATGGTTTCCAGTTGATGTATCAACTAGTAGTAGAGCTACAATTGGTGGAATGTCTGCAAATAACTCATGTGGCTCAAGATCTTTGTATTATGGAAACATGGTCCATAATGTTTTGGCAATAGAGACAATATTAGATGATGGCTCAATACATACTTTTGACGAAATCCAAAAAAATTATTTAGTAGAAAAAAATAATCAAGATCGACTTTATAAAATAATTGATAAATTTATTGATTTAAGACAAAAAGTTGGAGCTGAAATTGATGAGAATTGGCCTACCACACAAAGAAGAGTTGGTGGATACAATATTGACTTAATAGATCCTAACGGATTTAACTCATCTAATCTTTTAGTTGGTTCTGAAGGCACATTATCATTATTCAATAAAATAAAATTAAAGCTATCTGAGATACCAAAAAATAAAATATTGGGTGTTTGTTATTTTGATAATTTTCATCAAGCAATGGAGTTAACAAAAGAAATTGTTAAATTAAAACCAACCTGTGTTGAGTTAATGGATCAAAATTTATTAAATTTAGCAAAAGAAATACCTATCTATGCTGATGGAATAAAGAAATATATTAAAGGAAATCCTAAAGCAGTTTTAATGGTTGAATTTATTGATACTGATCAAAGTGTTTACGAAAAGAAAATTAAAGATCTTGAGTATTTAGTTTTAAATCAAAATAAAAATAATCAATTTTCATATTATTCTAATCTTGAAGAACAAAAAGAAGTTTTTGAAATTAGAAAAGCAGGACTAAATATTTTAATGTCAATGAAAGGTGATAAAAAACCTGTTGCATTTATTGAAGACTGTGCTGTTTCACTAGATCATTTAGCTGACTATACGGCTCAATTAAAAGAAATATTTAAAAAATATAATACTAGCGGTATGTTTTATGCTCATGCATCTGTGGGAACGCTTCACATAAGACCAGTATTAAACATGAAGTCAGATGAAGATATTAAAAATATGAGATCTATTTCTGAAGAATCTTTTGAAATAGTTAAAAATTATAAGGGTTCCCATTCTGGTGAACATGGAGATGGAATAGTTAGATCAGAATTTCACGAAATGATGTTTGGCAAAAAAATTGTAAATGCATTTGAGGAAATTAAAGACACTTTTGATAGTAAAAACTTATTAAACCCTGGAAAAATTGTAAGACCTTTTAAATCAAATGATAGAGATTTAATGAGATATAAATCGGGGTATCAAGCTCAAAATATAAGCACACATTATGATTGGTCAAATTGGGGTCAATTTACTGATGCTGTAGAAATGTGTAACAATAATGGTGCGTGTAGAAAATTAGATTCAGGGGTAATGTGCCCTTCTTACCGAGTAACTAAAGAAGAAAAAGATCTAGTTAGAGGTAGAGCAAATACACTTAGACTAGCACTTTCAAATCAACTACCTGAAGGCTCTTTTGCATCTAAAGAAATGTACGAAACTATGGAACTTTGTGTAAGCTGCAAAGCTTGTCAAAGAGAATGTCCAATGTCAGTTGATATGGCAAAAATGAAAAGTGAATTCCTTTCTCATTACTACAAAAAATTTAGCATGCGGATTAAAGATAGAATAACTTCTGAAATGCCTAGACTTATTTGGTTATTAAAGATTATTGCTCCAATATTTAATAAAATTAAAAATTTTCCACTCATCTCATCTATTGTTGAAAAATTTGGCTTCGCTGTTGAGAGAAATATGCCAGAAGTGCAAAATCAAAATACTTTAAGAGAAATTTATAATGATCAAACTTTTTCAGAAAAAAAAGTTATTTTATTTGCTGATACATTTAATGTTAATTTTGAAAATCAAAACTTAATTTACTCAATAAAAGTGTTAAATAAATTTGGCTATCAAGCAATTATTCCAAGTTTTGGTAAAGATAAATTAGATAGACCACTATGCTGTGGTAGAACATACATATCATATGGACAATTAGATAAAGCGTCAAAGGAATTAAATCGTTTTAACGATTATATTATAAATAATAATTATTTTAACTTACCAGTTGTTGGTATTGAACCGTCATGCTTACTTACTTTTAACGATGAATATCAAAAATTAAAAAATGTAAATAATAGAGAAAAAATAAAAAATAAATTTTATTTATTGGAAGAATTCATATTAGAGCAAATTAAAAATGATAATAAAGTTAAGACAAACAAATTTGATCAAAATGTGCTAATTCATGGACACTGTCATCAAAAATCACAAGATAGAATGAAAGGGCTTACAAACCTTTTATCTGAATTAAAAATTAATAACAAAATGATAGACTCAAGCTGTTGTGGTATGGCTGGGTCGTTTGGCTATGATAGTAAGAATTATGAAGTGTCAAAAAAAATGGCAAATCTATCTTTAATACCTGCAATAAATAATAGTGATGAGGCGGATTTTATCATTGCAAATGGAACAAGTTGTAGACATCAGATTTCAGATTTATCCCATAAAAAAGGTAAGCATGTTTCAGAATTACTATTTAAAATTTTTGAAACTGTAAATTAAAGTATTACTTTTCTATTATAAAAATCTTCTATTTCATCTTGCTTGTATCCAAAATTAAGCATAATTTCTCTTGTATGTTCACCTAAATTAGGTGCACCTTTTGATTTTTCAGTTTTACTTTTTGAAAACTTAATTGGCATACCAATAGCCTTACTTTTACCTGCTTTTTTATTATCAACTTCAATTATCATTTCTCTATGAATTGTTTGTGGATCTTCAAACATTTCAGTAATCGAATTTATAGGTCCACATGGTAAACCATTATTATCAAATATTTCTAACCATTCGTCAGATGTTTTTTTAATAAGTTCAGCATTAAGTATATCTACAAGTTCATTTATATTTTCTTTTCTATTTAAATTTGATGAAAATTTTTCATCCTCTTGAAGGTCTTGACGATTAATAGCCTTTAATAACATTAACCATGTGTTTTGGTTGGATGCTCCAACTGTAATCCATTTATCTTTCGTTTTAAAAGCTTGATAAGGAGCGGTTAAGGGGTGTGCTGATCCAAGTGGACCAGGAGAATGCCCGGTAGCTCCTGCTATAGCTGATTGCCAATAAGTATGAACTATACCAGCTTCAAATAATGATGTGTCGACCTTCTGTCCTTGTCCAGTTTTTTCTCTATGAACTAACGCAGCTAAAATTCCACTTGATGCCAGTAAACCAGCAGTAATATCAGTAATAGGTGCTCCAACTTTCATTGGTGGTTTTTCTTTACTTTCTCCAGTTATACTCATTAAACCACTCATTCCTTGAGCAACTAAATCAAAACCTCCTTTATCCGAATAAGGCCCTGTTCTTCCATATCCAGATATTTCACAAAGAATTATTTTAGGATTAATTTCAGACATTACATCATAACCAATACCTAATTTTTCCAAGGTACCTTTTCTAAAATTTTCTAAAACTACATCAGAATTTTTAACCATTTCTTTAAAAATCTTTATTCCATCTTTATCTTTCAAATTTAAAGCTATGCCTTTTTTATTTCTATTCATCATCATAAATGCTGCAGCTTCTCCATTGATATCTGGAGGTAGAAAATTTCTAGTATCATCACCAGTAGGTGTTTTTTCTATCTTAATAACTTCAGCACCTAGATCGGCTAATAACAATCCACAAGTTGGTCCAGCCATAATCTGAGCCATTTCTAAAACACGAATGCCCTTCAATGAAGCTGTCATTTATTATTTGTTTTTGAATTTGGGTTTTGTTTTATTTAAAAAGGATTGGTACCCAATTTTAAAATCCTCAGTATCGTAACATTTATATCCAAGATTATTTATTTTTTCAGTCACTTTACCGTTCTTTAAAATATTTCTAGCAAATTGTTTGTGCCATCTTGTGACTTTAGGTGCTCCTTCACATATTAATTCTGCAGATTTATAAGCTTCTTTTTCTACGTTTTTGTCGTCAACTACCCTATTAACAAGTTTTTTTTCAAAAGCTTCATCAGCATCAAATACTCTACCTTCAAATAAAATTTCCATAGCTGTTGAATAATTAGTTACTTTTAAAAGCACTTCTAATTCTTTAGCCGCCATTGTTAAGCCTAATCTTTTAATTGGAATTCCAAATCTTGAGCTTTTACCACAAATTCTAATATCACAACATCCTGCTATTTCTAAACCGCCACCAACACATATTCCTTCAATTAAAGCAATAGTTGGTATTGGACAATTAAATATCTCTCCTAAAGTTCCATGTAAAAATTTACCATATGATTTTGCTAATTTTGATGACGATCTTTCTTTGGTAAATTCTGCTATATCATTTCCAGGTGAAAAAGATTTTCCTCCTTGGCCTCTTATAACAATACATCTTAAGTTTTTATTTTTAGATAGCTTTTTAAAAGTTTTACCAAGCTCTATCCACATAGGCTTAGTCATAGCATTTAATTTTTCTGGTCTGTTTAGAACTACTTCAATTAAATGATTATTTTTCTTATTTATTTTAATTAATTTACTCATTTAACTCCTATAAAAGTATTCAACTAAAGTCATAGGTATCGCAGGAACGTAAGTTACTAAAAGCAACAATATTACTAACACGCTAATAAAAATAAGGTTTTCCCTTGTTACATCCCAAATATCTTCTTTTGCTACAGAACAAGCTGTTGCTAGAACACTTGCAACTGGTGGAGTTTGTTGGCCAATTGCTAAATTTAAAGTGACTATAATACCAAAATGAACTGGATCTATGCCTACAGCATTTACTAAAGGCATAACAACAGGAACAGTAAGAATTATTGCTGCCACAGAATGTAAAAAGAAACCTATTACTAAAAGAAAAACATTTAATATGGCTAAAACAACAAACTTATTATTTGAAAATTCAATAATTGAGTTGGCAATTTTTTGTGGAAGCTGTTCTATTGTTAAAAATTCCCCTAATAACACTGAGGCTGCTACTAACAACATTACAGATGCTGTTTGAATTGCTCCTTCGGTAGCTGCATCATATAATCTTTTAAAATCTATTTCTCTATAAACTAATCCAATAACTAAAGATGCAACAACTGCTAAACCTGCACCCTCAGTTGCAGTTACTACACCACCAAAAATACCCCCTAAAATAATTACAGGTAACAAGAAGGCTAATGCTGCTTCTCTTGCAGTTTTTCTAACATTTGCAAGATTAAAAGTTTCTTCAATAGGAAAATTTTTACGTCTTGCTGTAACATATGCAGCTAACATTAAAAAAAATCCACCAATTACGCCTGGTACAATTCCAGCTACAAATAATTGTACAACTGAACTTTGAGACATCACTGCGTAAACAATCATTGGGATCGAAGGTGGAATAATAATTGCTAAAGATGCTGAAGATGAGGTAACCGCAGCAGCAAAAGCTCCTGGATAACCTTTTTTCTTCATCGCAGGAATAAGTATTGAACCAAGTGCGGCAACATCTGCAACCGCTGATCCAGAAATTTCAGCAAAAAACATTGAAGTTGCAATATTAATCATACTTAAACCACCCTTAATAAATCCTACAAGAGCAGAAGCAAAAGCTATTAGTCTTCTAGATATACCTGCACTGTTCATTATTGAGCCTGCAAGAATAAACAAAGGTATTGCAATCAAAGGGAATTTCATTGATCCATCAAACATAACGATTGCAGTATCAATTAAAAAACTTGTTCCAGATTTTAACACCATGGCAATTATTGTTGTTACCGCTAAACCAATAGCAATAGGAACATTTATAGATAGAATAAATAGTAGTACTGCAAACATTGTTAAAATTAACATTAAATATCTCCTGTTATCTCAACGTTAGTTGTTTGAAGAACTAAATTTTTATAATCCTCTGGAATTCGTAAAGTTTCAGATAGAATAAAGAGACATGATGCAACTGGTATCACTGATTGCACAAAAGTTTGAGGAACCCACTCTAAAGTGACTAAAGTTTCTCCTCCAATAAGTGTTAGAACTAAATACCCATAATAAGCTAGCAATATCAAGAATCCATAAATAACAAGTTTGGATAATACAAAAAATATTTTTCTTAAAGCTAATGGAAATGCTTTAAAAATACTCGGAACACTAATATGCGCGCCTTTTAATGATGCATACGCTGAACCATAATATGTTATCCAGGCAAGTTGTACTGCTGCAACTTCATCATACCAAACTAAAGCACTTCCAGCAAAACGGAAAGAAACTCCAAGCAACACTGTTACTGCAAGAGCTACCATCATTATAAATAGTATAACTTTTAAAAAACTTTCGTATGAATCTATAAATCTTTTTAATGTCATATATTTTTTCAGGCCTTCTGGAAGAAGGCCTGATACAAATTAGATTAATTTGCTAAAGATGATACTTTGTCAATTAACGCACCACCAGTTGATACTTCTGATGCAAATTGATCGTATATTCCTTTACTGGCTGCAATAAACGCTCCTTTATCCGCTGTGTTTACTTGAACACCAGCTGACTCGATTACACCTAATAAAGATTTCTCTAGTCTAGCAGCTTCTTCGTACACAAACTTTTGTGTGTCTTGAGCAGCTTGCTCTAAAATATCTCGTACATCAGCAGGTAACTTACTCCAATGATCTTTATGTACTGCTACATAAGCAGGAGTATAAACGTGACCTGTAATTGATAGATATTTTTGAACTTCTTGAAATTTAGCACTAGCTATTTGAGCATACGGGTTTTCTTGACCGTCCATTGTTCCAGTTTTCAAAGCTGTAAAAACTTCTGAAAATGACATTGGAGTTGGGTTTGCACCATATGATTGGAACATTTTAACTCTCCATTTTGATTTAGGAGTTCTTAATTTAATTCCTTTTAAATCATCTGGTTTATCAATAGCTCTTACATTGTTTGTAATATGTCTAAAACCATTTTCCCATACTGCTATAACTTTGTAACCAGTTTTAGCTTCAAGATTTTTAAACATCCCTGGTAAAACTTGGCTTTCAACTTTATTCATATGTTTTCTGTCTTTAATAATAAAAGGCATATCAAACACACCAAACTCATCATGAATTGAAGCCATAACAGATGACGGCAACCACATGTTTACTGTACCTAATTTAAGTTTTTGCATACCTTGTTTGTCTTTACCAAGTTGCGAAGAACCAAAAACTGATACTTTACCTTTACTTCCTAATCTTTCATTTGCAAGTTTAGCAAAATGATCAACTGATGCTGAAAATAAAGATCCTGGTTTACCCACGTGTCCAAATTTTACTTCTGTTGAATTAGCTGCAAAACTTAAAAATAAAGATGAAAATAAAACAATAATTATTTTATTAAATTTATTCATATTTCTCTCCTAATGTTTTTTTTTTAAAAAACTTATCTAAATTATTAAAAGATAGCTAGTTATTAAAAAGTTAAATTTAGCGCAGAAATTGAGTTGTTAATTGATATAAAATA
>ERZ651776.3039-NODE-3039-length-17333-cov-8.015821_pt1 | contig 17333 bp, 12 predicted proteins | sample MGYA00514761_ERZ651776 | MGnify/ENA metagenome assembly ERZ651776 | reverse complement strand
AAAAGGTCAGGCGTAAATTGAATCCTCTTGAAGTCAAGTTGTAATACCTTAGCCAAGGTATTTACCGTCAGGGTCTTGGCGATCCCCGGGACGCCCTCTAATAAAATGTGATTTTGTGTAAAGAGACCAATGAGCAATCGGTTCACCATGTGCTTTTGCCCAACGACTACTTTGCCTACCTCTTCAATAACCTGAGTAATTTTATGCTGATGTTCCTTTTTTAAGTCTTGATTTGTCTCTTCCGTATCCATGTTATCCTTGATTCATTTGGCAGCAAAAATAGGAATCCTTTTAATAACAAAAAACCCTTTTTGCCCTAGCCGGGCATTTTATATGTTAAATGAGGTTAAATGATCACCCTTTGAAGTGATGGCCACATAAATTTATTCAAATTCTTGCGCTCAAAAAATGAATCTAATGCCGTCGGCTTCATTTGATTTTCTGGAGTCCGGTCAATACTTGCTTCATGACATAAAACATTTCGGTAGCAATTTGAAAACATCGCTCATCGTAGGCGGTACGCTCATGATCCGTGCCGTCAGCCGATTTGGGGTCCTCATACAACAACTTCACTTTCAAATCAGCGCCAAAAATAACGGGACAAGCCTCATCGGCCTCCGCACATGTCATCACGGCACAAAAATCTTTTTTGGGATTTTCTAAATGATCGTATTTTTTGGAAAAACTGACTAAATGCAAGTTTCCCAGACTACTTGAGATCTCATATCGTGGATTTTCTCCCGTTCCTACTTCTACAGCAAATCCAGCCCGCTGCAATGCGGCCACAGCCCTTGGATTAAAGGCCGTCTCTTCAGTTCCACCACTGTAGGCCACTACCAAGGCAATATCATAATAGATGGCCGCCATTTGTAACCAAATTTGACCCAAATGACTTCTTCTTGAATTGTGCGTACAGATAAAATTCAAATCCGCAGCTTCTCCCTGAGATATTTTATTAAAAATATAACGCGATAGCGGTTCCAATTGTTGAATTCTTTTGGATTCTAAATCGGGTAATCGGGCTAAGGCCGTTTGGATGTAAGTGTTTAAACTCATGAAAAATACTCTTTTGGCTGGCTAATTTATCCCTATTCCCCTTAAAATAAATAAAAAAGAGAATTACTGTTTAATTTAAAAACTTATGCTTTTGTTGAAAAAAAATGAAGGGGAAGGGATTACGTTAAGCTTTTAACCAAAAAATAGGCTTTTAACTAATGATTATTTTAAAAATAACGTAATTAGTCAAAGGTAATTACTCTTTATTTTTCTGTTCTTTTTAAAAAAGTTTACATATTTTTAAATTTAATTAAAACTCAATAGTATAGGTCGATAGGTGTCTATCGTTTATAAAAGGTTTAAATCCCTTATAAATAATTCGACTTAAACATTTGAAATAAGCAAAAAATCTCGTTTAAAAATTAACTATTATTAAACTTTTTAGAATTAATTTAATTTAAACCTTAATATGAAGAAGAAACATATTGCACTTAACTGGGGAATTATTCAAGCCCCTGCTCCAACGACTACTGTCTGCAGTAGTCGTTGGACGCTCCCTTTCCACTGCCTTTGAATAGGAACGGATCAAGTTTAACGTTTTACCAAAAATCAGGCTTTTACCTAATTATTATGTTAAAAATAACGTAATCAGTTAAAAGTAATTACTCTTTATTTTTCTGTTCTTTTTAAAAAAGTTTCATATATTTTTAAATTTCCTTAAAACTCAATAGAAGAATTCTATGGGTTCATATCTGTGCTAAACATCTTAACAAAAACTTATAAAACAAACAAAAATCCTTTTTAATAATCAACTATGATTACACTTTTTACAATTAATTTAACTTAAACAAACTAATATGAAGAAGAAGCATGTTACAATTATTGGGGAATTATTCAAACCCCTGCTCAAAGGACTACTCTCTGCAGTAGTTGTTTGGCTCTCCCTTTCCACTGCCTTTGCGCAGGAACGGGTAATTTCTGGTACGGTGACCGACGAAAATAGTGAAGGTCTTCCTGGGGTCAATATTATTGTTAAGGGTACCGCGACGGGAAGCATCACGGATTTTAATGGTGCCTACCAAGTAAATGTCCCCGAACAAGGGTCCTCACTGATCTTCAGTGCGATCGGCTACGACATCCAAGAAATTGTGATTGGTGCTCGATCCTTAATTGATGTGACCATGGCTGTCAATGTTGAAGAACTTGAAGAGGTTGTCGTGACTGGATACACTACACAATCCAAGAAATCGGTGACTGGTGCTGTTGTGTCTGTTGATATCGGCGAAGCTACCAAAGTACCCATGCTCAATGCTGGAGAAGCGTTGCAAGGCAGGGTTACGGGGGTTACGGTTACCAACAATGGAGAACCAGGTGGCGTCCCTAACATTCGTATAAGGGGTTATGGAACAACAAATAACAATGATCCTTTATACATTATTGACGGAGTTCAAACTACTGATGCATATGTGCTAAATACTATAAATCCATCAGACATCAAGCAAATGAACGTCCTGAAAGACGGTGCTGCTGCTATATATGGTGCACGTGCTTCTAATGGTGTTGTCATCATTACGACCAAAAATGGCAGCTACAATAAAGGAAAGGTAACACTCACTGCTGAAGCTTATTTTGGTACGCAAAGGGCTATTAACTTACCCGAGCTGCTCAATGCCGAACAACATATGCAAATGATCGCTACCACTTATTTGAACGATGGATCAACTGCTGATTTAGCTCTTTACGGGGATATTAACAACCCTTCAGTGCCCTACGGTACAGATATAGGAGGAACGACAATGCGGGTCGCTCCAGGAGGAGGAACTGATTGGATGTCTGTGTTGTATCGCGATGCTCCTGTTCAAAATTATGCAGTATCTGCATCGGGTGGCAGCGAAGCAAGTAAATTCATGATGTCGCTCCAATATCAAAACCGTGATGGTGTTCAAGTGGCAACTGGATATGACAGAGTTACTACTCGCTTAAATGGTGAATTCAGTATCAAGGATCGTGTGAGAATAGGACAACACATGAATGTTTCTTTTGAAAATGGAAATACGCCAAATAATCATGAAGCAGCCTTACGATCAAGTCCCATCATACCATTATATGACCAAGATGGAAATTATGGAGGTACTTATGCGGGCAAAGCCTTGGGTAATGTAGCCAATCCTGTCGCTGAAAATGAAAGATCTAGTGATAATTTCAACAAAACACTAAGAGCTGTAGGTGATGTATACTTGGAGGCTGATATTCTTGAAAACTTGACATTCAAAACTACGGCAGGAATTAATTATCGCCAATTTGAGAATAGAGGGTTTGCCCCATCTAATCCAGAGGCAGAAGCGCCAAGGGCGGCTCCTATATTGTACAGAGGAGAGCAAAGCAATTATGAGTGGGTATGGTCAAATACCTTGAATTACCAGAAGAGTTTTGGTGATCACACCCTGGGGGTTTTGGCAGGAACAGAAGCCGTTTACAACACCTTCAGAGGACTCAGTATTCAAAGATCTGGATATCTTTTTGAGACGCCTGATTTTTACTACCTAAGTAATGGAAGTAACGATCCAGTTGTAACTTCGGCCTTCTCTAACGATTATGCCTTATATTCAGTTTTTGGTGCGTTGAACTATTCGTTCATGGACAAGTACTTCCTATCTGTGACTGTTCGTAATGACGAAACTTCAAGATTCTCAAAGGCCAATGCAGCTGCGACTTTCCCATCCCTTAGTGCTGCTTGGATTGTTAGCGATGAAAACTTTTTTTCTAAAGGTGTCGTTTCTAGTTTAAAACTGAAAGCTTCTTATGGCCTTCTTGGTAACCAATCACTAAACGTTACGAATCCCGATGTGAATCAATCTTCACTTAACGATAATTTGGCTTACTATGCATTTTCAGGAAGTGGAAGTCCAACGGTAGGCGCATTGCTAACGCAGGTTGGAAATTCTGATTTGAAGTGGGAAACGACAACTTCTATTAATGTTGGTGTTGAACTTGGATTCTTGAATGACAAATTATACGTGAATGCTGACTGGTTTGATATTACCACAACTGATTTGATTGCTCAAGATTTAACAAAGATCACAACCACAGCGATTGATGCTAGTGCACCGTTTGTAAATATTGGAGAAGTCAATAATACAGGTATTGAGTTAGCAATAGGCTATGCTGATCAGACTAGTTCTGGTTTTTCATATGGGGTAGATCTAGTGTTTTCTAGCTATGATAACGAAGTAACTGCATTGGCCAGTGCCTTCCAAGTAGGTGGTGGATTCCGAAATGGATCTACGGCTACGAGGACAGAAGTAGGACAGCCTATTTCGTCTTTCTATGGTAGGAATGTCATAGGAATTTTTCAAGATCAAGCTGAAGTAGATGGCGCCCCAACACAAGATGGTGCTGGTATCGGTAGATTTCGATATGAAGATGTTGACGGAGACGGAGATATCGACGATGATGACAGAACATACATTGGATCTCCACATGCTGACTTTACCTATGGTATCAATTTGACGGCAGGTTTTAAAGGTTTTGATCTTTCTGCCTTCTTCTCAGGTTCACAGGGCAATGATGCATTCAACGTCACAAAAATACACACTGATTTTCCTTCATTTGTAGATCAAAATAGGAGCATCAGAGTATTGGATGCATGGTCGCCGACAAATACAGGTGCTACATTGTCTGCCCTAACTGCTGGTGATGCGAATAATGAGATCGCTTCAAACTCCTATTTTGTAGAAGATGCTTCTTATTTCAGATTGAAAAACTTGCAAATAGGATATACCCTTCCTTCAAGTATCTCATCCAAATTATCTATGGATAACGCAAGAGTTTACATTCAAGGAACAAATTTGTTTACGCTTACAGATTATACTGGAGCTGATCCTGAAATCCAAGAAAGTGGTACTTTAGGTCTGGGTGTTGATTATGGTAAATTCCCGCAATCTAGAATGCTTAGTATGGGATTTAAATTTAACTTTTAATTAAATCGAAATGAAAAAAATATTATTAATACTTAGTGTCATCTTCATCAGCTACGGTTGTGGGGATGACTTCACACAAATTGCTCCAAAAGGAGTACTGGCAGATGAAACTCTGCAAAACGCAGTAGGTGTAAATCTTTTACTTACCAGCGCTTATTCGGCCCTGGATGGCATAAATAGTACGAGTGGTGATCCCTGGTTTGATACAGGTGATAACTGGTGGTTTGATGTCCTTTCGGATGACGCCCACAAGGGTTCAGAAGACAGTGATCAGCCTGATTTATACAATTTGGAGGTATATTCATGGTCCACTGGTAACCCTTACATCGCAGGTAAATGGCGTGGTTTGTATGCGGGTGCCAATCGGGCCAATGCCGTGATCAGTGTAGGTGCTCCTCTTGCTGAGGCAGGAGACGCCGATGTTGCTCAGGCTGTGGCAGAAGCTTATTTTTTGAGAGGTTATTTCTATTTTGAACTTCAAAAAATATTTGGGAACGTTGCCTACATCGATGAGATTCAATTCGCGTCAAGCGAATACAATCAACCAAATACCAATGGCCCTATTTGGGATAAAGTTGAGGCAGATTTTATCTATGCAAAAGCTAATTTAGCTGAGACCAGTGCTGATCCGGGACGTGCCAATAAAATGACCGCAAGCGCTTTTCTTGGTAAAACTTACATGTTCCAAAGTAAATATGCGGAGGCCAAGACTGAATTTGATCTTGTAATTGCAAGTGGTGCTTACGGTTTGAATAGTGACTATGTTACGAATTTCAATGCTGCGGGTGAAAACAGTAAGGAATCTATCTTTGCTATTCAGTTTGCTGCAGATGGAGGTCTTTCAAATAATGGAAACCGTGGAGGCACTTTAAACTTTCAAGTAGGTGGTGTCACGAGTTTTTGCTGTGGTTTCTATCAGCCAAGCGTTGATTTGGCAAGTGCATTCAAAACTGAAGCTGGTCTTCCTATGCTCGACACTTATCATGACACACCTATCACAAATGATTATGGAATAGGGTCAGCTGATGCTTTCACTCCTCATGCAGGTGAACTTGATATTAGAATAGATTACACCATGGGGAGAAGAGGTGTTGATTTCAACGGATTTGGTACAATGCCAGGTGCTGATTGGGTAAGAGCGTCTGCAACTGATATTTCAGGGCCTTTCATTGCTGCTAAAAATCATTATATTGCTGGTGAAGATGAGAACAGAGGTTCTGGTGGCTGGGGCGAGCAACGTACAGGTATCAACTACAATATCATGCGTTATTCCGATCTTTTGTTGATGTCTGCTGAAATCGATGTTGAGAACGGCTCTTTGGAAGATGCAAGAGCAAAAGTTAACCAAGTTAGAGCTAGAGCTGCCGCTAGTACTCCAGTGGATGGAACAGGTGCAACAACTTATAACGTTGCTGAGTATACCGCTGCTTGGACAGATCAAGCAACAGCTCGAAAAGCGGTGAGATTTGAACGTAGATTGGAACTCGCCATGGAAGGTCAGCGGTTTTTTGACTTGAAACGATGGGGGGTACTTCCTGCGACCATCAATGCCTATGTGGCCAAAGAAGCCGTAACAATTGCCAATTTTGGAACCAAAGCGAATACCTTCAATGATTATAATAAAGATTTGTGTATTCCTCTTGGCGCTATTGACCAAAGTTTAAATACTCTGGTGCAAAATCCTGGTTACTAACAGTTAGTCCTTGTAATAAATAAAAAAAGGTCGTCCATTTTGGATGGCCTTTTTTTATTATTTTCACTCTTTATCTCTCATCTGCCATCTAAAAATTCAATTGAATTTGACCTCTGATTATTCGATTTTAATTTCTCCTCTCACTTAGTACAAAAAATAATTATTATTTCGTATGATAAGGGACTTATGTCCATTAAATTTAGGGTTTAAAAGGCTTTAATTGTATTACTTTCTTTGTTAAATCCCTTCAATAAAATGATCCCCTACTCAAAAGAAATTTCTCTCATCGCACTCCTATTTCTCCTAAATGCCTGTAATCCCTTCTCCAGTCATAAGAAATTTGTGCTCTTAAGCGCCAGAGAATCTCAGATTGGTTTTAATAATCAACTTGTAGAGAATGATTCCCTCAATTATTTTACCTATGCCTATATGTACATGGGAGGTGGTGTCTCTATTGGTGACATCAACAACGACCAATTACCCGATATTTACTTCACGGGTAATATGGTCCCCAATAAGCTTTACCTAAATAAAGGAAATATGATTTTCGAAGACATCAGTGATGCTGCAGGCGTTGCGGGAGATCATCGCTGGTATACCGGAACCACCATGATCGACATCAACAATGATGGCTTATTGGACATTTATGTGAGTGTTTCAGGCAAGTTTGCCCCCCGTACTAATCAGCTTTTTATCAATAATGGTGACCTCACTTTCACAGAGTCCGCGGCCAACTATGGTCTGGATGCAGAAGAAGAAATTATTCAAACTACTTTTTTTGATTACGATCAAGATGGAGATTTAGATGCCTTTCTTGCCAATTATCCCTCAACCAGCTTCAGAACTCCCAATGTCAAGTATCAATTTTTGAAATATGCCAAAGATTTGGAAAAAAGTGATCGCCTGTTGGAGCAGCAAGCTGACGGTACGTTTAAAGATGTAACCGAGGCGGCAGGCATCCTAAATTTCGGTTTGGCCATCAGTGCCTCCATAGCCGATTTTAACAATGATGGCCTAGAAGATATTTATGTCTCCAATGACTTCAGCACGCCCGATTTCTTATATCTCAACAATGGAGATGGCACTTTTACTGATAAAATCAAAGAATCCACCAACCAGACGGCTTTTTATGGTATGGGCACTGATGCTGCAGATATCAATAATGATGGGCTCATCGATTTGATGCAAGTTGACATGGCTGCACAAGACAATCGCCGACAAAAAGCAAATATGGCCAGTATGAATCCTGAGCTATTTTGGTCAACAGTCAATGCTGGATTTCACCATCAGTATATGTACAATACGCTTCAACTCAATAGAGGAACTGTAAATGGGACCCCCATCTTCAGTAATATCGCCTTTGCTGCAGGCGTTGCCTCTACCGATTGGAGCTGGTGTCCCCTCTTTGCTGATTTCGACAATGATGGGCATAAGGACCTTTTTATTTCCAATGGTACGCGTAAAGAGGTCAATAATCGAGATTATTTTAAACAAGTGGATAAAATAAGCGGTCAAGAGCAGCTGGATCAATCGCTCGCGCTTTCACTTGAAATGCCAGAAGAACCGATTGACAATTATATTTTCAAAAACAATGGCAATACCACCTTCTCTAAAGCCAATGAAGACTGGTCTCTAAGTTATGTTGGATTCAGCAATGGTGCCGCCTATGGTGACCTAGACAATGACGGTGACCTGGATCTGGTCATTAATAATATTGATCAGGACGCTGCTGTTTTTAGAAATGATATGCCCACATCTTCTGTCCAGAACTACCTCAAAATTAAGCTTAAAGGCATTGAAAAAAACATTCACGGCATAGGTAGTAAAGTCACCCTTTTGACAAAAAGTGGCGGGCAGCAAGTGCAAATTGTGATGACCAGCAAAGGATACCAAAGTTCCGTTGAACCTCTGGCTTATTTTGGCTTAGATAACCAGGAAGTCATCGAAAAAATTACGATCGACTGGCCTGATGGAACCTCTCAAGAAGTAAAAGGCTTCGTACTCAATCAACTCATGGAGGTAACAAAAAACAGTATCCCCATGGCTCCAAAAAATACTGATCCCCGGCTTTTTTCAAACATTTCCCATCACATTCAACCTGCCTTTACACACGGTGAGAATAGCTATAATGACTTCTACCATCAGGTGCTGCTGCCCCATAAGATGAGTAATTTTGGCCCCGCACTCGCCAAAGGGGACATCAATGGCGATGGACGAGAAGATGTTTTTGTAGGCAATGGAAGTACATTTCCAGCCAAAATATATCTTCAAACGGAAAGTGACTCCTTCGAATATCTCCAAACCTCCATTGAGAACGATTCTATTTATGAAGACTTGGATGCACACTTTTTTGATGCCGATGGAGATGGCGACAATGACCTGTATGTCGTTAGTGGGGGCAATGTGTTCCCTGATGGCTCATGGGAATACGAAGACCGTCTTTACATCAATATCAACGGTCATTTTGAACGGAGTATGGACGCGATTCCATCCATTCATGCCAGCGGGGGTCGCGTTATCCCGCATGATTACGATCAAGATGGTGATATAGATTTGTTCGTAACCGGAAGGTTAAAGCCCCACGCCTATCCAGATCCCGGAGAAAGTTTTCTATTAGAAAACGTTACGGTCAATGCGGATGAGATTCTATTTGAAAACGTCACTCAAAAGGTGATGCCAAAAATAGCCCGATTGGGCATGATTACCGATGGCGTCTTTGCAGACATCAATGGAAATGGATTGGATGAACTCATCCTCGTCGGTGAATGGACCGGACTCTTGGCTTTCACGCTGAATGAGGGTCAATATCAGCCTTTTGAAAGCACATTATCCGATTATAAAGGATGGTGGTTCAGTCTCGCTCAAGCAGATGTAGACCATGATGGAGATATTGATTTAGTGGCTGGAAATCTAGGCCTGAATTATAAATACCAGGCCAGTGATGAGGCTACGTTCGACCTCTATGTAGATGACTTTGACCTCAATAATTCGCAGGATTTAGTCCTTGGCTACTTCAATAATGGCGAACAATTTCCCGTCAGAGGCAGGCAATGTTCCTCAGAGCAGATTCCGGCCATAGAAGCAAAATTTAAAGACTACAATTCCTTTGCTTCCGCTTCTCTAGAATCAATTTATGGAAAAAAGGGATTGGGAGATGCACTACACCTCCAAATCAGTAGTTTTTCAAGTAAAGTGTTTATCAATGATGGCAAAGGAAATTTTGAAGCTACAGATTTGCCTATCGAAGCTCAGTATGCGCCCATCAATGACCTGATCATAACCGATATTGATCAAGATTCCATCCCAGACATCATTCTTGCAGGCAATCTTTTTGCCTCTGAGGTGGAAACCCCAAGAGCTGATGCGGGTGTAGGCCTGTTACTAAAGGGGAATGGTGATGGCTCATTCAAAACGGTCCCCATGAGTCAAAGTGGTTTAATCCTCAGGGAAGATACAAAAAGTTTGATGTTGCTGGCGGGTAGTCAGTCTAGTAAACTACTCTTCGCAGCGAGTAATCAAGGTTCTCTGAAAGCCTTTTCACTCAATCTTGACACGCAAACAGGAACTCATTAGACATAGGCCTTGTGAAGGGCTTCGATCCAAGCTTTGGCCATCAGAGCAGATCCAGCCAATGAAGGGTGAACGCCATCAGGACACCAATAGGCCACGCCTTGATCCGCCACTGCCGTATCAAAAATTTGTTGATATGGAATGAAGGTCGCACCCATTTGCCTAGCGATGTCTGCGGCCGCCTTTTGATACGCTCTAAAAGTGGGTATCCATGCCTCGGTATCAATAGCCGTTCCACCGAGCACGACAAAAGGCTCTCCAATAATGAGCTTGATCTTGGGGAAGTTAGATTGGGTTCTTTCGAGTAATTTCAAAAAGTCTTTTTCATAAGTCTCTACCGTCCCCTCGTAACCATGGGTCAAGGTATGCCAAAAATCATTGACCCCAATATGTACACTCAATACATCCGGTTGGAGGTCCAAACAATCTTTTTCCCATCGATCTGAAAGCTGAAAAACCTTATCCCCACTGACCCCACGATTGTAGGTATGCCAATCTGTTGTCGGATAATCTATCAACAAATTTGATGCCGCCAAGAGGGCATAGCCATTGCCCATGCCTTTAAGAAAATCATTGGATTGAATACTTGATCGATCCCTGTTTGCATCGGTGATAGAATCTCCTTGAAATAATATCCTTAAGCGGTCCGGAATCTGAGCTTGTTTGGGGGGCGTAGATTCACAAGCAGGTAACATCATTCCTGCCGCAGACAATACCGCAGTTTGCTTAAAAAAAGATCTTCGAGATGCAGAGGTACTCATATAAGGGGTTTTAAAATGAAAAAATTATATTATAACTTTAATTTACTTTAATAATTTGTTTTGTAAAGTATAAACCCGTTAATTATTATGAATCCATACCAAATTTCTAATGACGATCAAAGCAAATATGTGCATCTCAAAGTGACTGAACTGGCCCGTGCGATGGAGTTTTATGTTGATCTCTTGGGATTTAAAGTCACCCTCGCCTACGAAGACCATACCGCGGCCTACCTCTCAGCCGGAAGTCATCATTATTTGTTGGCTTTGGATACTTGGTTTGCTCAGCATTTACCCCAATCTGAAGCTCAGGGTACGGGTATTTTTCATTCCCTCATCCAATATCCAACCCAAAAAGATTTAGCTACCGTTTACCTTAACCTCAAAACAGCCGCCTACCCGCTTGTTGATGCGGTCGACCTTGGGGTTTCAGAAATCATTTATTTGGAAGATCCAGACGGAAACAGCATGGAGTTGTGTTGGGATCGCCCCAAAAAAGAATGGCCCAAGAAGCCCAATGGTGACTTTGAAATGTCCTCGCGACCTTTAGATCTGGAAGGTTTGTTATTAATGTTGTAGTTGGGAGCTCGTGAAAGCAGTATTCACATATCACATTCATTCAAAACCTTATCCATTTAAAAATGCCCTGTTGATTACTTGATCGTGACCCTCAAATACGATCCTTTTGGTTTGTATCGTGTTTGAAGCCAAGGCCCGCTGCAATTGTTGCTGAACTTCTGCGCGCGGATCCAATAAATAAGTGGCCCCCTCATTTTGAAGCACGGTCTTGACCAATGCATTGAAATTGATATGGATAAAATCTTTGGATTTTTGATCATAATTATTTTGGGCAAATAATTCGGTCTCTCGACCTATGCGCAGGTGCCCATCTTCAAATACCCTTAGATTGACCGGATGCTTAAAAGAACGGACATACAGTAGATAAAAATCAAGCAAGGGAAAAGTAGACCCCGCATCCTCTGCAGCATACTTACTTAAATCCTCCTTCCCTATTTTTATTTTGTCAAGGCTCAGACCAAATTCTCGTAACCGGATGATGAGCTTGATCCAAACCAATTCGGTAAAACTGAACTTACTCCAACCCTTCCCTTCGGCTCGGCGATCCGTGATCACACCTGTTTGATGCCAGTGATGCAGGACCCTCGGCGTCACTGAAGGTTCGGAAAGACTGTACTGCTTGTGGTTCAACTTTGTTTTGAATTCCAGATTCAAATTCAAAAAACAACCCAAAAAATTTACTTGAAACCAGTCGTATTGCATTGCTTTGTTAATTATTACATAAATGTAATAATTATTTTCCGCTTATTGAAATTTCAAACTATTAATCTTTGACTTCAAACCATGCTCCCCAATAAATATTGCCAATCCATTCATTTATCAAGGAAACATCTTCCCCTTAACTTTTACTATTTAACATGAAAACAGTGAGCCTTAATTTCAATTAAATTTTTAACCCATCAAATAAATCCATCCTGAAAAAACGCATCTATCTCGTGTGCTTGGTAATTACCCATACTTTACTTGCTCAAATTGTGGTCCTGCATCCTGTAAAAGTACCGGACGCGCAGATCAATCATTTTGAAAACATAGAACTCAACTATTCAAAAAAAATAGCTCAACATGCGGTCAACAATGGAAATTTAGAGTTTTGGGCCTTAATGAAAGCTTTTAATCCAGGCGCTGACGACTACAACTATCTATGGGTCAATGTCTACAAAGACATTGAACATGCGGTAGGTCAAGCCCCCTGGTGGGACCATGCCCAAGCGGTGGTAGGTGTCGAAACGAGCATCTTGTACGAGGGCTTTTCTGATTTGAAAACGGATCGGCGTTATTATTATGCCATGAATCAAGAGATCGCAGCCCTTGCGCCGGCCCAATATGTCATCTTTAATTTCGCTTCTCCCGAAAATTTGAACTTAATTTTGGAACAAACCAAAAATATCGTAATCCCCCATTTTAAAAAGAACATGGCCGCCTCAGGCATGGTGGGATGGGGATTGGGATTGAAAGTAACCCCCAAGATACGGACTATGCCAGCATGATGACTTACGATGCCTACGACAACTTGGAAAACGTAATGAAATATCTCTCAGGGGGCGCTGCCCTAAGCGGTTTACCACAAAACAAATTGATCCCCATTCAATGGTCCATGCGACCTGTGATGCGAGTGATGGAAGCGACCATTCCTAAACCCTAAATATAAATTTTTCAACCCTCTGGGCAGCACCAAAGGGTTTTAATTCCTTTACTCATCAAAATGAAGCTTCATTTTGAAACTTTATGAAAACCAAACCACTCACACATGGGTACGTCAAGCTTTTTACCCTGGGAAAAACATTTACTTGGGGTGATTTATTTGATCGAATTAAGAAATACTTTATAGAGTTTCTAGGTATTTTCATCGTCATTACCTTTTCTTTCTATGTAGAAAGCAAAGGGGAAGCATATGAGACCCGCATGACCTATGCCGACTTGTTGAATGACATCGTCCAAGAACTCCATGCCGTACAGCAATATACCGACCAATACCTCATTCATAATGAGCAAATCAAACAAATTTATCGTCAGCAATTGCGTCGTTGGAATGTGGACCAAGACCCCCTATTTATTTTAGCCCCCGAGGATTCACTCTATGACCCTAAACACGCCATCCCCATGGCTACTTACGCTGAAATTACTGCTTTTGACGAACCTCAACTGCTTTTTACTCTTTTTGAACAGGGTGATTTAGATTTCAAATTGGTCTCTGAAGCCACGCAAATTATAGAGGAGTTAGATCAGGGTCGTTTGAGCGATCAATTGCTTCTCCTCAATCAGCAGGAAAGATTATTGGTGGCGGATTTCAAACAACGCATCAAAAACCAATGGACCCAAGATTTGGGTATCCTCACTTTAAAGGATTCCGCTTTTTGGGTTAAAAATAGAAAATACATTCAAAACGATCATTATTTACGACATAATCTCAGTGAGCGAATCGCCCTATGGGATACATTCGGTTCCCTCCTTAAGGCCTATAAAAATGAGCTTATCCTCGATATTGCCCGCTTACCCGCATTAATCATGGTTTTATGAAAGAGCGGTATTTTATTTTTTGGCGGTACCGATAATAGCGCTTAAACTGGGCGCAGCTGCATCAGAAGCCATTATGCGGTTGGCCCTTGTGCGAGTTGGCCTAAGAAAAAATCATGAAACCTTCGAATTTCATGCCAAAGCCTTTAAATTTGCGATTTAATAATGAATACTCCATGAACATTAAACTACAAAGGATCCTTCTCATCCTCTCCCTTGGCATCCTTGTCATTTACTTCCCTGCCGTCAGTCAAGAGATCCCTGATATTGATAAATTATCAGATGATCAACTCAAATCCTTCATTCAAAAAGCAGAGGAAGGCGGTTATACTGAAGATCAACTGCTCTTGGGCGCCAAGGCCCGTGGTATGTCTGATGCCCAAATCAGTAAGTTCAGAGCACGTATCAACAAAATAAAAGCAGGGGGCGCTGATAAAAAAGGACAAAACGATGAAGGTAAGACGGACTCCAGAATGCGCCAAAATTATGAACAAGAAGACATAGAGGATGAAAATGATTTGTTTGACCCTTTCGGTGAGCTGATGGGAAAAAAAATCGATACCCTCCCAAAAATTTTTGGTATGGATTATTTCAAAAACAACCAACTGAGTTTTGAGCCCAACGTCAACATCCCTACCCCCATCAATTACCGGTTAGGCCCGGGTGATGAAATCATTATTGATCTCTGGGGAGACTCTGAACAAACGTATCAGGAGCAAATCTCACCCGATGGCTACATCCGTATCGAACGCTTAGGCCCCATTTATCTCAATGGTCTAGAAATAGGATTGGCCAAGAAGAAAATCAATGCCAAACTCAAGACCCTCTACGGAACCTTGGGGTCCTCGACCTATTCACAAATAAGCCTTGGTCAAATACGTAGCATTCGTATCAATGTGATTGGCGAGGTGATGGTGCCAGGTACCTATACGATGTCCTCCCTAGGAAGTGCCTTCAATGCCCTCTACTTGGCGGGCGGTCCCCAAGAAACAGGCAGTCTGCGAAGAATTGAAGTTTACCGAAATGGGAAATTTCATGGGCGCTTAGATGCCTATCAGTTGCTCATCTTCGGCGAAGGTCAAGACATCAGTCTGAGTGATGGGGATGTGGTGATCGTCAAGCCCTATGATACCCGCGTCTTTATTGATGGAGAGATCAAGCGGCCCGCTTTTTATGATATGATGGCAGGTGAATCGCTGGCTCAGCTCTTTGAATACGCTGGGGGTCCCACAGACATGGGCTATACGGATCGCGTGACGGTCAGAAGAAAAACAGGCAACTTCCGCGCAATCAAAAGTTTATCCCTCAATGACAGTAGCTCATTGATGAATGGGGATGAAATCGAAATACAGCCCATCAGCCATCGTTTTCTCAATCGGATTCAAATAGAGGGCGCCGTAAACTTTCCAGGGGCCTTTGAGTATACAGAAGGCCTCATGCTGTCTTCTTTAATTGAGCAGTCCGGGGGGCTTGCTGGGGATGCTTTTCTCGGGCGTGGGATCATCATTCGACTGGACCCGGACCTGAACTTGACCAATGAATCCTTCAACGTGGGAGAAGTCGTGAACGGAACCTCAGATATCGCCCTAAAAAATGAAGATTTCATCAAGATTCAATCCATCCAAGATCTCAAAGAGGAAGAGACCGTGCGGATCGAAGGAGAAATTCAAAAAGGAGGTAATTATCCTTACATCGCCAATATGACGGTAGAAGATCTCATTCTGCTCGCCGATGGCTTTAAAACCTCTGCTGCCCGAGCCAATGTGGAAGTTGCCAGAAGAGGAGCGCTCGATAATGAAAATGCAGTTGCTGAAATTTTCAATTTTAAGATCGATGAAAACCTAACATTGAGTCCTGAAGCATCTAAAATGAAGTTGCTGCCCTTCGACTTGATCACCATCCGCCGGGCGCCAGGATACGGTGTACAAGAATTGGTGGAAATTGAGGGGGAGATCAATTATCCAGGGAAATATGGGTTGAAATCAACATCGGAAACGATCTATGACCTTCTTGTTCGCGCAGGAGGTCTTCGTGATGAGGCCTACACAGCAGGGGCCATGCTCATAAGAAGGTCAGATTATGCCGTATCCACCAACAGCCTTACCAATTATAGAGCGGACATCAAACGCAATAAAGTCCTCTCTATTTTAGAAAATGATACGGCTGCCTATGAGCAAGCCCTCAAAAAACTTGATTTGGACGAGTCTATCGGTATCGATTTGGCAGCAATTATTTTAAATCCAAATAGTGATGCCAACATGACCCTTCAAGAAGGAGACATTATCAGCATCCCCAAGGCATTCAATACCGTACAAGTCCGGGGTGAAGTGCTCAATCCCAGTAAGGTCAAATACTCCTCTGGCTTATCTTTAGGTCAATACATAGGACGTACTGGTGGATTTTCAAGTGCTGCCAAAAGATCTAAAGCTTATGTCATTTACGCGAATGGATCCTCGCAAAGAACAACTACTTTTTTAGGCTTTCGGTTTTATCCTAAAGTATTACCCGGAACTGAAATCATTATTCCTGGAAAGGCAGAAACTACTAAAACGAGTGTGGCTGAGATTGTTGGTTTAGCCTCAGCACTGGCTTCACTGACTTTGATTATTAATTCGTTGACGCCGTAAAATTATATATTATTTCATAAAAATATAGTAAATTATTTATAGTTTTGTTATATTCAATTTTATAACAGAAATAATCATTATATAATTTTTGAAATGAAAAATAAGAGACTCAAAGTACAAGAGAAAAAAAATATTCGATCTTTATTACTAGAAGGCAAAACCAGTAAGCAAGTTGCAGAGATCATGGCTGTTTCGGTGGCTACTATTAATAACCTTAGGGCCTTGTTTAAGAAAAATGGAGATACCTTTACTAAAAAGAAATTAACCTCTCAAGCTCCGATATCTACAAAGTCAAAAGTAACATTGACATCAAAAAATGAAATCGGCACAAAATTAAAAAAGAAAAAAACTAACATAAATACACCACAAAACTCTGAATATATTTATAACATAAACGGCACAAGTATTAGTTTTATAGATAAGCCAAAAAGTATTCAAATAGGCAAAAATAAAATTATTGTAAATTATAACTAGTTATTATTATACAAAAGAAAACCATTAATATTAGATGTAAGTCTTCAAACTAATGTTTACCAAAGATATCAAAGTTAAGTCATAAATTTAATCGTTGCAACAGGTGTTGCTTTCTTCTTTTTTCATTGTTTTTAGTTTAATT
>ERZ651776.3037-NODE-3037-length-17342-cov-7.754301_pt1 | contig 17342 bp, 13 predicted proteins | sample MGYA00514761_ERZ651776 | MGnify/ENA metagenome assembly ERZ651776 | reverse complement strand
GATTTTGTTGAATGTCTTGATAATTTTAAAAAAGTGAGTAGAAGGTTTGGGAAGAGAATATAATTTAAATTTAATTAAAAGATCATTTACTGGTTTTTTAATTATTGTTCCAATGGTCTTAATAATTTTAGCTCAAAATTATTGGATTTTCCTTGTCATGGTCTCAGCGGTTTGTGCTTTTGCTTTTTATGAATGGGTAAAAAATAATTTCAGGCATCCAGTATTATGGGGGTTAAATTTAATTTTTTTATACTTTTGGTTCTTGGTAATCTATTTTGTTGGAGCCACTTCCGACATACTCCCATCAATAAAGATCATTGAATCCTATAATTCAATTTCCATTTTCTATCTTTTTTTTATAATTATTATTAATACAACTATTTTTGACACTTTTGCATATCTTTTTGGTTCAAATTTTGGAAAAACTGCTATTGCACCTAATATTAGTCCTAATAAGACACTTGAAGGTCTTCTTGGGGGATTAGTTGTTGTTTTAATTTATGCTCTAGCAATATGCTATTTTTTAAATTTAAAATATTGGTTTTTACCAATATGTTTATTGGGAGGCTGTCTTGCTTTTTTTGGCGATCTTCTAATAAGTTTTCATAAAAGAGAAAAAGGGATAAAAGATACAGGATCACTATTACCTGGCCACGGAGGTGTCTTGGACAGAATAGATTCGCACTTAATTGCCACTCCAATTTTGCTTTTAATATCGATAATTATTGAGAGCCTATGAAAAATATTCTTTTATTAGGTGCTACTGGAAGTATTGGCGACAGTGTTTTAAGCGTTATCAAACAGAATAGTGATAAATTAAATCTTACTGCTATATCTTTTCAGTCAAACCTCACTAAAGCACTTTCTATAATTGAAGAGTTTGATCCAAATTATGTCTACTGTGAATCAAAAGCTAACTTAAGCTCAATAAATGATTCTTTAGAAAGGTCAGAAGGCATAGAATTATTTTCAGAAAAATCTGAGTTAGAGTATCTCCTTAAGCACAAAAGTATAGACATAATAATATCTGCTATATCAGGCTTCTCTGGTTTAGAGACAACTTTTATGGCTGTACAAACAGGAAAAATAATTTTATTGGCAAATAAAGAAAGTATTGTTGTAGCAGGAGATATAATTTTGCCACTTGCAAAAAAACATAATACTAAAATCATTCCAATTGATAGTGAGCATAATGCAATCTTCCAATGCTTAAATTCAGAAAAAAATACCAATGATGTGACAAAAATTATCATTACTGCATCCGGGGGACCCTTCTTAAACCAAAAAATTGATGATTTATCAAAAGTAACTAAAAAAGAAGCTTTAAATCATCCTAACTGGAAAATGGGTTCAAAAATAACCATTGACTCTGCGACTCTTGTAAATAAATGCTTAGAACTTATTGAGGCAAAATATTTATTTGACTTGAATGAAGAATACTTCGAGTTAGTTGTTCATCCACAAAGCATAATTCACTCTATAGTTACTTATAAAGATGGTTCAAGTATATGTCAGATGAGCAATCCAGATATGAGGGTTCCTATTTCTCATGCATTATCTCTTGAAGAATCAAGATTATCTCTTGATTTTACTAAGATAAATTTTTCGTCATTAAATCTGACTTTTCAAGAATTTCCAGAGGATAGATTAGAGATAGCTAATCTTGCCCGTGAGGTTTGCAATACAGGCGGTTCTTCTGGCACAGCATTTAATGCTGCAAATGAGATTGCTGTAGAAAATTTTTTAAATGGTAAGATCACATTTAATAAAATATATGAAGTTATTTATAGAACTTTTAATGCTGTGCCTGTGTCTAATAGTATTAATATAGAAGCAATATATGAAATAGATAAGCAAACACGCATGGAGGCAAAGAAGGTGGTAAAATCACTCACTTAAATTATGACCACAACAATTATTTATATAGGTTCTTTTCTTGCACTTTTGGGTGTTCTTGTAACTATTCATGAATATGGACATTTTATTTTTGCAAGAATATTTAAAGTTCACGTTCAGCGCTTTTCAATTGGAATGGGACCTGTAATATATAAGCGCCTAGATAAGCATGGAACAGAATTCGCAGTATCGGCTTTACCTTTAGGCGGATATGTGTCAATGATTACAAATAAGCTTATTGAGTTAGAGCCTGAGGTTAAAGAGGAATTAACTGCTGAACAAATTAAAAATACATTTGATTCGAAGCCTAAATGGCAAAGAGCTCTGATTATGTTTGCAGGACCGCTTGCAAACTTTTTATTATCTATTTGTATATTCTCGTTTATTTTTTTAAATACACCAGACCCTCAAACAACTGCAGTTATAAAGTCTGCTGATAGCTCAATAGAGATGAAATCTCTTAATGATTTTTTAATTCAAGGCGATCAAATATATTCCATTAACTCTACGGTAATATCAGACCCAAAAGATATAAGCCTTGAACTCTTATCGTATGCTGGGTATACCGGTGTTATTAATCTAGGAATAAAAAGGTCTGATATTAATAATATTATTGATGTAGGTATTAAAGTTGTAGATTTTCTTCCAACATCTGTATCCCAATCAAATCCATTAAAATATTTAGGTCTAGATGTTGAGTACAAGATGAAACCTATAATTGGATCTATTATTCAATCAGGTCCTGCAGATAAAGCTAATCTTGAACCAAATGATGTTATTTATAAAATCGGGAATTCAAAAATAAATTATGCTAGTGATATCAGAAATGTAATTTCATCTATGCCAAATCAAAATGTTTTGATTGATGTATATAGAAATGGGGATTTAATTCAAATTCCACTTGAAATTGGATCTAATCAAAATGCAGATGGTAATGAGGTGGGTGTAATTGGCGTATCCTTTGGGACAAGTCGCTCTCTTTTTCAATCTTTTTCCAAGGGTGTTTACGAAACATACAACTTAAGCATAAAAACACTTCAGTTTATTGGAAAAATGTTAACAGGCAACATGGGGACTGATAACTTGAGTGGACCTATTGGAATAGCTCAAATGGCTGGAAATACAGCTCAAGCTGGGTTCATACCATTTATGTATTTGATGGCATTATTAAGCATTAGCCTGGGTGTTCTAAATTTATTACCAATACCTGTACTTGATGGTGGCCAGCTTACATTATTAGGCCTAGAAGCAGTCAGGGGTAAACCTCTGACAGATAGAACTGAAAACCTTGTATATACTGGTGGAGCGTTAATGGTTGGAGCATTAATGATATTCGCCATCTTCAATGATATATCTCGTTTTATATAGGAAGATAATTGAAAACATTTAAAATTTATTTTTGTAGCTTATTGTTGATAACCCAATTAAATGCATTCGATGAATTTCTTGTGAGTGATATAAGAATAATTGGTTTACAGAGAGTTTCTACTGGCAGTATTTTTAATGTTATCCCTATAAGTGTTGGCGATAAGATAGATATGAGGAAATCTTCAGATATCACTCGATCACTTTTCTCGACTGAGCAATTTGATGATATACAAATAGCAAAAGATGGAAATACATTAATTATTAGTGTTGTTGAGAGACCATCAATTTCTGCAATCGACATATCTGGAAATAAAGCCTTAAAGACTGAACAATTGCTTGAAAGTTTAGATGGTGTTGGCATCAAAGATGGAGAAGTATATAAAAGATCAACTTTAGAACAAGTAAGATCAGAATTAATTAGATCTTATGCTTCCAATGGTAGATACGGAGCTGATGTTGAAATAGAAGAGATTCCAAAACCAAGAAATAGACTTGAAATTAGTATTGTTGTTGATGAGGGTAAAACTGCTAAGATTGAGAAAATTAATATTATAGGTAATGAAGCCTTTGGTAATGATGAGTTAATAGATGGTTTTGAGTTGTCAGAAGGGTCATTCTTTTCATTCTTAAATAACGATAATGCATATTCTAGGGAAAAACTAAAAGGAGATATCGAAACTCTTGAATCTTATTATAGAGATAGGGGTTATTTAAAATTTTCAATAGAATCATCTCAGATTAGCCTTTCAAAAGATATGAAAAAAATCTTTATTAACTTTAATGTTTTTGAAGGTAAAAAATATACGATTTCAGATGCGGAAGTTGTTGGAGATATTCCGATTGAGGAAGAGATCTATAATCCAATTATCAGCTCTTTAAATAATTTGACATATTCTCAAGCTCAAATAACTTCAATAGAAGAATTTTTTACTAATATATTGGGTAACCGAGGTTATGCCTTTGCTGAGGTAAGCGGAAGTCCAGAAATCAAGGAAGATTCCAATGAAGTAAAAATAATTTTTACAGTGAAACCAGGAAAGAGAACTTATACAAGAAAAATCCTTTTCTCTGGCAATAATGTTACTCAAGATTATGTATTGAGAAGGGAAATGAGGCAGTTCGAGGGAGCATGGTCGTCTAATAATAGTATAGAAGCTGGAAAGGTTAGGCTGGAAAGACTTGGGTATTTTAAAGGAGTTGAGGTTGAAACTATACCGGTCCCAAATACAGATGATCAAATTGATATTTTATATTCTGTAGAAGAAGAGACCACTGGATCTGTTGGTGGAAATATTGGTTACAGTGATTTTGGGTTAATGCTTGGTTTTAATCTTCAGGAACAAAACTTTCTTGGAACAGGCAATACTGTTGGAATTGGCGTTAATAAAAATATATATACTGAAAGTTATAATATTTCATTTCTTGATCCATACGCTACCAAAGATGCTGTAAGTCTTGGATATAATCTATATTTTAGAGAAACAGATTACGGAGAATTTAACGTTGCTAATTATTTAAGTAATTCTCAGGGCATTGGCATGCAGTTTGGATATCCTATATCAGATACTCAAAGAATTAATTTAGGCATAACTTATGACAAAACCGACATAGATATTGGAACACAGCCTGCCAGAGAGATATGGGACTTTATAAATGCAGAAGGAAGCGTATTCGAAACCATTAATGTACAAACATCATGGCAAAGAATAACTCTAAATAGAGGTATGTTTCCAACTGATGGGTCATCAACTGTAATAAGTCTCTCTTCAACAATTCCAGGAGGAGATATAGATTATGCGAGAATTAATGTCCGACAAAAATATTACCAACCAATTAGCAAAGGTTTGGTTTTTGGGTTCAATCTAGATTTAGGTTATTTGACAGCATTCGGTGATACTAAAGAAACTCCATTCTTTCAGAATTTTTATGCTGGAGGACCGAGATCTTTAAGAGGGTTTGAGTCAAACACCCTTGGACCAAGAAGTACCGAAGCACCATGTTATGAATTTAATTATTCTGAAGGAACATGTCCTAACTTAATTGATAGCGATGGCGATGGTATTTTAGATATCCCATACTATAACCCCTATGCAAATTCTGAATACAATAAGCGAGTTTCAATCGGTGGAAATATTAAAGTAGAAGGTAGTCTCCAACTAATATTTAAACTACCATTTATTGAAGATCAGAGATCTATGAGGTCTGCTTTCTTTTTTGATTTTGGTAATGTATTTTCAGACAATTGCAAAGAATATCAGTTCAACTGCTATAAGCCATCAATTGAAGATCTAAGGTATTCATATGGGGTAGGAGTTACCTGGATTACAGGCTTTGGTCCAATGAGCTTTGCAATATCAAAACCAACTAATGCTGGTCAATATGAAGAAACAAAGGAATTCCAATTCACTGTAGGCAATGTATTCTAATTAATATAAAATATCACACACCAATAAGGGGTTATTATGAAAAATTTATTAAAATTAAACTTATTAGCAGTTCTGCTTTTAACTTTTCCAGTTTTTGCTCTTGATGGAGTAGCTGTAATTGATATGAGAACAGCTGTTTTATCAACTCAAGCAGCTGCTGATGCATTTAAAGCATTAGAAGAGGATTCAGATTATGCATCAAATCTTGAGGAAGCTCAGTCTCTTCAAGCTGAAAGACAATCAATTGCTGAAAAACTTCAAAAAGAACTTGAAACCTTATCGCAAGACCAAATAGCAAAAATGCAGAAAGATATTCAGGACAAAGGAAAAGATCTAGAGTTCTTAGCTGGAAAGCTTCAACAAGCACAGGAAGAAACTGCTCAAAGAATATTTTCAGAAAATGGAGCTGCAATGCAGAAGATTATAGGCGAGTTAATTCAAGCAAAACAAATTAAAGTCCTTCTTCAAAAAAATGAGTCTATTCTTTTTAGTGATCCAGCTATGGATCTAACTGATGATGTAACCTCAATGTTAGATGTTGCAGCCTCAGAGGCAAGTACTCAATCCGAGTAGTGTCACAAAAGAAAGAATATTCTTTAGCTGAATTAGCAGAATTTACAGGTTCAAAAGTTGTTGGTAATAGCAAAGCTGTCATCAACAACATTTCTACCTTAGAGAATGCCACTAAAGAATCTATTTCATTTTTAGCAAATAAAAAATATCATAAATATATTAATACAACATCAGCAAATGCTGTAATAGTTTCAACGTCCTTTAAAACAGATGATCGCTTAAACTATCTTTTATCAGAAGATCCTTACTTAGCTTTCGCAAAATTAACTACTTTGTTTAAAAAATCTATTTTTGAAATAGATAATCCAGTAATACATCCCTCAGCAGTAATTTCTAATGAGTCTAAAATCGGAGAAAATGTATCAATAGGTGCAAATGTGGTTATTGGACCAAACTGTATTATTGAAAATAATGTAATCATCAAAGCAAACTGTACTATTGTTCAAGATGTAGAGATTGGAGAATGTTCTATAATTCATAGCGCCTCAGTTCTTGGTTCAGATGGGTTTGGTTATGCGCCTTCCAAAGATGGTTATGTAAAAATAGAGCAACTTGGTAAACTAGTTATTGGAAAAAATGTTGAAATTGGAGCTTCTTGTACCATTGATAGAGGCGCTCTAGATAATACTGAAATTCATGATGGAGTAAAATTAGATAATCAAATTCAAATTGCTCATAACGTAGTCTTGGGAGAAAATTCAGCAATTGCTGCTTCTTGTGCTATAGCTGGATCGACCATAATTGGTAAAAATTTTCAAATGGGAGGCCTTTCTGGAGTCTTAGGTCACTTATCTGTATGCGATGATGTAACCGTAGGCGCTCATACACTAATTACAAAAAGCATAAATAAATCAGGTAATTATATTGGTATAATGCCAGCTCAAAATCAAAAAGATTGGGCTAAGTCTTCAATCTTTATAAAAAAAAGAGCTTAATTATGTCAAATAATGCTGAAGAAATTAGTAAATTTCTGCCTCATAGAGAACCATTTTTATTCATTGATGAAATAGTTGATATTGAACTTGGTAAAAAAATACATTGTATTAAGAGAAATTCCTCAGATGAAGATTATTTTAGGGGTCATTTTCCAAATAACCCAGTTATGCCAGGAGTTATTATTTTAGAAGCTTTAGCTCAGGCTTCAGGCATCTTAGGTTTTAAAACAATGAATAAAACCCCTGAAGAAGGTTCTATTTATGTTTTTGCTGGTGTCGATAAGGCTAGGTTTAGGTCTAGAGTAGGTCCTGAAGATGTTATCCATTTGCATAGTGAAATCGTTAATGAAAAGAAGGGTATTTGGAAGTTTGAAACTAAAGCTTTTGTTGATGATAAACTTGTATGCTCAGCAACAATACTTTGTGCTGATAGGAAGGCTTAATGAGTATAGATTCATCATCAATAATCAGCAGCACTGCTAAAATTCATCCATCTGTTGATATTGGACCATTTTGTATTATAGGTGATGATGTTGAGTTGGGTGAAGGCACTACTGTATTAAGTCATGCAATTATAAAAGGACCCACCAAAATAGGAAAAAATAACATAATTTATCAATTTTCTTCTATTGGAGAGGATACACCTGACAAGAAATATGATGGAGAAGACACCAAGTTAATTATTGGTGATGATAATATTTTTAGAGAAGGAGTTACAGTCCACAGAGGTACGATTCAAGACAAGGGTTTTACGGAAATTGGGAATGATAATTTGTTTATGGCCTATACCCATGTTGCACACGACTGCGTTATTGGTAACAATAATATTTTTGCAAATAATGCAGGTCTTGCTGGTCATGTAAAAATTGGGAACTTTGTTGTCATGGGTGGATACTCAGCAGTTCATCAATTTTGTTGTTTAGGTGATCATTCTTTTTTAGGTATGAATACCTCAGTTACGATGGATATTCCTGCATTCTTAAAAGCTGCCTCAAACCCAGGAAGAATAGTTGGCTTAAACTCTATTGGCATGGCCAGAAATGATATTCCTGCTAATTCAATAGAAACTCTTAAAAAAGCTTTTAAATTAGTCTATAAAAAAGGACTTAAATTAAATGAAGCCATAAAAGAACTCGATATAATATTATCCGAAACAAGTGATATTTATTTGGAAATATTTATTAAATCAATAAAAACCTCTTCTCGCGGTATTTTAAGATAAGTGAATTCAAAACCAATCTTAAAAGTTGGAATAGTTGCCGGAGAGCATTCAGGTGATAGGCTTGGAACAAAAATTATTAAAAGCCTAGCAAATACTCACACCATTGAACTTTATGGGGTAGGCGGCCCACAATTAATCAAAAAAGGCTTAAAACCTTTATTTGATTTTAAGAAACTACATGTTATGGGTCTTATAGAACCACTTTTAAATCTGAGAGAGCTAATTAAATTTAGAAAACTACTAATTAACTTATTTATTGAAAAAGAGATTGATTATTTTATAGGCGTTGACTCTCCAGACTTTAATATGCGCATTCATAAGGCGCTTAAACTCAAAAATACTTGTAAAAATATTCAGATTGTAAGCCCTTCAGTTTGGGTTTGGAGAGAAAATAGAATAAAAGATATAGAAAAATATATAGACTTGACAGCATGTTTGTTTAAATTCGAAGATAATTTTTATAAGAAAAAAAACTTACCCAGTATTCATGTAGGGCATCCTTTTAGCAAACTATTTCCTGAAAATAAAGAAATCGTTTTCAAGAATTTTAATTTAGATCCATCAAAAAAATTCGTATCAATTCTTCCAGGAAGTCGTAAATCAGAAATTAAAAATTTATTACCAACCTATATCGAATTTATAAAATTGCATTCAAGCAAGTATAGTCATTATGAATATCTAATTCCTGCATCTGACAATCAATCTTTAGATATGATAAAAAAGGATATACCCTCAGATCTTCCAGTATTAGTTGGTATAAATTGCACTAAAGAATTTTTATCAATTTCCGATTTTTCAGTGGTCACTTCCGGTACAGCCACCTTAGAGTCAGCTGTACTAGGAACAAGTCCTATTATTTGTTACAAGACCAATCCAATAAACTATTTTATTATCTCAAGAATGCTTAAGATCAATGATGTTGGACTCCCAAATCTTTTACTAGGTAAAAGAAAGTTTCCTGAACTCATTCAGCGATCATGCAATGCAAAATCTATACTAGAAGCAGCAGAATCAATAAAAAATAATAATGACGGTGAGAACATTTCAATCACACTTAGAAATTTATTAATTGGACTGAGTCCAGAAGAGTCAGCACAAAAAATTCTTTCGCTTTGAAAATTATTGCCGGAGTAGATGAAGTTGGCAGAGGTTGTTTGGCAGGCCCTGTTATTGCATCAGCAGTTATTCTGAGAAATAATATTCCTGGTTTAAAAGACTCAAAAAAATTAACTCCATTACAAAGAAATAAATTATCAGAATTAATAATGCAAAATTCTTACTTTTCTTTTGGAACAGCATCAGAGCAAGAAATAGATGAAATTAATATTCTTCAAGCTTCTTTATTGGCAATGAAAAGAGCTATACTTAACCTTTCTACTAAACCAGAAAAAGTTCTAATTGATGGTATTCATAAACCTGATTTAGATATAGATACCCAAACTATTATTGGTGGAGATTCTTTAGTTGAAGAGATTAGTGCCGCTTCTATAATTGCAAAAGTGTATAGAGATAATTTGATGATAGAAATCGATAAAAAATACCCAGAATATGGATTTTCACAACACAAAGGCTATGGAACGAAAGTACATAAAGAAGCAATTTTAAATTATGGACCAACACCTATTCATAGGTTAACTTTTAAAGGAGTTCTTAATTAGAAGTATGAAAAATATTTTTTCACATCTAAGAGTTTCTTCAGAATATAGCATATCTCAAGGCCTTCTAACCATTGATCAAATTATAGAAAGTGCTAAAAAAAATACTATTCCATCTGTAGCTTTAACAGATAAATCAAATATGTTTGCAATGGTAAAGTTTTTTAATAAGTGTGAGGCATCTGGAATTAAACCAATATCAGGTGCATCAATAAGGGTTATATTTGATGGAGATGATTCTTCTCATGAACTATTATGCTTGGCAAAAAACAATGATGGGCACAGAAATTTAATGCAAGCAATTTCTTCTGCTCATAATAATTATACTTATCAAACTCCAATAATTAATTTCAATGATTTAAAGAACTTTAAGGACAATATAGTCGTTGTTTCAGGAGGAAAAGATAGCCATATTTTTGAACTGTCAAGACAAAATAAAATTAATGAGATTGAAAAAAAAGTTGATGATTTTTTAACAGTTTTTAAGAATGACTTTTTTATTGAAGTACAAAAAACAAATAGATCTGATGAAATTGATTTTTTTTCAAATATTCTTCCTTTATCAAATAAAAAAGGTATTCCTTTGATAGCTACAAATGATGTTTTGTTTTCTTCAAAGGATGATTATGAAATACATGAAACAAAGGTTTGTATCAATACGGGCAAGACTCTCAATGATCCAAACAGAGAAAAGCCTTTCTCAGACGAGCAGTATTTTAAAAGCTCTGATGAGATGCAAGAATTATTTAATGGTTTTGAAGAGCTTATTGATAATACAAATGAAGTAGCAAAAAAATGTAATGTTTCTCTCCACACGAAGGGTTACTTTCTTCCAGAGTACCCAGTTCCAGCAGAACATAACTTTGATTCCTTTCTAGTAGATCTTGCTAAAAAAAGACTTTCAAAGCTCATCACTGATTTTGAAGAAACAAAGCAGAAGATATATGCTCAAAGACTTGAATATGAATTAAACCAGATTAAGAAAATGGGTTTTTCAAGTTACTTTTTGATTGTTTATGATTTTATTCAATGGTCAAAAGATAACGATGTTCCTGTCGGGCCTGGAAGGGGGTCAGGAGCAGGTTCACTAGTTGCATATTCACTTGGAATAACAACTCTTGATCCTATTGATCACGGTCTTTTGTTTGAGCGCTTTTTAAATCCAGAGAGAATATCAATGCCAGATTTTGATATTGATTTCTGTATGGAAAAAAGAGACAGCGTAATAGATTATGTTAGTAAAAAGTATGGGGCTGATGCTGTCTCTCAGATAGCAACTTTTGGCACAATGGCTGCAAGAGCAGTTGTCAGAGATGTTGCAAGAGCAATGGGAAAACCTTACGCTCTTGGAGATAGAATTTCGAAGATGATTCCATTTGCACCAGGAATGACACTGGATAGAGCAAAAGACGAGCAGCCAGTATTTGCTCAGGCTGCTAAAAATGATCCTGAAGTTAGAGAGGTTGTTGATTTAGCATACAAGCTTGAAGGCATTACTAGAAATGTTGGAAAACATGCTGGTGGGGTTGTTATAGCTCCAGGAAGTCTTTCAGATTTTTGCCCAATTTATAATGATAGGCAATCTTCTTCAGTCATGACTCAATATGATAAAGATGATGTAGAGAAAATAGGTTTAGTGAAATTTGATTTTCTTGGTTTAAGAACACTTACTGTAATTGATAGGGCAGTAAAATCTATAAATGCATCAATAAAAGATCAGGATAAAATAGATTTAGACAATATACCTATGAATGATCAAAAAGTATTTGATCTGCTTTCTTCAGGTAAAACTATGGCAGTTTTTCAATTAGAATCAACAGGAATGAGGGACTTAATTAAAAAATTAAAGCCCACAAAATTTGAGGAAATTACTGCTCTATTAGCTTTATATAGACCAGGCCCTTTAAATTCAGGAATGCATACAACTTTTGTAGACAGGAAGCATGGCAAAAGCCCTGTAACATATCCTCATGAGTTGCTTGAGCCAGTTTTATCTGAGACTTACGGGGTAATTGTTTATCAAGAACAAGTCATGGAGTCCGCCAGAGTTCTTGCAGGTTATTCAATGGGTGAAGCTGATATTCTCAGACGAGTGATGGGAAAGAAAAAAATTGAAGAGATGGAAGAGCAAAGAGAGATATTTGTTAAGGGTTGTGAAAAAAATGCAATCTCAGAGAAAAAAGCAAATAAGATATTTGAGCTTATAGAACAGTTTGCTGAATACGGGTTTAACAAATCCCATTCAGCTGCATATGCAGTAATTTCTTATCAAACAGCATTTTTAAAAACTTATTATCCTGAGCACTTTATGGCAGCAGTGCTTTCAACAGAGTTGGGTAATACCGATAAGATTCATGCCTTAATCCAAGAGTGCAAGCGAATGGGAATCAAGGTTTTAAAACCAAATATCATGACTAGTACAAAAATGTTTGTGGTTAACAAAAATTCCTGTATTGAATACGGACTTGGAGCTATAAAAGGTGTTGCAGATGCCTTTATAGAGCATGTATGTCAAATTAGAAAAACAAATAAATTCAATGATTTATGGGATTTTTCAAAAAAAGTTGACATCAAACTCGGTGGAAAAAAGTCATTAGAAGCTCTTTCACAATCTGGCGCATTTGATGGCATTGCGCCAACAAGAAGTATTGCTATTTCATGTATTGAAGATATGTTAAAAGATGGTTCAAGCAACTCTTCTAAACAAACCGCTGTATCAGGTGACCTATTTTCATCGCTTAATGAAAGTTTCGATCCATATGAAAAGTATAAAAATATTTCTGATATGGGATTAAGTGAATTGCTGTCACTTGAAAAAAAATCTCTAGGTTATTATTTATCCGGTCATCCTGTTAATGCAATTGAAAAAAAGATTAACAAGCTTAGAACAAAAAAGATTTCTAACTTAAATCACGATACTAAAAAAGCATCTCTAGTATGCTTAATTAACAGCGTCAGGCAAATTAAAGATAAAAAAGGAAAACCTCTAACTTTCATAAATTTTGATGATGGTACTGGCGTTATGGATGGGGTAGTTCCAAGCGAAGTCCTTGAAAATTGTCACAATATTTTGAAAGATGGACAAATACTTGTAGTAAAAGGTTTGGTTGAGATAGATGACTATAGATCTAAAGAACTAGGAGATGCAATGTTTAGAATGAGAGTAAAAGAAGTGCATTCACTAGATTCAGAGCTTTCAAAAAAAGTTAATAATGTTGTTATTAATCTTAAAGAATCAGAATTGGTTTCGCTTGATGAATTTTCTAATAAACTTGATAAAGTTAAGAGAGATTTTTGGACAAAGTCAGGCTGTAATTTGCATGTAAAAGTTATAACAAATGGTTCAGAGGCTATAATAGACATAGGTGAAAGGTTTAAATTTGAGCCCACGATAGATAACCTAAATTTCTTGGATGACATTTTTGGAAAAAATGCATTAGAAATAGCATGATTAAAGAATAATGATAGATAAAAAAATAACATCAGAAAAAAACTACAATCATTTACCAGATATCTCTGAAGATCATAAATTTTTAGATTTTGAAAACACTATTCAGGACATATCTGAAAAGATTAATGCTTTAAAAAATTCAGCTATTGAGTCACCCGAAGTAAGTGATCAAATTCTCGCTCTAAGAAAACAAAGAGATGCTGAAACTAAAAAGATATATTCAAAACTTTCAACATGGCAAACTGTTCAGGTAGCTAGACATCCCCAGAGACCGCACACACTCGATTTTATAAATAATATATTTGATGAATTTGATGAAATGCATGGTGATAGGCAATTTGCAGATGATGCTGCAATTGTAGGGGGTATTGCTTATCTTGAAACTACCCCTGTCATGATTATTGGGCATGAAAAAGGAAGAGATACTGAGGAAAAGGTAAGACGTAATTTTGGAATGCCTCAACCAGAGGGTTACAGAAAAGCTAAGAGGTTAATGCAATTCGCAGAACAATTCTCATTACCCGTAATTACTTTTATTGATACTGCTGGAGCATACCCTGGAGTTGAGGGCGAGGAAAGGGGTCAAAGTGAAGCAATAGCTAGAAATCTAGCTGTAATGTCAGAATTAAGAACACCAATTATTATTGTTGTCACCGGTGAAGGGGGATCTGGTGGAGCATTAGCAATAAGTGTAGGAGATCATATATCAATGCTTCAGTATGCAACATACTCTGTTGCGTCCCCAGAAGCATGCGCATCTATTATTTGGAGAACCGCAGACAAAGCGCCAGATGCAGCACAGGCCATGAAAGTTTCATCCAACGAGCTTAAAAAATTAAAAATTATTGATGAAATTATTACAGAGCCTCTTGGAGGTGCACATCGTGATTATGAGGAGATTTCGTCAAGCATCAAAGATTCATTAATAAAAAATTTATCTACTCTTAGTAGAATGTCTATACAAGAGTTATTAGACAGAAGATATAAAAGATTAATAGAAATTGGCATTTAAGTTTTGATTAATTTTGATGATTTAACTTATCACTTAGATTTAAGTAAAAAAATCTATGTTGGCTATAGCGGAGGCCCTGATTCTACTGCTTTATTGCATCTACTTTATTTAAATAATATTGCTAATATTGAGGCAATTCATATTAATCATAATATTTCAGATAACTCTTTGGAATGGGAAGAGCATTGCAGAAAAACTTCAGAAAAATTAGGTATTAAATGCCATTTAGAGTCTGTAAAGGTGAAGACTGATGGCGACGGTCTTGAATCAGCTGCTAGAAAAGCTAGATATAAAATTTTTACAAAGTACTTGAAAAAAGGTGAGCAGATTTTGCTTGGTCACCATTCTAATGATGTTGCTGAAACTTTTTTATTAAGGCTATTTAGAGGCACAGGCCTAGATGGGTTAGAAAGCCTTAGAGTAAAAAGAAAAGTTGGAGAGGGTTATTTAATAAGACCTTTAATTAATGTCTCCAAAGAGAGTATTTTATTTTTTCTCAAAGAAAAAAAAATAAGTTTCGTTAAGGATGAATCAAACTCTTCACAAGATCATGATAGAAACTATGTTAGAAATACTATCATTCCTTCAATTGAAAAAAGGTGGGCTAACGTATCATCAAGGATTTCAAACACATCAAATTTTATTAAGATTAGAAATGATTCCTATGAAATGCTTTTTGAAGAAAAATACGACCATTTAATTAGCGATAAGATTCCAGTAAATGCACTTAAAAAAATTCAAAAACCATTCCTTGTAGATGTTATTAGATTCTCTATTAAAAAACAGAATATAGCTATGCCAAGCAAGAAGGTAATAGAGCAGATTCTAAAGACTTTTATTGAATCAAATCCTGGGCCTAAGTCAGAGGTGTCCTGGACTAGGGCTGATAAAGAGCAGTCAGGAGGAAAAATATTTTATAAGGATAAGTGTGTTGTTATAACCAAGAAATAACAACGCTAAGGGTATATAATTTTTTTTTGGAGTATTAAGTTATGGAATACAAAACAATAAAAGTAGGCAAAAAAAATAAAGTTGCAACAATAGAAATTAATAGACCTGGTGTGTTGAATGCATTCAATACTCAGTTGATATTGGATTTGCAAGAAGTTACTCAACTTGTTAAAGATGATGATGATACAAGGGTTGTAATAATTTCTGGTTCAGGAAGAGCTTTTTCATCTGGTGCAGATTTAACCGAAGCAGATTCAGACTGGGATGGCTCAAAGGATGCTTTACTAAGAGGTTTCAAGCCCTCGTTTGAGAATATTATTTCAATGCCTAAGCCTGTTATTGCTTCAATTCAAGGTCCTGCTGCGGGTATTGGAGCAGCATTTGCCATGTCATGTGATTTAAGAATAATGTCTGAAGACGCATATATTCTCTCTGTTTTTAGTAATATTGCTTTAGTCCCAGATGGTGGTTTGTCATGGCTTTTACCAAAATATCTTGGTTATGGAAAAGCATATGAGTATGCAATAGAAGCAAAAAAAATTGATGCAAAGGAGTGCTTACACTTTGGTATAGCTAATAAAGTTACATCATCTGATAAGCTTAAAGAAGATTCTATGAATTGGGCTTTAGGACTTGCTAAAAGGTCTCCTCAATCCCTCGGAAATACAAAAAAATTAATGCGAGAATCTTTGTCTTCTTCATATTGGGACACATACAACAGCGAGGCTGAAATACAAAATAGCTTAACAAGAAGCCCTCAAAATCATGAGGCTGTTTTAGCTTTTTTTGAAAAACGTGAACCTAACTTTGATTAGTCTTTATAAGATTTTACTTAGTCCAACAATAATTGCTTCAAATGAAGCTCTCGTTGTATTTGGGTTGATTCCAACACCCCATTTTGTTTGACCATCTTTTTCTAGCTCTATGTAGGCTGCTGCTTGCGCATCAGATCCTGAAGAAATTGCAGATTGGTGATAGTCAGAAATTTTAATATTAATCCCAAATTCTTTTGAAAGACCATTTACAAAAGAATCAATGGGACCATTCCCTTTGCCTGAAACGGTTACCTCTTTTGCATTCATAATCATTTTAACTTCCAATTCATTAATATCATCTTTGGTTGATGAGGTATGACTCTGATATGAAAAATTATTTTTTGGTTTTAAAAAGTTTTCTTCAAATATTCCCCATATTTCAGAACTGCTTATTTCTTTTCCTGTTTCATCAGCAAGTTCTTGGATTTTTTGACTCATGCTAATTTGTAGTCTTCTTGGAAGAGAAACACCATGATCTTTTTCTAGCAGAAACGCGACACCGCCTTTACCTGATTGAGAGTTTATTCTCACAACTGCTTCGTAGCTCCTACCCAAGTCGGCTGGGTCGATTGGTAGATATGGTACAGCCCATTCTGGATTATTGCTTTGCTTCATAGCATGAAAGCCTTTTTTGATTGCATCTTGATGCGAACCTGAAAAAGCAGTGAAGACAAGATCACCTGCATATGGATGTCTTGGGTGAACAGGAAGTTGATTGCAGTATTCAACCTCTCTCATTACTGAATTAATATTTGAGAAATCTAATTCAGGATCAATGCCTTGAGTTAGCATATTTAAAGCAATAGTAACTATATCAACATTTCCAGTTCTCTCACCGTTACCAAATAAAGTACCTTCAACCCTATCCGCACCAGCCATAAGCCCAAACTCAGAAGCAGCTACTGCCGTTCCTCTATCATTGTGAGGATGAAGACTTAGAGCAATATTGTCTCGGTTTTTAAGGTTTTTATTCATCCACTCAATCTGGTCTCCATAAATATTTGGTGTAGACATTTCTACAGTTGCAGGAAGATTGAT
>ERZ651776.3035-NODE-3035-length-17345-cov-2.546328_pt1 | contig 17345 bp, 13 predicted proteins | sample MGYA00514761_ERZ651776 | MGnify/ENA metagenome assembly ERZ651776 | reverse complement strand
CTTGATTCGCGCCATATCAGCGGCGACCCCCAAAGTCGCAGACTATCCTTTTACGACGTTGATCCCCAGTTTGGGGGTGGTGAAGGTCAATGCTTATCGCTCGTTTGTGGTCGCCGATATTCCGGGGTTAATCGAGGGCGCCTCTGAGGGTGCCGGGCTGGGAATACGTTTTCTCAAGCACCTCACCCGCAATCGCGTGTTGTTGCACCTGGTTGATGTGGCGCCGATCGATGGCAGTGACCCAGCCAATGCAGCCTGCTCAGTGATCCAAGAGCTGGAGCGATTCAGCCCCGCGTTAGCGGCCAGACCGCGGTGGCTAGTGCTGAATAAGATTGATTTAATTGACGAGGACACGTTGCAGGCGCGCCGCGAGGAAATCGTGGCTGCGCTCGCGTGGCAGGGGCCAGTCTATGAGATCTCCGCCGTGGCAGGGACCCAGACCGCCCCACTGTGCGGTGATCTGATGACACACCTTGAGCATTTGATGGAGCAGTATCAAACCGATGCCGTCGCATTAGAGGAGGAGCAGGCCGCACAAGAACAAATGCAGCAAGAAGCCCGCGAACGGATTGCCACGCTCAATAAGGCGCGAGCTGAGGCGCGGCACACTGCACAGCATGGCTCACAAGACCAGGTGCTCGACGCGGATGAGGACGCCGATGGCGAGGTTGACGTGGAGTATCGGTATTGAATGACGTCACACACAACGCCGCTCGTCAGAGTTTAACGGGTGTTAGACGCTGGGTGATCAAGGTGGGTAGCGCATTGCTCACCAACGACGGTCTGGGGCTGGATCCACAGGTCATGACGACGCTGACACGGCAATTGGCATCGCTTCATGCCCTCGGCCATGAGGTGGTGCTGGTTTCTAGTGGTGCCATTGCTGCCGGTTTAGTGCGGCTTAACTTGGCAGAACGCCCCCGTGAGGTCCATTTATCCCAAGCCGCCGCGGCGGTAGGGCAGTCGGCGCTGGTGCGCGCTTATGAGGACTGTCTAGGGCCACATGGTGTGATCACGGCACAAATTTTATTGAGCCATGCCGACGTTCGCGCGCGTGATCGCTACCTCAATGCGCGCAGCACCCTAAATACCCTGCTGGGTATGGGTGTGTTGCCGATTATTAATGAGAACGACACCGTGGTGACCGACGAAATTCGCCTCGGCGACAATGACACGCTGGCAGCCTTGGTGGCGAATCTAGTGGATGCAGAAGCATTGTTAATTCTGACCGATCAAGATGGACTCATGGATCGCGATCCGCGACAGGACCAGGACGCCAAACTGATTGCCTCAGCCGATGTGCATGATCCTGATCTGGATGCCATCGCCGGCGAGGGTAGTGCATTGGGGCGCGGCGGTATGGCAACGAAGCTCAGTGCCGCTCGTTTGGCGGCGCGTTCGGGCACCAGTACGATTATTGCTAATGGGCGGCTGCCAGAGGTGATCTCCAAGGTGGTCGGGGGCGAATCGGTGGGAACCTTTTTACACACTAATCGCCAACCGCTGAGCGCGCGCAAACAATGGCTGGCCAGCTTGCTGCATGCTCAGGGACAGCTGGTGCTCGATGAAGGTGCGGCGACGGTCGTGTCTGACCACGGCCGCTCCCTATTACCCATTGGGATTACCGCGGTGACAGGCTCTTTCCAACGGGGAGATTTGGTGAGCTGTGTCGACGCTACTGGCAAAGAGCGAGCACGCGGGCTGGTCAATTACGCCAGTGACGAGGCGGCGGCGTTGATCGGAAAGAGTTCGACCGATATTGAGGCCATATTAGGATACCGAGGTGAAGAGGAAATGATTCACCGCGATAACTTGGTCGGGGGTTAGCCGCATGACGGGGTGGTTCTGGCTAGGGATCTTTAGCGCGGCACTTCTGGCGGCATCGCTGCTAGGCAGTTGGTTGCCGCGCCAGATCGTGATGACGCATACGCGAACTCAGATGGTACTGAGCCTCGTGTCAGGGTTGATGCTGGGTGTTGCGCTCTGTCACCTGATACCTCATAGCTTTGGCATTATTGGCGATATTGATCGTGTGATGGCCTGGACCCTATTCGGGTTGGTTTTTATGCTGCTGTTATTGCGGCTATTTCATTTTCATCAGCATGATTTTGGTGCCGCCGCTGCAGCGTGCGAGATGCCCTCAGCAGATGCCCACTCTCATGCCCACGCTCATGATCACAATCATCCGCCCGAGCGGGGCATCGGTGCACTCGGGCTCTTCACGGGGTTATGTGTTCATACGGTGATCGACGGCATCGCTTTAGGCGCCGTCATGCTCAGTGATTATGGTCTGGGGTTAGGGGTGTTTTTGGCTATTTTACTGCACAAGCCGCTGGACTCTCTGTCTATTGAGACCGTGATGGCGAACGCTGGCTGGTCGTCTGCCTTGCGCTGGTCAGCGGCCATCGTATTTGCCTTGCTATGCCCACTGGCGGCGATAGCTTTTTATTGGGGTATGGCGCCTTATCTCGAATCGTCCTTATGGCTGCCAGGGATTCTCGCCTTTGCTGGTGGTGCGTTTATCTGTATTGCGCTGAGCGATTTGTTACCGGAGGTGCAATTTCACAGCCATGATCGTGTCCGGCTGACCCTATTATTCTTAATGGGGATAGCGTTAGCGTTGGGTATTGGTTGGTTTGAGCCCGCACACTAGCCGTCTCAGGCGCGTCTAAGTGAGGTGCGTGCTAGTGAGGTGCGTGTTAATGCGGTGCGCCAAGGTCGCGTGCTAACCGATCGCTCATGGCGGGATCGTGCTCTTTCGTGAGCCAGCCCTGCATTTGGTCGGCCAGCAGTTCGGTTAATGCGGTCACGTGTCCCGGCTCCGCATTTAAACAGGGGATATACTCATAGCGCGTGCCCCCCGCCTCGAGGAAATAATCGCGATTCTCCATGCCGATCTCCTCAATCGTTTCAAGACAATCGGCTGAAAAGCCCGGACAGATCACTTGAACCGATGTCACCCCCTCGCTCGGTAGGGCCTTCAACGTCTCGTCCGTGTAGGGCTGCAACCATTCCTCGCGGCCAAAGCGCGACTGAAAAGTGGTCATCATCTCCTCTTCTGTGAGATGGAGTGCTTCGCCGATCAGACGCGATGTTTTATAGCATTGGCAATGATAAGGATCGCCCTCGACTAAATAGCGTTTTGGCATGCCGTGATAGGAGAGCAGGAGTTTATCGGCTCTTCCGTGCACCGCCCAGTGCGCCTCGATGCTGTCGGCCATCGCGCGGATGTAGCGAGGGTCATCGTGATAAGCGCTCACAAACCGAAACGAGGGCAGCCACCGTCGGCGCGTAAATTCTGCCGCGATCTCATCAAAGGTCGAACCGGTAGTCGGCCCGCCGTACTGCGGATACAACGGCAGCACCACCAGTTGTTCCATCCCGGCATCGAACATTTCTGCCAAAACGGTGTTGATCGCGGGCGCGCCGTAGCGCATGGCACCGCGCACAATAAAGCGGTTGCCAAAGCGGGCCTCGAGTTGTGCTGAGACGCCGGCCACTTGGTCCTCGAGATGTGCCAACAGCGGTGAGCCACGCTCACTCCAGACTGCTTTATAGGCCTCTGCTGAGCGTTTGGGTCGGGTATTTAAGATAATGCCATTGAGAATGAGCCACCAGATGGGCCGGGGCACCTCAACGACCCGAGGATCCCAAAGAAACTGTTTAAGATAGGGCTTCAGTGCCTTGGCCGTGGGTGCCGTAGGCGTTCCTAGGTTTGTCAGCAGCACACCAATGCGGGGTGTCGAGTAGTGCTGATAATCGGACTGGCCGATGTATTTCATAGTACCTTCCTGAGCGCGGGGCTGCCTGTCATTGCGCTCTGGCGCGGTGTGATGTAGCCCTTGATTGTACCTTATACGCGAATTGACTCCGGTTTGATCAGTGCGTAAAAGAATGATCGCTGTTTGATTTTGCCAACGGCGCTGACACACGCAGTAAGGAGATGTTCATGAGCTTGGATTTTGATGGCGCTCGGTTACCGAATCCGCATATGAAGGAGGAGCACCTCGCGTGGCGCGCGGCACTCCGACGCTTCATTGATGCCGAAATTATGCCTTATGCCAGTGACTGGGACGAGGCCGGTGCCATGCCCAAATCACTGTGGCCCAAGGCAGCGGAGGTGGGGTTGTTAGGTTTGGGCTATCCCGAAGCGTTTGGAGGCGTACCTGGTGACAGTTGGCACGCCTGGATTGTGAATGAAGAACTTGCCCGCATTGGCGTAGGGGGCGTTCCCGCGTCCTTGATGGTTCATGGCATCGGCTTACCGCCTATCCTCAACTGGGGCACCGAAGCCATGCAAGCTGAGATCGCGCCGCCTATTTTGAGGGGCGAAAAGTGGATCTCCCTCGGCATTAGCGAACCCGGTGGTGGCTCTGATGTGGCGAACCTCCGTACTACCGCGGTGCGTGATGGTGACCACTACATAGTCACAGGCAGTAAAACCTACATTACCGGGGGCATGCGCGCCAATTGGGTCTCGACCGCGGTGAGAACCGGTGAGGCAGGCGCAAAAGGCGTTTCGATGCTGCTGATTCCCACCGATGCAGAGGGGTTTTCTCGTACGCCACTCGATCGCAAGATGGGCTGGTGGGCGTCGGATACTGCCACGCTCTATTTTGATCAGGTGCGGGTGCCGGTGAGCAACCTGATTGGCACTGAAAATGAAGGCTTTAGGGTCATCATGACTAATTTTAATAACGAGCGTATGGGCATGGCAGCGGCGATGGAAGCCTTCGGACGCGTTTGTCTTGAGGAGTCCGTCGCGTGGGCTACCGAGCGCTCAACATTTGGTAAGCGACTGGCGGACCATCAAGTGATCCGGCACAAGATCGCGCAGATGAAGCAGAAGCTGAATGCCACGCAAGCTTACATTCGCCTCTGCTACGAATCGATCGAAGCGGGGACACCGAACCCGGGTGATATCGCACTATTGAAAGTGCAAGCGAGCGAAGTCATGGAGTTTTGCGCGCGTGAGGCGATGCAAATACTCGGTGGTCTCGGTTACATGCGAGGCAATCGGGTAGAGCGGATTTATCGAGAGGTGCGGGTGAATGCCATTGGCGGTGGGTCAGAAGAAATTATGCGTGATCTGGCCACTCGTCAATACGGGCTTTAACCCGGCATAAGGTGGATCGACCAGATATACTGGCGCGCTGAAATGAGCCCGCAGCTACGGCCAACGGCGCACAGCGCGAGAAAAGCGCAGTAAAGAGTGCCGTAAAGAGTGCCGTAGAGAGTGCCCTAAAGAGTGCCTTAAAGAGTGAAGTAAAATAGGCCGACCAAGCAGATCACAGAGATGCAATAGGAGTGAACACATGAGTGAAAGCAAAGCCGCGTTGCAGGCTTTTAAGTCAGAAGTGGCCGCGTGGATGGCAGAAAATGTGCCCTCCGATCCCGGCTTTTTGCTGCCCCTGACTTTTCTGGAGGTGGGCACAGAGCAGCAACTCGATTTTTTGCGGGAGTGGCAGCATAAGCTGTGGCAGGCAGGATTTCTGGGCATGCACTGGCCCACTGAATACGGCGGCCAGGGCGCCGATTCGGCCTATCAATTCATCGTCGATAAAGCGCTCGGGCGTCACCGTGCGCCGATTATTTTCAATACGATTGGCCTGAACTGGGTCGGTCCGCTATTGCTCGACATGGGAACAGAAGAGGAGAAGGCGAAATATATTAAAAATATCCTCTCGGCAGAGGAGATTTGGTGTCAGGGTTTTTCCGAGCCAGATCATGGGTCTGATCTTGGAGCGGTGCAAACGCGCGCGGTGAAAGACGGCGACGAGTATGTGGTGAATGGCTCCAAAATATGGACCACCTTGGGCAATTACGCGGATCATATGATCTTGCTGGCGCGCACCAATACGAAAACCGAGCGCAAATATGACGGGCTCTCCTTTTTCTTATCGCCCATGAAAGTCGCAGGTGTTGAAGCCCACCCGATTCGCAAAGTGACCGGTGAGTATGGATTCAATCAGACCTTTTTTGCCGATGCACGCATACCGGCCAGTTGCTTAATGGGTGAAGAGGGCGGTGGCTGGACGGTGGCAATGAAGACCTTGGAATATGAGCGAGGAGTCACAGCGGGCCAGGCCAGTGCGTACTGGGGCGTTGCGGTTCAGGTCGACGATATGATCGAAGAGCTATCGGCTATTGAGCAAGATGGCGAGCCACTGTTAGCGGATCCCGTCGTGCGCGACGACCTAGTGGGCTTTATGATGGAGGCGAAGGCACTGTCCTTGTCCGCTCGACGAATGGCGATTCCCGCTTTAGGTACCGATTACCCCATGGGTCTGGCGCTGTCAGTGAAGTATCGAGGCACTGAATACGAGCGTCGCATGAAGCAGTATACCGCGAGCAAACAAGGGGCTCAGAGCGCACTCTATGTGGGTGATGACGACGCCGTTAGCGGCGGATTTTGGCAGCGAGCGTACTTCAGTAATTTTGGCGCCACCATTGGGGGCGGTACCACTCAGGTTCAGGCCAATATTGTCGCCGAGCATGTGCTTGGTTTGCCAAAGTGAGGATGGATGCGATGTCAGTGACACAGAATGTGACCATGACCTTTAGCGAAGAGCAGGGCATGCTGCTGGATGTCGCGCGGGGTTTCGTGTGCGATCAGGCTCCGATTGGGGTGATCCGAGCACAGTTAGAAACTGAGACCGGATTTGATCCAGCGCTTTGGCAGAGCATGGTCGACATGGGTTGGGCAGGAATTGCCCTGCCCGATAGTGTCGGTGGCGCAGGTATGGGCGTTGGTTCTGCCGTGCCTGTCTTTGAATCACTTGGTGGTGGCTTACTGGGGACGCCCTTGCTCAGTACGACCCTAACGAGTCAACTGATTTGGCGCGCTGCCGGAGAGCGCGCTGCCAATTGGCTGAGCCGCTTATGTGGCGGTGAAGTCGGCTCGCTCGCTTTGTTGGATCATGCAGACTGGGGCGCGGCGAACTGCGGCGTCAGCCTTGGGAGCGATGGATGTTTGAGCGGGCGCAAATGTTTTGTGGCCGATGCGGGGGTGGCCGATGTGTTTGTTGTCGTGGCGAACGATAACGGTGAGCCGATATTGGCGGTGGTCGAAGCGAGCGCGCTGTCGACAGACGCACTCTCCCACAACGTCGTGATTGACCTGACGAAGCGCTCGGCAAATGTTGATTTCACCGGTGTGACACCGGTCGATATCTTCCGTGGCGAGCGGGTTGTCTCTGCGCTGCGGGATACCTTATTGCTGGGGGCGCTGCTCACGGCAGCTGAGACGACGGGCGCAGCAGCGCGTTGTCTTAGCGGTATTACGGACTACCTCAAAACGCGTAAGCAATTTGGCAAATTGATCGGGTCCTATCAGGCACTGAAGCATCCCACTGTTGATATTTATGTTGGCATGGAAAACGCGCGCTCCTTTATTTATCACGGTGCCAGTGTGGTGCAGGATGAGCCACTATCCGAGGACGCTGAGACGGCCTGCAGGATGGCCAAAGTGGCGGCAGATGAGGTCATGGTCTTTGCGGGAGATCGGTCCGTGCAGTTTCACGGCGGCTTTGGTTTTACCTGGGACTGTGATTCGACGCTCTTTATCCGCCGCGCTCAATGGGCGCAGCAGATGTTTGGCGGAGCGATCCACCATCGCAAAAGGCTGGCGGCGCTCCTCTTAGATTCCTGAGTCAGACACCCCCCCGAAGCATTGTATGCAGCTTCGGGGTGATCAAGTGGGTGGCAAATGTTCGTTGAGAAAACGTGCCATGTTGCCGCCCATCACGGCACCAATAGTGGCCTCACTGAGCCCGACGTCGACCAGCGCTTGGGTCAGGTGAGGCAGCTGTGCGGCGTCGATCGGAGTGGTGACAGAGCCGTCCCAGTCTGACCCTAGAGCGATGTGCGCCGCGCCGAAGCGTTCCACACCATAGCGGATCGCCTCTGCGATGGCCCCAACGCCCTCACCGCAGGTCACGTCTGGCCAAAAGCCGACGCCGATCAAGCCCCCTGCCTGCGTAATAAGCGCCATCGTCTCATCGCTAATGTTACGCGGACTCGGGCAATGGCCTTGAAAGCCCGTGTGGCTGACGATCAGTGCCGCATTACCGGTCGCTGCCAAGGTATCGCGCACCGTGGCTTCGCTGCTGTGTGCGACATCAATCATCACGTCCATCGCGTGCATCTTTTTTACAGCGTCGATACCAAAGCGGGTCAGCCCCGTCTGTGACTCGCCGTGAAGGGAGCCACCGAGCCGGTTATCAAAGAAGTGTTGAAGGCCCATCATTCGAAAGCCGGCGGCATAAAGCCGGTCGATATTCTCCAGCTCGCCATCCAGCGCATGAGAGCCCTCTGTGCCCAGTAAGGCGCCGACAATGCGCTGACCCTTCGCTCGCTTTGACAGCAATGTGCTGAGGTCTGTTTGGGAGCGGATCAGCGTTAGCTGCGAGCTGTGCTCTGCCGCGGTGAGTACCCGCTCCGCTTGCAGCATCGCGCGGGCAAACAGGCTGTCGTAGGCCGCTTCAGGCCAGCGCTGCGCCAGCGCCAGCAGCGTAATATTATCGGCAGCATCCGAGGCATTGCGGTCATAGTTTTGACCTCGTGGTGACTTGGTCACCGTGGTGAACATTTGCAGGGCCGCACCGCCTTCGATGAGCCGTGGCAGGTCAACCTGGCCCCAAGTATGACGGGTCAATAGGTTACGGCCCCACAAAGCTGAGTCGGCGTGTAAATCACCGATGATCAGCTGTTGATGGAGTGCCAGTGTCTTGGCAGAAGGTGCCGGTCCGGCTCCGCCCGCCACAACATTGGAGGACCGGTCTACCCATTGGGGGGCGAGGGTGAAAAATCCGGTGACCAGCAAGAGAGCCAGCGCTGCACAGGTCGTCAGCAATCGTCTGAACCAAGTCATGTGAATCCCCTCTGATACCGGCCTGATTGCTCTGCCGTCTCAGTCTGTCGCGTTTCATCATGGCGGGCAACTGGTCTATGCCGCCGCTGCTGCCGTAGGAAGAGTCATGAATAAAACGACAGGTATTCTAGTGCTGGGTGACCAGCTGAGTTGGCAGCACCCGGCGCTCATCTCAGCTGATCCAGCAGACGTGGTGGTTATCCTCGCGGAAGTGGTCGAGGAAGCCACTTACGTGCGCCATAACCGCCACAAGATTGCGTTGCTGTTCAGCGCAATGCGGCATTTTGCCGTGGCGCTGCGCGAGCGTGGATTTCAGGTTGAGTATTACGGCTTCGAGGAAGCGCTACCCACATTACAGGCGGCGTGCGAGCGGGCTCAAGCTCAAGTCGGTTTTGACAGACTGATGGTGTGTGAGCCCGGGGAGTATCGGCTTCGCGAACAGATGCTGACGTGGTCAGCCGCCCTCGATGTGGCAGTAGAGATCCTCGAAGACACCCGTTTCCTGTCTTCTATAGAGGACTTTAGTCAATGGGCCAAAGGCCGCAAGCAGTTGCGCATGGAATATTTTTATCGCGAGATGCGCAAGCGCTATGCCTTGCTGATGGAGGGCGATCAGCCTGAGGGCGGTAAGTGGAACTATGACGCTGAGAACCGCTCGGGCTGGCGCGGACAGTGTGAAATTCCAGAGCGTCCTACCCCGCCCCAGGATGCGATCACCCGCGAAGTGATTCAGGCCGTGAATGCCGCCTTTCCCGATAATCCAGGTGACCTGAGCACATTTCGGTGGGCTGTGACGGCAGAGGCCGCAGCGGACGAATTATCTTGGTTTTGCGCCCATGCGCTGCCCCATTTTGGCACCTATCAAGACGCCCTCACGGAATCGTCGCCTTGGTTATTTCATGGTTTGATTTCCATGTACCTCAACTGTGGTTTGCTCGAGCCGTTGGCGGTGTGTGAACGGGTTGAGGCAGCTTACCGAAAAGGCGACTGTTCGTTGGCTGCCGCTGAGGGGTTTATTCGGCAAGTTTTGGGTTGGCGAGAATATGTTCGAGGGCTCTATTGGCATCACATGCCGGATTACAAGACGCACAACGCGCTTAACGCCACCACACCGCTGCCCGATTGGTTTTGGACCGGTGAGACTGATATGCAGTGTTTGTCGCGGGCACTGACTCAGTCGTTGGATTTAGGCTACGCACACCACATACAGCGGCTGATGGTGATTGGTAACTTTGCGTTGCTTGCTGGACTGGATGTGACCGCCGTTTGTGAGTGGTACCTCGCGGTGTACGTGGATGCTTATGAATGGGTTGAGCTGCCCAATACACTGGGTATGGCACTGTTTGCCGATGGCGGCATCATGGCGTCCAAACCCTACGCGGCCAGTGGCAAATATATCCAAAAGCAGGGCGACCATTGCAAGGCGTGCTGCTATGACCCCAAGAAAGTGACCGGCGACGGTGCGTGTCCCTACAACAGCTTGTATTGGCATTTTATTGATCGCCATCGAGAGTTACTGAGTGCAAACCCTCGCATGGGGTTAATTTTGGGGGGGTGGCGCAAGCGCACTGACGAAAATCGGGCGGCGGTAGTCGATTGGGCAGACCATTATTTGCTGAAACTGGCGTCGCTCTAGAGTTATTCTGATCAAAGCCGTCACATGCCTAGCAAACCAGAGAAGGGACCGGTTGTTACCGGCGTTTGTCGCGTGCCAAATCGTATTCGTGGCACTACCGGCGGACAATGATCGATCCACATCGAAGGATCAGGAACGCGCAATCTAGAACGAACAAGCTAGAACGAACAAGTTAGGCATAACGCGTCAGGATGATGGGTGCCCGTTGGCGATCGGTTCTTGTCAGCCGCTGTTAAATGCAGGTCGGGTGACATTATCCGGTTGTCCGCTCACCAGTGTGCGAGGGGGCGGCGCTACTGAGGTGTGACGACACCCTGAGCGGCGCGGCGTTGCCGATTGCGACTGCAGCGACGTGAGCAGTACACTATTTTTTCCCATTGATGCTTCCATCGGGCGCGCCACGTAAAGGGGCGTTCGCAAACGGGGCAGATTTTAGTGGGCAAGTCAGACTTTTTGCGATGCGCCATCAGCGAGGCTCGGTAATGGGCCAATCGGCACCGTCGAGTACATGCTCAGGCTGGGGGGGTCTGAATCCGCCCCACTTCTGGGTAAACACGCCGTTGGGGTCATGTTGCGCAGTTTGTTTTTCAAGATTGAAATGCCGCCCACCGCGCGGGTCACTGCCCACGCCCGCTAGATACTGCCAATTACCATAATTACTCCCGACGTCGTAATCGATCAGCTGTTGCTCGAAAAATGCCGCCCCATAGCGCCAGTCGAGCCCAAGCTCATTGACTAGGCAGGAGGCGGCGATTTGCCGGCCTCGATTGCTCATCCAGCCGGTCGCCGTGAGTTGGCGCATCAGTGCATTGACTAGGGGGAAATCGGTATCGCCTGCACACCAACGCGCAAAGCTTCGGGGTTCAAAGGTGGTCAGTAATCGCCGCTCAGATCGGCCGCCTTGCCGAAAGAGCAGGTGGCCATCGATCACGGCCCGCCAGTGGAAAAACTCGCGCCACAATAATTCGAAATATAACCAGTAAGTCGACTCATTGCTCACGTGTGCTCGCTCGTAACGAAAAATAGCCTCCGCAACCTCTCGGACCGATAAGTTACCGTTGGCCAGCCACGGCGATAAGGTGCTCGATCCCGAGAGTCCGTCTAAGTCATTGCGAGTGTGTTTGTACTCTGCAATCCCATGCTGCTGAAATAAAAATTGCTCAAGGCGCCGTAATCCAGCGGCCCTGCCGCCGGGCAGGGGGAGCCCAGGGTGTGGCGTAGCCGCTGCCTTGGGTATCGCATCAAATTGCGCCGCGGGCGGTGGTGGCAGTGCTTGGGGTGCTGGGAGCGCTGGGGTGATGGCCAAGGCCTCTACCTTGCGACGAAATGGCGAGAAGGTGTCTGGGAACTCATCCAGTGAAAAGGGGAATTGCGCTGGTTGAAACAGGTGGTTCCCCGGCTGCGTCGTGACGGGAATCTCTAGCTTACTGCGGAGGTGGTTGAGTGCTTGCGATTCGTGCCAACCGGGGGTGGATTCTGTTACCAGATGATCAATCTTAAAGCGCTCGATGACGGCGGGCAGCACCAGTTCAGGTGACCCCTCGAGCACCATTAAATCCTGACCGAGGGATTGCAGCTGTTCCCGCAGCGCTTGCAGTGACTCCCGCAGAAAGCGGTCTCGCTGCGCGCCAAGGCCGACCAAATTGCACCAGGGGCGCGGTTTGGGGAGCAAATAAATGCAGAGCAGCGAATCAGCAGTGAGAGTGCTGCTCAAGGTTGGATTGTCGTCCAGACGAAGATCGTTCTGGAACCAATGTAGGTAGCGCATGGGAACTCGGACACGGGCAATGTATTTGGTGTACGCTCAGGCCGTGGCGACGGATTGACGGTGGGGCGACATCGCTATCGCGACACAGTCATCAAGGTTCAGCGCAAACGTTGTGATTGCTTTCGTTGAGTGCCAATCGGGTTACATCATGATCGAACCATCCCTGAGTATTGAGTCCTTACAGGCCCACGCCGCCAGCGAGTTGAATCAATGGACGGGATCGGCTGCGCGTTGGTCGGCTGCGGCGCCCGGTCGTGTGAATGTCATCGGTGAGCATACTGACTATAACGGCGGCTGGGTGTTGCCCATGGCCATTGATCGTCACACGGTATTGGTCGCTGCTCCTGGGTTGGTGGCGGGTCGTATCCGGGTTCGCAGCCTGTCATTGGGCGAGCAAAGTGCCGTGTCTTTGTCGCGCCTATCGGATCTGAATGATGACACGTGGATGCGATATCTTCAGGGAGTCTTGGTGGAGTACGCCAACCGGCAGATCGTGTGCCCACCGCTGGATATTGTGGTTGCCTCGAATGTCCCCGTTGGCGGGGGATTATCGAGCAGTGCGGCGCTCGAGTTATCAATGGCACATTTGATCGAGGCGGTGACAGAGACCACGTTGTCTTCGTCGGAGCGCATTCGTGCGGCGGTTTCAGCAGAGCGGGAAGGCGCAGGAGTCCCCTGCGGTGTGATGGATCAAACCATCGTGGAGCAGGGACAGCAGGGCTGTGTGTTGTTGCTGGACTGTGCTGAGGAGCTCATCTCATCCATCATTCCTTGCGATGACCCGCAGATCGCTTGGCTGGTCATCCACTCTGGCGTCTCGCATGATTTGTCCGATGGCGCTTACGCGCAGCGTCGCGCTGAGTGTGAAATGATCTGCGAAGCCTTACAGGTGGGCAGTTTGCGTGACGTGACACCAGAGATGATCACCACCTTAACGCCTGATTTGCCGGCACCATCACCGGCATCACCACCGGCAGCATCACCGATACAGTCACCGGCAGTATCACCGATACAGTCATCGACCCCCTCACCGATACCATCTTCATTACAAGAGCCGCTTGACGAGGTGCTGCTCCGGCGTGCGCGGCATGTCGTGACAGAGAATCAGCGCGTGCTGGCCGCGATGGAGGCGCTGAAAACCGCCAACTGGTCGACATTAGGGCAGCTATTATTCGAGAGTCATCAGTCTCTGCGGGATGACTACCAAGTGTCTTGTGAGGAATTGGATGTATTGGTTGAGCTCGCGCAGGCACAGGACGATGTCTTCGGGGCGAGAATGACGGGCGGTGGCTTTGGCGGCTGTGTCGTCGCGTTGGTCGATAGGGAGGCATTGTTGTCTGTGGCAACATCAATTTGTCAGGGTTATGCCCAACGGGTCGGTCTGTCGCCGCGGTGTTATCGGGTGAATCCTGCATCAGGTGCCGATGTCTGTGCGGTGCCGTCATGACCGCGTCATCGGCAGGCTCGCCACATCGACGCAAAAATGCATTGACCGGCGAGTGGGTCACGGTCTCGCCTCAGCGGACAAAACGCCCTTGGCAGGGGGATGAGGCCGAGGAAAGTGAGGCGACAGGCGTAACCTACGATCCTGACTGCTATCTTTGCCCGGGCAACACCCGAGCCAACGGTCACATCAACCCCGATTACTCAGGACCCTGGGCATTCGATAATGATTTTCCAGCCTTATCGAATGGGATTGGCCCTAATGAGATGGGCTCTAATGGCATGGGCCTCACGGAGATTGGCCCCGATGAGGTTGGGTTCGACCAGACTCGGTCTGCTGACGTCACCCCTGATGCTGTCGCTGAAGGGCAAAAGGCCGCAGCTGCGGAGAGCAGTCTGTTCTGCAGCGAACCGGTGTCGGGCCGCTGCAGAGTCTTGTGTTATAGCCCAGATCACAGCAAAACTCTGGCAAAAATGACCGAGGGCGAGCTGTCGGCGGTGGTGCGGCTCTGGTCCGATGAGGTACGTCAGCTGCGCAAAAAACATCGGTGGGTGCAGGTATTTGAGAACAAAGGCGCCATGATGGGATGCTCAAATCCGCACCCTCATGGACAAATTTGGGCAGTCGATAGTCTGCCGACCGAGGCGGTCAAGGAATCGAAGATGCAGGCGGCGTGGTTCGAGGCGCAGGGGCGCGTTTTACTGGATCAGTATCGGAGCGACGAAGAGCACAGCGGCGAGCGGATGGTGGTGGCGACTCAGCACTGGAGTGCGGTGGTCCCCTATTGGGCCACTTGGCCTTTTGAGACGCTGCTGTTGCCCAGGCGTCATATTGATCATCTCGATGGGCTGACGGAGCAAGAGCAAACCGACTTAGCGCATATCTTGAAATCATTACTCGGCGCTTATGATCGACTGTTTGCGACGGCTTGTCCCTATACGATGGGGTGGCACGGGACGCCTGGCGCGGCGTCGTCACCCCATTGGCAATTGCACGCGCACATTTACCCGCCACTGTTGCGTTCCGCGACGATTCGCAAACATATGGTGGGATACGAAATGCTCAGCGAAGCGCAACGCGATCTGACGCCTGAGGTGGCGGCAGAGCAACTTCGTCTGGCGATATCGGCAGCGAATTGATGGAGGTTAGCAGCGTAAAATGAAAGTACTCGTGACAGGCGGTGCCGGTTACATCGGCAGCATTACGGCAGAGGTTTTGCTGGCAGAGGGCCATGAGGTTGTCGTCTTCGATAACCTTTCTCAAGGCCATCGAGCAGCAGTGCCGGATGACGCGGTATGGGTGCAGGGAGATCTCTCAGCGCCCTTGGCGATTCGACAGGTCATGAAGGCCCATCAGCCGGAGGCGGTGATGCACTTTGCCGCCAAATCGCTGGTGGGTGACTCTATGGTGAGGCCCTTTGCTTATTTGCGAGACAACGTCACCGAGGGGCTTAACTTGATTGAGGCCTGTGTCGAGAGTGGGGTACAGCGTTTTATTTTGTCGTCTACCGCTAATCTGTTCGGGGCACCCGGCAATGCGGCGATTGATGAGCAGACGCCGATTGAGCCGGGCAGCCCTTACGGCGAGTCAAAATGGACACTTGAGCGAGCGCTCGATTGGGTATCGCAAACACATGACATGCGTTATGCGAGTTTGCGCTACTTCAACGCAGCCGGCGCCAGTGCACTGCGCGGCGAGCATCATGTGCCCGAAACCCATCTGATTCCGCTGGTGTTGCAAGTTGCCGCGGGGCAACGAGACTGTATGACGGTGTTTGGCGACGACTACGACACCCCAGATGGCACCTGTATTCGCGATTATATTCACGTATTGGATCTGGCCGCGGCGCACCTATTGGCATTGGCTGCGATCGAAACCGATAACCGCACCTACCACCTGGGGAACGGTGGGGGATTCAGTGTGCGGCAGGTGATTGAGACAGCGCGTGCCGTGACGGGAAGGCGTATTCCCGAGGCAATCGGGCAGCGTCGCCCTGGCGATCCCCCTCGATTGGTGGCCAATAGCGATAAAATTCGGCGGGAATTGGGATGGCGGCCGCAATTTGATGGACTGGAACAGATTATTAGCAGTGCCTGGCAGTGGCATCAAGCCTTTCCAAATGGCTACGCGGAATGAGCGTCCTCGGCCTGAGGTGACAGGCCGCGCTGGGGTGGCAGCAGGAAGCGTCCCATCCCGCCTCGCCGAGCGCACCGACTCCGGGTGGCGTTTAGGCGGCGCTGGGAGTCTCGTGTGAGCGCTGACGGGTGTTCATCCCTCACCGCAGCCTAAAAGTGCGAGCACCCATCTGGGATTTACGATAATCTGCCGACCCTCGCGAAGGCGCTGTCCCCGAAACCCGATGTCAATCGTGGTGCGCTGCAGGCTAATAGCCACGCGTTAAGCAACCAGAACCCTATAGAGACAGAGAGAATTCCCCTATGTCCGCGACTGACAGTCTATTTGCATCCTTCGCACTGAAATCCTTACACACAGACAATCGCATTGTGATGGCGCCCATGACGCGAGGGCTGTCGCCCGATAATAAGCCCAGTGATGCCTCTGTGGATTACTATCGGCGTCGCGCGGCCGGCGGCGTTGGGTTGATTATTACTGAGGGCACCTGCCCCAATCACATTGCCGCGAGCGGTTACGAAAATGTGCCTTATTTCCACGGTGAAGACCGCCTTGCCGGCTGGCAAAAAGTGGTTGATGCAGTTCATGCAGAGGGCGGGAAAATAGCGCCACAGCTGTGGCACTGCGGTGGTATGCGTAAGCGAGGCACGCTGCCTGAAGGGGATGTCGATGGGTATACGCCGTCGGGTATGAACGTCCCCGGAAAAGTCACGCGGCACGTGATGTCGCAGCAGGATATCGATGACGTGGTGCGCGCCTTTGCAGAGGGTGCACGAGATGCCCAACAGTTGGGTTTTGATGCCGTCGAGATTCACGGTGCACACGGTTATTTGCTGGATCAGTTTTTGTGGGAGGGGACGAATCAACGGACCGATCACTACGGCGGTTCGATGCAGGCCCGGGGCCGTTTTGTCGTCGAAATTATTGAGGCGTGCCGAGCGGCAGTCGGTCCTGATTTCCCTATTTTGTTGCGCTGGTCCCAATGGAAGCAGCAAGACTTCACGGCGCGTCTCGCCCCCACGCCACAATTGCTGGAGGCATTTCTTCAGCCATTGGTTGAGGCGGGTGTGGATGCCTTCCACTGCAGTCAGAGACGTTTCTGGGAGCCGGAGTTTGACGGGAGCGACCTGAATCTGGCCGGCTGGGTCAAGAAAATCACCGGCATGCCGACGATTACCGTTGGCAGTGTCAGTCTCGATCAAGATTTCATTTCTCAACCTGCTGAAGGCGACGACGCATCCAGCCAGCCAGCCTCTATTGACCGGCTGCTCGAAATGCTCGATCGAGGCGATTTCGATATGGTGGCGGTTGGCCGCGCTCTGATTGCGAATCCGGACTGGCCAAAGGTTGTGCGTTCAGGTGAGACCTCGGGTCTCAATGCTTTCAGTAAGGAGCTGTTGGCAACGCTGTATTGACGCAACCGCGCATCGCATTTAAATTCACCCTGTCATTAATTTGTCACGATGATCTTTTAAGCTGGCATCGGTGACAT
>ERZ651776.3034-NODE-3034-length-17351-cov-5.184207_pt1 | contig 17351 bp, 14 predicted proteins | sample MGYA00514761_ERZ651776 | MGnify/ENA metagenome assembly ERZ651776 | reverse complement strand
GATCGAGCAACACCCCCTTGCTCGGTGATTACTTTATCTTTTGGAAACCGAATATTGCCATCGAGTGAGGTAAACTTTTCCTCGTTAATGCCTCCCAATTCGCCTTTGACATCTTCAAATATCCTCTCTTCATTTTCCGAAAATTTCACACCAATAGCAACGGAGTTGTTCAGTGAATCCTCGAAGTCATCAATGTGTCGTGTGTCTTTGGCGGATAACTTCGTCATCTGTCTAGCTATGGTCGGTTTAGGTAGCTCTTAGAACCCGAGGTAGAGAGTGTTGAATTATTGTGGCTGTCGTGACAGTAACAGGTCAGAATATTTTGACCAGGTAGGTCAGAGGACAATTCTATTGTTCAGGTTTCGGGGATCAACTACTACCGAAAAGTGTTGAGAGAGAGATCAAAGCGGGTTAACTTTGCTGTTGTAGGATAAACTTCGGATTCAAGCAAAACTGTCCTTGAAACTGACTGGGGGTGAACAACTCTTTGTGGACTACCTTTTTTTTGCCGTAAAAAACAGTCCTTCCCTGCTCAAAAATATAGATAAATGAAACCGCGACAGAGTCGAAAAAAGTAAAAGCGTGCGCGGAACAGTAATTGCTACTTTCACTCTAAAATTCGAAGCAAACAAAGTGCGGCAAGGGAGATGAAACACATCCAGAAGGGAGGAGAAAAGCAGAAACTATAAGGATGGCAATGACGGGACAAAAACGCATTAAAAAGCGGTAAAATGGGCGAACATTTATTCAATGAGCATATTTTACTTCCACAGCCGGGTATCTAAAGCATCCTTGATGGCCGCTCCGACGATATCTGGCTTCTGCGTGCCATCGATTTCGACGGAAATGTCCTTAAATTCTCCCTTAACTGCTGCCACATTGTCGTGGAAGGCGGCCAAACGCACCTTGACTTTTTCTTCTGTGTCGTCGCTTCTTTGCGTTACACGGTCAGCAATCTCCCCCACTGGTGGAGGGTTGTACTCTGTGTGGTAAATCTGCCCAGTTACTGGATCAGTTCGCCTCCCACAAACACGCTTAACGAGTTCTTCGTCCGGGACATTTAAGAAAATGAAGCAGTCCGCCTTGACTCCGCCCGCTTTCAAGGCATCTGCCTGTACCTTAGTTCGCGGGAAACCGTCCAGCAACCAACCGCAATTCTTGCAGTCATCCTCACTCATCCTATCCTGGATTAAATTGATGATGACCTCATCTGGCACAAGTTTTCCAGAATCCATGTATTCCTTCGCCTGCATTCCGACTGGAGTACCCGCCGCGACAGCTGCACGGAGCATATCACCGGTGGATAAGTGAATACATCCGAAGGCACTGACGATCCCAGCACATTGTGTTCCCTTCCCAGATGCTGGGGCTCCGCTGATGATAATTTTAGGTGCAGCTCGGACCGCAGTTGGTGGTCTTACAGATGGCAAGCCAAATGTAGACGGTTTGCCAAATGTGGTGGCAAAGGCATTCCCTGGCGAGAGCATGACTGCTATGATGAGAAGCAGGCCGAATTGATACATCATAAAGATTCGGTGAGGTGAGGTGAGGTGGTGGCTTTTTTTGAAGAGGAACGGTGGATTTATTATATATCTTCTCTCGGCAGAAAAAATATACCAGAGAGGGTAAATGGAAGATAATTTAAGTGAATACTCACTTAAATGAGTGTGACAAGAACTCCTCCTGCTTTTTTATAATTATTCCCCGCACCTGCCAAAAGCTTACCTGGAGCCTCTGATTACCGCGAATATCTAGACTGCCACCGAGACGAAATCGTGAGGTCGTCATCAGTATCACAGATTAGGGAGAATAGAAACGAATGAGGCCTTCGATCGTGAGATTCTGCGTCACTTCGATCTTCGCTCTCCTTGGTACCCTCACTCGAATCGGGTTGAACGATCTCGCTTGCGGGGAAGCAAAGACTGCAAGCGACACCAACGACCGTCTTGTTGTGAATTGTTTTGGTAGCACCAGCACAACAACAAAGGCACTCTCTGATGTGCTGCTGACAGCGACGAGTGCGAGCAATATTGTTGGGTGCTTTGTTATGGGGATATTAGTCGGCTGCAACAAGTATTGGAAAAGTTTGTCAGAGACTTTGTTTGTTGCTTTGACCTCTGGGTTTTGCTCTTGTCTTACCAGCTACAGCTCTGCAAATTATGAGCTGATTTCAACTGTTCTAGTGCACAATGAATCGAATAGCTATAGGTGGAGAACTGGGTTTCTAGTTTTCTTGTTGAATTTTCTGCTCCTCGTGTTTATTTACCGTGTTGGGGGCATCATTGGTGTATATCTAGCATATTATGGAGGTAATTGTATGCAGAAACAACATGGTTGGTGTTGTCGTTGCCAACGAGGTGATACCGATACCATAGAAAGTCTCCACGATGATGATGACATACTTCAACGGCGACGGGGCAGCCACCTTCCTCTCGGAATCTTATTTGTTTTAGTGGTCCTTGCGATCCCAATGATTCCACTTCTCGTCAACGACTCGAAAAATGTCACCAGTGCCCTCTATTTCACCCTCGCTGGGGCGCACAGTAGAATTTGGCTCTCTAATTATTTCGATAGACGGTTTCTGGCGACTGGTATTAGCAACGTTCTCGGTTGCTTGATTGCTGCAATTGTCAATGGCATCCTTTTATTTCGTAAAGAGGAGAATTCGGGTTCCTACATTTTCCTCTATGGTGTAAGTGTCGGTTTTTGCGGCTCCCTCTCTACTTTTTCTACACTAGTGAAGGAGATAGTTGAGATAAGCAAAGTGCCCCTGCCACGTGCACCGCCATTCACTGAAATTGAGGTGAGACGGAGTATATACGGGGTGTTAACGGCAGTTGTTGGTTTCGCAGCTGGTTGTTGCGGTTTTTTTGCCTATAAATTATAAATAAAAGCAGCAAGAAGTCCATTCATTTTATTGTTGCGATAATTTTACAGGCGTTTGTTCTTATTTATCGTTAGCAACAGCGTATTATCCCCCCCCGAATTCCCCCATCGTTATCGTTATCGTCATCGTCATCGTCATTGTCATCATCATCGACGTCGTCACAAAATTAGCCCTCGCTGGTATTCGCTGGTATTTGATTATGCCTCAGCGATGAGCTGGTACGTCTTGAATTGGTCTCTCACGTTGACGGTAACGTCGTCGCTATTCTGGATGGTGCGCAAGAATTTTTCCAGCTTGACAAGCTCGGTGTCATTTGGATCATCAAACCAAGACTCGATTGGGATTCCATTATCGACCTGGTATCCAAAAGCGTGCGGGCTGTTGTCGACGAGGACGCAGTGCTTCAAGGATCTGTCCAGAACGTTGAGGTCCTTGAGGTAATTTCCCTCCACGGGCAAACAACTCTCGCGGAACAGGCGGTGCCTGATGTATTTGTTTTCGGGGTCGATTCGATTCAACAACTCGTCGGCATAGACCTTCTGGGACGCTGTGAAGACAATGACTTCAAATTTGTCATATACTGCCTCAAGAAACTCCTTCAAAAACGGTCTTTTCCTAACGTGCACCTGGTATTCTACCCCTCCAAATTCTACGGGAAACACCATGTCCGCATTGTCGATTGGATCGACAGTGCAGTGCACCAGTGTTTCATCGAGGTCCAACACGAGAGACACCTTCTTCTCAGTCTTGGACTTGGGCGGGAGGCAAATCTTGCCCGGGATCGAGACCTGGTTGTAGCTGGGGAGCTGCTTGATGAACAAGTACGGGTTGAATTCCTCCACGTAATCCTCATCGGCTTCTTCGTCACACTCCATGCTGTCCCCCTCCTCATTCAGGGCCGAGTCATAGCTCGTCCCAGAAGTATCTAGCGAAGGCTTCGGAGAGCGGTTATTGGCCTGTGGGGTTGATTTGGAGCTTGCCGGGGAGGAGACTGAATTGTTGACGGAATTGTTGACGGAATTGTTGACGGATTCGTTGTGGTCGTTTGAGTAAGATAAGTCTGGATCATTAAAATTCAATTTCTTGCCCTCCCCCTCTACACCATCCTCTTCTCCCTCTTCCCCGTTGAAATAGTTCAAAACAGGAGAAAAGAGCCTGCCCATCACGCTCGTTGGCTCTCCGTTCTCATTAGCTGCTGACCCCCCCCCGTTGGGCGAATTTTCCTTCTCATCGTACTGAATTCGCTTCCCCCCAATTTCATTGTCTGCCTGGCTACGAATCACTCCCCTAGCAGCGTGCATCGGCGAGTTCAGACCGTCGGGTATTGCCGCGTTTTTGCTGATCGCGGGAGAATTGATAGCGCGAGCTGTAGAGCGCCTTATCGAGGCAATCGGAGTATTGGGAGCCGCCTGCAGAGTTCAAAAAAGGTGTGGGGGGTGTTAGATTTATGTTCGTGCACACAAGCACCGTCTTCGGCTCAAAATACGATCAAGCAACTTGCTCTGAATGTAAAGCTCTCAGATCGTCCAACCAGAGTCACAGGTAAGCGTGAAATCCAAAGCTGCTGTTTCGGATGTGGGTCGCGTTTTTGCACCCATGAGCTGGTCATCCAAAAATTATCTGTCGGCATAGGGTGTTCTACGTACATATCCGCCTCCTCGCTGTTTTGGTGGGGGTGATTGGCTCATCCTGTCCAATATCAAACTTCCGCACAAACAACGGTCTTCGAGATTTCCCCCACTTTCCCACTTTTTTTTGAGGCTTGACAATCTTCTTTAATCTGTAGTGAAACTGCTGATCTCGCTACTACTTTTTCTATTTCTGTGTCCTTCAGAGAGAACGTTAAACTGATTTCCCGTTAATCATTTTTTGAGCCAATTTGCTGCCCGCCACAATCTCACTAGACTGATAATATGCCCCCAAAACGAAGGAATGCGCCGCAGAGTACATCGCCGGCTAAGAAGAGAGGACGCAGCTCGAAGCCGCCGTTGGAGATTGTAGATTCTGAAGACGACGAAGACGGAGGTGAAAATGGGGAGGAAGATGAAAATCTAGATTCAGGATCTGATGGCAGCGACAATGAGGATGACAACAGCGGCAGTGAGGAGGAGGAGGAGGAGGAGGAGGAGGAGGAAGAAGAAGAAGATGATGATGATGAAGAGGAAGAGGACGAGGAAGGAGAAGGTGACGTTTCTGTAAAGCCCAAACCTGATTTCAACTCTGCTGACTTTGCCTTTTCACAGGCTGATTTCACTCAAGCAGGAATGTCCCAGATCGATAACCCTGATTGCGGGGAGACAGTGGACATGACAGCTGTGGTCCAAAAATCAGCTTCCTCCGCCTATGCGAAGCTATCTGATTCTGTGAAAGAATCGCTTGAGAAAACAATGGTCCGTCACTTTCTCATGCTTGGATTGAATCTGAAAGCTATCGATCGGTGAGTGTGTGGTTTAGTCTGGACAATTTAATGTTGCCCTTCCTAAGAATTTTCCTTTGCAATTCTATCTCGAAAATATCGATGAGCGTAAGACTGTTGCCAAAACTCACGTGTATTTGTGTCAATATTACTTCATCTAATCCTTCCCCTTGTCTCCTGACACAGTCAAAAGGCGATACGTGAGGTGTGCAAAGAGCACAAAATTGTCGGCAACCTAATCTTCGACAAAGCAAACAAGGAGCTGAAGCGAGTGTTTGGCTTCGAGCTCAAGAAGGCGCCTAAGGTGAGTGTGCAAATTCTTTGTGAAAGTCACAAGCTCAAGTAAATCCCGAGATTTTCAGTACAAAATTTTGTCGCCCCCAACTTTTTTACCAAAGCTAACACACACGCACGCACACGCACGCACACGCACGCACGCACGCACGCACACGCCATTTCATCTTTCAGGCTATGCTTGGCAAAAAAATCCTAGCCAAGAAGTACGAAAACTTGTTCTACGTGGTAAACACGATCCATGATGAGGATGGGAGCCACAGCTATCAGCTCCACAAGAACTCAAGCAGCTGGGAGAAAGGAGTTTTAATGCTGATAATGTCGTTTATGTTTTGCCGTGGTGAGCTCCGGACAGAGAACAACTGGCGCTACCTCAAGGCTGAGCACTTATTCCGCCTACTGAATGAATATGATGACAGGCTCCCAGAGGAACCGCCACGAAACCTTGCCAAAGCGACAAACCCAGCCATCAAGCACGATGATATTGAAGGCTGGGACTGTGATTTAGGCACTCTCCTCGCTCGTTTCTGCGAACGAGATTACCTGATAAAGGAGAAGGTCGTCTCCGACGAAGATCATGAGCTTGGTGTGAGTTACGCTATCGGCCCCCGTGCAGTGCTTGAGGTCGGACGCCTCCAGATCCTGACTTTCATCCACGAGGCGAGTGGGCAGGAGATAAGTGACGAGTTGTTGTTTGAGATCAAGGGTGGTGAAGAAGCTGGGGAGGAGGATAGTGGCGAGGAAGATGTGTGAGGCGTCGAGGCGTGAGGCCTTGATTCATCAAGTTCTGATTCATCAAGTTCTGATTCATTAGTTTTTGATTCGTCAGTTCTAATTCGTCAATTCTGAGTCGTCAGGTCGTAAAGTCTTACAAAGTATGTATGGAATAAGGGGGGGGGGGGAATAGGAAAAATAAGGGTAGTTAGTTGCATGAGCAGTGTTTTACACAATTATCTTCATAAAATTTCTTCGTTAAAATCATTTAGAGGCCGAGTCGTCTTTTTTCTTCTCGTCAACCTCTCCTTCCTCCTCCGCTTCTTTATCTTTGTCGGCTTTGTCAGCCTTGTCATCGCCCCCTCCAAACATTTTGCTAAAGAAGCCCTCACTCTGCGCCGAGATTCTCGACACCACGTCTCCGCGAGAAATCTCGTCAAACTCCCGAAGAAGTTCTTCTTGCCTAGCAGTCACCTTCTTGGGAATTTCGATCTTTAGGTGCACAATCTGGTCTCCTTTCCTCCTGAACCCCCTGTTCTGCAGGCCCATAATTCCCTTCCCCCTCATGAGCAATTTTGTATCAACCTGCGTTCCTTTAGGAATCTTCATTTCCACTTTCCCATTCAGCGTTTTTACGTCAACGGCACCCCCTAGAACAGCTTCAGCGTAGCTAATAGGTATCTCGACATGCACATCGTTTCCGTCTCTGTTAAAATAACCCTCGGGGTCGACATCAGGAACCTCAATTGTAACAAACAAATTTCCCTTGGGAGCCCCAGGGTCGCCCTCGGCACCCTGTCCCTTCAGTCGGAGATCCATACCGCTTTCCACCCCCGCCGGAACGTCGACAGTGACCGATTTGTTTGTAGTCTCTACGCGCCCTGTGGAGGGATCTCGGCTGTTGTAAGCCACATTCAGCTCCTTTTTACACCCTTGGATGGCCTCCATGAACCCTAGCCTGAGTCTCATCTGCAGATCGGCACCGCGGCGTGGCCCGCGCTGTCGCTGCTGTCCCCCGAAAAACGAACCGAATAAATCCTCAATATCAATGTCTACATTCTGTCCGCCCTGCTGGTGAAAGTGAAAACCACCATTCTGGAACCCTCCCGCGCCTCCAAACGGATTGCCTCCTCCGAAAGGGTTTCCGCCACTACCCCCGCCCGCACTGTTGTCCACTCCAGCGTGTCCAAACGTGTCATAGGCCTGCCTTTTGTCGTCGTCACTCAAAATCTCGTAGGCTTCTGTTGCCTCCTTGAATTTTTGTTCCGCCTGTGGATCGTCTTTGTTAGTGTCTGGATGGTACTTCTTGGCAAGCTTGAAGTAATTCTTCTTGATGTCTGACTTTGAAGCCGATCGAGTCGACCCAAGAACTTGGTATGGGTCACGTTTTTGCGCGTTACTAGAGAACAGGCGTCTGTAAGGCAGGGCAGGGTTGGGAGGAGAGTACAGAGGGCTTGCAGACGGTGATCTGCGGTCAGATGCGCTTGCCAGAGAGTGAAAATGAGATCTGTTCCCAGTACGGATGGTGGAGCGCACGATTTTGATTGCACTGCTCCGCATTTCTCTCTTCTTAAGGGGAGCCTGCCAAATGCCTTAGGAGGCTTATTTCAGCAGAGTCAAGTAGTTTTAAGGATTTAAAGCGCTCTTGTGTCGTGATTGCGAATGTGCGAATGTATGGGGAAAATTATATAATTTCGATCACTTTAGCAAGTCTTGTCACAAAAAGTGGCGTACGTGGTGTTTCCTTTTGTGTGTGGCTTAACTTCACGAAAAAAACAGCAAAAATAACAGCGCTCGAGAAGGGCTCGTTCTTTTATGCTCACTGTACTCCTCGGAAGTAGAGGGGCAACTGTACTCCTCGGAAGTAGAGGGGCGGTGCAAATATGTGCACGGCAGCAACACAGACCGTTTTTTAGTAAGATCACCCGCAATGTTAAGAAGCTTGTAGGCTCTCCACTCACTGAGACCGAGAAGCGGCAAGAGAACATTGATCAAGTGTTTGCTGCTGCAACAAAGAACGCCCCTCCCATTGTCAAGTTGTTGGGAGGTCTTGTAAAGCCGCTCGTTAGTAAGATGTCGGAGAGTATCCATGTTTCCCAGCAACAACACGAGAAAACTCTGGAAGAAGCAAAATTTATGGTTGGTAAAAATGAAAGAATTCGAAATTTGCTGGGTTATGGGCCGCTGGTGTTCTCTCCGCCACACCATTCGCAGCAGAGGGTAGTGAACAATTCGCTGTCTTTGCGGCTCCAACTCTTTGTAGTTGGTTCGAACGGAAAGCGGGGGGCAATTAGTTTGGAATCAGACAGTGATTCAATCAGATCAATTGAAGTTAATGTGGATGGACAGGTTATTCCCATCGATGATAAATCTGGCAGCGGTAAGGGGTTTATCGACGTTTGATGAGACCCCTGCTACGGCTGAATGTAGACAGTCGACGTTTGATGAGACCCCTGCTACGGCTGAATAAGTAGACAGACGAATGGACATGTTCTATCATATATATGATAAATCTGGCAACAGGGTTTCAAGAGTTTGAGAGACCCCTGCTACAGCTGAAGAAATAAGTAGACAGCAAAATTTTGAAGAGTGGGAACAACACCAACAAACACTCTCAAACCCGAAAGTGGCCCTTTTTTATTTTTTTAATCTATTGGGTTACACATTAAAACATGGTCATCCCACACCCCAGACATCTCTCCATCCATCTAATCATTCTCAGAGACCGAAAGCAAGATCCCTGTTGGGCTGACCGTTGCCAAAATAGACACCCCCGAAGTCAGCACTGCCGATAGTCTGGTACAAGAAATAACCGGGCCAATAGGTACTCCTTAAGTAGGCACTAGTATTGCTTCCATCGTAGTTGATGTTCCAGGCGCCAGCGGGCTTGTCAGCCGTGATGGGATCGAAAACATCCCCGGCAGCTGGCAAACCAGGCTTCTCCAAAGCAGCGACAGCGAAGGCACTCTCGGCTTTTCTGAAGTGCAGGTAATTCCTCAAATCTCCAGCAGCGGCATAACTCAAACCCTCGTAACCCTTGTTCTTGATAATTTGGTGAGCGGCGTCGGCGATGTAGCTCCCCTTAGGAATGACAGCAACATCATGGTCAATCGTCCTCACGGTATTAGCCAGTCTGTGAATTTCTCTAAAGGACTCCACTTCGGCTCCCTCCTCCGCATCAGGTTCGGGGTCTTGGGGTTCCTCAAGCGGAAAGCTGGGGTCTCCCCTGAACCTTCCGCCAACCCCTTCACTCTTCTTCACATACTCCTCATTGAGCTCGGGGAGCTGCTTTAAAGTGAAGTTCTGGTTAGTGCAGAAGTAAAATTTCTTGTTGGGGAAGCCATAGCCTGCCGATAACGCGAAAGCAATCAAATAGTCATTCTCTTCACCAATTACCCGGCCCCAAAAAGAAAGCGGGGTGGGCATCTTCTCTTCCTGCTGGCGCTGGATCATGGCAACCTGTAGGGAGTTAGCGATGGAGGGGGTGGGGGGTGTTAAGAGGGTCAGACAGGCGCAATGTATGGAATGATAAGCCGTGCTACGGTAACGGTAGTAAATATGCTCACCTCCAACCCGCTCAGCTCCTCAGGAGAGAGAGAATGCCCACTGGGCCCCAACTTGTTGATCTGTGAGAGGTCCTAACGACACAGTGGAGATGGAGGGGTGAGGGTTAGTCGTCATTTAATAATAGCTTGGCGCATGTTGAATGGGTTGCAGGGTTGTATGAGATGAAATAAACTTAAATACCTACCATCAGTTGTTTTTTTATGCTGGAGGAGTTGCACTGGTGAACGACCCGATTTTGTTTTTTTTCACTTTTTTTCGGCAATAGCTTTTTTAAACCTATTTAAGCCTTTTGAGTCAACACTGAATAAATAACTATGGCCTCTGACGACTATGGTACGGAACCCGCCCTTCAAGACTTTCCGCGATCTTCTCATCTTCTCATTGATCTCTCCATGAAGTTTCAAAGTGAAGTTTCAAAGTTGACTAACTCAATTGCTAACCGCTGTTTTCTTCGCTTCTCTCGCTTTTTTGTCCGTCTCTCTGCCCTGATGTTTTCTGATATTTCGCAGGCAAACAGATTGTAAGTCAATTTTTCTTTGCCACAGTTCCCTCCCCCTACTCACACTCACTCCCGCCCGCTCGCAGCTCTCATCACTACCCCTACAGATTCTCCTCTACTTTAACGGCTGGTACTCTCTCTCATGGGTAATACTGAACTTTTGTCTTCTTTGCTACAAATCTTATGTCTACCACTACCCTGAGACAGCACTTGAGTGGGAATTTGTGATGCTCTTCATGCTTGCTTTCATAGAGAATGCCCGAATTACACTGAGTAGCAGAGTGAGTTTGATGTTTTCGTTTCCTTTTGGGCCAGGAAATGTGTGAAAAAGCGTGTCCATCATTTTCTAACCCACCCTATCGCTCGCAGGGAAACAAAACGGAGCAGATCCCCCCACTTCTCTGGAGCATAGGTGAGTAACAGCGATGCTGTTCGAGAGAATTATATGATTGGCTCGGGTGTCTCCTCTTCATGTTAAGAGATGAATGCGCGCGCAAGTAGCTAACCTCGGTTTTATTCGTTTTCAGCCCTCGCTATACCTATGATTGTGGGACACTCGTATTTCCTCACTCTGCAGATATATGTTCTGAGGCTGGATGTGATTCTAAATGTGATCTCCTTAGTGTTTGTGAGCTTGGAATTTCTGCTCGGCATACTTACATGTTTGTCCTTCTACCGCGGTTTCACTGGATAGTGAATATTAGGCGGTTGCATATAATGTGAGTACCTTAATGTTTAGATGATGTAAAGACTGGCAGCCTTAAAAAGAAGAAAGCATCTCTCAATTTAATTCCATTATTATTAAGGAAAGAAAAGTCGATGAGGTACGAGAAGATTGAGTTTAAAACGGTGAAGGAGAAAGATAGATAGGAGTTGGGAAATAGTTATAGCAGGGTTATTTTTAGCGTCATAAATTTTGCTTCAGTCTTAATAATGTGATGCTGGATTGCGGTTTGCGTTTTTTGGGTGATGGCCTTCGTCACTGACATTACATCAATAAACCCATTTTTCTCACCCGGCTGCAAAAACAAAGAGCTGTACCAAGAAGCACATCATGGAGGTTCAGGTAGATGGAATTGGGTCATCTCCTGTGCCCACAAACAAATCTCCCCCAACTGCTGATGAGTCCACTTCAATCTCCAACCTTCGTTCTATTCTCGCAACAACACTTGATCTCCCTCACATTAAAAAGTATGGATCGTTGACTCACGATTGGTTTTTACTCCGATTCATTCGAGGCTACAACCAAAATGTAGAAGAAGCTGCAAAGGCATACATTGCAATGTCTTCTTTTCGCCTTGAGAATGATGTTGCATCCCTGACAGACGAGCTTCTCCGAATTGAAAGTGAAACCGGTGTGTTGCCGTATCCCTATGAACTGGAGAGCTTCAAAGAACTGAGGGAGTGCCTTGGAAAAGATGGCTTGATGCTGGTTGGGGGTGGTGAAGACAGGAATGGAAATTTGATAACCAGCGTTGACGTTGGAAGCTATGACCTCCGAAAGGTCATGAAGCATAATCTCTGCGACCTTTTGATGAGGGGAAGCTTCGCCCTCGATGCTTATTTCAATCTCGTCCTCCATCGCAAAAGTTGCGAGCTGAACAAGCTGTATATGCGCCACGATTTGCTGAACGTTGCATCTATCGGTTTCTTCCAGTTCACTCCCGCCGCCCTACGACTAATGCTCAAGATAATGAACACTCAGAAACATTACCCAGAGAGTACAGCGCGCATAACTTCTTGCGGAAACACCGCCGCGGCCGTCTTGCTTTACAACAAAATCATTCGGCCATTTGTTCCCAAGCGTGTCACGGATAAAGTGGCAGTGCTGGGCAAGAAATTCACCACAAAGCTCCTCGAAGATGTCGAGGAAGGAGAAATGCCTGAGGGCTATTTGAGCGCGAGATGACAGTGTGCTGATGAGTGAATGAGTGAATGAGTGAATTGTGATGACAGCAGTAGATCGAAATGACATTAAATGAAAACAACAATTTTGACCAACACACTAACACCACGACCAGGAAGGTCTACCTATAAACATTTTCTTAAACTATTTTAGCTCGTACTTTCCCGTTCTACCCTCCTCGTCGCCGTATCCCTGCACCTCTATACATTCTTTAGATAGCGTGATCATAGCATACGTATGAATAGGGGGGGGTGATTCTAACGCCGCAGCGAACACAAAATGTTGTATCCCTGACTCTGGGTCCCTTTTGTGGGCACTGTTGTGCGTATGACCAGAACAACACACCTTCACGCAATCGAACTCTCCGAGCAATGATAACACGTCAGAGTAGTTCCAGCAGAGCGTCGTTGCGTTAGGAGCGACTGGGGGATAGAAGGGGACGTGGGAAATAATTATAACATTCAATGAATTCCTTTGTGAATCTTCAAGAGTTTTCCTAATCCAGTCCATCTGTATCGTCCCAATTGCGCCGTTGAAGGCGACATACCTCCTTTCGTCATCCTTGAGACCCACCGGCGAATTCTTATCGTCATTAGGATTAATATCGAGGATAATTTTGGCTTCCCTCCCTTTGGCTGATGTGGAAACAGGTCTGTCAAGAGATGTGATGTCATAGCAGTCGAGTACAACGAATCGAAAGTCACCACGGTCGAACGAATAATAACCTACCAATTCGCCGCTACCTTCTTCCTCCTTAACCTCGCAATTAATACCCTGCTTATCACCGACATCAGATATACTCCCACCCCACCTCTCCCTTCCAAAGTTGTACAGCTCATGATTCCCTATGACACCATACCATTCCCCCTTATATTCCAGAAGTTTATCGCACACTTCTCCAAGCGCCTTCGAGGCAGTCTCTGCGCACTTACCGTCGATAGTATCGCCGATATTTATTGCAAAGTCAACGTTCTCAGACTGGAAGTGAGAGGCAGCTACTCCGGCTGTTGAGAGGGAATGGCGGTAGTATCGGGGCGTACCGGAGAACGAATAACCGTCGTCTATTGGAGCATATTGGATATCGGCTAAAATTCCAAATTTCAGCATAGTTCTTATTGGGAGCTTAATATTTCAACCTTTTGTCGGGGGGATTTTGGAGGATATGTAGGAAGGGAGATATTACCGGATCCACAATTAACCATCTCTATTATCCATCTCTCTTGCATTCTCCGTTCCGTTCCATTCGATGTTTAATATAGACGCAATGAAGCAGCAAAATAACAAAATGACAAAAGATTCGCTACTCGAGAATCCCTTCTTCGACCTCTCCGTTTACTTTGTTATATTGCGCATGGTTATGCGTTTTGTGTTGTGCATGTGCATTTGCTAACATAATACATCCCTTCCCCCTCAGTCCTTAAGAATCCTCATCGCCAACTCCCTCTCCAATACTTCCGTCCTGGCGATGGTAAGTACCATCATATTCTCCAGGTCAACGATGCGTTTCTTGAGGATCGTCTCACTGTCGTTATAGTCACCATCGGTGGAATATATAGTACCACCGGTGGGAACACCAGTACAACGCTGAATATCAGGATTTTCATGCACGTTCTTGTAATCGTCCTCGTCACCAACTTGTTCAGTAACAATTTCGGTTGATGATGATGTTACTGCAACCGCAGCCGCTGGTGGTGCTGAATTTGAAGTTGAAGTTGAAGTTGAAGTTGGTTGCAGCGCTGGTTGTAAGTCATCAGACCAATCTTCTTGAGGAAGTAGAATCTTCTTCACAAAACGGTTGAAGAGAACATATTTATCCCCTTTGTTACGTTCTCTTCGTTGTTGCGCCTTGTCGCTATCGCCGTCTTCGCCGTTGGTGCCAGCGCCACCATCAGTACCAGGCCTCAGAATACCGAGGAATTTCTGGCATTTAAGACAGTTCAGGTTCCTGATCCCTTCATCTCCCATATCCTCAACCGAATCGTTGAGATTGTTAGCATGCATCGTCCCGTTCTGTTGGTGGTGTCGCCCATCCTCGGTTTGACTAGGACCTATTATGATATTTTTGCAACGTGAAAAAACTAACATTCCGCCAGAAGTACCCCATTCGTCATCCTGCTGATGTAGGAGTACAGAATGGTCAGAAATCTTCGTCAGGCATGATCTGCAGGAAGCTGAGAATGGTTGGACCGGCACCGGCCCGTTGCCGTTGCCGTTGCCGTTGCCGTTGCCTTTGTTTTTATTGTTGTAATTGTTGTTAATGTTGCTGTTCTTGTTGTTGTTGTTGTTGTTGTTGCCGTTACCGCTGGCGTTTGATCTCTTGTTCCGTTTCCTGGTATCGTCCTTGTCGTAAGAAGGAGAAGTCGGAGACGTGGCCCGGCGCTTGGTTTTTTTTGATTTCGTTTTCCTCGCTTGTGCCGGCCTGTTCCCGCCGTCTTCGGAATCGGAAGTAGAAGCACAGTCGGACATCGAAGGACAGTCGGATTCGTCGTCGCCGTCCTTGTCGTCGATCTTTTTTGTTATTTTCTTCCCTGCTTTCTCTTTCTTGTTTCTTCTCTTTTTATATGTGACCCCCTCCTCTCTCACCCCTTCCTCCTCCACCCTCCTGACATCGCAGCACTCCCCCTCCCTCGCCCACCTTTCCACGCCATACTCCGCGATGTACCTCGCGGACTTAACCGCCGACAGGAAGGTGTTGTACTCGTCCATGATACCCTTCTGGGAACCGGGGTTGCCAGAGGTCTTGTCGAGGAGAGTCTGCACCTCCTTCTTCTTGGAATCCTCCAGTTCCACAAGGCCCCATTCGCCCTTCTCCGCCCTCTCCAGATCGAGTTTGCCTTTATCGCCTATATCGCCACCCTCGCCTTCATCGCCATTGACGCCATTGACGCCATTAACACCATTAACGCCATTAACGCCACCCTCACCCTCAATGTGAATATCAGACAGCCTCAATATCTTGGCACTTGTCATCCTCTTCTCAGTGAAGTAATTCCTCCCCAGCACAAACACCAAATGAAAAATGTTGATTCTCGTCTGCTTCTGGCTGGGCAGAACACTGACCCAATTATTATCCATCCTCCACGCCATTCTCACCCGTTCCTCCTCGGTCCCCCCGTCGACCTCCCCGAAGAAGGCCCTGCCGAAGAACCCCGGGCACCTCTCCAGCATGCTGGTGAACGACCCGAACGATATTGCGATCCAAGGGGAGGGGGGGACGGACTGTTTGCGGGTTGCGAGGGTGTTGAAGGTCATGAGACGGGGGAGGGGGGACCGAGGGACAGTCGGGGGGAAGCCGTATTTCGTTGCTTTTTTGGGGGGCATTTTTTTTTAATTTTACCACAAAAATAACACAGACGATAAGATGATGAGACGAGTGTGTTTTCAAAGATTTTCAGCACTATGTAGTCCAGAAATTAAGTTTCCCACTTTTTTCTCTTTTTTTCGGATTTGTTTTTTTTTTTTGCTCGACCGAAAAATTGCACACCAACCAACCAACCTACCCTTCCACACTTAAATCTACTTTGTTCGTTAAAAATGGGTAGTTCCAGCACCAAGTACGCTTCCTCGGAAAAGCTGTCCAAGGACCTCACTGGGCAGGTTGTCGTTGTCACTGGAGGCAACTCCGGTATCGGAAAGTCCACCTGCCTACAGCTCTCCAAGCAGGGAGCCACAGTTATTGTGGCGTGCAGAAGGCTGAGCGCTGGCGAGAAAACGGCGGAGGAGTGCAACGCGCAGGGAGGTGGCAAGGGCAGTGCCAAGGCCATGGTGCTCGACCTTGCGGACCATAACTCCGTGAAGGCCTTTGCGGCCGCCTTCTCCAAGGATTACGACAAGTTGGACCTGCTTGTCAATAACGCCGGCATCATGAATGTGCCCACCAGGAAGCTCACCGCCGACGGCAATGAGGCCCAGTTCGGCACCAACCACGTCGGTCACTTCTCGCTCACCGGCCTGCTGCTTCCCTCTCTCAAGAAGGCCGCCGCTCCGCGCGTCGTGTGCCTGAGCAGCGTGTTCCACGACGTGGCCATGGGCAAAAAGGGGGTCGTGGACTTCGACGACGTGAACTTCGAGAGGCGTGCCTACCACGGCTGGACGGCGTACGCGCAGTCCAAGCTCGCCAACCTCCTCTTCGCGCAGGAGCTTGCCAGGCGCCATCCGGAGGTCACCGCCGTCTCCGCGCACCCGGGATTCGTGGAGTCGAACCTGATGAAGATGCCCGCCGTGGCGCTTTTCCTCATGACGCCCGTCCTGCGCTACGGCATGCACCAGATCCGACCCTGGGAAGGCGTCCAGACTTCTCTGCACTGCTGCCTTGCGGAGAAGGAAGAATTGGAGAATGGGAGGTACTACGCGCAGGTCGGATCGCCGAGAGGCTGCGTGGGAGGCTGGCCGACAGAGCCGGAGCACATGAACGAGCACGTCACAGCGGAGAACGCGAGGAAGCTGTGGGAGATGAGCGTCAAGATGACAAATGTCGACTACTGAGGAGTTTTTTTGAGACCTGGTAGGAGAGAAATGAGAGAAATAGAGGCTGGCCGACCATAGAGGCTGGCCGACCATAGAGGCTGGCCGACCATTTTTGGACCACGTGTTAAGAAAAAATTTGGCACAATTTTTGAGAGAGGAGTTGATATTCGTCCGTCGTGTGTCTTTTTGCTACACCATTCATCCCCAATTCATCCCCAATTCATCGCAAGCGCACGCACGACAACACACACGCACACAAACGAAATAAACAGACATTTTAGAATTGTAATGATTGTAACCTTCTGTAAGCAATAAGGACGTTATTATAGCTGTATTAAATGTATAACGAACAAAGGGAAAAAAAGAATTGAAAAATGCGACTTTACCAGAGCACACGTAAATTGAAGAAGAAAAAAAACCTGGAATTGAACGTTACGAACGTCATAATAACATCACCAACACCCCCCTGAACAGTAATACCAACCGGCTTCGTTGTCATAATAGCAATACATATCACTCAAAACGAATTGCCCAATACTAGGTTCACTGCAAGTACCATTTTCCAAATCGCATACCGCGTAAAGATAAAACTCAAGGGAGT